>WNFS01001483.1_pt1 | contig 40707 bp, 36 predicted proteins | sample 5400141 | NCBI WGS metagenome assembly WNFS01 (sample SAMN13153358, study PRJNA577476) | soil metagenome | isolation source: 60 cm saprolite under Madrone tree | place: USA:California | collected 2016-06-14
GGAAGCTCCAGCGTGGTCATCAACCGCACCGTGCCCACCGGCAATTGCGTGCCCTGCTCCACGGTGTGGTCCCGCAGGATGCTGATCTCCAGGCTTCCACCGCCCAGGTCCACGATGCACCGCGGCGGATCCTCCGGTCCCAGCGCGGCCAAAACCGCTTCTCTCCCGAGGCGCGATTCCTCCGCCGCGCTGATCACTTCCAGCGTGATTCCCGATTTCTGTTTGATGCGGCGCACAAACACCTTGCGGTTTCGCGCTTCACGCGTGGCGCTCGTCGCTACCGCGCGATATCGCGTCACCCCGAATTCATCCATCAGTTCGCGGAAATGCCTGAAGGCCTTCGCGGCTTTCTTGAATATCTCTTCGCTAAAGCGGGGACGCACGAAAACGCTTTCTCCAAGACGTAGCGGGTAGCGTTCTACGTGGACGGGTTCGATATCCAGCGCGGAATAGGCGCGCGCCACGGACAGGCGCACGGCGTTCGAACCGGCATCGATGGCGGCGATATGAACCGGCTCGGACATTCCAGGAGCTACCGCCAGAGGTGGGCTAGCGCGGCGGAAGGAGTGTACTTCGTGGCGCGAATTCCCAATTGCTCGCCGATGCGCTGGCGCAGCAGCTTGTTCACAGCGGGAACGCTGGCCTCACCGTCCAGCTCGAGGAAACTATGTTTCTTGGCCATGACTTCGAACTCGCGCTTGATCATCGTCTGATAGCGGATGAAAGACCAGTAGAGATCGTGGGAAAGCGACATGTCCCGTCCCGCTTCCCAATAACTGATGGCCTGCGCTTTCTTGAATTCCCGCCCGAAGGCCGTCTCCGGCCGCACGTTCAGCCAGAAAGTCAGGTGCGGCCGCAAGGCCATGGCGTAGAGCCCGCTCATGTAATCGCGATTGATGCCCCGCACCACGCCCCGCGCGATGAGCGTGAAGATGAAACGATCCGCCAGCACAATGGTGCCGGATCGCAGCGCCGGCAGAATACGGTGCTCCACCTGATCGAAGAAATCCGTTGCGTACATCAGCGCCAGCGTCAGCCGCGTCGCGGCGTTCTTGGCAAGAAGTTCATCGATGTCGCGTCCCACCAGATTCGAACGGCGCAGCCCGCTCGTCTGCACCGCAAACCCCTCCGATTCCAGCCACTCCTGCAATAGGGCAATCTGCGTTGACCGTCCCGACCCGTCCATGCCTTCAATTACGACCAGGCTGCCGGTTATTTCGCTGGGATCGAATCCGACCAGCGGCTCGCCAAAAAAATATTGGGACGACGCTTCTTCGGCTACCGCAACCGCTTTGGCCCCAGCCACCGGAGGCGTTGCCAGGGGCGTTTCCGCTGCTGGAACCGCCGCTGGCGTTTTCTCTTTTTCCTGGTCCGGCATGGTCACTCCGACTCCTGAAGGTGTGGAGCGAAGCGCTTGAGATCGATTTTTGACGCCACGATGTCGCGCATCTGTTTTTGCAGCTTATTCACGGGAAGCGTGCCATCCAGTACGACGAAATTGTCGGTGTCCACCATCTTGTCGTACTCCTCCAGAATGCGCGCCTGAAACAATCGGAAACTCTCCGCGCGGTCGTACGACATCCCCAAATCCATACCCGCTTCGTAGTATTTCAGTCTCGGACGCCCGCTCAGGATGCGATGCACGGCCACGTCCAGCGGCGCGCGAAAATAAAACGTAATGTCCGGAATCGGCGCAAAGCGGTACAAATTTCGCAGCCATCTCGCCGGGCAGCCCCGCGCCGCATCCCTCGCAAACGCCGTGTAAATGTAGCGATCGGCAAGGACCAGATAGTCGCCCTGAAGCAACGGCATGATCTGTCGCTCGCAACGGTCCGCAAAATCCGCCGCGTGCAGCAACGAAAATGTCGTCGGCGTCAGCAACCGCCGCTGTTTTCCGCGCCGCGTGGCGGATTTCACCAGCGGCGATGAATTCCATTCCGTGAAATGTAAACGGAATCCGCCAATTTCCAGCCAGCGCTTGAGCAAGTACAGTTGCGTGCTCTTGCCCGATCCGTCCGTTCCTTCAACCACAACCAAGGCGCCCGGATACGCGCGGCTGGGAATCGGCCGGCCCGGTTGCGGAAGGGTGGATTTCGCCGGCTCGGTTCGCGGCGCTTTCTGCGTTACATCCAGATTTTCCATGATTCCCGTTAGCAGAAGCTGTTCAATTCACAAAGCCTAATCCCGCATTGTTACAGGGGCATTACAACACACCGGGCCACTTCCGGCAAAGCGCACCAGGTTGGCGGAGTCTAAAGAACGCAGGACATTGAGAACGGCGCTTAGAAAGATTTTTCCGGGCCTAGTCAGAAAAGAGTGATCTTAATGTGCAAGAATTTCTTCGGATTCTGCCGGAAATCTCCAATCAACAGCCGCATATCCCCGGTCAATCCCGCCAGGTTGTCGTACAACTTGGGGTCGGAGAAGAGTTTCCCTGCCGTCGTCGTGTTGTCATTCAACTTCGCCGACGCGGTTGCCAGGTTCGAACTCGTGTCGCGCAATTTGTTGTAAAGAGTGTCGTCCGTGGCCAGTTTCCCCAACGTGCCTTTTCCGGAGCGCACGTCTTCGATCATCGCATTGCCGTTGGTGATCGCTTGCTTGGCCTCGTCGTAGAGCGTCGGGTCATACATCAGTTTTCCAAGCGCCCCCTTCTGCGCCCGCACGTCCGCCAGAATCACATTCACATTGTCCAAACCCTGGTCCACTTTCGTGTACATCTCGTCCGACGCCACCAGTTTCCCCAGCGTGCCTTGGCCCGCCTGAATATTCGTCAGCATCACGTCGCCTTTGGCGAGAATGCTGTTCAAGTGGTGGTAGGCTTGCTCGTCGGTCAATAATTTCCCCAGGGAGCCTTTCCCTTCCTTCACGCCCTGGATCAGTTGACGCACGTCGTCCGAGAGCGCATTGAGGTTTCCCAGTACCTCCGCGCTCCTCTCCACCACCTCTTTCATGGCCTTCTCTTCCGCCCCGGTGATCTCCCCGTCTTCTTTCAATGGCGCTCCAGTGAAACCTCGTGTGATGTTTACGTAGCGATTGCCCAGCAGCCCTTCCGTCACCAGGCTGGCGGCGGAGTCCGTCAAAATGTCATCCTGATATCGCTTGTCCACGCGCATTACCACTTCGATGTTCTTGTTTTTCTGTGGCCCTTTGCCTGGTGTCCGCGGCAACAGCCGGATCGATTCCACGTTTCCGACTTCCACCCCGTCCACGCGCACCGGCGCCCCATCCGACAAGCCTGCTACTTCCGGCAGATAGGTCTTCAGCCGGTACTTCGGGCTCAGGAATCCCCCTCCGCCCGTCACATAAAAAATACCCGCCGCCAGCACGAAGAGACCCACCAGCACGAAGAGGCCAACTCGCAATTCCGTCCACGTGAGTTGTTTTCGATTCGCCATCGCTGCTTCCCTCCCTCGCTACCGTGAAACAGACTACTCCAAAATCAGACCAGAAAACGCTTGAGATAGGGGTCTTCGGAGTTTGCGATCTCTCCGGGTTCGCCTTCGAAGTAAATACCCTCATCCCGGTAGACCAAGAACCGCGTTCTGGCCGAGTTCGCGGCCGCCGCGGTGCCATTATGCGCGTTTGGAACGACCCGCTTGGCTTGTGGATCGAAATGAAAATTCGCCAGCGCAAAACCGTCCTGCAAACGATGCGTGGCGAGCAGCGCCGTTACTCCGTACACATCACGAAGGCGCAGAATCAGCGTAATGATGGTCTGTGACGTTATCGGGTCCAGTCCCGCCGTCGGCGAATCGTACAGCACGATGGGCGGGTGGTTGATCAGCGCCCTGGCAATCGAAACGCGCCGTCTCATGCCCCCGGACAATTCCGATGGGAACTGCTCAAGCGTGTGCTCCAGCTCTACGAATTGCAGCACTTCGCGTACACGCTGGTCGATTTCTTCCTGGGGAACGCGGTTTTCGCGAAGCCGGTAGGCTACATTGTCTGCCACCGACATCGAATCAAAAAGCGCTCCTTCCTGAAACACAAATCCAATCTTATGGCGAAACGCCAGCAACTCTCTCTCTTTCATCTCGGAGACTTCATTCCCGAGTACGATGACGCTCCCCCCGTTCGGAGTCAGCAGCCCTGCGGCCATCTTCAATGTCAGGGTTTTTCCCGTTCCCGTTTCACCCAAGAGAATTAACGTTTCCCGCTGCTGCACCTGGAACGTCACTCCGCGCAAGACAGGGCCCTCGTCGAAGCCTATCCACACGTCCTCGAACGTTATGGCCGGTTCGAACGCTGACCCCTCTCTTACCGATGTGCTCATAGAACTAGTTCGTGATTATAGCGGCAAATCCGCTGCTTGTCGGAAAGGAAACGTGCCCGGAGATTCGAACGGCCGGGCCTTGGGCTCAGAAGATTTTGTTGGAGAGATACAGTGAAAGTTTCGTCAAAAACGCGTCCGCCACGATGATCAGCACTGAGCCCACGACTGCCGCCGACGTGGTGGCGCGCCCCACGCCCTGCGTGCCTCCGCGCACCGTAAGTCCTTTGTAACACCCGATCGTGGCTATAATGAAACCGAATACCACCGGCTTCGTAAATCCTTGCATCAAGTCCGCGAAATCCAAGGCATTAATCGCGCGCCGCCAGAATTCCACCGCGCTCAGACGCAATGAAAAAACGGACGCGGCGCATCCTCCCAGCAGACCGATGAAATCCATTAGCGCCGTCAATAACGGCAGCATGAGCAGTGCGGCCAGCAAGCGCGGCGCGACTAGCTTGCGGCCCGGATCCGTCCCCATCGCGCGCATGGCGTCCACCTGCTCCGTCACCAGCATCGACCCCAGCTCCGATGCAATCCCAGTCGCGCAGCGGCCGGTTACGAGCAAACCCGTAAAAGCCGGCCCTAGCTCGCGCACCAGGGCGATCGCGACGACGTCTCCGGTCAGCGATGTCTGCCCGAAGCGGATAAATTGCGATCCGGTTTGCAGCACCATGACCGCGCCGATAAAGAACCCCGACAATAGGATGATGGGCAGCGAACCGGCGCCGATAAAATCCATCTGTTCGAGAGTGTCTTGAACGTAGTGCGGACTGGTGAAGATGTTGGCCAGTGCTTGCCCGGAGAGCAACGCGTAGTCCTGGACGGCGGCCACCGCTCGTTTGGCCGCATCCCCCAATACCTCAGCCACGGAGGCGGCTTCTTCCTGTTTTGCCTGTCGCCCGGTGACCTGAAGAGGAGTGTCTGCCACGAGTACCTGTTCGTGTCGGCTTTCCGCGACGGACTTCTCGGCACAACTACAACAACGAAAGCCTAACCGTGCGGCACGGACACGTCAAGTCAGCGATCGGCCTTCTCAGCAACTCCACATCGGCGTCGAGCCGCCACGGGGAAAGACCATCCTGCCTTCGTTTAGAGTGATTTCAACGAGTTGCGGCAAGCTTTGATCGCAAGCAGGGAAACCCATGACACCTCTGGAGCTGGCAACCGCCGCTTTTTCCCGGGCCACCGCCTCACAGGACGTTTTGACGACGGCCCACCACTGTCCGCTTCCGCCACAGTATTGTCCCGGAATCGCGCATTCATTTTCGTCGCAACGCCCGCAAAATACAAGTAACTCATATGATTTCAGTAAGATATCGAACCCCGACGGACCGGAGACTTCTTTGCACCTGAGCATTGCGGGGCTGCTAAACCAGATTTGTCATGCTCAGAGCATTGAACTAGGATGCCCGCAAGCTCAACTGTCCCAGTCACCACAACGTTCAGGATGCTTCTTTAGGGAGGTCAACGGATGGCAAGTTTCTGGCAAGATCTGCGCTATGCGTTTCGCGGGTTTGGCAAGTCGCCCTGGTTCGCCTCCCTCGCTGTCGTTACTCTTGCGCTCGGCATCGCCGTAAACACATCCATCTTCAGCATCATTAACGGCTTCCTCATGCGACCGATTGCAGTGCCTCATCCGGAGCAGCTCACCGTCCTCAGTTTGCAACAAGCCGGCGACAAATCACTGCAAAGCTTTTCTTACCCCGATTATTTGGATCTTCGTGACCAATCCACTTCCTTCAGCGACATCATTGCATACCGCCTCACGCTGGCCGGCCTCACCGCAGATAATCGGGGCGACCATTGCATCGCCACTCGCGTTACCGGTAACTATTTTTCGATGCTCGGCGTCCAGCCGGCGCTCGGCCGCCTGATCCTCCCCACGGAAGGACAAACTCCCCGAGCCGATCCCATCCTGGTCCTCGGCTATTCGTATTGGCAGAAGAGATTCGCGGGCGACAAAAACGTAATTGGGAAACAGGTTGAAGCCAACGGCCATCCGCTGACCATCGTCGGCGTGGCTCCCAAGGAATTTCACGGCACGTATTCCATCGTGGATTCCGACCTATACGTCCCGCTCAGTGCAAGCATTGGCACGAAAGACGAAAAGCAAGTCGAGAACACCTGGACGCACCGCTCCGAACGCTCGCTCTCGCTCATGGCCAGGCTCAAGCCTGGAACGAACTTAAAGAATGCTCAGACTTCCCTCAATGTTGTCGTCCAGCGCCTCGCCGAGCAGCATCCTGATACCGATAAAGGTATCGCCATCCGTGCCTTTCCCGAACAACTTGCTCGTCCCGAACCCGATCCCGACAATACGCTCCCTTCCGTCGCGGTTGCCTTTATGGCTCTGGCCGCTCTCGTTCTCCTCGTGGCTTGCTTCAACGTCACCAACGTTTTGCTGGTGCGCGCCACCGCGCGCCAGCGCGAGATGGCCATTCGCGCCGCCCTCGGTGCGGGCCGGGTGCGCCTCGCTCGCCAATATTTGACGGAAAGTTTGCTGCTTGCTTTTCTCGGCGCAGGTGGCGGCATGCTACTCGGCTATTGGGCCATGCGCTTCCTCAGCTCCATTCCCCTGGGCACGGACTTGCCCCTTCAGTTGAAGTTCCTGCCCGACGTGCGGGTCTATTTCTTTGCGCTCGGGGCGGCGCTTATCGCTGGGGCGATCGTCGGTGTTTTCCCTGCGCTGCGCGTCGCGCGCCATGACGTCAGTTCGGTGCTGCACGATGGTGGCCGTGGCTCTTCCGGCGGACGTCGCCGCCAATTCCTTCGCGGCTCGCTGGTAGTTGCCCAGGTAGCAGGCTCGCTGGTGCTGCTCATTGTCGCCGGCCTTTTCATTCGAAGCCTCGGCAAGGCGCAAAATATTTATCTAGGTTTCGAATCAAGCCACGTTCTCGATTTTTCCCTCGACGTTCAACAAATCGGTTATCAGGAATCTCAAGGCCGGGCCCTTTATCGCGAACTGGAGTCACGTCTCCGTGCTCTCCCGGGCGTCGTCTCCGTCGCCCAGGCCTTCTCCGTTCCTATGGGTGTCATGAGTAGCTTCGACTCCTTAAACATCGAACGTCATCCTGTTGAACCCGGTCAGCAACCTCCCAGCGTGCAGTGCAACATGGTTACGGCCGGATATTTTGATACCCTGCACATTCCCGTGCGTCACGGGCGAGCGTTTACCGAGAGCGACGAGGAGAAGACGCTCGCTGTCGCGGTCATCAACCAAACCATGGCCAAGAAATTCTGGCCCGATGAGGAACCCCTCGGTAAACGCTTCAGCACCAAAGGCCCTTCCGGACCCTTCATCGAAGTCGTCGGCGTTGTTCAGGACGGCAAGTACAAAGGGGTCGTCGAAGTTCCGCAGCCGCACTTCTATCTACCTCTAAGTCAGGCTTACATACCGCTCCGCACTTTCCACATCCGCACTTCGGTTCCCCCGGAAAGCCTCTCGACGCAGGTGCAGTCGCAAGTCCGCGAACTCGCTCCCAGCTTGGCCATCTCTGAAATGCAAACTCTGGATCAAGCGCTCCAAGGATTAAATGGATTCTTGTTCTTCCGCCTCGGCGCGCAATTAACCGGCACGATGGGCCTGCTGGGTCTCATCCTCGCCGTCGTGGGGGTCTACAGCGTCGCTTCTTATGCCGCGGTGCAGCGCACTCGGGAGATTGGCATTCGCATGGCCATCGGAGCCACGCCGGGCGACATTCTAAAAATGGTCCTGCGCCAGGGTCTCGGCACCGTCGGCATCGGCTTGCTCGCCGGCTTGGCTGCCGCGTTCGCGGGGACACGCCTTCTGGCGGATCTGTTCTACGGCGTCACCCCAAACGACCCGGTGACCTACGCGGCCGTCGCCGCGCTTCTGCTCGCGGTGGTCTTGCTGGCCTGCTGGATACCGGCCAGGCGCGCCACGCGCGTCAGCCCGGTCATCGCGCTGCGCTTTGAATAGCCACCCGGTCGCGCACTTTTATTCCTCAGGACATAGGCGCAACCCTTTCCTTCAATGATTTCGTTGCGGCTATTTTCGTGGTTGGCTGGTGATTTGAGACAGCCATCATTCCTAAACCCTTAGCTTCAGCAACCCTCTGACATTTCTTTCATGGTTCATGGGGGTTCGAAGAACCATGATTTATTCGTACCGAAGCGCGACGATAGGATCTACACGCATCGCGCGGCGCGCCGGAAGATAACAAGCAAACAGAGCCACACCCGAAAGCAGAATGGCCACGCTTAGGAATGTGATTGGATCGCTTGTCCGCACTCCATAAATCAGTGTGGTGATGAGCCGCGTCAATCCAAAGGCAGCAGCAAGTCCGATGGCCACACCCATCAGCGTAATTTCTAATCCTTGTCCCAACACCATTCGCAAGACGTCGCGGTTGGACGCGCCGAGCGCCACACGAACTCCAATCTCGTGGGTGCGCTGGCCAGTCAGATAGGCGACCACACCATAAATGCCAACCGCGGAAAGAACGAGAGCGAGTGCAGAAAATATGCCGAGCAGAAACATGGTCATCCGTTGCGTGGAGATTGAGCGGGCCACGATTTCTTCCATCGGCCGGACATCGTAGAGAACCGCGCTGCTCGTCACTTTCTCGGCGCCCTGTCGAATGGCGCTAGCGATGTCTCCGGTAGTGCTAGCGGTGCGGGCGACATATTGTCCGCCGTTCGCGAGTAACGGCCAGAATCTGTCGGGCACCTGCCAAACCGGCAGATAGAGTTGGGCCTGCAAATTCTGATGTTCCCGCGAACCCAAACCCCAATGTTCGACGTGACCGACAACGCCGACGATCTCCGGCTGAGTATCGAACAGTCCGAGATTGAGATGTTTTCCGATGGGATCCTGATTCGGAAAATACTTGTGCGCGAAACTGGCATCAATTAGCGCCACTGCGGGTCCGTGCTCGTTGTCTTGGCCCGTAAATGTGCGACCGCGCTCGACGGGAATGCGCATAGCCCGGTGGTAGCCCGAATTGACAAGATAAAAGAGCGCGAAAGGCATGTCGTTATCATTTGCCGGCTTGGGTTGGCCTTCGAGCCAGAAAGGAATTTCGGAATCTCCGGTCATGGGCAGCGACCCGCCCATCAGGGAGACCGTTTCTACACCGTGAATGCTCTCCAATTGCCGCAAGGTCTCGCGGTACATTGTTCGCAGCTGGTCGGGCGTCAAAGCCGCGTTGGAAGTCGACGAGATACTGAACGTGAGGACATTGCGCGGATCGAAGCCAGGATTGATGTTGCCCAGCGCTGAGACCGTGCGAATCATCAGTCCTGCGCCGATTAGAAGGACCACCGCCATAGCCATCTCGACGACGATGAAAACGCTTTGGGTGCGATGACGCGCGCCGCTCGACCCGCGGCCGCCTTCCTTCAAGGTCTCGTGAGTATCGGGCCGCAGCGTCTTGAGCGCAGGAAGCAACCCAAACACAATGCCGGTCAAGACGGAGATGCCCAGCGTATAGAAGAGCACGTGGCCGTCGAGCGCGATCCCCTCCGAGCGCGGCAAGCTGCCTGCCAAAGCGGCAACCAGCACGCGCACGCCCAACTTGGCCAAGACGAGTCCGATACAACCGCCGGCAATGCCGAGCAGGATGCTCTCCGTAAGCAACTGGCGAATCACTCGCGCGGGATTGGCTCCCAGTGCGGCGCGAATCGCAAATTCGCGGGCCCGGCCCGTCGAACGCGCGAGAAGCAAATTGGCAACGTTGGCGCACGCGATCAAGAGCACAAAGCTGACCGCGCCGAGCAGCACGAGCAGAATTCCCTTCACGTTGCCGACGACGTCGGTCTTGAGAGGAATCAAGGAGATGCCCGAGCCTTTGTTCGCTTCGGGATAAGCTATGGCCAAGTTCTCGGCGATGCGGCTCATTTCGGCGCGGGCTTGATCGAGGTTGACGCCCACTTTCAGCCTGCCGATCGAGTTCATGCCCATGCTGATGCGCCGGTCGCGAAACGTGGGATCGTTCCACTGACCGATGGGCACGAAAATATCCGTGTTGCTCAGCCCTGTGATGTGACCGGGGGCGACACCAATAATCGTGTAGGCTTTGCCGTTCAGCGTGATGTTCTTCCCCAAAACGTCGTGCGCGGAGCCAAATTTGCGATTCCAAAGCCCGTCGCTGAGGATGGCCACGGGACCGGCGCCAGCTTTGTCTTCCTCGGGGCGAAATGCGCGTCCGAGAAGCGGCTGCATGCCGAGGGCGGTGAAAAACTCCGCCGAAATCATGTGCGTGTGAACGCGCTCCGGTTCGCCGGCGCCGGTCATGTTGAAATCGTCGGACCGGAAGGCACACAAGGAAGCGAAGGAGTGGCTGTCTTTTTGCCAGTCGAGGAAGTTGGGATAGGAGATGGAACCTTCCTGGAAGGTCGGAGACTTGGTGTAGACGGCGACCAGTTCGTCAGGGCTCGGGAACGGCAGTGGATTGAGGAGCACGCCGTTGACGACAGAGAACAAGGCGGTGTTGGCTCCGATTCCCAGAGCGAGCGTCAGGACGGCGATCGCGGTGAAACCGGGATTTTTCGCCAGTACACGCAATCCATAACGGACGTCTTGCCAGAAGCTCATCATTGGACACCCCTCTCAGGTACACAAGCGTGGCTGCAGGGCTTCTGGAAGTAGAAACGAGGTCGGTCTGACTTTTGTTTCGTGAAAGTGGGAACGGAATGGTTTGCACGATACAAATCGAGGAGGGCAGGCGGGACAGCTGTCAGCCCATTGCCGACAGCGACATACAACGCGACAGCGTCGTTATGGATCCTGCAACTCCACCTTGTTGCTCCGGTAGGGCTGAAAGCCGCTGCCCACGTCCACCCCGAACACTTCTATGTCGAGCTTTTCGCCGTCCACCCGGACAATGACGAAATGATAGGGGTTCAGTCCGCGTTCGACACTGGGCTTAACTAGATGTTGGAGCGTGACTTTACTTGCCTCATTGGCTTTCAGGTAGTCGTGAAGATTGGGTTCCCCTGAATAGGCATAGATCGGCGCTCCGCCACCGCCTGAAACGACCAGGTCCATGCGGTGGGGCCCGCTGGCATCGGTATAGCGTTCTACCCAGTGCTCGAAAAGATGCTCGTGCCCGGAGAATACCGCGCGGACATGGTGCGCGTTGAAGAGCGGCATGTAGCGCGCCCGCAGATCCACAGTGGGCTGTTCCAGGTTGGCCCCGCCATGCGGACCTGAAGAGAACGGGGCTTGGTGACAAAAGACGATCACGTTGACGTAGCGAGCTCGATCAAGCCCTTCGAGCTGGCTCGCCACCCACTGGTACTGTTTGTCGTCTCCTGCAGTATTGGCATCCAGACCTACCACGAACGTGTTCCCATACCCAAACGAGTATGTTGTATGCCCCGGCATGCGACGCGGCGATCCTTCCGGAGGTATTAGTGCTGATATGGCATCCAGATAGTTTCGTAGGCCCGCCGGAGAGTCGGTCGCTTCATGATTTCCCGGTACAAGAAAGTACGGCACGCCACCTTCCGTGGTCAGGCGACTGATCACCGGCACAAAGCTGATATTCCACTGTTTAGTATCCTGGCCGTTCACCACGGCATCGCCCGACTGCAGAACGAAACGCACGGGGTACTTTGTGGTTTGGAGCCTCTTGACCTGGGCGATCATCGAATCCACGACGAGCGAGTGTTCGTACTGAATGGCGACCCCATCGCGGCGACCGCGAGTGTCGCCGTACGCGATGAACGAAAATTGCGCGACATCGCGAGATTGCGCCTCGGGCGGCAGCGGTGTGACCGGCGGCGGTATTGGTTTGACGTGCTCTTGGTCCTGGGGCGCTCCCGAGAGAGAGCCAGTCATCGCCAGGAAAGCCACCAACGAACCAGCCGAGAAAAGGATAACTGGGCGCAGCGCTAGGGTGATTCGCTTCACAATCGGCACAGAGCCTCCGAATCCGATTTCTTTTACGAGCGGGGAGTTTACTTCGGTCGGGGCAGTTTGAGCTAGTGCCAGAACGCGCGAATCGGAGATGTAGGGTAGGCTGACCAACGGGGAGCCAGCCGGGCTGATACGGCCTACCGCTCTTCTGAACGACGCTGCGCTACTCAATTCGCAGTGCGTTTATGGGCGAAATGGAAGCGGCGCGGTTGGCGGGAATGATCGCCGCAAAAAAGGAGCAGAACGCCAGCGCCCCCGCGGCCACACTCAGCGCGAGCGGGTCCCAGGAGGAAACGCCGTACAGCTGGGCGGAGATTAATCGCCCGGCGCCAACTGCCAGGGGTAAACCCAGGATCAATCCAAGCAACACTCGCTTGAAGGCCCCGCGCAGCACGAGTTGAATCACTTTCGGGCGGCCAGCCCCAAGAGCCATGCGAACGCCGATTTCATTGGTTCGCTGGGCAACGCTATAGGCCGTGACACCGTACAGCCCCACAGCCGCCAGCACGAGAGCCACAATCCCGAACAAGCCGGCCAGGCTGGCTACGGCGCGCTCCTGATCGAAGGAAAGATCAATCTGCTGCTGCATGGTCCTGATGCTGTTGATCGTCAAGTTGGGATCCAAGTCCGCCAGCATCCTGGTGAGCAGCGCTTCGAGCGCGCCGGGAGACATCTTGGTTACCAGCATAATTCCACCGATAAAGTGCGAGCGCAGCTCGATTTTCTTCATCAACTCGTCGGGGTAGACGACGTTTTGGGCCAGCGGGACGTAGAACATCGGACGCGCCGGCCGATTCAAGCCCCAGCCGGCAAACTTGGCATCGCGCACGACGCCGACGATCCGGAATGTCCCGGCATACTCGGGCAAATCGAGGCCGAAGTGCTGATCCAGCGGATCTTCGCCGCTTTTGAAAAAACGCTTTACGAAAGCCTCATTGACGATGGCCACCGGCGCCGTGGTTTCGTTGTCCGCTTTGGTAAACACTCGCCCGCGCAAAATCGGCATGCCAAAATTCTGAAGATAGTTGACGCTCACGCGGTCCCACGACGCGCCTGCTTCCTCGTTGAGCTTGGCCGCAGGATGCCCGGCTACCATGATGAGTTCCCCCCAGTTGTCGGTGAGCGGGTTATAAAGCGCCAGCCCGGAGCCCTGCACCCCGGGCACACCATTGAGTTCTTCTTCAAACTGGCGGTAGAGCGCCGCCAGCTTGGGCTGCGTGTAGCTGGCTGGAGGATTATTCATATCCACCACAACACGCCCTTCGACCTGATACCCGAAATCCTGATGTTCGAGCTTGTTTAGGCTGCGCGCCAACATGGTCGCACCGGCGACGAGGACAACCGACAAGGTGGCCTGGACAACCAGCAGGGCTTTGCGGACGAAGGAAGAACGATCTGTGGTGCCGCGGCCCGCGCCGCGGAGTGCTTCCGCGGGGTCGGTACACGTGGCAATCCACGCGGGAACCGCTCCGAAAATGATTCCTGTCACCAGCGCCAATCCGAAGGCAAACGCCAATACCATGAGCGACGGTGTGGTGCTGATGGGAAGAAAATGTGAGCTGTGAAAGGCCAGGGAAAGCAGCAGCCGCGCCGCTCCCATGGCCACCAGAAGCCCTACAATGCCACCGCCGACGGCGAGCAGCACGCTTTCCGTGAGCGCTTGCGCAACGATTTGCCAGGGTGTTGCGCCCACCGCCAATCGCACTGCAGTTTGCGCACGGCGCGCTACCCCGCGAGCCAGCAGCAGGTTTGCTACATTGGCACACGCGATCAGCAGCACGAGACCGCACACGGAGAGCAGGATCTGCAGGCTGCGGCCGTACTCCTCTTTCATCACCGCCACGCCTGCTCCTGCGGGTATCACCTCGAGAACCTGCTTGGGAAGCATGCGGATGACATCCGGCATGAAGTTGGCAGGATACCCGGAATCGTTCTGCAGCCATTGGCGTAGCAGACCGGTGAGGCGCGGAGCCATTCCGTCAATCGAAGCTCCCGGGCGCAATCGACCGATCATGCGCAGCCAGGCAGACACAGGCTGACGCAGCAGACTACCTTCGGCATTCATCAGCGGCTCTTGTTGGAGGGGGACCCAGATATCGGGAGGATCGCTTTCCAGCGTTTCGCCGAAAAACCCGGCAGGTGCGACACCGATTACGGTCAACGGGTGGCCTTCGGCGACGAATGTTGAACCCACTACTGAAGTATCGGATGCATATGCGGTTTGCCATACACGGTGGCTGAGCACCGCGACTGGAGGGGCAGCAGGCTTGTCGTCATCCGTCGTAAACACGCGTCCGCCGAAGGCCCGCACTCCAAGGGTTGAGAAATAACTGCCGGTGACGTACTCCGCGCGCAGAGGTCTGGCAGCCGATTCGACGCCCTGACGCCGCACGCTCAGTCGCCAGCGCCCCGCCTGGAAAGCGGTCACTTCCTCGAACTCCGGAGTTTCGGCCTTCAGCCGCTCGTACAAGGGAAAGGAAAACATTCCCCAGCGGTCCTGAGGACCCCCTTCCACGCAGCATTCGTCGCCTTCGCCGACTCGGTAGAGCCTACCGGGATCGGAAACCGGCAACGAGCGGAGCATCACCGCATGGATCAAGCTAAATATTGCGGTGGTCCCGCCGATTCCCAATGCCAGGGTCACTACCGCCGCAACGGTAAAAACAGGCGACAGCCAGAACTGTCGCAGGGCGTACCGAAAATTGCCTGGCAGGTTTTGCATTGAACACCTCTTCATACCCTACGCAGTTCAGCCCCGGCAGGTTCCCAAATCCAGCAGACTCGTGAACGTCGCCCCATTCCGCCTGGTGCTGTTCTATTGACGCTTCAAGGAGTCGATCGTCACCGAGCTGCAATGGCTAGGGGCAATCCGAGCCGCGCTACCGATCAGGTAAGCGGGTTCTGGCGGGTGCTCCCAGCACGGCGGGCTAGGATCCGCCGATACCGTCCGAGAGCATTGCCGGCGAGAAGCCGTTCATCTCCAACGGCTCCGGCGGACGGTCTCGTGGTTAAGAACCCGGACGAACGCAGGCGTGCCTGGGCAGCGATTTCGCAAAGCCCAGCTGTGAGGCGATCCCAAGCCCTTTAACTGCATGGTTTTCGGGATCCGGCAACTTCCCCTGTCATTATTGCAAATCTCAAAAGACCGTTGACTTCCTCATATCTGACACTGTATAATAGTGTCAGTCAATAGGAGTAGTATCCTATCGATATGCCCACTGATTCTGACCCCGACCTCCGTTTGCGTGGTCGACTCCTGCGCAGCCTCGGGCAGCTTCGCGAGATGCTGCCGGGCTCCTTCGTGGAACGGAAACGTGCCTGTGGGCGGCCCAACTGCCATTGTGCGGACGGCAAAAACTTGCATACCCAATATCAAATCTCCGTACTGGTCGACGGCCAGGCCAAGACTTTCAATATCCCTGCTGCCTTAGTGGAACAAGTGCGCCAGAAAATCGAACTGCGACGGCGTTTTGAGAGGGCGGCGGCCACCATTTGTAATATCAATTTACGCCGCTATTTGAAACACAAGGATAAACCCTAGCCTTGCGCCGACACCCGTTCGAGACCTATCTCGATAAGGTGTTTGATTTCTCTGCGAAAGTGGGCGCTTTGCCCGATGGGCGCCAGTCTCCACGACACCACGGAAAAAAGATCTTTGACGCGGTGTTTCTGGGTGCCGCTTGTCAGTTTCCTGCCTTGCACCGGATCGAAACGGAATGCCAGAGAGGCGCTCTCTCGAAACGCATTGGCTCGCTCAGTGAAGACGCCATCGGGTACGCCCTCGAACGGCAGGATCCCAGTGCTGTTTTCGCTCTGGGCTGTGAGATCGCCCGTCAGCTGAAACGCAATGGAATATTCCGTTCGGATTGGTCCAGAGGTCTCGTGGTTGCCGCTGTTGACGGCATTGAAATCTGCAGCTCCTTCACGCGTTTCTGTGACCACTGTATGGAGCGCAAGGTGAAACATACGGTCGACGGAGAGCTGCGCGAAGAGCTGCAGTACTACCACCGCATTTGCGCCGTAACCATCGTCAGCTCCGCATTTCCCATTCCTCTGGGCATTCGCTTTCAAAAGAATGGCGAGACCGAGGTCAGCTGTACGCTGTCCTTATTACAGGATCTGCTCGACCGCGTGGGTCGTCGGTTCCTCGATTTATTGGTAGCTGACGCGCTCTATTTGCAGACGCCGTTTGTGGGCGAGGTCGAAGATTTGGGTTTGCACTGGGTCATCAATCTCAAAGAGAACCAGCCCGAATTATTGGCCGAGGCACAGCGCCTCACCGCCGAGCCCGCACCGCATCGACAGTCCCTGGACCAGGATGAGTTGCAGCTCTGGCACGCTCCGGAAGTCTATTGGCCCGTCGCCAACCGCAGCGTCCGGGTAGTCAAAACGGTCCGCACTCAACGGAAGAATCGAATTCGGGTGGGCCTAAACGATGCCGGGCGGAGGCGCCCGCAGAAAGAAATCGTCGTCGAACAAAGCACCAACTTCTATGCCAGCGACCTGGAGTTGGGCATCATCCCGCCTGTGTTCGTCCATCAGTTAGGCCGCAGTCGTTGGGTCATCGACACGGAAGTGTTTCAGACCATCACTACCGACGGCCACCTCAAAAAACCATCTGTGCATCAGGGCCGCGGCCAGGCGTTGATCGTGCTCACGATGATTCGCGTTCTGGCGTTCACCTTGACCCTGGTGTTCTTTCATCGCCAGGTTCGCAGCCACTACAGAAGTTGTTCCATCGGTTTTTGCGATTTGGCTCAGAGACTGGCGTATCAACTTATTGTTACTCCTCAGCCGGATTCCAGTTGAATCCCCGCCACAATTGAAACCTGCGCGCCCCTCTGTGTGGGCGCCCCGCACTCCCCTCTATTTTCCCCGCCGGAGGCCCCGCTGCGGCCCTCTCTGACGTCTTTTTCCCCCCGCAAAAACTCCAGAAGTTGTCGCACAAGGCCAATGCCTGCAGAATCAGCCAATTATCTACTCTCCGTGAATGAGTTTGCGAAATCGCTGGTTGGCAGCGTGTTTGCCTTGAAAAAAGTGGGTAAGTGTGATATAATTCGTAAAGGGAGTTTGTTACTTACTTACAGAATTCGCGGCTATGCGGGGCGGCTTGGGATTGGGGGACTGGATGAGCGATGGCGTGCTTTATGCGACGACAGATGAGGGCCTAAGGCTTCCCGTTATTGATGTGACCAACGCGGCCTTTGCGTTGACGACTACAGAGGCGGAGCTGGCGGCTATGGCTGAACAATACATGCGGGAGGCGGAGCAGCAGCGGGAGATTCCAGAGGCGCTGCGAGAGGCTTTACGGACTTCGATGCTAGGTCGGGGGTTGATGGCGGCTTCGGGGACATTTTTGGACGGGATGAGTACGTATCTCTTGAAGTTGGGGCTTGAGAATTTGGGGCGGCGTCGTTTCCGGCGTTTACGGCGAGGCTGCGGCTTGCGGACATGGCGCGATTGATGGCTGAAGGGTTGGCGCGTGCGGTGGCGGTTGAGCGGCGGCGAGTGTGTCTGGTGAATATTGGGGGTGGGGCGGGGGCGGATTCGTGGAATGCGCTGATTCGTATTCATCTTCAGCATGCGGAATTGTTGAAAGGGAAGGAGATCGGGATCGCGGTGATGGATCTTGATGCTCGCGGGCCTGCATTTGGAGTGCGGGCCGTAGCGGCCTTATGCGCCCCTGGGGCACCTCTGAGCGGGCTGGATATCGCGGTCCAGTATTTGAGCTATGAATGGTCGGACGAGGACCGATTGCGGATTGTGCTTGAGGGATTGAACGCTGGCGAAGCGGCGTGTGGGGTTTCGTCGGAGGGAGGATTGTTCGAATATGGTTCCGACAAGGAGATTGTGGCGAACCTGCGGGTGCTCCACGCAGGGACGGCGCGGGATGCGGTGGTGGTGGGATCGGTGACGCGGGACGGAGCAGTTGTGCGTGCTTCGCTTATTGCTAACCGAGTCTTAACGCGGCCACGGACGATAGAGGCCTTTCGCGTGCTTTGTGAAGAGGCGGGATGGAGCTTGGAACAGAATATTGAGAGACCGTTCAGCTACCATGTGCGCCTGGTGAAGAGCGACGTTTGAGAGGGTGTGGGCGGCGGGGGGATGAGAAGGCTGACTTACAAGCACAACTGTTGCGCTGGTGCGCAGGATTTACACTTGTTCGAAATTGCGGAAGGGTTCGGAAGGGGGAGCACTGTGATGGGAGCGGAGTCTTGAGAGCAGGGTCTTGAGGCGTTGGCGATCTTGGTCGGTCGCGCCGAGGAATTTCAGGCCGAGGCCGAGACCCCCTATTACGTGGCGGACGATGGCGTCGGCTTTGATGCCGCCTTCTTGAACGAGGAAGTCGAGCTTGGCGGGCATGCCCTCTTTGATCTTGAGGTGCGGGGTTTGGATGAAGAGGCCGTCGACGCTGATGTCCAGGACGCGGGAGACATCGTCGCGGCCATTGCAGCGCCAGCAGACCCAGATGTCTTCCGAGGCCGGGAGACGGGTCAATGCGCGGCGAGAGTAAGAAGATTTCTGGTGCAAGAAAGGCTCCCTGGAGCGCCGGCACGTTGTGAGGGGAGAGGGCTGGGCCGCCGACTCACCTGAGGCGCCGGTGCGCTCCTGATTCGAACGGTTACGAAATTCGATTAAGACCCGATTTCATTACCTTCGCCGCACATCCAAGTTGAAAAGAGTGGTGCATACCTGTAGTGCAGAAAAGGGCCAAAACGTTTCCTTGCTGCTGGGCTCAGGCCGCCTTCTGATTTTCGCGGCTAACACTGGCCATGTTGCCTACCGAGGCCATGTTCGTGACACGGGCCAGATTCAGGACGGGTCGGCGGAGGGCGACGAGGCGCGCAACGGCAAGTTCCCAGGACTTTTGCAGCATGTAGAGGCTTGCGACGACGAAGGCGATCGCCGCGAAGGCGATAGCGAACAGGGCGAAGGCGGCAACGAGTTCGCGAACGAAATATAGCTGGGACGCGGCGACGATAACCAAAAGCCACCAGAGCCAGGATCGGTGGGTGTCTTGCCGGACAGCTTGACCGGTGGTTTGGCCAGTCGCCTTGCTATTTGCGTTGCTACTTGCATTGCCGGAGCACTTCGTCGTCACAGCCAGCCTCCTGATTTGCGTTTGGTGCGATGTAACGATCTGAACTTTGGCTCAGATCAGGAAGAGGGACAATGCACGGGAGGTGAACTGAGGGTGGACCGGAGGTGACTTGGCACGCGAGCAAAGCGAGGGTTAAGGCTCGGCTGAAGGACACTTCGCCCGACCCAACTGCCTATTAGAGCTGGTTTGCCGCGATGGTGGCCTACACCGGCATACTGAGTAATTCGTGAAATCGAGGGAAATTGGCTCACTGGGGCCGTTAGAAGGGCGAGTGGGGCTGCTGGGAACCAGGGAGAGGAGCGACGATGGAAATGTTGAAGGTGAGGACGAGCCGGAGGACGCATTTGGTGGATGTGACGGAACAGGTGGAACGGGCAGTGGGCGAGACGGGCGTTTTGTCGGGGGTGTGCTATGTGTATGTGCCGCACACTACGGCGGGAGTGATAATTAACGAGCATTTTGATCCGGACGTGGCGACGGACTTAGAGGGAGTGTTAGAGCGGCTGGTGCCGCGGTCGGGGGCGTATCGGCACACTGAGGGGAATTCGGATTCGCATGCTAAGGCGGCCATGACTGAGACGAGCCAGATAATTTTCGTGGAAGAGGGGAAATTAGTGTTGGGGAAGTGGCAGGGGGTGTTTTTCTGTGAGTTTGATGGGCCGAGGGAGAGGAAGATGTGGGTGAAAGTAATCGGTAATCCGAGTTGAGACGCGGGGGAGTGTTTTCTGCGACGGCGAGCAAAGTTGTGGACGGCAGGGAAATCGTGATGGGCAGCGGAGCGTGGAAGTACGACGAGAAGACCAAGGTGGGGGAATCCAAAAGGCCGCGCATCCGGTTGGTAATTGATGGAAGGAAAATGGAAGGGACTTTGAATCTTGAGGATGGAACGGCATATCGGCGAATTTACATGGAGAAGGAGAACTGAGTTTGCGCGGACGTTATCACTGGTGTGCTAGAGTTTTGTCATGACGTGGTTGGGGATTTATGTTCAGGTACCGTTTTGCCAGACGAAGTGTACCTATTGCAATTTTCATACTGGAGTGGTGTCTTCGGGACGGTTTGCACCGTATGTGGAGGCGGTTTGCCAGGAGATTCGTGGGTATCGGGAATTGAATCGAGCTGCAGGGGGGTGCTTGCCGGAGCGATTTGCGACGGCGGGCGTGGATACGATTTATTTTGGCGGGGGCACGCCTAGTTTGTTGGAGGCGGAGTTGTTGGACCGGATGATTGGCGCGATTCGGGAGACGTTTGCGAACGAACTGAGCGAGGTGACGCTGGAGGCGGATCCGGAGACGGTGGAACCGGGGAAGGCGGCGGCCTGGGTGCGGGCGGGGATTAACCGGGTTAGCTTTGGGGTGCAGTCGTTCTCGGACAGGGAGTTGGTGGCTGCGGGGCGGATGCATCGGCGGGAGGATGTCTATCGTGCGGTGCCGATTTTGCGCGAGGCGGGGATTCGGAATATTAGTTTTGATTTGATTGCGGGGTTACCGCATCAGACGCGGGAGAGCTGGAAAGAGTCGCTGGAGGAGTTGGGGAAACTGGAGCCGGAGCACGTTTCGGTTTATTTGCTGGAGGTAGATGAGGGGAGCCGGTTGGGGAAGGAAATTTTGGCGGGCGGGGCAAGATACAGTGCGGGGGCTGTACCTGGCGATGATGAGATGACGGATTCGTACGAGATGGCGTGCGCATTCCTTGGGGACTTGGGTTATCACCACTACGAGATTTCGAATTGGGGGAAGCCGGGGTTCGAGTCGAAGCACAATTTGAAGTATTGGCGGCGCACGCCGTATTTGGGATTTGGGGCTGGAGCGCATTCGTTTTCGGGGACGGAGCGGTGGGCGAATGCGCATGACGCGGCAGAGTATGTGGACGCCATTCAAGCGGGACGATTGCCGGTGGAGCAGTTGGAGGCGGTGACGCGGGAGAGTGCATTGGAGGAGGAGTTGTTTTTGGGATTGCGGCAATTGGATGGGATTGATGTGGGGAGGATTGAGAGGGAGTACGGAGTGTCACTGGCGACCCGGTTTGAGGGGCTGGAATCCGGAGGACTTATTGAGAGAGACGGGGAAGTTGTGCGGCTTGCTCCGGCGAAGCTGAGTGTTTCCAATGAGGTGTTTGTGGAATTGATGAGGTGAGGGCGCTTCGCGGATAGACCCGCGGTCAAATTGGAAGTGGGCTCTTAACACAGAGTGCGCAGAGGACACAGAGAAGATCGGGAGGGAATGGACATCGTGAGCAGAGCGATTGCTAAGAGCGGGATGCGGAGTGATCCGGACAGCGTGAAGGCGCTGGAGAATGTTGTGGATTTGCGGAGTGATACCGTCACGCGGCCTACTGCGGAGATGAGGCGGGCGATGGCGGAGGCGGAGGTCGGGGACGATGTGTACGGGGAAGACCCGACTGTGAACCGGCTCGAGCAGCGGGCGGCGGAGATTTTTGGGAAAGAAGCGGCTTTGTTTGTGCCGACCGGGTGCATGGGTAATTTGATTGCGATTAAGGTGTGGACACATCATGGGAACGAATTGATTTGCGATGAGAAGAGCCACGTCAATTTGTATGAGTTGGCGTCGATGTCGGCGATTGCGGGGTGCATGCCGCGGATTGCGCGGGGTGTCGACGGGATTCTTTCGTGGAAGCAGATTGAGGCGGTGATTCGGCCGAAGATTTACTACGACTCGCAGACGGCGCTGATTTGTATTGAGAATACGCATAATATGGCGGGTGGGACGGTGCATGCAACGGCTTCGGTGGACGAGATTTGCGGGCATGCGCATGAAGCGGGATTGCGAGTGCATTTGGACGGGGCGCGCATTTTCAATGCGGCGACCGCGCTGGGCGAGAGCGTTGGGGCCATGACGAAGAACGTGGACTCGGTGATGTTTTGTTTGTCGAAGGGGTTGGGATCTCCAGTGGGGTCGATGATTGTGGGATCGGCGGCGTTCATCGAGAAGGCACGGATTTACAGGAAGATGTTTGGGGGAGGCATGCGGCAGGCGGGCGTGATCGCGGCGGCGGGGTTGATTGCGCTGGAGGAGTCGCCGAGGCGGCTGCATGTGGATCATGAGAATGCGCAGGTGTTGGCGAAGGGGATTGCGGCGATGCCGGGGTTGAAGATTGATCTGGCTAAGGTGCGCAGCAATATCGTGATTTTTGATTGCGAGGGCACAGGGAAGAACGCGGTGGAGTTGTGCGATTTGTTGCGGGAGAAGGACATTTGGGCGTTGGATACGGCGACGTATTCGGTGAGGTTTGTGACGCACTGCGACGTGGACAGGAAGGGATGCGAGCGGGCGCTCGTGGTGTTGGGAGAGATTGTGCAACGGCCGCAGAGGGCTCGGGCCTCGCAGTAAAAAAGTGAACAAGAAAGCGATGGCCGCGAGGAGATTTCGTGTCGGTGGCAAAGTAAAGATTGTTGGGATGTCGTTTGCGCTTGGCTTGAAGGATGAGTTAGGTACTGAGAAACTATTTAAAAGCATGTTCGGGAAGGTCCACATCGTTAGGGGGCTCGATAAATACGGAAATGTGGAACTCCGTCCAAAACGATCGGACTTCGTTTGGATTGAGCCTGACTTTCTGAGGACTCCCGCCTGGGAGATCAAGTAAAAGCAAACGGAAATGACACTCGCTTGGTGAGCGCAGTGACTGGAAACGCTAGGGCAGGATCAGCCGCCTATAAATTCAAGAAAACGAATGTGAACGGACAGACCTGAAATCCATCGGCCGCGTGTAAAATAGGCCATAAGCGGAACTTTGGCGGAGTATAGCCGAGGCATATAGCCGTACGGAGACAACGTGGACTTTACCTTTACAGAGGAACAGCAGCAGTTGCGGCGGAGTGTGCGGGCATTTGCAGAGGGGGAGATTACGCCGCATGTGATGGAATGGGATGAGGCTTCGCATTTTCCGATGGAGATTATGCCGAAGTTGGGCGAGATGGGATTGCTTGGCGTGATTTTTCCGGAGGAATACGGCGGGGCGGGGCTGGGGTACATCGAGTACGTCATCGCGATTGAGGAGTTGGCGCGAGTGGATGGGTCGGTAGGGTTGATCGTTGCAGCGCACAATTCCTTGTGCAGTAATCACATTTACAAATTTGGGACGGAAGCGCAGAAGAAGAAGTATCTGGCGCCTTTGGCGTCGGGGAAGAAGATTGGGGCGTGGTCGTTGACGGAGCCGGAGGCGGGGTCTGATGCGGGCGGGACGCGGACGACTGCGCGGCGGGACGGGGATTTTTGGGTCTTAAACGGCGCGAAGACGTTTACGACCAACGGGCATTACGCGGACTTTTGCGTGGCGATGGCGGTGACGGACAAGGAGAAGGGATCGCATGGGATCAGCGCGTTCATTTTGGAAAAGGGGATAGCGGGGTTTAGGCCCGGGAAGAAAGAGAACAAGCTGGGGATGCGGGCTAGCGATACGTCGGAGGTGATTTTTTCGGATTGCCGGGTGCCGCACGAGAATCTTTTGGGGCCGGAGGGCGAGGGGTTTACGGGGAGTTTGAAGATTCTGGATGGCGGGAGGATTTCGATTGCGGCTTTGGCGCTGGGGATGGCGCAGGGGGCGCTGGAAGCGGCGGTGAAGTATGCGAAGCAGCGGAAGCAGTTTGGGCAGGCGATTAGCGAGTTTCAGGCGATTCAGTTTAAGCTGGCGGACATGGCTACGGAGGTTGAGGCGGCGCGATTGCTTGTGTACCAGGCGGCCTGGTTGGCGGACCGGAAAGATGTGCGGTTTACGCGAGAATCTAGCATGGCGAAATTGTTCGCTAGCGAAGTGGCGGTACGGGTGGCGAATGAGTGCGTGCAGGTGCATGGGGGATATGGATTCATTAAGGACTACCCGGCGGAGAAGTATTATCGGGACGTGAAGCTGTGCACGATTGGCGAGGGGACTAGCGAGATTCAGAAGTTGGTGATTGCCCGCCAGCTACTTGGCAAGAAATAATAGGAAAATGCGTTTGGCCTCTTCGCGAGCCTCTGAAGGAAACCATGTCTCTGCCTGTTGAGAAGTGGGCGGAGCAGGTGTGCGCGGGGGATGTGCGGGCGATTTCGCGCGCGATCACGGCGATTGAGAATCACCATGCAGAGGCGGAAGAGTTGTTGCGGCGGCTCTTCGCGCAGACGGGACGGGCGTATCTCACTGGAGTAACGGGGGCACCTGGAACCGGAAAGAGCACGCTGGTGGACCGACTTGCGGCTTATTACAGGAGACACGACGAGCAGGTTGGGGTGATTGCAGTGGATCCGACTAGCCCCTACACGGGTGGTGCGATTTTGGGAGACCGCATACGGATGCAGAGCCATGCGAGCGACACGGGGATGTTTATTCGGTCGATGGCGACGCGTGGATTTATGGGGGGATTGGCGCGAGCCACGGCGGAAGTGGCGCTGTTGCTGGATGCAGCGGGCAAGGAAGAGGTCCTGATCGAGACTGTCGGCGTGGGGCAGGATGAGATTGATGTTGTGCGGCTAGCGGATTGCGTTTTGGTGGTGCTGGTGCCGGGGATGGGCGATGACATTCAGAACATGAAGGCTGGATTGATGGAGATCGGGGACATTTTTGTTTTGAATAAGGCGGACCGCGAAGGGGCCGACCGGTTGGAGCAGCAGTTGTTGGCAATGTTGTCGTTGGTGAAGCCGCGGGATGGGTGGCATCCGCCGGTGGTGCGGACGGTGGCTAGCGAAAACAAGGGGATTGCGACACTGGCGGAGACAATTGCGAAGTTTCGAAAACATTTTGAAGCGAGCGGTGAGCGGGAAAGGAAACATATCGAGCATTGGAAGCGGCGGCTGTTGGGATTGATTGAGTCACGGCTCGTGGAACGCGTTTTGGGAGGGCCGGGCGGAGAGGTGCGATTGGCCGAGGTAGCCAAGGAAGTGGCGGAACGAAAAAAAGATCCTTTCACGGCGGTGAATGAGTTGCTTGCGAAAAGCGGCGTTGGGGTCTGAGGCGACAGAGAATGGATCTAGGGGGAATCGACGTTCGGCACATCCACGGGGGGATTTTTTGGCTGGATGGCGGATCGATGTTTGGCGTCGTGCCCAAGACGCTTTGGGAAAAGAAGATGCCCGCGGATGAGCGGAACCGAATTCCGCTGGCGGCGAATTCGTTGTTGGTACGCGCCGGCGGTAAGAATATTTTGGTGGAGACGGGCAACGGAACGAAGTGGGACGCGAAGTTGCGGAATATTTATGGGTTCGAGGAGGGCGATCCTTACGCAGATTCGCTAGCGAAGGCGGGCGTGAAGCAGGAAGAGATCGACGTGGTGATCAACACGCATCTGCATTTTGATCACGCGGGCGGGAATACACGGTTGGTGAATGGGAAGATCGTGCCGACATTCCCGAATGCGAAGTATGTTGTGCAGCGTGCGGAGTTGGAACACGCGATGCATCCGACCGAGAGGGATCGCGCGAGTTATTACGCGCACGATTTTACGGCGATCACGGAGGCGGGGCAGTGGCAGTTTGCAGACGGCGAGTGCGAGATTTTGCCTGGGATTTCCGTGGTGAAGATTCCGGGGCACAATTTGCAGATTCAAGGAGTGCAGATTCGTGGCGGCGGAAAGACGTTGATGATGGTGGCGGACTTGATTCCCACGCGGCACCATTTGCCGCTGCCGTGGATCATTGCGTACGATCTGTATCCGTTGACGACTCTGGAGACAAAGCGCAAGTGGATTGGGGAGTTTGTGCGGAACGGCTGGGTTGTGGCGTTTGGACATGACCCGGATTTTCCCGCAGGGATTTTGCACGAGCAGGACGGGAAAGTCGTTTGCGAGCCGGTGGACCTGAATCGTTGAATTCACGGAGAAAAAGAATGACAGCTGTTAAAGGGGAGAAGTCGAAGCGCGCGAACACGCAGGCGGAGATTGGGATTATCGGCGGAAGCGGATTGTATTCGATGAATGGCTTGACGAAGACGCGCGAAGTGCAGGTGAAGACGCCGTTTGGCGCACCGTCGGAAGCGTTCGTGCTGGGGATGCTGGAGGGGAAGCGCGTGGCGTTTCTTGCGCGGCACGGGCGCGGGCACCGGATACTGCCGAGCGAGATCAACTTTCGCGCCAACGTTTATGCGATGAAAATGCTGGGCGTGGAGAGGATTATTTCGGTGAGCGCGGTGGGCTCGCTGATGGAGAATTTGCAGCCTGGGGAATTTTTAGTTCCGGATCAGTTCGTAGACCGCACGAAGAATCGCGTATCGACATTTTTTGGAGACGGGCTGGTGGCGCACGTAGGATTCGACAAGCCGACGTGCGGGCAGGTATCCGGCGCACTGGCCGACGCGAGCGTGCATTGCGGAGTGAAGGTGCACCGGCGCGGAACGTATGTGTGCATCGAGGGGCCGCAGTTTTCTACGGTGGCGGAAGCGAACATGCACCGGCAGTTGAAGTTCGAAGTGATTGGCATGACCAATGTGACGGAAGCGAAGCTGGCACGCGAGGCGGAGATTTGTTACGCGGCGATTGCGATGATCACGGACTTTGATTGCTGGCATCCAGAGCATGAGTCGGTGACGGCTTCGCAGGTTATTGCGACCTTGGTGCAGAATGCGGAGAATGCGCAGCGGGTGTTACGCGAAGCCGTGCGCGCGATGCCTGAAGAACGGAATTGCAAGTGCGGAGCGGCGCTGAAGCATGCGCTGGTGACAGATATGAAGCTGGTGCCCAAAGCCACCAAGAAAAAACTCGAAGCAATTATTGGCAAATATATTTCTTAGGAGAAGCCTGTGTCCTTACTTGTGGTTGGGTCGGTGGCGTTTGATGCGCTGGAAAGTCCTTATGGGAAGGTGGACTGGACTTTGGGGGGCGCGGCGACGTATTTTGCAGTCTCCGCCAGTTTTTTTGCGCCCGTGAGTCTTGTCGCTATTGTGGGCGAGGACTTTACGGAAAAAGATGAAGCAGTCTTTCGCGGGAGGCACATTGATACCGAAGGGTTGGAGCGAGCATCGGGGAAGACGTTTTTCTGGGCGGGGCGGTACTCGGAGAATTTGAATGAGCGAGTGACGCTGGCGACGGATTTAAATGTGTTTGCGGGGTTCAAGCCAAAGCTGCCGGAGAAATACAAGTCCTCGAAGTACGTCTTTCTGGCGAATATTGCGCCGGATTTACAGCGGGACGTTTTGAAGCAGGTGAAGGGAAAGCCGAAGCTGGCCGCTCTGGATACGATGAATTACTGGATCGAGCGGACGCCAAGCGAGTTGCGGGAGACGCTTCGGCACGTGGATATCTTAATGATCAACGACTCGGAGACGCGGCAGCTTTCGAATGAACACAATCTGTTGCGCGCGGCAAAACATATTTTCAAGATGGGTCCGTCGACCCTGGTGGTAAAGCGCGGAGAGTACGGGGCGATGATGGTGGACAAGCGCGGCGTGTTTTGCGTGCCGGCGTTTCCCTTGGAAGAGCCGCATGACCCCACGGGGGCGGGCGACAGCTTTGCCGGCGGGTTCATGGGATACCTTGCGGGCGCGAAGGATTTGAGCGACGCGACGCTTCGACGGGCGATGGTCTATGGATCGGTGCTGGGGAGCTTTACCGTCGAGCGCTTTGGGCTGGAGCGGCTGCGCGTGCTGAAACGGAGCGAGATACACGCCAGGGCACGGCACTTCGCGAAATTAACGCAATTCAAATTGTAGTGTGTAGAATCCTGCCATAGCTTGGGAAATGCAGGAGAGCATGCTGCCTCTAAGCACTATCGTTGCGCGGCTGGCGTGGGCCGCACTGCTCGGCGCGATCATCGGTCTCGAACGCAGTATTCGCAGACGTCCCTCCGGGATGCGGACAGGATTTTGCGTTTCGCTGGGCGCGGCGCTATTCACGATTGTTTCCGTGGAAATCGCGCGACGCACCGGCGACTCAAGTACGACGCGAATTGCATCGAATATCGTGCAGGGAATTGGGTTTCTCGGGGCTGGCGTGATCCTTCGCGAGCGCGGCAGCGTTGTTGGGCTGACGACAGCGGCGACGATTTTTGCTGTGGCAGCGATGGGAATGGCGGCTGGCGGAGGGCTATACGCGGTTTCCGGGATAGCCTGCGCGTTGGTGTTGTGTGCCTTGGTTTTACTTTACTACGTCGAGGATTGGCTCAAGCTGAAACCGCGGTATATGTTGTTCCGCATCTTTGTGGATCGGGCAGAAAATATGGTTTCCGAGGTGCATCGCATTTTTTCGGAGCTGAAAGTGGGAATTGATAATTTTCAGGTTTCCGTTGCGGGCGAGAAAAATCTGATCCAGTTCGACGCGGAAGTCACCACGCGCCAGCAAGAGAAGATTCTTGCGGCGCTCTGCAAACCAGGTGTCAACTGCGAGATGCTGCCCGTGGAGCGGCAAAACGGATGAGCGCGCGGAGCAGCAGTTTGGAGGTGCCAGCGGTGGAGGCGGGAATGAAAGTGCGAAAACCGCGGGCGCTGAATTCGCGGAGCGTGTTGATGCCGTTTGCGCCGGCATCTCCGGCAGAATTTGCGAAAGTGCTGGCCGGGGCCGAGGAATTGCACAGATTGGGTTTTCAAGTGGCCGATGCTACTCCGCTTACGCCTGAGGGTTACTTCGCCGGATCCATGGCGGGGCGAAGGTGTGAGTTTCTGAGCGAGCTCGAGCGCGACGATGTGGATGCGCTGGTGGCCGTTCGCGGGGGGTATGGGTCGAACTATATACTTGAGAATCTAAGGATTAACCGCTTCAGCGCGCCTAAAGTGATTTTGGGGTACAGCGATTTGACGTCCCTGCAGGCTTATCTCTGGAGCCGTTACGCCTGGATTGGATTTTATGGGCCGATGCTTGCTGCGGGGTTAGATGCGGGCGAAGGTGTTGAGAACGGGTATGACAGGGAGTCGCTGCTCGCCGCGGTGGGAAAAACGGACAGTGGCTGGACGCTGAAATTGCGGGGAGAGGCGTTGGCTGGCGGGGAAGCGGAAGGGCGAGTTCTGGGCGGTTGCCTGACACTGGTAGAGACGACGCTGGGGACACCGTGGGAATTGGAGACGTGTGGATCAATCTTATTGCTTGAAGACCGGGGCATGAAGGCGTGGCAAGTGGATCGAGCCCTGATGCATCTGAAGCAGGCGGGAAAGTTTGAGGGGGTTCGAGGGATCGTCCTGGGAGAATTTCCGGAAGGCGGTCCTTTGACGTCTGGCAGCCCGTCGATGCGCGACGTTTGTTGCGGGGAGAAGGGGAACTCGAGATTCTTGAGCCGGCGGTCGTGCCATGAGTGATGGGAAACACATACACGTGATTGGGATTAGCGGCTCGGCGATGGCGCCGCTTGCGGGGATGCTCCGCGAGCACGGATATCGCGTGACAGGATCGGATTCGGGCGTCTATCCGCCGGCTTCGACGCTTTTGGACAAGCTGGGGATTTCGTTTTTTCATACGTTTGATGCGGCGCATTTGAGCCCTGCGCCAGATTTGGTGGTGGTCGGGAATATTATTGCGCGCGGGAATCCGGAGCTAGAAGAAGTGCTGGACCAGAAGATTCCTTATCGTTCCATGCCGGAGATTCTGGAGGAAGTGTTCTTGCCGGAGCGGCACTCGATTGTGGTGAGCGGCACGCACGGCAAAACTACGACGACGGCGATGTTGGCTTGGATTTTTCACACGGCGGGAAAGCGGCCGAATTTCCTTGTGGGCGGCGTCGCTGAAAACTTTGGGAAGAGCTACGGGTTGGGTGGCGGAGACGAGTTTATTCTGGAAGGGGATGAGTACGAGACGGCGTTTTGGGACCGCGGGCCGAAGTTTTTCCACTACCATCCGGATGATTTGATCGTGACTTCGCTCGAGTACGACCACGCGGACATTTACCGGGATTTTGAGACGTATGAGCTCGCATTCCGGCGGCTCGTAAACTTGGTCCCGCGGCGCGGCCGAGTTGTGATTTGGGGCGATACCGAGGAGTCGGGTCCGGCTTTGCGGCGAGCGGCGGAGAAAGCGTTTTGTCCGGTGGAAACTTACGGATTTTCGGCGGGGAATGATTGGGTGGCCAGCGAGTTGGCGGTGGACGGCGGAGGAATGAAATTTCGCGTCACATATCGTGGCAACGTATTTGGCGAGTTTGCGCTGGCTGCAAGCGGGCGACATAACGTTTTGAATGCGATGGCGGCAGCAGCGGTGGGGCATGGTCGAGGAATTGGCGCTGAGGTTTTGGCGAAGGCACTGGCGACGTTTCGGAGCGTGAAACGGCGCATGGACGTGAAGGGGGAAGTGCGCGGGGTGCTCGTGGTGGATGATTTTGCGCATCACCCGACTGCGGTGCGCGCGACGATTGAAGCTGCGCGGGCGCGTTGGCCGAGGCGGCGGCTGTGGGCGATCCTCGAACCCCGGTCGAACTCGATGCGGCGGAAGGTCTTTGAGGAGACGCTGCCTGTCGCGTTGGCGCTGGCAGATCGCGTTGTTTTGGCTGGCGTGTTCCGCGCGCAGCAACTTGGCGATGAGAATCGCCTTGAACCGGAGACTGTGGCCGAGAGAGTCCGCGAGTTGGGTAAGAGCGCGCGTGTTTTTCCAAGCGCTGACGGAATCGCGGAGCAAGTTTCGATGGAAGCAGAGGCTGGTGATGTGCTGCTGGTAATGTCTAACGGCAGCTTTGACGGGCTGTGCGAAAAAATGTTAGCCAAGCTTGGCCAGCCGGTGCAGGTTTCTTCCGAGGCAAATACCAGGTGACAGCTCCATCTTGGAGGGGCCGGGCCACGTTCCCGGCGACAGCATTCTTGGTGTGCGCGTTGGGCTGGGCGGAGCCAAGCCAGGCGACGATTCGGTACGAAGTGTCGATCAGTCATCCGGAGCAGCACCTTTTCCACGTAACCATGACGATTCCGGATGTGAGCGGCGAAGTTACGGTACAAATACCGGCGTGGAATGCGTTGTATCAGATTCGAGATTTCAGCAGCCGCGTACAGCGGGTAGAGGCGTCTGGAGAGGGCGGGAGACTCCCTGTTGAGAAGGTCGATAAGCAGAGTTGGCAAATTCGAGGTAGTGGAACCGTTCAGATTCGCTATGCAACGTATTGGGATGAAGCGGGACCCTTCGGGACGCAACTTAACGGAGAGCACGCTTTCATCAATCCCGCGATGATTTTTTTTTATGCCGCGAACCGCCGCGCCGAAGCGGTCAGTGTATCCTTCAGGGACGTCCCATTTGAGTGGGAATTTGAATCGTCATCGCAATGGAGCATCTTCCAGAGTGGCCGAAACCGCGTGATCACAGTTACCAGTCCGAGCTACGATTCGCTGGCCGATGGGCCGATGGAACTCGGCAAGTTTCAGGAGTTTGACCTGCCGGATGTTTCGCCGCGCGTGACAGTGCTTGTCCATGGAGAGGGGTGGCGGAAAAAGCAAATTGAGGAGGAATTGAAGCGGGTTTGCCTGTACGAAATCAACCTGATGGGTGGAGCGCCGTTCGAACACTACATCTTCATTCTGCACATCGGGAAGGGAGCGGGCGGCGGGGGGATGGAACATGCGAATTCGACGGCGATTGGGATTCCCTCGGATGAGTATCTCTCGGGAGTGGCGGCGCACGAGTTCTTTCATCTGTGGAACGTGAAGCGGATCAGGCCTGCTTCGCTGGAACCGGTGGACTTCACAAAGGAGCAGTACACGCGGGCGCTGTGGTTTGCAGAAGGGGTCACGAGCACGTACGGTGCTTATACCCTGGTGCGAAGCGGAATCTGGAACAAGGAGCGGTTCTACGCGGACTTGGGAGAACAGATCAGCGAACTGGAAGCGCGGCCCGCGAACCGGTGGCAGAGCGCGGAGCAATCAAGCCTCGATGCGTGGCTTGAGAAATATCCGCAGTACAACGGGCCGGACTACAACGTCTCTTACTACACAAAGGGACAGGTGTTGGGCGATTTGCTGGACATTTTGATTCGCGATCGCACTGACAATGAAAAGAGCCTTGATGACGTAATGCGCGCGATGAATACGGACTTTGCCAAGCTAGGTAAGACGTACCGGGATGGTTTGGATATTCGCCTGGAGACGGAGAAGGTGGCGGGCGGATCGTTCGAAGAATTCTTTCGAGACTACGTTGCCGCGGCAGAGCCATTGCCTTATAAGCAGGTGCTTTCGCTGGCTGGACTCGAGCTGCGAACCATCGAGCATAAACGGGCCGTGCTGGGATTTTCTTCGGAACGTGAATCGGGTAGGACTGTGACGGTGCGCGGCGTTGACGACGGAAGTCCGGCGGCAGGAGCGGGGTTGCGACCGGGAGACGTCATTGTGAATTGGAACGATGGAGACGTACCGCAATCTCTGGGGCGTTGGGTGCGAGAGCGGCAGCCGGGCGAGACTGTGAAAGTGCGGATCCGACGAGAAGAGAAGGAACGGACGCTCGAGTTCAAGTTGGGTGAAGAGAAAGAACTGCTCTATCAAGTTGCCGAAGACTCTAAAGCAGGAGAAAAGGCCCGACATATCCGCGAGGGATTGCTTCACGGTGTTACGCAGGCTGCGACAGTGCATTGAGCGGCGAACGCGCGCTAGGTTCTGCTTGACCTGGGGAACCGGATTCGAGAGAGTTCTCTCCACTGCATGTTCCGCATGCTTTTCATCGTTGTTTTTCTTTCGCTCTATATCCTGATACTTGGGCCGCCGTTATTGCTCTACACGCTGGTCACCCGGCATATTGATCCTCTCTACTGGGCGGGCCTCAAAGGTGTGATGTTTTTTGTGAGAGCAGTTGGGGTGAGGGTTCGCGTGGAGGGAGAGTCCAGAATTCCGGCCGGGGTCTGCCTTTTTGTGGCGAATCACACGAGCTCAGCGGATGCGCCGGCTGTGGTTGGGGCAATTCCGAGGCGCATCGCAGTCTTGCTGAAGGAATCTCTCTTCAAATGGCCTATTGTTGGACAAGCGTTTACATTGGCGCGCTTTATTCCGGTCAATCGCAAAGAACGAGAATCCGCGATTGCCAGTGTGGAGAAAGCAGCAGAGGCAATGCGGGAAGGGCAATCCTTCTTGATCTATCCGGAAGGGACTCGGAGTCCGGATGGCCGACTCCAGGAGTTCAAGAAAGGCGCGTTTGTGCTGGCTATAAAAGCGGGTGCTCCGATTGTTCCGGTGCTTTGTTCCGGGGCGCAGCGGGTTATGGCAAGGCACTCGATGGAAATTCACCCTGGAGAGATTCTCGTCGAGTTTCTGGAGCCGATTGATGCTTCGAAGTACACCTTCGAAGAACGCGACGCTTTGAACCAGCGGGTACATGATGAAATGGCGGCGCGTTTGCCGCCGGATCAACGGCCCCTTGGCTTTCCAGGTGCGGCATAAAACCTAGCGAAGGCCGGAGGTGCGAGGGCGGCCGCCAAGGCGTTCCAGTTCGGCTTCCAATTCGCGAACACGCTTCTGAAGCTCCGGCAAGCGATTTAGGGCCGCAACGGTCTTGAGCCACTGCCGATTGTCGACGGCAGGATAGCCGGAAAACATGGAGCGCGGCGGGACGTCGTTGGGGACGCCGCTTTTTGCGGTGATGACCGAACCGTCGCCGATGGAGAGATGCCCGGCGGTACCCACCTGGCCGGCGAGAATGCAGCCTTCGCCTACTTTGGTGGAGCCGGCGAGTCCGACTTGGCCGCAGAGCATGGTATTGGCACCAACACGGGAGGCATGTCCGATGACGACGAGGTCGTCCAGCTTGGTGCCGCGGCCGACTCGTGTTTCGCCGACGGTGGCGCGGTCCACGCAAGCGTTCGCTTGCACCTCAACATCATCTTCGAGAACGGCAGGGCCTGATTGTTGCATTTTGTACCAGGTGCCGTCTTTCTGCTTGGCGAAGCCAAGGCCGTCGCCGCCGATAATGGCGCCGTTTTGCAGGATGACGCGGTTTCCGATTTGGCAAAATTCGCGGACCACGGCGTGGGAGTGCGCGAAGAAGTCATCGCCAATGCGTGCGCCTTGGTAGATAGTGACGAAACTCTGCAGAACCGCGTTGCGGCCGATGTGGGCGTCTTCTCCCACTACGCAGTACGGTCCGATGTGGGCGCCCGCACCGATTTCGGCAGACTTCGCGATTATGGCAGTAGGATGGAATCCCGGCGCGTAGCGAGGGGCTTGGTAGAAAAGTTCGATGGCCCGGGCGAACGCGAGGTAGGGGTTTGTCGTGCGCAACGCGGCGAGCCGGGGCAGGGTGCTGTCGCGTTCGATTTTGATGCCGTCCTCAATAAGCACGGCGGAGGCTCGCGTAGTTTTGAGGAGGGGGAAGTAGCGCCGGTTGGCGAGAAAAGTGATTTGACCGGGTTCGGCGTGTTCGATTCCTGCGATTCCATGGATGGGAGTCTCGCCGGGGCCGTCGAGACGGCAGCCGAGCTTTTGCGCAATTTCGGAGAGTTTCATGGACATAAAGACAGCTCCTGAATGCTGGGTGCGAGTCTCGCACAGCGCAGAGAGGGAAGTACAGCCGGATGGAGCTATTCGTTGAAGAGGCGGGGCTGGTTTGCGGCGGCAGCGGCGGCGAGGGGTTTGCGGCGGGCGATACCAACGACACCAAGCACGGTCAGTTCGGAGAGGGCCGAGCGTGGGATGAAGATGCGGTCGGTCGAAGAATTCAAATCTGGCGGTGTGATCTGGATACCGTTATCGAGGATGGAGAGCAGGTCGTTTGGGACGACGCCCTCGATGGTTTCTCCGTCGCTGTAGCGCAGGCGGACCCAGAGGCCATCCAGTTTGGGTCGGCTGAGAAAGGCCTTGCGCTCTGGTTCAAACTCATCAGAGAACTCTCGAACGAAATAGATCGAGCGGACCCTGGCAAGGGGAATCTCCTGGTGCTCGCCGTTCTGGGTGAGCAGGTCGATGGGATCAGATGGACCGAGGCGAGTGGGGTTCAGATAGCCGCGGATAGGCTTCTTGTCGGTAAGGACAATGACGACTTTCTTGTGAGTAGAGGCTGGGGCTCTGTTTTTCAAAGAAATCAGTTTGCTAAAGATCGGAATGGCCCAAATTTGCGAATAATCAAGATGTATGTTATGTTAAGCGCGTTTTGCCTGTCAACCTATTGTTTTCATTAGGGTTAGGTCCCGGAGCACCGGCCGTTGACCGATAAAAAGCATATCCTCAAATCGGCCTCGATCATATCCCTGGTTACTATCGTTAGTCGAGTTCTCGGCTACGTGCGCGACCAGCGCATCACCCTCCTCCTGGGAACATCCGCTGCGGCCGATGCCTATGTTCTGGCCTATCGCATACCGAACCTCTTCCGGCGATTGGTAGCCGAGGGATCCATGACAGCGTCGTTCATCCCGGTGTTTACGACCTACATGAGCGAGAAGTCGAAAGAGGACGTCTGGGATTTCGCGAACAAGCTTTTCTGGACGTTGGCTCTGGTCGTCGCAGGGATAACCGTTCTCGGAATGGTTTTCTCGCCCTCCGTGGTTCATCTATTCGCAGGGAACAATGTCGCCGGGACCCAAGCGATCGAACTGAACCGAATCGTATTTCCGTATCTGTTCTTCATCTCGCTGGCTGCTCTTGCGATGGGCATTTTGAATTGTTTTCACGTATTTGGACTGCCCGCCGCGACTCCCGTCATCCTCAATTTGGCGACGATCCTCTTTACGTTTGCGGTGCTTAGAAGTCATTTTAAGGATGCGGCGACGTCTATTGTGGTGGGAATCCTCGTGGGCGGGGTGTTGCAGTTTTTAATGCAAGTGCCACAGCTCGTCCAGAAGGGGATGAAATTTAAGTTTGGAATTTCATTCTCGCACCCTGGGATCAAAAACGTGGCGCGGCTGATGATTCCCCGACTCTTTGGCATAGGCATTGGACAGATCAATCTTTTCATTGATACACGTTTTGCGACAGCCAGTCTCATGCCGGCAGGGAGCTTGGCAGCTCTGTACGTCGCGGACCGGGTTATGGAGCTGGTGCTCGGCGGATACGCGATCGCCGTGGCGACGGCGATCTTGCCTATGATGTCGCATCAAGCCGCAGCGAAAGATTACGAATCGCTCAAGAAGACTTTGGCTTTCTCCGTGCGCATCGTGGCTTTTATCACCATACCTGCCGCTTTGGGACTTATGATTTTGCGCGAACCGATCATTCGAGTGCTGTTCCAGCACGGGCAGTTCGTTGCGGAATCGACGCGATTGACGGCTAGAGCTCTGCTGTACTACGCAATCGGACTGCCGGCGCTGGCAACGGTCAAGCTGGTTGTGCCTGCGTTTTATTCCACGTCGGACACAAAGACCCCGGTCATCGTCGCTTCGATCTCGCTGATCATTAACATCGTTTTGAACATCGTGTTTTTGCAGTTTTTTTTCAAGCGCGTGCAGAACGGGGGCCCCGCCCTGGCAACGGCTATCGCTTGTTTTTTCGATTTTTTCGCGCTCTTCATTATTTTCCGGTTGCGCTACGGGGGGATGGGGACGATGGAGATTTTGCGCTCGTTCGGCAAGATTTCCATGTGCGCTAGCATCATGGGAGTTGCCTGCTGGTTTGGGAATCGCTATACACAGTTCACTTTGCACTCGCGATTCCTCGTTCAGCTGCTCATCTTTTCGGCACTCGTCGTTGGAGCGACGGCGCTTTATTTGGCGCTTGCCTGGCTCTTCCGTTGTCATGAAATCCAGGAAGTCTATGGCATAGCCACGCGGCGGCGGGCGGGCGGCGGGAACGGGTACGCGGAGCCGTAATGGAAATTACGCCAGCTATATCGCTGTTTTTGACGCACGTGAAAGTGGAGAAGGGGCTTTCCGCCAATACTGTCGCGGCCTATCAGCACGATTTGGCGAAGTTCAACGTGTTCGTACAAAAACGCAGGCTCACGCTTGAAAGCGTGAGCCGCGACGATCTGGTGGATTTTCTGGCGGGATTGTATCGGGAAAAGTTGGAAAGCAGGACGGTGGCGCGGCATCTGGTCACGCTGCGGAATTTTTTCCGGTTTGCGCAGATTCAGGAGCTGATCACCGCTGATCCGGCGCTAAATCTGGAGTCTCCCAAGATCCGGCGGACCTTGCCGGGCTATCTGAGGCTCGCGGAGGTGGACCGTTTGCTGGCTCAACCGGATGAGAAGACGGCTCTCGGCTTGCGGGACCGCGCGATGCTCGAAGTCCTGTATTCGACCGGCTTGCGCGTCTCCGAGCTGACTGGGCTTCGAGTGACAGACCTCGACGCCAAAGTAGGCTGCATCCGCTGCATAGGCAAAGGGGATAAGGAACGGATTGTTCCGGCGGGACGCAAGGCCCTCGGTATGGTGGAGAAGTATCTGCGCGATGCACGGCCGAAACTTTTGGGAAAGGGTGTCGCGAGCAAGGCGCTCTTTGTGAACCGAAGCGGAAACTCGCTCAGCAGGGTCGGCGTTTGGAAGATTCTTTCAGCTTATGGCCGGCGCGCGGGTTTGCGCGTCGCTCTCACGCCGCACATGCTGCGCCACAGCTTTGCGACGCATTTGCTGGAGCGAGGCGCGGACTTGCGGTCGGTGCAGCTCATGCTGGGCCACGCGGACATTTCCACGACCCAAATTTACACACACGTGGTGGAAGAGCGGTTGAAGCAAATTTACAAAGCGCATCACCCGCGCGCTTGATGCGCGGAGGGCCCGGGACCTTATTGCGGTTGCCTCCGCGGCGGTCGGCGCGGGCATCCAGAACGTGAAGGAGCGCGATGCCAGATTATATGTTTTTGCTGGAAAGCCGGCTATCTCCCGAGCAGCGAGCGGCCATGATGCGCGTGCAAGAGCTGTCGGCGGCCATGGGGTTCAATGTGTACCTGACCGGCGGAACGGTGCGCGACCTCGTTACGGGAGCTTCGCTGCGCGATCTCGATTTCACGGTGGAAGGGAATCCATCGAAGATCGCACGCGAGCTGGAGAAGGGCGGCGCGAAAATCCTCTCCGAGGATGAAAAACTTCGCCAAGTGGAAATTCTATTCGCGGGAGACTGCGACGGCAGCATTTCTGCCGCGCGAGACGATCATTATGTACGGCCCGGGACGCGGCCGGAAATCCGTTGGTCGACGATCATGGAAGACTTGCGGCGGCGCGACTTCTCATTGAATGCGATCGCCATCTCGCTAAATCCAGCCTCGCGCGGATTGCTTTTGGACCCCACAAACGGGCTTTCGGACATCGAGCGCGCCGAGGTGCGCGCGCTAACCATTCACAGCTTCACGAATCAGCCCGTGCGGTTGCTCCGCGTTTTGCGTTTTGCCGCGCGAATGGGCTTCAAAATCGAGGCTCGGACGCAGGAGTGGTTTGACCTGGCCATCGAACGCGATTTGCACCACACCATCGCGCCGGAGGATGCCGGAGCGGAGTTGCGGGCTGTCGCTCGCGAAGAGCGCCCTACAGTGGTTCTGAAAGCGTGGGAAGAGCACGACTTACTGGAAGCGATACACCCGGTTCTGGCAAAGCGGCATCCGGACTACGATGCCATCGCGCGTCTGATGAAGGTTCGCGAGGATTTGTTTACGGCAGGGGTTCGGCCCAAGCTCGCAACGCCGATGATGCAGGCCGTTCTTGGCCGGCTCAAAGACAGAGAACAGAGCAGCGTTCTCTCAAAGGCTGGATTCCGGTCGGCGGAAGCAGACGCCATATTGAACTTCGAGCACGAAGTGCTTGCGGATCAGAAGGAACTGGTCGGGCGCAAACTCAACGCGCCAGCGGATGCTTACAAGTTCTTGGAAAAGCTGCCAGTGGACCGAATCGCCTATCTGCTTGCGGAATCGAACAATTCGGCGGCGCTCTCGAAAATCCGCGCGTATCTGCACAAGTGGCGACCAATTCGTGCCGCGCTTCCCATGGTTGCGAACGAGCTGGAAGCTTTGGGCTTTGCCCGCGGGCCGAAGTTCGACGCCATTGTGGACCAGGTCTTTGGAATGCAGCTTACGGGGCGCGGCAAGACTCCGGAAGAGCGGGTGAAGATTCTGCGTAAATTGTCTGGCATCAAAGAGCAGCCGAAAAAGAAGGAGAAGGAAAAGAAAGCCGCGAAAGGTGCGGAGAAGCACACCGCAACTTCTGGAGCGGCAGCTGCCTCGGAAAAAGGCGCTCCAGCGAAAGCTGTACACGGGCAATCGCACAAGAACCACCCGGTGATGTTGAAGCAGGCTGCGAAACATAAGGCGGCCAGGGAGCAGGCGAAGCGCGCTTCGGCCGGTAAGAAGAGCAGCGGCCGGAAATAAGGAACGAGCGGGGATGACCGCGCCTGTGCAAATCGTCAGAATGCGATTCGCAATTCTCGCGCGAGAGTTCTAGAATCGAGATCCATGGGTCAGCCGCAGTTTGTTCACCTTCACGTTCATACGGATTTTAGTCTGCTCGACGGAGCATGCGAGACCTCTGAGCTGCTCGATGAGGCGTCCCGGCAGAAAATGCCCGCAGTGGCAGTGACGGACCACGGGAATCTCTTTGCCGCTGCCAATTTTTTCAACGAAGCCAGCAAGCGGGACGTCAAACCGATCATCGGATGTGAAGTGTATGTGGCGAAGGGCAGCCGCCACGACCGCGGCGAAAAAACAAATGGAACGGGCGGACAGGACCGCGGCGAAACGGAACCGGGCATGCGGGGAAGCAACCATCTTGTGCTTCTCTGCGAATCGCTTGAGGGCTATCACAATCTTATAAAACTGGTGTCCTCGGGCTTTCTGGAAGGCTTCTATTACCGGCCAAGGATCGACTACGACCTTCTCGCAAAGCACAACAAGGGCCTGATTGCTTTGTCAGCCTGCTTGCGGGGCGCGGTGACAGAAGCGGTCGTCGATGAAAAGTATGACCAAGCCCGTGAGAATGCCTACCGCCTGCGCGACGTCTTCGGCAAGGGTAATTTCTTCCTCGAAATCCAGGATCAGGGTCTGGAGATCGAGCAGGGCGTAAATCGCGAGCTCGTGCGACTCTCCAAGGAAACTGGCATTCCTCTAGTCGCCACGAACGACTGCCATTATCTGCATCATGGCGACGCGCACGCACAGGAAGTCCTGCTGTGCATACAAACGGGAAAAACGATGAGCGACACTCATCGCATGAAGTTCGCGACGGACCAGTTCTACTTCAAGACGGCGGCGGAGATGGCTCAGGTGTTTGGCGAGCTGCCGGACGCGCTGAGCCGGACGGTGGACATCGCAGCGCGGTGTAACGTCAAAATCGAGCGAATCCCAAATCCGTTTCCGGAGTTTAAAGTTCCCGAAGGCCACACCGCCGGAAGCTATTTTGAGAAAGTGGTGCGCGACGGGTTTGCCACGCGCGTGCCGTATCTGGAGCGCCTCGCGCAGCAAAGCATGTTGCACAACCCTCTCGCCGAATATGAGCGGAGGCTGACGTCCGAAATCGAAATGATCAAGAAGATGCGCTACGAGGGCTACTTCTTGATTGTGTGGGATTTCATTCATTACGCGCGGGCTCAAGACGTACCGGTGGGGCCGGGACGCGGTTCCGCTGCGGGCAGCCTCGTCAGCTACGCGCTGCGCATCACGGATGTGGATCCGTTGCAATATAACCTTCTGTTTGAGCGTTTTCTGAACCCCGAGCGCGTCTCACTGCCTGAT
>WNFS01000695.1_pt1 | contig 40530 bp, 34 predicted proteins | sample 5400141 | NCBI WGS metagenome assembly WNFS01 (sample SAMN13153358, study PRJNA577476) | soil metagenome | isolation source: 60 cm saprolite under Madrone tree | place: USA:California | collected 2016-06-14
GGCAGCTACATGATCCGGGAGTTCGCGCGCCACATCGTGCGCCTGACCGCGTTGGCCGGCGGGCGCAAGCTGCGCGTCGAAAAGCTGGACAAGCACACCTGGCGTTGCGCCCGCACCGAGGAAGATGTGACGCTGGCCTACGAGGTCTATGCGTTCGATCTGTCGGTGCGCGCCGCCTACCTGGACCCGGAACAGGCCTTTTTCAACGGAGCAGCGCTGCTGCTCGCGCCGCTCGGACGCGACCTCGAGGACTGCCGGCTGGACATCTTCCCGCCGGCCGGTGTACGGGCCGGCAGCTGGCAGCTGCTCACGGGACTGCGGGCGGCGCGGGGCACCCGGCCCGGCGAGTTCGGAGCCTACCTGGCGCGTGACTACGAAGAGCTGATCGACTGCCCGGTCCAGATGGGCCGCTTCGCGCAGGGCCGTTTCGACGTGCTGGGGGTGCCGCATCAAATCGCCATCAGTGGACGTGTGGCGCGGCTGGATCTGCACCGGCTGGAGGCCGATCTGACCCGGGTGTGCGAAGCGCACGTTCGGCTGTTCGAGCCACGCCAGCCGCGGCCGGCGTTCGAGCGGTACGTGTTTCTGACGCTGGCGGTGGACGAAGGCTACGGCGGCCTCGAACACCGCAACTCGTGCGCGCTGATCTGCCGGCGCGATGATCTGCCGCATCTCGGCATGAAGGAAACGACCGAGGGCTACCGGCGCTTTCTCGGGCTGGTCAGCCACGAGTATTTCCACGCGTGGAACGTGAAGCGGATCCGCCCGCAGGCATTCAGCCCCTACGACCTGGGGCGCGAGAACTACACGCGGCTGCTGTGGGCCTTCGAGGGATTCACCGCCTATTACGACGATCTGATGCTGGCCCGCGCCGGTCTGCTGTCGCAGGCCCAATACCTCGAGGCACTGGGCCGCACGATGACCACGGTGATGCAGCGCAGCGCGCGCTTGAAGCAAAGCCTGGCCGAGAGCTCGTTCGATGCCTGGATCAAGTATTACCGCCAGGACGAGAACGCCCCGAACAGCGTGGTCAGCTATTACCAGAAGGGCGCCCTGGTGGCGCTGGCGCTGGATCTGGCGATCCGGGGCGAGAGCGGCGGCCGCCGTTGCCTCGACGACGTGATGCGCTGGCTGTGGCGACAGTGGCGCTTGGCCGGACCGTCGTACCGGGGGATCGAGGAAGACGGAATCGTCGATGCAGTCACGCGCGCGACCGGGCTGGACCTGGGCCGGGCCCTGCGGGCATGGACCGAGGGCACGCGCGATCCGGACTTTTCGACATTGCTGCTGGCGGTGGGGATCCGGCTGGAGCGCAAGCTCGCGCTCGACTCGCCGCATTTTGCGCTGCTCGGACTGAAGCTGCAGGGCGCAAGCGGCGAGGCCCGGGTCGCGCAGGTGTTCGATGGCGGCCCGGCACAGCAGGCGGGCCTTTCACCGGGCGATGTGCTGATGGCGCTGGACGAGCTGCGCGTGACGCCGGCGAAGCTGGATGCGCTGCTCGCGCGCTATTCGCCGGGCGATGCGATCCAGATGTTGGCGTTCCGCCGCGAGGAGTTGAAGCGCTTCGATCTGCGCCTGGCACGCCAACCGCCGCCGCGCTTCGTGCTCGAGGTCGACGAGCGAGCCAGCGCGGCGGCGCAACGGCGGCGGGTCGCCTGGTGCGGCGAACGCCGCCGGTGAGGCGTCAAGCGCTGGCGCACCAGTCGATCGCGCCGCGTCCGCGCGACCGCAGGAACTCGTTGGCCGCCGAAAAGTGCGAACAACCGACGAACGGCGAGGGCCCGCGCCGTGCCGACAGCGGTGAGGGGTGATTGGCGCGAAGTACGCAATGCGCGTGGCTTGCCCGCGCAATCGCAGGCTGCAGCGCCTGCGCATGTGCGCCCCACAACAGGAACGCCTTTGGCGCCCGCTCCCGGGCGAGCGCCTCGATCAGCCCCGAAGTGAATTGCTCCCAGCCGCGCCGCGCGTGGCTGGCCGGCTGATCCTGCTCGACCGTCAGCACGGCGTTCAGCAGCAGCACGCCCTGGCGCGCCCAGCGCTGCAGGCATACCGGGGCCGCGCGCGCGCATCTGCAGTCGCGCGCCACCTCGTCCAGTATGTTGCGCAGGCTGGGCGGCGCCGGCACGCCTTCGGGTACCGAGAAGGCCAGGCCGTGCGCCTGCCCGGCCCCATGGTAAGGGTCCTGACCGACGATCACGACGCGCACCGCACCGGGCGCAACGATTTCCAACGCGGCCAGCGGCCGCGGCGGAAGGACGATCGCGCCGGATTGGATGCGGCCGTCGACGAAACCGCACAGCTGCTCGAAGGCGGCGCTGCCGATGAACGCCTCGCTCGCGGCACGCCACTCGGGCGCGAGAGCCTCGAACTGTGCAGCCAGGATCGGCGCCCTCACGCGAACAGGCGCGACAGCTCCGCGCCCGGGTCGGCCGCTCGCATGAACGCCTCCCCGACCAGGAAGGCATTGACCCCGGCCGTGCGCAGCCGCGCGACGTCGTCCGGCTGCAGCACGCCGCTTTCCGCGATCACCAGCCGATCCGGACCGATTGCGGGCAGCAGGCTGAGCGTGGTGTCCAGCGATACCTCGAAGGTCTTCAGGTTGCGGTTGTTGATGCCGATCAGCGGCGTTGAAAGCGCAAGCGCCCGCTCCAGCTCATCGGCATCGTGCACCTCGACCAGCACCGCCATGCCGAGGCTGCGCGCGGCTGCCTCCAGCTCGCGCAGAAGCGCCAGCTCCAGCGCCGCCGCGATCAGCAGAACGCAGTCCGCGCCCCAGGCACGCGCCAGGGCCACCTGGTACTCGTCCACGATGAAATCCTTCTGCAGCGCCGGCAGGCCGCTCGCCTTGCGCGCCTCGTGCAGGTGAGCGGGCGCGCCCTGGAAAAAATGCCGATCGGTCAGCACTGAAAGGCAGGCGGCGCCGGCGCGCGCGTAGCTGGTTGCGATCTGGACCGGGTCGAAGTCCTCGCGCAGCACGCCGCGCGACGGCGATGCGCGCTTGATCTCGGCGATCACGGCCGGCACGCTCTGACCGATCTTCGACCGCAGCGCACCGGTGAAGTCACGCAGGTCCTTGCGGGCCTCGGCGCGCCCGCGCAGCGCCGCCAGCGTTTCGTGCTGCCTGGCCTGCGCCACTTCGGCGCGCTTGACCTGCACGATCCGGGACAGGATGTCGGGCATGGGTCAGGTCACCTGCCGGAGCGCCGCGCACCAGGTTCGTACGGGGGCCGGTCAGCTCGCGGCCAGCCTGCGCGTGACACCGACGAACTGGTCCAGCTTGGCACGGGCGGCACCGCTGGCGATCGCTTCTTGCGCCCGCGCGATGCCCTCCCCAATCGACGCGACAACCCCCGAGGTGTACAGCGCAACGCCGGCATTGAGCGTGACGATTTCGCGCGGCGTGCCCGGCGTTCCGTCCAGCGCCTCCAGCACCATGGCGCGCGACTCATTTGCGTTGGCGACCTTCATGCCCCGGTTCGACACCATCGACAGGCCGAAGTCCTCCGGATGGATCTCGTACTCCCGGATCTGCCCATGCTTCAGCTCGCCGACCAGCGTGGCCGCTCCCAGCGACACCTCGTCCATGCCGTCCTTGCCGTACACGACCAGCACATGATCGCTTCCGAGCTGCTGAAGCACGCGCACCTGGATTCCGACCAGGTCCGGATGAAACACGCCCATCAGCTGATTCGGAGCCGAGGCCGGATTGGTCAGCGGCCCCAGGATGTTGAAGATCGTCCGCACGCCCAGCTCCTTGCGCACCGGCGCCGCGTGCTTCATCGCGGCGTGGTGGTTCGGCGCGAACATGAAGCCGATCCCGGTTTCCTCCAGGCAGGCCGCGACTTTTTCGGGCGGCAGCGCGATCTGCGCGCCCAGCGCCTCCAGCACATCGGCGCTGCCGGAACCGGACGACACGCCCCGGTTGCCGTGCTTGGCCACGCGCGCCCCGGCAGCCGCCGACACGAACATCGCGGCGGTCGAGATGTTAAAGGTGCTGCATCCGTCGCCGCCGGTGCCGACGATGTCGATCAGATGCCGATGGTCGGTCACCGTGACCTTGGTGGCGAATTCGCGCATGATGCGCGCCGCGGCCGCGATCTCGCCGATCGTCTCCTTCTTGACGCGCAAACCCATCAGCAGTCCAGCGATCTGCACCGGCGACAGCTCGCCGCTCATCAGCCGCCGCCACAGGGAGAGCATCTCGTCGTGAAAGATCTCCCGGTGCTCGATGCAGCGGGTCAGGGCCTCGGACGGCAAGATCGACACAGGACCGGCTTTCTCGTTTTTTGCGGGCTGGCGAGCCCGCGCAGGTCAGTCAGTGGCGGGTCAGGAAGTTGCGCAGCAGATCGTGTCCGTGCTCGGTCGCAATGGACTCCGGATGAAACTGTACCCCCTCGACCGGCAGCGACTTATGGCGCAGCCCCATGATCTCGCCGTCCGCGGTCCAGGCGCTGACCTCCAGGCAACCGGGCAGCGTTTCGCGCCGCACGGCCAGCGAATGGTAGCGAGTGGCGGTGAACGGATTCGGCAGGCCGGCGAACACGCCGACGCCGCTGTGCTCGATCGCGGACGTCTTCCCGTGCATCAGCGACTTGGCACGGATCACGTGTCCGCCGAAGGCCTGTCCGATCGCCTGGTGCCCCAGGCACACGCCCAGAATCGGGATCGAGCCGGCGAACCGCTCGATCAGCGCCAAGGTCACGCCGGCCTCGTTCGGCGTGCAGGGGCCGGGAGAAATGCAGATGCGTGCGGGCGCGAGCTCGGCGATCGCGCCTACGCTGATCTCATCGTTTCGGCAGACCCGAACGTCCTCACCGAGCTCGCCGAAGTACTGCACCAGGTTGTAGGTAAAGCTGTCGTAGTTGTCGATCATCAGCAGCATCGGACTAGCTTACCGAATCGCGGCCGCCGCCGCGGCCGCTCTTAGTCCCGCTGCATCTTGCTCGAGAGCGAGCCGCGCGCAGGGTGCGCGACGATGAATCGGTTCGGATCGATCTTCGGGGCCGAGTGGCGATGCGCCACCAAAACCGCCGGATGCTCGCCTTCGGGCAGCGGCCGCTCCAGGCTCCAGGACAGGCGGGCCGGATGCAGGTAGAAATTCGCGTTCGGATCGGGTTGAACCCCCCTGCGCGCCACCAGCACGGCGGGGTGCTCGCCGAGCCGGTCGGCCGGCTGCGGCCGACTGTCCTCGGCGCGCGCCGCCGGCAGCGCGGCCGCCATGGCAAGTAGTACAGACAGTTTCAGGGCGCGGGTCGGCTTCATGTCGACTCCTTCCTTGAGTGGAATAGTCGGGATTATCTCATGATGCGATGCAATATAGAATGGCGAATAACAACTGATGTCTAATAAATAAGACTATTTTTAACGTTAAAATCATATTGTTATATAAATAAACGTATAATCGCACTGCAATAAAATCTCAAGGCATCGGTACCAAAACTCGGTGCACGGGTGCGTATAGGAATATTCCGAGCCGGGTGAATCGGGCGCGCGTAAGTTGCGTACCATCGCCTCAGCCAGGCGTGGTCAAATACGCCTTGTCGAGGTCAAATAAATATCGTTGAAAATCAATCTGCTGGCTTCGGGGGGAGCCGATGGGACAGATCACCGAGCTGCTGAGCCGTGTCAATGGCGGCGACAAGGTTGCTCGTGATGCTCTGTTTGCGCTGGCATACGGGGAACTGAAGAAACTCGCTCACGTTCGGCTGTACCAGGGCGGACGCAGCGAAATGCTCGATACGACGGCGCTGGTGCACGAAGCGTATATCCGCTTCATCCAGTCGTCCGAGCTGCGTTCCGAAGATCGACGTTCGTTTTTCGCGTTCGCCTCGCAGGTGATGCGAAATGTGATCGTCGACACGGCCCGTGCGCGGCTTGCGCAGCGCAGGGGCGGCGGCGCACCCGAGTTGACGCTGTCGACCCAGCTGCTCGAGCACCTGTCCAGCGGCGAAGAAGCGATCCTGGATGTTCATGAGGCGCTGCTGCTGCTCGAACAGGCCGAGCCGAGGCTCGCGCAGCTGGTCGAAATGCGCTACTACGGCGGCTACACCGAGGCCGAGATCGCTGAAACGCTGGGAGTCACGGAACGCACGGTGCAGCGCGATTGGAACAAGGCGCGCCTTTTGCTTAAGGCCGCGCTGCAGCGCCCCTGAGCCGGCTGCTTCCGATCAGACGAAGCGCTTCCCAGGAACGCGTGTCGTTTTTCGGACCCGCTTCGCGTCCTTAACGGTTAACGAGCAGAGCGCGTCGCGTCGATGGCTGTCGGTCCTGCGGAACTCCGAACGCTCAGCCGGCTGCTGGACGAAGCGCTCGCGCTGGATCCGTCCGAACGCAGCCGCTGGCTTGCTTCCCTAGGCGGGTCCGACGCCGGGCACCGCAACACGCTGGCGCAACTGCTGGCCGAGGCGGACCGGCCGGACGACCGGTTCCTGACGCGCCCGGGGCTCGGTCACCTCAGGGCCGCCGCTCAGAGTCAGGCAACCGAGCGGGAGGGCATGCGGATCGGCCCATACCGCCTGGAGCGGCAGATCGGCGTCGGCGGCATGGGGTCCGTGTGGCTGGCTCAGCGCGTCGACGGTGGGCTCGACCGCGCGGTCGCGCTGAAGTTGCCCCATGTGAGCTGGGTGCCCGAACTGAACGCGCGCCTGGCGCGCGAGCGCGACATCCTGGCGCGGCTGGCACACCCGAATATCGCGCGCCTGTACGACGCCGGCACCGACGAACAAGGTCGGCCCTACCTGGCGCTGGAGTACGTCGAGGGCGTGCCGATCGACGAATACGTGCTCCAGGATTCGCTCAGTCTGCGCGAGCGGCTGGTGCTGTTCAAGCAGGTCGCCGGTGCGGTGGCCTATGCGCATCGCCACCTGGTCGTGCATCGAGACCTGAAGCCGTCGAACGTGCTGGTGGGCGTCGACGGGACCGCTCACCTGCTGGATTTCGGCATCGCGAAGCTGCTCAGCGATGAGGCGGACGGAATGACCCTGTTGACGGGGGCCGCCGGCCGGATGCTGACACCGGGCTACGCCTCCCCCGAACAGATCCGGGGCGAGCCAGTGACAGTGGCAGCGGACGTCTATTCGCTGGGCGTGCTGCTGTACGAGATGCTGACGAGGACTCGCCCATTTCATGCCACCGGCGCTTCGCTGACGGAACTGGAGGCGGCGGCCGCCGAGGACCTGGCGCCGCTAGCGAGCTCCCGCGTGGCGGCCAGGCCCACCCAGCGGCAGTTGCGCGGCGACCTGGACACGATCCTGGCCAAGGCGCTGCGCCGGGAGCCGGAGTCGCGCTACCGGACCGTCGATGCGCTGATCGACGACCTGGACCGCCACCTGAACGGCGAGCCGGTGCTGGCGCGTCCGGACAGTGGCTGGTACCGGGCCAGTCGCTTCATCAGCCGCCATCGCGAGTACGTGGTGGCGGCGTCGGCCGCGCTAGTGGCGGTGCTGATCGGCTTCGGCGTGGCGGTCGAGCAGGCCAAGCGCGCCACGCACGAGGCGCAGCGCGCCCAGGCGCAGGCGGAGCGGGCCGACGAAATACGCGATTTCGTGATCGGGCTGTTCGACCTGAATCATGGGGACGATCCGAACAAGCTGTACCTGCGGCAGCTTCCGACCGACGCGCTGGTCGAACGCGGGGCACGCCGCATCCAGGCCCGCTACGAAGGACGGCCTGCCCTCCGGGCCGAGATGATGGGAATTGCCGGGACGATTTTTGCCGACATTGGGGACTCTTCGCACGCAATCGAGATGGTCAACGGTCAGCTGGAGGCCTTGAACGCAACCTCCGGCAACGACCGCCAGCGCGTGCAGGCATTACGGATTCTTGCGCGTGCCCAGGTGCAGGAAATGCGCAACGACCTGGCCGAAGAGACGCTGAATCAGGCGATCCGCCAGGCCGGTTCGCTGCCCGCATCGGAGCACGCGGAGTTACACACCGCCTTGGCGCGCGTGTTGCTGGCCCGAGGCAAGTTCGCCCTCGCGTCCGATCAGCTGAACCGGGCCGAAGAACTCCTTTCGACCGTAACCGACCGTCGTTCCCCCGTGTTCGCGGACATTCTGCTGCATCGCGCCGCTTTACTGCTGTGGGATCGCAAGGATCCGGCGGCGGCCCAATCGACATTCGACGCCGCCGTCAAATTGACTCAAGATCTGACTGGAGCGCTCTCCTCTGAAGCGATCGCGAAGCGGCAGTTCTTCGCGCAAAATCTGATCCAGTTCGGCGAAGTCGGTGCCGGCCGTGCGATGTTCGATCGGCTGCTGGCCGACATGCGCCGGGTCTCGGGTCCGGACGACCTGGAAGCGGCATCGCTCGAGTTGTATCTGGTCCAGCGTCTGAACGATACCGGCGCCCTCCCGGACTTCGGCATTCCCAGAATCGAGCAGATTGCTGCCGCCCTCGACCGGAAAGGCTCGGACGTGCCCCCCACATTGCGGGCGTTCGCGGACCTGGTGGCCGGGACCGCGTATTGGCAGCACGGGGAGGTCGAGCGCGCCGCTCCGCTGATGCGCCGCGCGCTGCCGGTGCTGGTGGAAAAGCAATCCAATCAAGATGAAGGGTCGCCGGTTTTTGGAGCCAAGTACCGCGCGATGTACTTTTACGCCCAATGGGCCGACGACCGTGGCGAGCACGAAGAGGCCACCCGGCTGTGGGATGAGATCTACAGGGCTCGCCATGCCGCGTTGCATGCCAGCGGCGTACGCAGGGACGCGATTCTAGACCCCGAGGTTTACGCGATCCAGTCGCGGATCATGGCCGCAGACCTGGTGTCGGCCGCGCGCCGATTGATGGACGTGAAGACGCAGATCAGCGAGGGCCAACCGTTCGTCCTCAGTTCCCGCTGGGATCCGCATTGGGAGGCGCTCGCGCTGGACGTCCTGATCAAGGTGGAGTCGAAGCAATTTGCGGACGCTGCCAGGCTGATCCATCAATGGGTCGCCGGCGTGCCCGAAACGCGCCGCAAGGAGCTGATAATCGTCACCTTTCCCCCCAGCGGTTTCGCTGGACTGCAGGCCGTCGTCGAGTGCAACACCGGGCAGCCGAAGGCGGGTCTGGCCAGGCTGATGGCGGCATTGAACGAGTTCAAAGGCCAGTTTGCCTCGAACAGTCCGGGAATCGCGGCGCTGCGCGCGCGCACAGGCTTGTGCGCACTGCAGGCCGGAGAGCTGCCGCTTGCGCGCGAAATGCGCAACGCCGCCCGGCGCGCCTTCAACGAGCAGCCGGCGGTCAGTTCCTTTTACAAGCGCCCCTGGACCGAACTGGAGCAGCAACTGAGGCAGCGCGAATTGGCAGGAGGCTGATTACCGGGCTGGATCGCCAGGTAACCGCAAGGTACGACGGCAGTTTGCCGGACCGACCCCCGATTGCGCCTTCGCCGACGACTACTTCGTTGGGATCCTCTTGGTTGGGATCCTCTTGAGTGCTACGGACAGCGCATCGATCGTTCCGGATTCCATCGGCTCGACCGCCCCGGCGTCCGACTGCAGCTCGAATTCGCGGCGTGCCACCACTTCGAGCGCCTGCGCAAGCTGCTTTTTCAGAACCTTCAACTCTTCGACGGAAACACAGGCGATATCCACGACCAACTGGCTTGCCTGACAGATCTTGTTGCTTCCTCCGCAAAGATCCGGCTTGTTGCTTCCTCCGCAAAGCCCCGGATCAAGCGACACCGGGTATCGGGTGGGAGGCTGCCCGACCGTCTGATCGGCCCATCCTGGTTGGAGCAAGACCGTCAAATCGTGGATCTTGAAATCCGCCATTTCCCAGCCTCCGTTGCATGTTGATATGAGTGTTTGCGACTACTCAGACGACTATTTGCTCGCAGATCCGACAGGTAAGGCACGCGTCCTCACGGCTGCCTGGCTCGACCGTCAGGCGCCCGGCTCGAACAGTGGCATCGCCGCCGTTTCGGGCGATTGCAGCTCCTCGGCCAACAGCGCGAGGCCGACCGCGCCCTTGTACAGCGCGTCCGGGAGAAAGTGAGGCGAGCGGTCGGCCGCAGCCCGCCGCAAACACGCGCGGGCGCGCTGCAGCCAGTGCTCCGAGCCCGTGATGCGATAAACAGCCAGCAATCCATAGGCTATGCCGCCTTGACCGCAACACAGCGTGCCGAGAGGGATCTCGCTGTTCCATGCGCTGATCGCGGCGCGCTCCGCGAGCTCCGCGAAGCGCGGCTCGCTCAATATCCGGGAGGCCAGTGCGTACAGCATCGCGAATCCGGCCGCACCGTTGCACCATCCATCCAGAAACGTGGATCCGCCGCACTGAACCGGCCAGCGCGCTCCCACGCCGTGCGGTTCGGCCAGCGTCGCCAGCTCGTCGAGCCGCAACCGCACCGAAGCCGCTGGGTCGCGCCCCGTGGCGCGCGCCCAACGCAGCAGGCCGAAGGCCAGTCCGCCCCAGCCGTGCGCGACGCCCAGCGTCGCCAAGTGTTCCGAGGATTCGATCGTGCTGGACTCGAGAAAGCCGAGAACCTCGGTGGCGAGCTCGTCGCCCCGCGCACGAATGCCCGCCAGGTCGAATTCCCGCGATTCCGGGATCGTCTCGATCAGCTCGGAGCACCCAAGCAGCAGGCTCGCCCGGCCAATTACGGCATCCAGTCGCGAAGCTCGATCGACGCTGTCATTCGGTCCCAGCGAATGCTGGACAAAGGCGCGCAGCGCTCGATTGGCGGTTACCCCATCGCGCTGCGCGGCCGACACCAGGGCCCGCACGCAATGCAGGCCTGCGGCCGAATGAAACAGCGAACGTTCGCCCACCGAGTTTCGATCGATCTGGAGCGCGGCGCTGTAAAAGGCATCGTCCGAGGTCGCTAGCGCATAGGCCTTCTGGGACCAGAGATCAGCCAGCGCCAACCGTCTCGCATCTTGGCGCCGCTGCGCGATCCGCAGCAGCGCGTACGCGATGCCGCCGGCGCCGTAGTTGATCGAAGCTCGTGGGGCATCGGGCAGCCCTTCGCGCAGCGCCTCACCCCCTAGCCGATAGCGCTTCAGCGCCCGCTCGACCAAGTCGGCAACCCGTGCCGGTTCGCGGTACACGGAGGCGGCCTGCCTGTCGCGCTCCTGCGCTTGCGGCAGTAGGGCGCTTAACGCCTGGGTCAGGGCGCGCAGGTCCGGAAAGCGCTGCCCGGGATCCTTGTGCAACGCCCGGCGCAGGATCTGCTCCAGCTCAGGCCAAGGCGGCACGCGGCGCGCCTGGAACGGGACGGGTTCGGCCTCGACGATCTGGCGCAGCATGGCTTCGCGTTCAAGGCTCCAGTCCAGGTAATGCACGCCGGTCCACATCTGGTAGATCAGAGCGGCCACCGAGTACTGTTCTGCCAAGCAACTGGCGGCCACGACCCCCTGGTCGCGCTGCGCTCGGGCAAACTCGGGGTCGAAATAGAAAGGGACGCCGCCGCGCAGATTCCCGTCGCTGGGCACGTCGATTTCGCGCGCCAGCCCGAAATCGATCAGCCGGACCGTTCCCGACTTCTCGACCAGCACGTTGCGAGGGTGAACGTCGCCATGCAGCAGACCCGACTCGTGAACGTCGGCGAACGCGGCAGCGACCTCAGCGCACAGCGCGAGCAATGGGTGATCGCTTCGAGAGCCCTGCCGGCCGCGCAGCGATTCGGCCGCCGCCAGCGCGTCGTCCCCGAACACCCACTCAGCCGCCAGCGCGAGGCCGGAACCAACCTGTGTCAGGCCGAGCACCTGCGGGGCGCGGGCTCCGCCGGCGCGCCCCATCAGGCCCGCTTCGCCCTGAAGCATGGCGATCTGGTCCGGACTTGGCTCTCGGTAAAACTTCACTGCCGCATAGCGGCCGGCGTCATCTCGCGCCACGAACACTTCGTTGTCTTCGAAGATTTGGATGCAACGGATCAGTCGAAACCCATCGACGACGTCCCCGGGTTCGAGTTGCCCTTCGATGGGTCTGGCCGCGTCGCTGTCCGCGGGCACCAGGAACCGGCTTCGGTACAGCCGGCTAAGCACCGGGTAGGCCTGCTCGAGAGTCGACTCCGGATGGAGTCCCCGCTCGCCGGCGAACGACAGGACAGCATCGACGATGCGGGTCGGCACGCGAAATTTCCGCAACAGTTCGGCGCTGTCCTTGTCCACCACGCGCGAGGTGGCGCGTGCGCGCCGGCGTGTCACTGTGAAGTCCTGGTCAGACGCATCGATCTTCGCTCGCAGGTCGGGCGAGAGCTCCAAGACCGGGTCGATGCGCACATCCGGCGAAAGCACAAGTTCGCAGTCGATACTCAAGCCGCCCCCTGCTCGGTTCCGACCGGTCCACGCCAGATTGCCAGGTTCGGGGTCCAGGACACCGGGTCGACTCCGTCCAGTTCGATCCGGTTGCGGATGAAGGAATGAACGTCGGTGCCGGCTTCCCTGCCCGCGAGCACGTAGACAGCAATCCGGCCGGTGAGCCACTGGCGCCAACTCTGCAATTGTTGCGACTGCAAAACCTGCTCGAATCGGGGCGGATCCATGCCCCAGGACAACAGTCCATCGGAATCGATCGGGGCGGTGAACGGCACCCCCTGCGCTACTGCACCCGCCGCGGACCTGCGAATCAACTCTGCCGCCTGCTGCAGCGAGTCCAGGTCGGAAAAATAAGCGACCAGCTTGTCGGGACGCAGCAGACCGAACGCTCCCCGCCCCAGCTTGAAGTGCGTGCACTGAGCCTTTGCGAAGGCGTCGACCGCGAGTTCGAAGACTGCGGGCATATGGTCCAGCGTCGGACTGACATACAGCTTGTATTCCGGCGCCCTCGCCGAGGCCTCGCCGTTCCAGGCAAGCCAGGAGTCGCCGATCGTTTCGCGCCGCCAGCGCGAGCGCAACAAGCGGGCGATCGCATCGTCAGCGAGCACAAACCCGAGCAGCCGGTCGTCGTCGCAGAAGCGCCGATGCATCGCCGGCTCGCCCGGCGCAGTGTTGAAAAGATACAGCCGCAACGCCAGGTCGTGCACCGGCAGCAGCTCCAGCGCAGCGGCGTACGTGATCGCGTCCTCGCAGAGCTGGGCCAGAAGCGAGGTGGGTTCGGCAGTCTCCGAATAGGTAAACGGCGCTAACGCGGCTGCGCCCGACACGAAATTCCCGGACTGTTCGATCTCGAACACGCCATCCAGGATCAACGTGCGAACCCGCTCGCCCACGTCGCCACCGAACAGGTTCTCCAGGAGGTGTGGCAGGCAGGCAGGCTTTCGCAGCGAGAGGTACAGCAGCGCCGCGTCGCGCGAAACGGATTTGACCGGCGCAACGGAGCCTTCCGGTGGAACGAGGATTCCGAAGAAGTCCGGATCCTCGCTCAGACTCCGGAACGCATCCAGGTCCGATGGCGCAAACCGGTCGAACGGTACCAGGCGAAAGCGCGGATTCGATCGCAGCCGCACTTCGCGAAAATCAATCACTGTCCTGCCCTTTCCCTGCCGCTCCGCCTCCGGCACCTGGTCAGGTCGCCGGCGCGCCGCCCAGCTCGGCCCGGCGCCCTTCGAGGGCCTCGAGGGCAAGACGCAATTTGACGCTCAAACCCGACAGGGATTTGCGGCTACCGCTTAGCCGGCTACTCGGACTCGAACCCGTCCTCCACCTGCTCGGCGGCGCGCAGTACCGCCCGCGCCTTGGCCTCGGTCTCCCGCCACTCCGACTCGGGCACCGAGTCGGCCACGATGCCGGCGGCGGCCTGCGTGTACAACACGTTGCCCTTGACGATGCCGGTGCGGATCGCGATCGCCAGGTCCATGTCGCCGGCGAAGCTCAGGTAGCCGACCGCGCCGCCGTAGATTCCGCGCTTAACAGGTTCCAGCTCGTCGATGATCTCCATCGCGCGCACCTTGGGCGTTCCCGACAGCGTGCCGGCCGGAAAGGTGGCACGCAGCACATCGAAATTGCCCATTCCGGGGCGCAACGTGCCCTCGACGTGGCTGACCAGATGCATCACGTGCGAATAGCGCTCGATCACCATCTGCTCGCTCACCTTGACCGTGCCGGTGCGTGCGATCCGGCCGATGTCGTTGCGCGCCAGGTCGATCAGCATCAGGTGTTCGGCGCGCTCTTTCGGGTCCGCCAGCAACTCTTCCGCCAGCGCCGCGTCCTGCTCGAGCGTGCCGCCGCGCGGGCGCGTGCCCGCCAGCGGACGGATCGCGACCACGCGTTCGCTCTGGCGCGTTTCGGCGCGCACCAGGATCTCAGGCGAGGCACCCACCACGTACGCATCGCCCAGGTCGTAGTAGTACATGTAGGGGGACGGGTTCAGGGTCCGCAGCGCGCGGTACAGCGACAGCGGCGCATCGGCAAACTGCTTGCTGATCCGCTGGCCGATCTGGACCTGGAAAATGTCACCCGCTTCGATGTACTGCTTGGCGCGCCGTACCGCGGCCAGGTACTGGTCGCGCGCAAATTCGCGGTGCTCGGGCCGGCGCACGCTGGCGCGCGTGTGCGGGGGCTCCACGTGCCGGGAAAGGCGGGCCCGCAGATCGCGCAGCCGTTCGCGCGCGCGCGAATATCCTTCCGGCTGCGACGCGTCGGCGTACACGATCAGGTAGGCGCGTCCGGTCAGGTTGTCGATGACCGCCAGCTCCTCGGTCAGGATCAGGTGGATGTCGGGCAGGCCCAGGTCATCGGGTTTGGTGTGCGCCAGCGTCTTCTCGATCAGTCGCACGGTGTCGTAGCCGAAGTAGCCCGCCAGCCCCCCGCAAAAGCGCGGCAATCCGGGCCGCAGCGCGACTTTGAAGCGCGCTGCGTAGCGCTCGATGAATGCCAGCGGGTCGCCGCGATCTTCCTCGACCACCCGTTCGTCGGTGATGACTTCGGTGCGATGGCCGCGCGCATCGCCGTCACCGATCGTTGCCCGCAACACCGTGCGGGCGGGCAGTCCGATGAACGAATAGCGCCCGAAGCGTTCGCCGCCGACGACCGACTCGAGCAGGAACGAGTTGGCGCTGGGGCCCTGGCTGCGCGCCAGCTTCAGGTACAGCGAGAGGGGCGTGTCCAGGTCCGCGAAGCTTTCGGCAATCAGCGGGATCCGGTTGTAGCCCTCCCTGGCGAGGGCGCGGAATTCGAGTTCGGTCATCATCGCTGGCCCACCCGATCAGGACGTCATCTGGTCCAGCCAGCGGGCCGCGTCGATCAGGCCGGGCACTATAGCATCGACCCCCGGCTCGCCCGCGAGCGAAGACACCGATTCGCCCTCGTTGTAGCCGCTTTCCACCAACACCACCCGCACGCCGGCCGCGCGCGCGGCCAGCACGTCGTTGACCGAATCGCCGATCATCACGGCCTGCGCCGGCGCCACGCCCAGGCGGCTGCAGGCCTCCAGCACGATCTGCGGGTGTGGCTTGCGGTGCTGCACCTCGTCGCCGCAAACGATCGCATCGAGCAGCGAAGCGAGGCCGGCTCCTTGCAGCAGCGGCAACGTGAACTGCTGCGGCTTGTTCGTCACGCAGGCGAGTTGCCAACCGCGCTCGCGCATGCGTTTGAGCGCCTGTGGCACGCCCTCGAACACCACCGAAGCCCGGCCGTTGACCGCGTGGTAGGAGCGATCGAAGGCGGCGCGCGCCGGCACGAAGCGCTCCGGCGCCACTTCCCCGTCCATCCGGTCGGTCAGACTCCGGTGTACCAGCACGTCCGCGCCTTTGCCGACGTAGCGCGCGACGCGCGCGGCCGGCAGCGCCGGCAGGCCGAAATCGGCCCGCATCCGGTTGGCCGCTTCGGCCAGGTCCGGCGCGGTGTCCATCAGCGTGCCGTCCAGATCGATCAGCACGGCAAGCAGCCGATCACGCTCAGCCATCGCGCGGCATCGCCTCGCGCACTAAGCTCTCACACACTGTGCCGGCGCATCGCGTTGCGGCGAGATTCGGCGATCGCGCTGCGCATCGCGCCGATCGTGGCCTTGTAGTCCGACGAGCCGAAGATCGCCGAGCCGGCCACAAAGGTGTCGGCGCCGGCCGCCGCGATCGCTCCGATGTTGTCGACCTTCACGCCGCCATCGATTTCGAGCAGGATCGTGCGGCCCGTGGCCTGGCCCCAGGCATCGATCCGGGCCCGCGCGTCGGACAGCTTGTTCAGCGCTTCGGTGATGAAGGACTGTCCGCCGAATCCCGGGTTGACGGACATCAGCAGGACCAGGTCGAGCTTGTCCATCACGTGGTCCATCCATCCGAGCGGCGTGGCCGGATTGAACACCAGTCCGGCCTTGCAGCCCTGGTCGCGGATCAGCGCCAGCGTACGGTCCACGTGATGAACGGCCTCCGGGTGAAACGTGATGATGTTGGCGCCGGCCTTCGCAAACATCGGCACCAGAGCATCGACCGGCGTCACCATCAGGTGCACATCGATCGGAACCTGCACGTGCGGCCGGATCGCCTCGCAGACCACCGGCCCGATCGTCAGGTTCGGCACGTAATGATTGTCCATCACGTCGAAGTGAATCCAGTCGGCACCGGCTTCGACCACGTCGCGAACCTGCTCTCCGAGGCGGGCAAAATCCGCGGAAAGGATCGAAGGCGCGATCCGGAAGCTAGAATCCATGGTCAACCTCCTCCACGTTCCGCTGCGATTCTATTGGCACGGCATCCGACCGCAACCGATGGCCAAATACGAGTTTTCGGTCACAGTCTCGCCACGCTTCCTGGCCGAGCAGTCGGACCCGGAAAACGAGCGTTATCTGTTCGCCTACACGATCCGGATCGTGAATAGCGGCGAGACGACGGCCCAGCTGGTGTCGCGCCACTGGATCATCACCGACGCGAATCAGCACGTGGAGGAGGTCCGCGGCCCCGGTGTGGTCGGCGAGCAGCCCCGGCTCGCCCCGGGCGAGGCATTCGAATACACCAGCGGCTGCCCGCTGCCCACACCGTTCGGATCGATGCGGGGCAGTTATCAGTGCGTGGCCGACGATGGCACGTCCTTCGACGTGCCGATCCCCGAATTCCTGCTGTCGGTCCCGCGCACACTGCATTGATAAGGTTGCGAGCTTCAGCCGAGCTCCAGCTCCATGAAAAGGCTCAGCGGATCCTCGCGGTAGGGGCCAAAGTGGGCGCGGCGCCGGAATCCGGCCCTCTCGTACAGGGCCAGCGCTTCGGGCTGTGCGATGCCGGTTTCCAGCCTTAAGACGTGCAGCCCGCGCAGACGCGCCTGCGCTATGAGCGCGGCAAGGATCGCTCGGCCCACGCCGGCTCCGCGGCAGTCGGGCCGCACGTACATCCGCTTCAGCTCTCCGTACTGGCCACCCTGATCGACCAAGGCCCCGCAAGCGACCACGTCGGCGCCCAGCCGCGCGACCAGGAACACGACGTCGGCCCGTCGCAGCGCATCGACCGGAAGCAGGTGGTTGCTGTCGGGCGGGTACAGCGCCTGCAGGTACGCGTCGAGCTGCGCGATCAGCGCGCGCACCGGGGCGGCACCCGGGTCCGCGGCCTCGATGCGCAGATCGGCAGCGGGATTCAGTTCTGCTGTGCCTGCGGACGCGCGGCCGCCGAGTTCATCATCTGCTCGACCCGGTCCAGCGGAATCATGCCCGGCGCGCGCCGCCCGTCGGCAAACACCAGGGTCGGCGTTCCCACCACGTTCAGACGGTGGCCCAACGCCAGCACATCGTTGATCGGGGTCTTGCAGCCTTCAGCCGCCTTCTCCGGCAGCTGCCCATCGAGCATCAGCTTGGCCCAGGCCGAGGCCGGATCCTTCGAGCACCACACCTGGTTCGACTTGCTCACCGAGTCGTCCGACAGGATCGGATACAGGAATACGTAGATCGTCGTGTTGTCCAGCGTACGGATATCGTGCTCCAGGCGCTTGCAGTACGGGCAGTTCGGATCCTCGAAGATCGCGACCGGGCGCGAGCCGTCGCCCCGCACGATCTTGAACGCGAGCTGCAGCGGCAGCGACGAAAAATCGACCCGCAGCACCTCTTCGCTGCGCTTGGAGGTCAGATCCTCCTGGGTCCGCGTGTCGTACAGGTGGCCCGTGAGCAGGTAGTCCGCGTTCTCGTCCACGTACACGATCTCGCTGTCGATGACCACTTCGAACATGCCGAACGGCAATTTCTTGACGGAGTTCACCTTGCCCGGAATCTTCTTGGCGACCCGCTCGCGCACCCCATCCTCGACCGACTTGGGCGTGCCCGCGGGCGCGGCGCCAGGCGCAGCAGCCGTTTCATCGGCCCAACCGGCGCCGGCCGACAACAGCAGAAACGACATTGCGGCAATCCGGATGGCCTTCATTTCTAATCCCACTTGAGCCTCGCGGGCCGAGGCAACAGTACAGTCTACCGGGTCGACCGTTCGGCCGCAGGCGAACAAGCCCCCGATCCGACGGGGAATCAACCCACTGCTTGCCGGATCAGCAGGCTCTTCAGCAGGGGCATGGCCTGAACCCAGTCCAGTCCCTGGTTGCGCAGCCAGCGTATGGCCGGATCCCGGGTTCCGAACAGGCGCGCCAGCGAGTTCACGGTGAACCGCATCAGGCCGACCGGCTCGGCGCGGGCACGTTCGTGCCGCCGCAGCAGCACCAGGTCGCCCGGATCGCGCCAGGCCTCCCGCGCCGACAGAACCTTCAACAGCTGGGCGACATCCTGCAGCCCCAGATTCAGGCCCTGGCCGGCCAGCGGATGCACCACGTGAGCCGCGTCGCCCACGAGCGCCAGCCGCTCTGCCACGATGCGCTCGACCTGCAGGTCGCACAGCACGAATCCGTGCGCCTCGCCCGACTGCGTCAGAGCGCCCAGCCGCCCCTGCGTGCGTGCAGCCACACGCGCCGCCAGCTCGGTGGTTCCGAGCGCGAGCAGCTCGGCCGCAAGTTCCTGCGGGGCCGACCAAACCAGGGACACGCGCTGCCCCGGAAGCGGCAGAAGCGCCACCACGCCCTCGTCGGTGAACCACTGATGGGCCACGCCACGATGCGCCTGGGCGCACGCGAAGTTTGCTACCAGCGCGGTTTGCCGATGGGGCGTCTCGATCGCATTGAAGCCGGCGGCTGCACGCACGGCGGAATTCCTGCCGTCGGCGCCGAGCACCAGCCGGCTTTCGATTGTGCGTCCGCCGGTGAGTCGCACGCGCGCCGTGCCGGCGCCCACTTCGAGCGCGTCGAACGAATCGTCCAGGTGCGACAGCGCCGATGCAAAGCCGCACGCGATCCACAGCGCTCTTAGCAATTCGCACTCTTCGACGATCGTCGCCAGGCGGTCGACCGCGGCTGCATAAGCATCGAAGCTGAGCGATCCGCCGCGGTCGCCCTCGACCTGCATCCGCGCAACCGGCTGGGTACGACCCCGATCGACCTGCGGCCAGGCGCGCAGATCCTCGAGCAGCCGGATCGAGGCGCCGGCCAACGCATAGATGCGCGGATCGAACGGCGCCTCGACAGTCGGCACCCGCAGCCGCGGCACCGGGCCGATCAGCGCGACCCGCAGTCCCTGCTGCGTGCACCCGAGCGCTGCGGCCAGCCCGACCACGCCGGTGCCGACGACGGCGACGTCGAATGAGCCGGTCTGGGCAGGCACGGGTGCGGGCATTCGGGGCGACCCAGGATTATATGGGCGACCCCCAGGCGTGAGTCCTCGCGCCACCTCGACACGACCGGTTTCACCTACCTGCAGGCATTTTCTCCTACGCGGCATATCGCGACCGTGTGCCTAAGGTGTCGGCGCGTTTCTTACTGCGGCGGTAACCCCCCATAAGGATCGTGCGGACATGACATCCGTCAATACTCAGCGCCGGCTGCGTTGCACGATCGGCGACACGGCCTCGGGCCGTTTGAGCGCGATGGGCACCGAAGGGACACGATGGAAGGGGCCAAAGCTCGCGCCTATATCGGCACCAGCGGCTGGAGCTACGACGCGTGGCGCGATTCGCACTACCACGGCCTGCCGCAATCGGAATGGCTGTCGCTGTGCGCGCAGCGCTTCTCCGCGATCGAGGTCGACGCGACCTTCTACCGACTGCAACGGCGCGAGACCTTTCAGCGCTGGCGCGCCGGCACTCCGGCCGATTTCCGATTCGCAATCAAGGCCAACCGCTATCTGACGCACAGCAAAAAGCTCGTCGAGCCCCTGCCGGCCGTCGCGCTGGAGCGCAGCCGCGCATCGGGTCTGCGCGAAAAGCTGGCCGTGGTTCTTTGGCAGCTGCCGCACGATCTGCATCGGAACCTGGCGAAACTGGAAGGCCTCGTGCGCGCGCTGAAGCGCTGGCGCAGCGTCCGTCACGCGATCGAGTTTCGCCATCCGTCGTGGTTCGATGACGGGGTCGCGGCGTGCCTGCAGAAGCATCGGCTGGCGGTGTGCCAGTCCGACGCGGCCGACTGGCCAATGTGGAATGTCGTGACGGCCGATCTTGTATACGTTCGATTGCACGGGCAGGCCGCCACCTATTCCTCGGGCTATAGCGAATCCGAGTTGCGAAGCTGGGCCAGGCGCGTCCGGCGCTGGCAGCGCGAGGGACGCGACGTGCATGTCTACTTCGACAACGGCGCGTTGGGCCATGCGCCGCGCAACGCCTCGCGGCTGATCGAATTGATCGCCCGGCCTTGATCGGGCGCGCCGGCATGCTCCCGGCGACCGCCTGCGCGTCCCGTGATTTTGATCAAGAATACGACGCTTTGATCGCAATCGCATGCGTCGCCTGTTCGAGCCCCGCCTGGTCAACGACGCGTTCGGTGACCCCGGCCTGTACGTCGATTTTCACGACGAACGCCGCGCCCTGCTGTTCGACCTGGGCGACATCACGGTGCTGCCTCCGCGCAAGCTGATGCGGCTGTCGCACGTTTTCGTCACGCACACCCACATGGACCATTTTTCCGGCTTCGATCATCTGCTGCGCGTCGTGCTTGGACGCAAAGCGGCGATCGAGCTCTTCGGGGGGCCGGGATTCATCGCCAGCGTCGAACACAAGCTGCGCGCGTACACCTGGAATGTGGTACATCGCTACGAGATCGGGCTGGCACTCGACGTTCGCGAGATCGGGATGGACGGTATCGGACGGCGGGCGCGCTTTTCAAGCCGTACCGCCTTCGAACGCGAGGGGTACGCACCGTTCGAACCGACCGGCGACATACTTCACGAAGAAACGACATTCCGGCTGCGCGGCCGCTTCGTCGATCACGATGTGCCGTGCCTGTCCTTCCTGATCGAGGAAAAGGCGCGGCTGAAGGTCGACAAGCTGCGCCTGACGCAGCTCGGCCTGGGAACGGGGCCGTGGCTGCGCGAACTCAAGCATGCGGTTCTGAGCGGGGCGCCACAGACCGATCCGATCGAGGTGCAGTGGCGCGACGCGAGCGGCGTCCATGCCGTCACGCGGGAAGTGGCCGAACTGCGCGACGTGATTCTCGACGTCGTTCCCGGCCAGCGCATCGGCTACGTGACGGACCTGCGCTACACGGACGCCAACGTCCAGACCCTTGCCCAACTGCTGGCGGACGTCGACCTGCTGTTCATCGAAAGCGTGTTCCTGGACCAGGACAGCGCACAGGCGGCGCGCAAGAACCATCTGACCGCGCACCAGGCCGGCCTGATCGCGCGCCGGGTCGGGGCCAGGGCGGTCGTGCCGTTTCACTTCTCGCCACGCTACGACGGACGCCCCGCCGAGTTGATCGCGCAGGTTCAGGCCGCATGGTCCGGCGCGGATCGCCAGGCCGATTGACGTCCGGGCGAACGGCACGAGGGAACTGCTCGTTCAGGGTAAGACCAGGCCTTCGCGCACCGCGTATCGGGTCAGCTCGGCGACCGTTCGAAGGCCGAGCTTGCGCATGATGTTGCGCCGATGCACTTCAACCGTTCCCAGCGAGATCTGCAATTGCTCGGCGATCAGGGGCGAGCGCGTGCCCTCGGCGATCATCCGGAGCACTTCGCGTTCCCGGCGACTGAGTCGCGGCAGCTCGCCCTTCTCGGGACCGTCGCGCATCGCCGAAACCAGCGTACCGGCCACCTCGGGGCAGACGTAGTTCTGCCCGGCCGCCACGGCCCGGATGGCGCGCACCAGCTCGGTGCCCGCGGACGACTTGGTCACGTAAGCGGACGCCCCGGCACGCAGCATCTCGGTCACGAAACGCCGATCGGCGTACGCAGACAGCGCGACGATCTTCGAATCGACGCCGCTGCGCCCCTTCAACTTGCTGGCAGCCTCGATTCCGTTCATATCGGGCAAGCCGATGTCGAGCACGACCAGGTCAGGCTTGAGGCTGCGTGCGCCCTCGAACGCCGCGGCGGCGTCCCCGGCCTCGCCGACCACTTCGATGTCGGGCTCTTTGGCGAGCGTATCGCGCAGCGCCTCGCGCACCAGCCGGTGGTCGTCGACGAGTAAGACCGTAATCGTCACGCGGTGCCTCAGTTACCGCCATTTCGACGGCGGCCGCAAAGTCAATCGCGTCATCATCGCGTCGCTGGCGAAACAAATCAAGCGCGCCGTCGACGTGTGAAAAAGCGTCTTCCGGGCGAAGATCCCGCCGGCTGGGCAATGCCATCCGGCGCCTACGCGTTCGGAGCAGCCTTCGCGCCGGGCGAAAGTTCCTTTGTCTGGGTGGACGTCGTGCCAATTCGGTATGGCATCCAAACCAGCGCAACGGTGGAGCTTGCCGTGAGTCCGATCAGACCCGGCGGGCACAAGCAGCATTGGCCCGATCGAGACATCCGTTATCATCGTCACGGCATCCCCGCATGCAACACCACGCGCAGCGGTTATGCGCCGATCGGCTGCTCTAAGCGGTCGATTTTTCGACGGCCAAGTAGCTCAGTTGGTAGAGCAGAGGACTGAAAATCCTTGTGTCGGTGGTTCGATTCCGCCCTTGGCCACCAGTTACTCTCTTTCCGTAAATGCGCTTGAGTGTTTGTGAGTTCAGTAACCCACTGAATTTGCAACACAAACCGAACGTCTCTAACGTTCGACGAGTGCAGGTGAATTCCCCCGAATGCGCTTCGGCGCGGCGATTTCTGGCGGAACAACTGGCGGAACGGAGCGAGCATGGCAAGGCATCTTCTGACCGCGCGGCAGGTTCAAGCGGCCGGCGAAGGCGATCACAGCGACGGCGACGGGCTTTACCTTCGCGTGAAGGTCGACGGCAAATCGACGGGCACCACCGCGTCGTGGGTGTTCAGGTACACGGCACCGAGTGGCAAGCGTCGCGAGCTTGGCTTGGGCGCTGCCGATCGCGGCAGTCAGCAAGCGGCCGGCGCGTCGCTCACGCGTGCGCGCAAGGCGGCCGACGCGGCGCGGGACATGCTGGCCGAAAAGCCCCCGCGCGATCCAATCGACGTGAAGGAACAGGATCGCGAGAAGGCCCGCAAGGACGACGCGGCGAAGAAGGCCACGGCGAAGTCCACCGCGACCACCCTGCGCCGTTACGCGCGCGCCTATCACGCTGCGCACATCGAGCCGATTCGGGCCGACCGGCACGGCCGGGAATGGCTGGGCAGCATCGAACGCCACGCTCCTGCTTCCCTGCTGGATACGCCGATCGCCGCGGTCACCGCGATTGATCTGCTGGATGCGCTGGTGCCGGTCCTGCGCAAGGTGCAAGACACCGGCTGGCGGGTCTACCAGCGCCTGGGGACGGTCTTCGATGCAGCCGTGATTGAAAGGCTGCGCCCGGACAATCCCGCTGCGCCGATCCGCAGGGAGTTACGCAAGCGCGCGGGGCGTCGTGACGCCGGCAGCCATGCAGCGATGCCCTATCGGCAAGTACCCGGCTTCGTGTCCGATCTGAGGCTCAGGACGGGCAATGCGGCGCGCTGCTTGGAATTCACGATTCTGACGGCCGCGCGCACCGGCGAGGCGCTGATGGCCGAGTGGTCCGAATTGGATCTGACGCAGCGCACCTGGACGATCCCGGCCGCGAAGATGAAGAACCGTGAACAGCACGTCGCGTACCTGTGCGATCGCGCGGTCGAGATCCTGAAGGGCCAAGCCGGGCAGCACGCGCGATACGTGTTTCCTTCGACCGCTGGCAACAGCAGGCCGATGTCGAACATGGCGATGCTTATCCAACTCCAACGCATGGGCCTGTGGGGCAAGAAGGTGACGACGCAGCGTGTGACCGTGCACGGCTTTCGCGCGACGTTCTCGACATGGGCGAACGAGTTAGCCATCGCGCGTCCGGACGTGATCGAAATCGCGCTCGCACACAGCGAGACTGACCGCGTGCGCAGGGCGTACAACCGATCGCAATTCCTGGCTGATCGGCGCACGCTGCTGATCGCATGGGGCAACTACTGCGCCGGGCTTCACGTCACGCGGACTGACGGCAGCTTGGTCACAGATGCAGCGGTGATCCAGTTTCCGACCGCGCAGCAAGCGGCGGCGTAGGATTCACCAAGCCGGCCGGTAGCCGGCAATCGGATCGATCGGGTGCTGACAACACCCGACCGGCCCTGACCACAACGCAACCAGGATTGCGCGATGGCGGTCATCAAGAATACCGGCGAATCGCGCCGCGAGCGCACACCATTGCCGTGGGACGAGAAATGCGTTGCGCTGGAAGACGCCATTCGCCGACTACCGATCGCGCCGGTCCAGGATCCTCAGGCTATGGCGTACAGCGACCTGATTCCCGGGATCGCGCGGGACCTGATGCTGATGTCGCCGATTGACCGCGCACGATGCGCTGAACTTTCGGCCTTGACGGGCAGAGAACCGAGTCTGAGCGTCCGCGACAGTAAGGCAACGGGTCAGCTGACGGACTTCAAGCAGTCATCGGTCCGGCTGATGACTGGTGTGCATCGCATCGCGGCCAGTGGCAGAATGATCGCGACACTTCCTGGGAACGTCACTGTCGGCCAATTCCGGACAAAAGCGATGGGCTGAAAAACCTCCTACAAAGCGGGCACCAAACAGTCGGTCATAACGTCACACCAAGGTAAGAACCTTTACAGCGATCTGTGGGGCGCGGGGAGTCGTCAGCGACAAACCAGTATCAACCGTCCATGGCGATGCGAGTCGCTAGCTGATTCGTCAGCTGGTGCCCTTCAGCGAGAAGTGCGTCGAGGCGGTCTGCCTGAAGCGCCTTGCGCAAGAGAATGATCAGGTCATCTCGTGCTTGCTGTTCGACCGCTTCGCGCCGGGTGCTCCTCTCCTGGTAACTCCGGTCGGCGCGCCCGAGCACGCGTGCCGCGTCCTCAGGCCGGTCGCGACCGAAACTGAGTACAGCCAACGCGTCGAGTAAATAGGCCGGGCGCCCCGCGCGTTCGCAGGCGACGGCCGCCGCACGCGCGACCTCGAGCCCTTCCTCGACCGCGCCGGTGCGCGCCAGTGCCATGCACAGATTGATAAGGACCAACTCCTCGTGTCCGGAGCGCAACCAGCGGTCTTGCGTCATGAGCGCAACCATCTCGTGCCCGCGTGCCACGCACTCGTCCCAGCGCCCCAGCTGAGCAACCGCCTGTTCAGCGCCAAGTTGTGCTCTGAGGCTCATGCGCGCGTCGCCGATGATCTTCGCGAGGCGGATCGACTCCTCTAGCATTGCCAATGACTCCTCGCAGCGGCCCTGCTGGTGCAGCGCGCAGGCACGGACCCAGAAGAACTGCAGCCGCAGCGCAGCCGGCCAGTCCGATCGCCATATCCGGCCTGCCTCGTCGAGGAATCGATCGGCCTCGACCGGAGCGCCGACGGTCAGGCACTCCGCGTGGCGGCACAAGGCCGCGAACAGCGCCTGTTCGTCGCCGAGCGACCGGTACAGTTCGAGCGCGTGCGCGGAGACCGGCACGACCTTGGTCCCCTCTTCCGGCCAGGCCAGTGTCTTCCACTCGATCAACAGCCGCGCAGCAAGTTTCGCCGGCGTGTCGCGCGTGATCTTCGCTATCGCGGCGCGGTTGCAGCGCACGCCCTCGAGGCGCTGCCCGGCGCCGACCCAGATCCAGGCCACGGCACCCGCCAGAGCGACGAACAAGCGCTCATCGGCCTGCTGCGACCAATCCAGGGCGGCGCGGGCGTCTTCCAGATCGGGGAGGTATTTCTGCAGGCGCGCGCTGCCGGTCAGCAGGTGCTCTTCGTATAGCGCACCTTCGAAAACCTCCAGCGTGGCCTGCGCATGGGCGCGCGCGACGCGTTCTCTCTCGCCGCTCTCGTCGAGCTTCTCGCGCGCGTAGGCGCGGGCGGTCTCCAGCAAGCGATAGCGCGGCTCACCGTGCGCATCGTCGAGTGCGACAAGAGATTTTTCGACCAGTGCGCCCAAGTGCTCGAGGGCGGCCCAGTCGTCGATCTGATCGTCGCGTCCGACCTGCTGCGCCGCCTTCAATCCGAAGCCGCCGACAAAAATACCGATGCGGCGGAACACGGCTTGCTCATCCCGCGTCAGCAGGCCATGGCTCCAGTCCAGCGCGGCGCGTAGCGTCTGGTGCCGCCGCAGCCCCTGGCGTGCCCCGGTCGTCAGAATGCGGAACCGCGCGCCCAGCCGTTCGCGCAAGCCCTCGACTCCCAGGACCGGCACGCGAACCGCTGCGAGCTCGATCGCCAGGGGGATACCGTCGAGTCGATAACACACATCGATCACGGCGGCGACGTTGTCGTTGCTCAGCGTGAAACGCGGATCGGCGGTGCGGGCACGCGCTTCGAACAGCGCAACTGCGCCAGCGGTTCGTGCCGACTCTAGGTTTGCTTCGGCCGGCACCCGCAGCGGGCTCAGGCGGTAGAGATTCTCCTGCGCAAGCCGCAGCGGTTCTTGGCTCGTCACAAGCACAGACAGGTTCGGAGCCTCAGCAAGTAGCGTGGAAATCACGCCCCCAGCGGCGTCCGCGACGTGTTCACAATTGTCGACGACGACCAGCACGCAGGCATCGCCGAGGGCACGCGCGAGCGCATGTGGATCGCCTTCACCAGTGAGCGTGATTTGCAGCGTGGTCGCGAGCGTCTCGACGATGAGCCTGGGTTCACTGAGTCGGGCCAGCTCGACGAGCCACACGCCATCGGCGAATCGATCGCGTGCCTGGCGCGCAGCCGCCTGGGCGAGCACTGTCTTACCGATGCCGCCCGCCCCGACGAGGCTCACCAGGCGCTGCGACCTCAGTAGCGCACCAAGAGCCCGCAAGTCGTCGTCCCGCCCGAATAGTGGCGGCTGCTCGTGCGGCAGATTGCCGGCCAAGCGGTCGGCTGCGCCAGGGCCCGTCCAGGCGAGTACCGGCGCGACCTCGCCCTCGAGAAGTGCCGTAAACCGGTAACCGCGTCCCGGGATTGTTGAAATCGCCTGCGGTCCGAGCACCTTGCGCAACGCGCTGATCTGGACCTGCAGGTTGTTCTCTTCGACCACCAGACCATGCCACGCGTGGTCCAGCAGCTCGTCTTTCTTAACAATGCGATCGCGGTGACCCACAAGGACGAACAGCACGTCAAGCGCGCGTGACCCAAGCGCTGCGGGTCGGCCATCGACCAGCACCTGGCGCTGGGCAGGTTTGACGGTTACCCGGCCGATGGAGAGTTCTGTTGGGCTGCTAACGTTCATGCCATTCATTCTAGTTTCGGTCGCCTCCCGAATGATGCATTTTTCAGGACATTTAAGGTCAGAGCAACGCAGTGCAACATCGGTTGGCAAACCTGCTCCACCCAGGGCGCAGCGCCGCATCAGTCGTGCACCTCGCTTTCTGTCGATGTGCACGCCTTGATCTCTTTGCGGTCGACGAGGTTCTGGTCGTCGAGCGCTGCGACTGCGGAGTCGCAGCGCTCACCACGGTCCGCGACAAATGTGCGTCACGCCTCGGTCGCGGCGAGCTCGGTGTACTTGCACACCGACGAGCTCGTTCGGGCGCTAATTATCTAAGAAGATTTAAGGCTCCTTAACACGGCTCAAGTACTTAAAGGTTGCTATGGATAAAGCGATGGTCAGGGTGCGTGAATGGATCGCCTCGGCGCATAAGGTCTCAGGCAAGTAGTTAACTGAGGAGGCGCATCGGGCTATGGGGCCCGTGCCTCGCCAGCGGCAATGACCAGAAATCAAGGAGGTTCTAACATGAGAATCGGACGATTCGCATGGCAACGAGTTCACTGCAAGTCGCGAGAAGCGAAAATCAAAGTAGCTACGGTGATGGCTCTCATGGTTACACTGGCCGGCACGGCAGCAGCAGCGCTGTCGAACATCTCCTTCACCATAGGCACCGTTGCCAGTTACGACTTTGGCGGCTTCGGTCCGGGCTATCCGGTACCTGGCACGATCCAGATCCACGCATTCACGATGAAGCCTGGCGATGCCGTTCCGTGGCATTACCACAAGGGAGCAAGCTATGTCATTCTCGCGCACGGCACTCTAACCGAGCAGCACCTCGTTGGGCCGGGTCGGTGCGCCTCGGAGCAATTGACGGCCGGGAGTGCCTTCGTCGAGCCTCCCGGTCAGGTTCACAGCGTTACTAACAATGGCAATGATGTTGCCGTGATCTGGTGGGCGACAATATTCCCTCAGAGCGACGGGATCGTCCAGTTCAGCCCAGGCTTCAAATCCGGCGGCGTATATCCTGTAAGCGCGCCAAATTGCGACGAGTGAAGAGTTCTTGTTCCTCGGCTCTCGCGCTTCTTTGCCGCTGGCACCAGGCGAGCGCGCGCGACCAAACCGGGGATCGGGGCCGCGCCTGACCTTCCAATGGGTGGTCAGGCCGGCTTCCCGAGGGGCCGACTCAATCAGGCCCCGATCGTCAGGCCTTCGAGGCCATCGCGTTAGGGGGTGCTGCCGCGGGGCCCGGGTATCCCGCGGCTGTTTCAACTTCGAAGAAGCTGAGGATCACCGATCACGGAATTTCCCTCGACGTCAGCGGCAGGAACGGTTTCTGTTCGGTCCTTATTTACCAATCCTGAAGCCTGGGTTTCGCCAGCGAGCGCCAGGCTCTCGCAGCGACCCGGCTGCCGCTGGGTGGGATCTTCATTGTTGTTATCGTCGCCTGGGTGTATCTGGCCTCCATGGCCTGTGGGATGAACAACATGGACATGTCAAGGGGTTTGCGGCCTCTTTGCAGTTTCAATGACCGCTTCCGATCACGGCGAACGACCGCAGGGGGTCGCGAGGGCAGAAATCGGTCCGGTGTCGAGGCGGCGATGCCTGGTCGGCTTCGAGGTGACGAGCGGTCAGCGAGATCGTCGAGGACCGGTATCCACCGCATCGGGACCAGTGGCAAAATCATTGCGACACTTGCCGCGATCGTCACTGTCGGCCAGGAGCTGTCCTCGACTACCGGCAGCTTTATTGCGAGCAGATTCAATGCTCATATCCCACAAATTCATTCGAAATATTCATTCGAAATCCGATTGGCGCGAGGGGTGTGCTGCCTGGAACGCCGGCAGCGCTTCGCAGCCTCGGTGGATCGCCAGCAGCATTGGGAATGCCGACAGATCGACATTGAAGCGCTGCGCGTTGAACACCTGGGGCACGAGGCAGCAGTCGGCGATCGTTGGGCTGTCGCCAAAACAGAACCGGCCGCGCGACTTCGAAGTGCCCAGTTCAACCTCGAAGGCTTCGAAGCCCAGCTTGATCCAGTGCTGGATCCACGCCACCTTGGCCTCCTCCGTCAGGCCCAGAGTGCCGGTCAGGTACTTGAGCACGCGCAAGTTGTTCAGCGGATGGATTTCGCACACGACAGTCAGGGCGAGCTGCCGAACGCGTGCGCGATCTTCAATCGATGCGGGCAGCAAGGGCGGTGACGGGTAGCGCTCATCGAGGTATTCGAGAATCGCCAGCGATTGAGTCAATCGAACATCACCCTCGTTCAAGACCGGCACGAGTGCAAGCGGGTTCAGCGCTCCGAAGTCGCGCGTGAACTGCTCACCGCCACCGCGGGTCAGGTGGATCGGCACGTAGCGCGCGCTCAGTCCCTTCAGGTTCAACGCGATGCGAACCCGGTACGACGCGGAGCTGCGAAAGTAGGTGTACAGCACACGTTCCATTTCACACTCCGGTCCCCGGCAGCCCTGGCGCCACTTGCGCTGCCCCCGCGCCCGCAGGGATCGGATCGGGGAGACTCGAGGCAACGTCCTCGTGGTGCGCCGAACCCGAACGGCTGTGGTCGATCAGCGAGATCGCGATCGCCGCGATCAAGGCTGGAATGGCGATGGCCATGAAATTCTGCTGCAGCGGCATCGCCATGCCCACCAGCACGCCGATCACGATCGGCGCCAGGATCGCCCCGATCCGACCGACGCCCAACGCCCAACCGAGGCCCGTGCTACGAACTGCCATAGGGTAGAACTGGCCCGCATAGGCGAGATTGACGATTTGCGTGCCAATGGTCGACGCGCCGGCCAGGCCGACCAGCAGGAACAGCGCCTCGGTCGGCATCTTATGGCCCAACAGCGCAATCGATGCCGCCGCCACCACGTACATGCCGGCCAGCACATACCTGATGTGGAATCTGTCGGCCAACCACCCGCCGGCAACGGCGCCGATCATGGCGCCGAAGTTCAGCACCAGCACGAAGGTCAACGCCGAACCCAGGCTGTAGCCGGCGCTGGCCATCAGCTTGGTCAGCCACGAGCTGAGCCCGTACACCATGAACAGGCACAAGAGGAAGGCGAGCCAGAACATGACCGTGCTGAAACCGCGCCCCTCATGGAACAGGTGCCGGATCGGCGCGCTGTCGGCCTTGTCCTCGCTGGGAAGGGCGAAACGGTCGCTCATCTGCGGCCGGTAGCTCGGCTGCATTCTCGAGACGATCCTCTTCAGCTCCTCGATGCGGCCCTTCTTGATCAGGAACGGCATCGACTCGGGAAACGACTTGAGGATCAGCGGGATCAGCAGCACAGGCAGGCCCGCGGCGATAAACACTGACTGCCAGCCGTAGCTCTCGATCAGGCCCTTGCCCACCAGTGCGGCCAGGATGCCACCGACCGAATAGCCGCTGAACATCAGCGTGACCAGAGTGCTGCGGATCCGCAGGGGCGAATACTCGGTCATCTGTGCCACTACGTTGGGCATGACTCCGCCGATCCCCACGCCGGCGACGAAGCGCGCGACGCTAAAGACAATCGGGTCGTTTGTGAACCCCGCCGCCGCGGTGAACACGCTGAACAGCGCAATGCAGATCGCGACCACCCAGCGGCGGCCGATCCGGTCGGCGAGGGTGCCGAAGAGGATGTTGCCGAACATCATGCCGAACAGCGCTGAACTGACCATGAAGCCGGCGCTCGCGGCGTTGACCCCCATGCTCTTCATGATCGACGGCAGGGCGATGCCGGCCACTGCCAAGTCGTAGCCGTCGAAGATGATGACCAGCGCGCACCAGAACAGTACGAGCTTGTGGAAGCCGTTGAACTCGGCCTTGTCGGACAGCTTGTGGACGTCGATCTGGCGCATGGAAGGTTTCCTTTGATCTTCAAATGGACGTGGCCAGATGCGTTCCGGCCCAGGCGTAAGGACTGCTCAGTCGAGAGCGAGAAACACGCGCCCGGCTTCGACCTTCACGGGGTAGCTGCGGATGGCTTCGGTGACGGGGGCGCAGCTGGGCTGGCCGGTGCGCACATCGAACTTGCCCTGGTGCAGAGGGCATTCGATTTGGTGCCCATCCAGAAAGCCGTCGCACAGCCGTGCCTGGCCGTGCGTGCAGATATTGTCGGTGGCGTAGATTCGACCGGCCGCGTTGTACAGCGCGATGTCACGGCCGGCGACGACGACGCCAATCACGTCGTCCGCCGGCACGTCGTCCATGGCCGTAGCGTCAATCCATTCGATGTTGCTCATTCGGGGTCTCAGATCGGGTAAATGATGGAGTTGGGGATCATTTCGCTGTCGTATACGACAAGGCGCGACGCGAACTTCAGGCCCTGCGGCGTGCGCACGACCACATCGAGATAGCGCCCGACGCTGAACACCGACGACAACTCCGAAAGCTTGGTGCGGAACACCGCATAGTTCGCTTCACACTCGAAGCGCTCGCCATCGACCTTGCGCACGACCGGCGCGCCAACGACGTGACGCTGGTAGTACGGGTCATGGAACAGCGTCTCGCGGATGCCGTAGACGCGGTCCTTCAGCATGCCCTTGCTGTCGAACGAAAGCGTCGCGAGCGGAAAGCCGCGCTCGTGGTTCTCACGCGGCTGCAAGCGGTAGCTGCACTCCTCGGTAAAGAACTCGGGCCACAGGTTCCACTGGCCGGAGTCGACCGCGGATGCGTAGTCGGCGTAGAGCTGGGACAGCTCGAAGTGGTCCTGGAAATTCATGATCAGGCCTCCATCACCTTGCGCCAGTATTGGTACATGCCGCGGATCAGCGTCTCGGTGACCATGTGGTCGGTGTCGCCGATCTCGCGGCCGCCGAGCTCGGCGAGCGTGCGATGGAAGGGCTTCTGCTCGAAGCCCTTCTGCGACAGCTCGATGACCTCGCCATCGTCGGCCGAGACGAAGCCCGCCGGCCCGAACAGGTTGGCCTGGCGCAGGCGGCGCTGCGTCATCTCATCGCTGTCGTCCTCGAAACCGAAGTGGGTCCAGACGAAATCGAACGCCCCAGGCCCGCTCGGCTGGATGTGCCTCGTGGAGACGCTGTTGACCTGCTGCTGCAGGATCACGCTCGGGAACAGCGTCATCATCACCGCGGTCGGGCCGCCCCACCAGGGCTCGGGAACGATGTCGAGGAAGCTCGGGTCGTTCAGCTGCATGCTCTCCTTGAAGCTCGACACCTGCGTCACCTGCCCGGCCTTGCCGCTCGCTCCGCGGGTGGAGATCATCGCGGCGTGGCGGTGGTGCGAATCCATCTTGAGCTCGGACTTGTTGTCGGCACGCCAGAGGCCGAAGGTCACAAACCAGGTGTGCAGCAGGCCCGGGTGGTAGGGGTCCTTGATGTTCTCTTGCATCAGCTTCCAGTTACCCGGAATGCGCTGGCGGTTGTAGCCCAGGACCTTCAGCTTGCGGGCGTCGAACAAGCGATCGAAGTAGCCGAGGATCGTCGACCCCATGAAGTCTTCGAGCGCCTCGACTTCCGGATCGAACGACGCGAACACGACGCCACCGCGCGTCGCGACCTTCAGCTTGTTCAGGCCGTGCTCGGTGGTCTTGAAATCGGCCGGCATACCGCCGTTGACCTTGCCGTCCTGCTTCACGCCGCGCCGGAACGGCACGCCCTGCAGATCGCCCTGGAGCGTGTAGCTCCACTGGTGGTAAGGGCACACGAAGTCCTTGCGGTTGCCGTGGCGCTGGCGGCAGAACTGCATGCCGCGGTGGGCGCAGACGTTCTCGACGACGTTGATGTAGCGATCGGCGTCGCGCACCATGATCACCGAGCGCTCGCCGATCACCGTGCGCTTGAAGTCGCCTGCGTTCGGGATCTCGGCCTCCAGACCGACGTAGCACCAGTGCTTGCGGTAGAAGAAGCGTTCGAGCTCCTTGCGGTGCTGGTCGACGTCGGTGTAGGCCATGAACGGGATGCGGCTGGTGCCATCGGTTTCCCAACGGATCTGCTGCGGGAATACGGTAGATGCGGTGTCCATGTGAGTTGTCTTCCCGGTGGCTTGATCAGCGCGTGGGTCAGGGTGCGACGGTGACGGTGATCTCGCCCAGGCTCGCGATCGCCCCGCGCAGCACGTCTCCGCGCACGACAGCGTTCACGCCTTCCGGCGTGCCGGTCATGATCAGGTCGCCCGGTTCGAGCGCCTCGTACTGCGAGAGATAGGCCACGCAGTCAGAGACCGACCAGATCAACTTGGCGATGTCGGACGACTGGCGCGGCTGGCTGTTGACCGTTAGCGTGATCGCGGCTTCGCGCGGGTGGCCGATGTCTTGTGCGCGGCGGATCGCACCGATCGGCGCGGAAGTCGAGAAGGACTTGCCGAACTCCCACGGGCGGCCCTTGTCGCGTGCTTCGAGCTGCAGATCGCGGCGCGTCATGTCCAGGCCGACCGCATAGCCGTAGACATGGTCGAGGGCATTCGCCGTGTCGATGTCAGCACCGCCCCGGCCGATCGCCAGCACGAGTTCGATCTCGTGTTGGAAGTTGGTGGTCTTCGGCGGGTACGGGATCGCCACCGCCTGTGCCGCATCGACCGTTGCCTGCGCCGGCTTCATGAAGAAGAAAGGCGGCTCGCGGTCAGGGTCCTTGCCCATCTCGCGCGCATGTGCGGCGTAGTTGCGGCCGACGCAGAAGATGCGGTTGACCGGGAAACGCTCGGCGCGCCCGGCGACTGTGAGGGTGTGCAGCGCGGGTGCGGCAACGGCATAGCTCATGGGGGTGATTCCTCGGGTGTCTCGGTGTGAGCTGGTTGGAGAGGCGATCAAGCGCGTTGTTCGCGCCACAGCCCCAGCGCTTGCTGGACCGGGCGGTCGGAGAAGCTGAACAGCGTCACACGCCGGTTGGCGCGCAATCGCAGCGCGTGCCAGGGCGGCACGACGAACACGTCGCTCTCGGCGAAGCGATGCGTCGCGCCGTCAATCTCCGCGTCACCGGTGCCCTCGAGGCAGACGTAGACCGTGCCGTCGGTGCATCGATACGGCAAGGTCTCGAAGCCCTCGGGCAGCGCCTGCGCGAACGAGCCGATCGTCGGCATCGGCGAGGCGCCCGTGGCCGGATTGACGTAACGCAGCTTGAAGCCGAGATGAGCGTCCGGCGCGCTGTGCGAGATGACCCGGAGCGACGCCTGCGTGCGCGAGTAGGGGTACACGAACACCGGCGTCGGATCGGAGGGCTGCTGATGGAAGTCGACCGGAACCATGTTCGAGCCAAAGCGCGCGAGCGAGTCGCCTTCGGGCCTGAGCTGAGGCTGCGCACTCTGCGCGCTCTTCTCGGCGAAGCCGGTGCCGAGAAAGCGCAGCAGCGGGATGTCCAGACCGTCGAGCCAGACGACCGGCTCCTTGCCGAGGTTGCCGTGGTCGTGCCAAGTCCAGGAGGGCGTGATGATGAAGTCGCCGCGGCGCATCGTCGTGCGCTCACCATCGACCGCCGTGTAGGCGCCCTCGCCGTCGAGCACGAGGCGCAGCGCGGACTGGGTGTGGCGGTGCGCCGGGGCCACTTCGCCGGGCAGGATCAGCTGAAGTCCGGCATAGAGCGACGCCGTGATGCACGACTGGCCGTGCAGCGCCGGATTCTCGAGAATCAGCACGCGGCGTTCGGCCTCTTCGGCCGTGATCAGACGACCTGCTTCCATGACCTGCTCCCGTACCTGGGCGTAGCGCCAGATCGCCGGCACCGCTTCCGGTCGCGGTGAAGGTGGCACCAACGCGCCGAGCACCTCCCACAGCGGGCTCATGTGCTGGGTCGCGATGCGCGCGTAGTATTGGCGGCGAGCGGCCTGGGTTGCGGCGTGAGGAGCTGTGTGGGCCAGCATGGCTTGTTTCCGTTCAAGTGCCGATCGAATAGAAGGCGTCGGCGTAGATCCGCTCCGGCGCGATTCCCGCCCGCTTCACCAGTACGCTGGTCGCTTCGACCATGGGCGGTGCGCCGCAAAGGTAGGCCCGCCAGCCTTCGAGGCTCGGCCAGTCTTGCTCGATGGCATCGGTGATGAGGCCGCTGCGGTGCGCCCGGTCGGCGGCGCCGGTCGCGACGACGACGTGCACGCGCAGTTTGGCGTTGTGGCGCTGCAGCTGTGTCAGCCACACCGCGCCGTAAACATCACGCGCCGAGCGAACACCGAAATACAGATGGATCGGGTTGTCCATGCCGGCCGCCTGCGCTCCGCGGATGATGGACAGGATCGGCGCGAGGCCCGTGCCTCCCGCGGCGCACAGCATCGGTCCTTCGTGCTTGCGGCGCAGGTAGGCCGAGCCGAGCGGGCCGCTGATACGAACGGAATCACCGACCTTCAGCGTGCCAGCGATGTAGCCGGTGACGCGGCCGTCGGGGACCAGCCGCACATGGAATTCCAGCTCGCCATCGGTGCTGAGGCCGGCCATCGAATACGGTCGAATGTGCTCCGGCGTGAACTGCAGGTGCGCATACTGCCCCGGTGAGAACTCCAGCGGCTTGGCCGGGCGCAAGCGCAGGCGCTTGATGTCATGCGTCATGTCCTCGATCGCCACCACGCTGGCCTTGACGATGCGCGCCGGGTGCACGACCACCTCGTCGGGCTCCGGGATCTCGATCGTGCACGGCTCGGTCAGGAAGGTCTGGCAGGCCAGAACGTAGCGGTCGCGCGCGAGCGGACCGGTGGCCTCCTGCCCCGCATCGAGCACGTCGCCCTTGACGATCTTGCAGCGGCAGGTGCCGCAGCGCCCGGCCATGCAGCTGTAGGACAGCGGCACCTGGTGTTGCCTGAGGACTTCGAGCAGGTTGGCTCCGGCGCGAACGTCGAGAGTGCGCTGCAAGGGTTGAACGACGAGTTGCATGGCGTGCATGATTCCTGTTCGCGAACCATCAGCCAATAGAATCGTGTGAATAGAGATCATCACCCATGCGAATAGAGACCCAGCGCGGCAGCTGGCAGGACCATGCACCTGCCGGCGTGGCTCGACCAGCTGCTGATGAAGCCCGGCCCCAGGGTCGAACGCGACGCGTCATTCACGACGCTTATTTCGGTGATTCACCCATTTTGTTGATGCGGCTCGCCTCGTCTGCCACGCTGCGCACCGTCATGGCCCCCTCGACCAGCGCTGTGACGGTTGCCGCCGCCGGTGCCCTATACCAAGGAGACAGAAGATGAGACTGTTCCGCCGCAGTGCCGTTGCGCTGGCCATCAGCGTCAGCGGCGCACTACTGGTCTTGCCTGTGCCCGCCGCCGCTGATGTCGGCCTGCTCGATCTGCTCCCGCTCGACCCGAACCTGGCCGGGCCCGACATCCTGCGCGCTCCGTTGCCGCGAGCGCCGCAGCTGGAGAACACCGGCGTCTGGCGTGCCAAGCCGATCATGGTCTGCCACGCCAGCGCCTACCGCGAGGGCGAGTTCGTGCACCAGGGCTGCGTCTATGACGACCAGGGCGCTCAGCTCGTGCCGACGAAATGGCCTGCGCACTCCATCACCTTCGCCTACCGCTACCCGACCGCCGAGAGCTACCGCCAGAACGCGGCCGATCTCGTCGAGGTGCGCGTGAGGCCGCTGGCCGATGCGACCGCGTTTCGACTCACCTACAACACAATGCTCGACCCCGCACTGGTCGGCGCCACGATCGCGCTCGGCGACAGCGTCCAGCCGCGCCTCGCGCCCTACGGTGCCAACACGGTGATGCCCGCCCAGCTGTTCGTGACGGTGCACGGTCAACAGGCCGACGTGGTCGATGCCGCGACGGGCGCCAGGCTGCCGTACACCCCGACGGTGGCGGTCGACACCACCCGCCGGCAAGTCGAGGTCCAGGTGCCGTACGCGGCGTTCAATCCCACCGGCGAGCAGGCAGTGCGGGTCGCCGTTGCCGCCGGGCTGTGGGATACCAACGCCAACCGGTTCCTGCTGCCCAAGGTGGGGGACCCCGACGCCAGCACCCCTGGGGGTGCGGTGCCTGGAGACGTCGCCCCGTCGGCATACTTCGACGTCGCCTTCCGCTCTGCCGAGCCGTTCGACTCGCCGTGGCGCAACGACTTGCAGAAGAAGGCGCTCGCGGCGCATGACATCAGCGGCTTCTCGGCGTCGGTCGACTTCACGAAGCTTGCGAGTGGCGTCAATGACGACATGTCGAACCGGCCTGAAGGCGTCCCGACCTCGGGCTTCATGAACCGCCTGTTCGCGTCGCAGTTCGAGGTGCGCCAGGGGCGCCGCCTTCCCGGCGACCCCGGCGCACCACCGCTCGGCTCCTTCACCCAGCAGAATGGCCGCACGGCCTTCGGCACGGGGACGCCGAGCGGGCAGTTCGGCTGGGTCTGCCGCGACAGCTGTGTGCCCGACCTCCCCGGCCAGTTGCAGCGCTACCTCGTCTACGTCCCCGCGCTGCCGGCGCCGGCCAATGGCTATGCGACCCTGCTCTGGACGCCGGGGTACGCGCAGAGCGCCAACGACCAGGTCGAGGACCCTGGCTATACCGAGACGTTCCCGGCCGGCGACAAGGACCTGTTCCGGCAGATCGCGAACCGCACGGACGCACCGACCGTCGTCATCGACGTGGACGGCCGCGGCAACGACAACTGGTACTACGGCCGCTCCGGCGCGTCGGTCTTCGAAGCACTGGCCGATGCCCGACGCGCCTTCAAGCTCGACGCCTCGCGCACGGTGATGAGCGGCTTCTCCAGCGGAGCCTACGGGGCCAACAAGCTGTCACTGCAGTTCCCCGATGTTTTCAGCAAGGCGTTCATCTGCGACGGACTCAACGAGGCGCCTTCATTCCCGGGAATCAACGGCATCGCCGACACGACGTATGTCGACACGGCCACCCAGCATGAGCCCGGATCCAGGCTGACGCCGTTGCTGCCGTCGCGGCGCAACCAGCCGGTGCTGGAGTGGGCAGGGCTGCCCGACGACTACATCCCGTACAACATCCCGCGCGAGCGCGCCGACGTCTACCTGGCCGGAGACTATGACTACGACTTTGTCAGCTGGCTCGGGGCCTCCTCGGAGCATGTCGTCATGTGCGCCAACGGCACATGGGGTGTAGCCACCCGTTGGCTCCGGGACATGGGCGGCGTGCAGAACATCTTCCACGTCACCTATGTGCGCAACCCGGCGATGGACGACCCGCAGTCCGGTCTGGTCGGCAACAAGGCCTACTGGCTCAGTGACATCCAGACGCGCTCGACCGACCCGACCCAGAGCGGCACGATCGACGTCGTCTCGCGCGGCTTCGGCCTCGCGGACGCCCTAGCGGGGACCGTCGTGGTGGCCGCCGGCGTCGAGCCGGGCACGACGATCGCGATCAACTCGTACACGAGCGAGCAGCGGGCCAAGCCGGCGCCTTTGCCTGGGCTGGCACAGGACCGCCTTGACATCACTGCGAGCAACATCAGCACCGTTACTATCGATCGCCAGCGGGCACGGGTCAGCTGCAATGCCGGCCTGCACGTGACAACGGACGGACCGCTAACAGTGCGCCTGATGGGCTGCGGTACCGACAACATCTTCCAGTGACTCAGGGGGCGGTGCAGAGGCCGGACGGTCGGCCCCGCCGCCTGAACCTTGCGAGGGTCAGTCCGCGTACATCTCGAACAGCAGCCCACGCAGCCACTGATTGGCCGGATCTTTGTGGTGCTTTGCGTGCCAGAACACGTTGATCGCGACCTCGGGCAAGGCGGCGGGGTGGCTCACATAGCTGAGTCCGAACGGCTCGACCATGCGCTGGGCGAGTCGTTCCGGCACCGTCGCCACCATGTTCGTGCTGTGCAGGATGTGCCCTATCGCAACGAAGTGCGGCACCGTCAAGCGGACCTTGCGCTCGATGCCGCTGCGCTCGAGCAGCTCGTCGACCTTTCCGTGACCAGTCCCCGCCGACACGACCACCACGTGTTCCGCCGCCGAGAACTCCTGCAGCGAAATCTTTCGCTTGTCCAGCCGGTGGGCTTTTCTGAACATGCAGACGTAGCGTTGCTTGAACAGCCGCCGCTGATAGAAGCCTCCCTTCAGCTGAGGCAGAAGGCCGATCGCCAGGTCCACATGCCCGGCCGACATTTCGTCCCTCAGGTTGACCGCAGTGTTGCGCACCGTGCTCAAGGACAACCGCGGCGCGGCGGCCGCCAATCGCTCCATCAGGGACGGCAGGAAGTAAATCTCGCCGATGTCGGTCATCCCGATGGTGAAGACGCGCTCGCTGACGGCCGGATCGAACGTGGAGCGCTGGTTCAGCGCGCTGTGGATCATTCCCAGCGCGTAGGCCACTGGCTCGGCCAGCTGGTCGGCGAACGGTGTCGGTTCCATGCCGCCAGGCGTACGCAGGAAGAGTTCGTCGCCGAGCAACTTGCGCAGCCTCGCCAGGGCATTGCTGATCGCGGGCTGCGTCAGCCCCAGATTCTCGGCGACCTTCGACACCCGCCGCTCGACGAGCAGCTGGTTGAACACCGCCAGGAGGTTGAGGTCGACGTCCTTGATCTCCACAGCCCCTCATTCATCCGCGTGTTGTTCTCTACGCACTGGATTCTACTGGCTTATGGGGGCGGCGACCGATCACGCGGCCCTCTCGACCAACCAATCGCCCGCTGACGCCGGCGATCGAACGCGTGATCCACGTGCTCTGGTGCTGAATGTGCGCGCCGGCGCGAACCTGCTCGAAATGCAGATGCGTGTAGGTCTGCATCATCCGCGCATCCTTCCACCCGCCGAGCGCCTGGAGCACGATGCGCCGAGCGCCCGGCTCGCTCCCGCGCCTTCCTGGATGCCGTGTTGTTCGACCTACAGTGCCTGAGGAGCATGAGCTCGACCAGGTCGGCGCGGGCGGCGCTAAGCGTGGCCGGTTGGATATTTGTTCCTGGCCGCCTCGACTCAAGCGAGGTCGCCGCAATCTATAGTCGTGAGAATCCTGCCGCGCGCGAAGGATACGACAATGAGTATGCGGACGAAGCGGTTTCAGCCGGCCGCCTAAACCGCGGTGGCGAACGCGATTGAGGGCAGAGCGGCGACGAGGCTGAAGGACTAGCGGATTCGGCTGGTGGAACGGCGGCAACGCCAAGCGGGTAGGGCGGCCTCGCCGGAAAAGCGCGACCGGGCCTGGTATCCGGTATTCCGCCAAGCGGACGGTGGCGAACTTCGCCGACCGGCCGAGGCTGTGTGGAAACAGACCCGCCGCGTCCCGGAGTCCGCGTCGACTGGCCGGCAAGATTGACGTTGTTGCGCG
>WNFS01000936.1_pt1 | contig 40490 bp, 27 predicted proteins | sample 5400141 | NCBI WGS metagenome assembly WNFS01 (sample SAMN13153358, study PRJNA577476) | soil metagenome | isolation source: 60 cm saprolite under Madrone tree | place: USA:California | collected 2016-06-14
TCGGGGTCGGCTCGGGAACCGGATTGATTCCACGGTAAGGCCACAAGTCAGACCCGCACACGCAGGTGGCCGACATCCTGATGATGGCATCCGTCGGCTTTAAGATCGTCGGCGTGTCGCGCTCCTCGAAGCGCACGTCTCGCGGACCATAGAGAACAGTTCCTAGCATGATATATCTCCTTTCAGCTCGTCCTCACCGTGCGGTGTATCCGCCATCGACAACGAGAGCGTGACCGATCACGAAGCTTGCGCCAGGGCTGCAAAGCCAAAGAACGGCAGAGGCGATCTCCTCCGGTCGACCAAGTCGGCCAATCGGCATGTCTCTCATGATCTCTTTCATAGCGTCTGGTTCCTTAGCCAACATCTCCGCAACCATCGGCGTATTGATCGTCCCAGGACACACTGCATTGATGCAGATTCCTCTGGAGGCATATTCGAGCGCGGCACTCTTCGTCAGTCCGATTACTCCGTGCTTGGATGCATGGTAGGCTGCGCGACCGGCGATGCCGATCAGACCGCCAATCGAAGAGTTGTTGACGATGGCGCCGCTTCCTTGCTCACGCATCTGGCGTAGCTCGTACTTCATGCAATTCCAGACGCCGCGCAGATTGATCCCGTTCACACGGTCGAACTCTTCGCCGCTGACATCAGCGATTTCCATGGCAGGAGACTGTATGCCTGCATTATTGAACGCCGCATCGAGACGCCCAAAGGTGGATATCGTCTGCGCGACCATCGCTGCTACTTCAGCCTCGTCGGCGACATCGCAACGGATGCTAATCGCCTTGTGACCGGCGGCGACCAGTTCTTCTGCGGCAGAGCGAACCGCACGCTCATTGACGTCTGCTAGCGCCACCGCAGCTCCCGCCTCCGCGAAAGCTGTAGCTGTCGTCAGACCCATACCAGACGCAGCGCCAGTAACGAGTGCGACTTTGTTCTCAAAGGACATGTTCATAAATAAACTCCTCGTTCACATCTTATGTTCCGGTTCTTGTATAGTTTCTCCCGGTTCAATCGACCCTCTCGACCCAACCTTGAGGCATTTCCCAGATTTTCGCTTTTGCATAATTTCTACAGATCTTGTCTGTCAGCTTAAAAGTTCAGTTCTTGCACCCTCTGATTTATCCCAATACTAAGGGCTTGCGGATAGTTATCGGTATGACGATTCTGGTGAATGATTGTACGTTCCTGCAAAACCCGGCGCGGTGGGGTGTTTTTTATGAACAAGAGAGATTAGTATGAAGGCATGAATCAGGAAGCTGTACGCAATGCGGGGAGAATAGAGACCGCAAGGGAGGAAATCGTCGAGCGAATGAGTCGCCTGCTCCCCGAAGACGGGAGGATCGACTTCGTTCCGGGTCTGCTCCTCATCAAATCTTCAGTACCGGCTGAGCCGGTGCAGTCGCTTTTTCAGCCATCCTTTTGTTTTGTGGCCCAGGGCAGAAAACGAGCGAGCGTGGGCGGGGAGGTTTTCTTCTACGATCCGTTTCATTATTTGATTTTTACGGTCGACTTGCCCGTTGCATTCGAAATAGAAGCCCCATCAAAGGAACTGCCTTACCTGGGAATGAGCCTAAACCTGGATTCCGCCCTTGTCGCTTCGGTCATTGTTGAATCGCGATAGACGCCGACTTGCTTGACGCTGTTGCTCGATTGATACGCATCGCCGAAACGCCTGCTGAGAGCAAAGTCCTCGCGCCGCTCGTTATAAAGGAGATAATTTACAGACTGTTGGCCGGCGGTCAGGGTGCGCGACTTGCACATCTGCTCACTGCTAGCGACACCCGCCGCATTTCGAAAGCAATCGGCCACCTGCGAGAGCATTTTGACGAACAGTTGAAGATGGACGTCACGGCGATGAGCCCCTTGCAGTTTCAGAAACAGATAAGACTCCAGGAAGCACGCCGTCTCATGCTCGGCGAAGAACTAGACGCTGCGAGCGCCGGATTCCGCGTCGGCTACGAGGACCCGTCTTACTTTAGTCGCGATTACAAGAAGCAATTTGGAGCGCCCCCACAACGCGACGTTACCCGTCTTCGCAATAATCTTGAAGCCTAGTACGCTATTGGCTTACGCTAGCCTTCCGCATTGCGCGTGCGGCGACCTACTGAACACAAGAACGGGATCTCGCCTTGCACGTGGGCATTTTTGAAGATCTTGGTTGGACCACGCAGAGAGGATTTCAGGTGCGAAAGGCTCGTGCTAAATAACTGACACAACTGTCTTTGGTGGAGCAGATGGGACTCGAACCCACGACCTCTGCGTCGCGAATTAGACACCCGGCAAAAACCTAAGTTCCAGAGAGGACTCTCTTCCCCCCAATTTGGTGTCTCAACTAAGTCTCAACTAGGGGTAAAAAGTGAAGAAAGTTTGAACAGTGTAAAACGGGGTGCGAGTGAAAAGGCCAGTAAAAATGAAGAAACCGCATTTGCATGCGGTATCTTGATCGGTGGTTTGGTGCCGAAGGGGGGAAGGGTTAGCTTAATTCCCTTATCTTACTTTACTGAGCAAATTGCGAAATGTGAGCATTTCGTGCGTCCTTTTCATTTCACATATGGTCCATTGAGTTAACCCACGCCACACAGTTGGGCATTAAATGGACACTAATTAGCTGCAACTGAGAGCCTTTTCGCGACAACATTCAACGGGGAATTGCTCAGATACTTTATCACGAATACCCAACATTGAACCGTCTCGACACAGACAAGCGTGTTCGCCTTCACATGAACAACTCCGGAAGTGGAGGTGGTTTTGGAATAGGCTTGACGGCCGCCTTCATGGCCCAGTAACCGCGTCCTGACCGCGGAATGTTTAACTTTTTGAAGACCTTCGAGAAGCAATGTGAAACTGAATTTTAACGCGTGTCAATATTTTCTGGATTAAAGCCGTCAGGCCACTTCGGCTCCACGTTCCAATAGACATTGACCAGATTCGCCTGGTCGAGATGTCGAGCGCCGCGGAAGTCAACGTCTGATATAGTGGCCCATTCAAAATCTGCCCCCTTAAGATCGGCATTCTCCAGGCTCGCACCCATAAGATTCGCGGATCTCAAATCCGCTCCGCAAAGGATAGCCCCCTTCAGGTTAGCTCCGATGAGATCTGCCTCAAACAATTTGGCATTGGTCAGGTCAGGAACGAACTCGCCCAATACTTGTCTCGTCATGTTCCAACTAATCACACTGTGCCTGAGGAGGTTGACTAAATACTTCCTTGACAGTCGCCGCACTCTGACTTTTGCAGGCTGCTTTGTCTGCTGCCGTGAATCTGTTAGAGAACTCTCAACTGCGGATCTCTTCAGGATTGCTAGAAGCTTGTCTCTTGTCGTGAGTGGGAGCCTTTCCCCTATTCCAGGATCGACATAGCCATATTGCCTCAACAGACTTACAACCCCGGGATCTCTTTGCTCGGGAGGAATCAATGCCCAGCCGCGATATTCCATTGCTCGTACATCAGCCCCGTGTTCCAGCAGTATTCGAACAACCTCAAGATGGCGATTCGCGGCTGCTGGAAATAACGCCGTACGGCCAACGTTGTCCTTCAAATTAACACTGGCGCCAGCCCTCAAAAGCTTTTGTACTAACTCCACATTTCCGTACAGTGCCGCCCAGTGAAGCGCTGTCCCTCCTCCCTGCCATTCGTTTGTCTGACCTCTGAAATTGACGTCTGCTCCTGCGTCGATAAGCTCCGATGCTTCTGCAAACCTCTCCATGTTTGCTGCCAAGAATAGTCGTTTCCCCAGTTCTTCCCGGTCTCGCGTTCGCCTAGTCAGCGCGAATGGTTCGCGGTAGTTCAAAACGTGTTCGTATCCAGTAATGGAATCGGTTGTTGATGCTGCTTTCGTTTTCAACTCCAGCAGCGCGTCATAAAAATCGTCGTCCTTTCGATCGGGAAACATATACGAGGTGGAGAATTCTTGTGCGGCGCGAAACTCGGGCTGTAGAAAAATTGCGTGCACGACATCTTCCGCGCACGCATTGAATTGCAAGCCCCAACCGCCGTGGTGCAAGTATGCAGCTTGTCTGTCTGGTCTAGGTGCTTCCGGCAAAGGAACCTCCTTTTGCAACGCTTCCAACTGCCGCGGCAGCCAGGGATCAACTGCTATCACGTAAATAACAGGCCGCTCATCCCCGTCCGACGACCAGGAATCACGCGGTTGGTACCAGTGACAAACCTGATCGGAAAACACATGTGCGAACATCTCATTCAATGCAAACCACACGGCAACATCAATACTCGCGGTGAGGTCAAGACCGTGTGTAGGTATTCCGTAATGCTGTGCAAGTCCTGCTGCGAGAACATCCCATTGTGATTCGCAATACAATCTGTTCCATGTCCTGTAGATCATGGTCAGGTAGTGATGTGCGAAGGGACTAAACGAGCGACGCTGACGTTCAGCTAATTGGCTGAACACGTCGACGGGAATGTCTCGGTACAGCAGTCCCTGGAGTTGGAGTTGGAACCGGCCCAGGAAAGAGTCAAACGCAAACCCACTGCGCGAGGCGGTGGTATTGAGGGAGAGTTCGTTCACGTCCTTGTCGCCATAAAGAAATTCGCAAACGCGTGGAGTGCGAAATACTCTGTGGTGCCTGGATTGACCTCGATATAGCAGTGTCTTACCGGGTAAAGAATTGCCAATCTGATCCAGGACTTCTCCAAGTTCCTCGAATGTGCGCACGGTTGAAACTGGAATGCGTTTGTGCCTGGCCCGCATCGAGGATCGCTTGAGTGGCTCTTCCTCGCTGGTAAACCGCCCGTACAGCCCAGCCGCGACTAAATGCGAAGGTAGAAAAGTGGATTGATAGTAGCTATCTACAAAGAGTTCCGTTGGTGGGTCAAAGACATTCTGCCGATACAGATCATGATTCGCAGTTGAATCTCTCGGCTCGGATGTATAGTCGTCGCTGCTGTCGAAAAGATATGCGCTTAAATGTTCGCCATAAAACTCGTTTGCTTCGACACGTCTGATACCGCTTTTATAAATCTCTTCCTTCTCCTCGATGGTTATCCGCGACTCAATCGGTTTTCTTCCCATCCCTCGAGCCCTAGCGACAGCGTGGCTGTCCACGTCCCAGGCATCTTCTGATTGCGTTAACGAAGAATCGAATTTATCAAATAAACGAGGTCCGGCGTGACGCTCGATTCCACCGATCTGGCGTGCTCGTCGTGCCCAAGCCGCATGTGTGGGAGAAAACAGTCGTGATGGGTCGACATACGAAAGATGATAACCCCAGTCGTTAGGCGGTAGGAGCCTCATTCCCTCAGGAATGGTGGTTGGGTGACCGCGACTCGGATCTCGCCTTGTTCGCGTCGCTATATGCATTTGAAATTCAACTATCCTGGTTACGGACTTGAGCAGAAGTTGAAAGAGAAAAATAGCGCCGTGGAAAGTGCCGTAAAAATCTGTAATACCTAGTTCCTCCCCCTCCGGCTTAAACTCAAAACTTCCCCCGCAGAAGGGCGGGATTCTGTTCATTCCGTTTTGAATGACCTGAGCCAAGTCAGCGCGTCCGAATAATGGGTTCCACGAAAGTTCTCGCTTGAACTCCGGGGTTAGCTTGAACGCACGGGAGAATGCGATCGCCTCTCTACCACCGGCAAAAACCTTAGGCACTTCGTTTGGTGGCACCGCACCAAACTGAAAGCCGTATGAGTTGTCAAATTCATCAGTCTCATCTGTCAGGATGCTGGCCAGAAATTGAAGGAGGTCTATATGAAAGGCGGCATCGGTTGCGTAAGTTCGGTGTAAAGTCCCCAGTATTCGAGCGAAGACTGATTCATGGTCGACGGAGTTCAGTAACTTGTCGCTCGAAACTTGGACCATCTTCGCGATCTCGTTTGCAGATCCGGCGGAATTGGCGACGTCCGTTACGATTCTTCTCAGGGCATCCGCATAGAGTCGGGGAATACCATTCTCAAAGATCTCAGACCATCCGGGAGCATCAAGAAGATCAATAACCATGATGGCTGTTTGCAGGAGTTTGATGAAGTACAGCTTTGTAAGTTGCGTATTTTCTGCGCCGCCACTCAAGACAATTGGACCAACCAAGACCAGCCTTGCGCAGAGCGCGAGTGAGGTCGTACAAGCCCCGAGCGCATATGTTGCGCTCTCCTCATTCGAGATTGATTCTCGCACCCGCCGCATTGCGTGGTCGATCCGCTTTGCAGTTGCACGCGACTGACGCATTTTTTGTTCTACGTGCTCAGCTGAAAGTTGTTGAGAGGAAACATTGTCACGACTGAGCAAGTCGAGCGCTCGATCAAATTCCTTCAGAGCTTCTTGATCAGAGCCTCGGGCTGCAAGCACTCGGCCGGCGTCGTCGATGCTTTTGACTAGTTCCGCGTCGATGTCGGGAGGAACTCTTGCCAGTGGAACTTGGAGACTTTCGATGAAGTAAGAGTGAATCTCCTGGTGCAATACGCCAGCGAGAAAAGCGTGGTGGAGATCTGAGTCGGTAGGTTCAAGCATTACGTTGAGAGGAACGCGTAGCGTGTCCTGGTCTTCGTCGAGACAAATGTTCATCTCGATAATTACCCATTACACTCTCACAAACAACAGCTGGCTACAGTCTACTTGAAGGTTTAGTTGTCATTACTAAGTAGCTCCGGAAGCGCTGGCTGTTTCGGAACCGGCTTGCCGGCAGCCTTTTTGGCCCAATAACCCAATCCCGGGCGCGGGATCTTCAGCTTCTTGCAAATCTTTGCAAACCCAACATCGGACATGCCATATCTTTTCGCGACGTGCTGCATGGGTTCAGACCAGATCTCATCATAGATCTTTTGACGACCGTACCTCGCCGCAAGGTTACGAAGGATCCATTGGCGATGTTCTTCTTCCTGTCGCTTCTCCTCTACTATCCTTTCCTTCGTCCGAACATCGAAACCCAAGCGAGCGAAGTTTCCACTCACCGGCACGAGGTGTTTCTTAATCGCCGGCGTTTCTAGAAGGTTGTTCAATATGTCTTGAGTACATGCTTCGTGCTTGATCATTTGTTCGACTAACTCCAACGTCACGTCCGGTTCGCACTCAAACAACCCTCGCCGTGCCTCTGTCAGTTGGTACTTGTCGTCAGGCCTCCAGAGAGCGCTTTGTTCGAGGAGAAGCTGCACAGTCTTTAGCCTTTCGGACACCTTATATTTCGATGCCTTGGACCTTCTTCCGTAGTCTGTGTGGTAAAAGTTAATCGGGGCTTCATATCGGAAGCCTCTGAGACAGTCGTCAAGAGCTGATGATCCGCCGTTGGGTTTGTCATTTGGTTTTGCTCCTAGTTCCAACAGATATTCCACCAGACTCGCACGCCCACCGCCGGCGGCATTTGGGAGCAGCGTGTCAATATCGTCTCTCTTTGCGTCTGGCTTTAGGCGTTTTAGGATTTGAAAATCCTTTGAGTATGTCGCAGCGTGGAGGGCCGTTATGTAACCAGCGGGATCATCCTCATCGTCATCGAACATAGGTCCAGCTGAACGAGGATCTGCGCCCGCCCACATGAGCAAACTCACCCACTTCAAATCTCCTTCGAAGCAGAAATGCCGCAGCGCCCGATCGGCCTGCTCCTGGAGTTGAGCAGCTACATCCGAATGCTTTTCTCTACACTCCCGCCACGGACGAAGCGCGGTTCGAATTTTTTCGCGGAATGCAACAGCAACAGCAAATGGGGAATCTGTGATGAAGTCGGCGCCGTGATTAAGAAAGTAACGAATGATGTTTGGATCCCAAACGTAAAGCACTTCGATGAATGGGACGGAGCTTACTTCACCGCCATGAGAGACTAAGAGCTCAATCAAGTCCAGACCTTTCAGGGAAACCGCCTGCTGCAGAGCCCGATTCTTCACGTCTTGGCTCTCCTCATTGCGAACCAGCAGTTCGACAAGACTATGGAAACCGGTGTCGAGCGCAACCTTCAGCGGAGTGATTTTTAGTTCGGCCGGTACACACAGTGAGTTCCCCGATGCGATCCAGTCCTGGACCTCAAACAGCTTTCCGACTTTGCACAGTCGGAGAAGATGCTTAGCCTCAATGGTAGATAGAGTTCTGGACACGAACAATAATATAAAGCACTTAAGCCTGATTTCTAGCGCGTCACAATCAATTGACTAGAGGTCTATCACCTCCATGCGCCGAGCGGGACTTTTTTCCGCTCCCGCATACTTCATCCGGTCGAGCAGAACCGAGACGTTCGTGTGTTTGTGCTGAACCAATAATGAAGGTGCTTATTCACTACGAGGTCTGGGCGCGTTCTTCTTCGATAGCATCAATCCAGAGTTGTAGAGTTAGACTCTCCCGCTCCGGAATGGCTAGATATGGTTTCAGTTCATTCTCAAAGCGACGTCTTAATAGTTCAAGATCAAAAGGGACCACACGCGCGAGATGCTTAACATCGTCTCGATCGCGCTGACTGTTGCGTTCGATCTTGGAGAGCGCAAGGTCGTAAGGGTCGAGCGCAAAGAGGCGAAGATGTTTGAAGGTACCGGCGAACATTTCCGTCAACCTTGACTCATACCCTTCGGATATTGTCGCGACACCCACTACTTGGAGATAAACACCGTACTTCTTATGAAGTTCGGACCCTTCTACCGCCAGGTTTATGACGGAGTCGATTTCATTGTTGGACGCGATCGGAAGGACATCCACATCTGAGGTCTCGCGCGGCAGGTCGTAAATGACTTTCGCTACAAACCCACCTAAACAATGCAGCGCCACTTCTTGATTTAAAGCTGCATCTATCTCGGCGAAGAAAGACTTCCATGGGTCAAGAAGATGTTCAGGAGGCATAGCTAAGGTGCTCTGGCGCGAGGTCTGTTAAAAGTCTCCAATACTTCGCTTCGGCCGGTCGAGATTTCTCAAGCCATTGTCGTTCCGCGTTAGTTAGCGAATCGTGGCACAGCGTGTCTTCAAGCACCAAGCGAGATCGCTCCAGAGTTGATTCCATACTGCGAAGCCATTCGGCCTTCTCGGTTTCTCCTCGCCTCTCAGCGACTCTACGGGCGACCGAGGTTAGAAAGCCAAGCCTGTTTTGCAGGTCCCTAACCTTGACCTCTTTAACTAACGATTGCCAGTCCAAATCGGCGTATCTAAGCAGTAACCAGGGTAGCGCCTCGGTAAGTCGACTATTAAGGTCTCTGGCACTCAACGCGGAAAGCAAGACTGTCGCGGGATTCTTCTTTCGGCCGGCTTTGACGTGAGAAAACCCGGGGTACCCCAAAGCTGCGAGATCAGCTGCTAGAGCAGCCTCGTTTTTGAGTTGGACGGTATTCCAACCAGTCTCAACTGGCAATGTTACAGCGGACAAACCATACGCAGTCGCAGCCTTACGAGCCAATTTTTCAGGCACGCGTCGCAGTTCTTTCTCCAATAAAGAAAGGTAAGGCTGAGACACACCTAGTCGAGAGGCTGCCTCCTCCTGAGTCCAACCTTTCCGTTCTCTTCCCGTTCGTAGGTGCCTACCCGTCATTAAACCTCCTGACAAAGAGTATTACACGGTTTGTAATATTGTCAAAATCAAACAGAGTAAATAGGGCGGACAGCGTCCCAGCGATCAAAGGAGAAATTCAGAGGAGAAGAAGAAATGAGATTCTTGCTTGGAGTACTCGTTGGCTACAGCATGCGAGGCAAAAAGAAACTACTAATCACAGTCCTTGCGACCGTGGCGTTGATTGTCTACATCGTCTTGCCGGCAATCATGCTCTTAGCGCTCAGTTTGGACGTAAAAAAGGAGCGCCGGTCGAGACCAGCTCAAACCAGAGTTCCGGCGATCAAAGGATTGAGTTATGAAAACGCCGAAACCAAACTTCACAACTCTAACTTGAACATTCGACTGTTGGCGACACGTGGCGACCTACCACCTCAGCCCGGACTGATTATCGATCAAACTCCTCAACCTGGGGAGGAAGTTGTTTACGGTTATCCTGTGGGCGTCACCATTACTAAAGCGGATTCACATGGTCATAGTCCGTAACGGCAAAGACTCTTACCTCCACATGGTGGTCTTGATCGAACTTGAAATCGAGGTCTCCTTCATAGCGTTCAACGGTCCTACAGTTCGAAAGCTTTGAACTAACCGTTCGGGCATCGAGCGACTTGCCGGTGGCATTGCGGCGGTTGTTTGACAGCCAAAAGCGAGAAGCGTCTTTCTTCATAGTTATCGTCTGTTAGGATTTCGAGTCTGCGGGTCCATCGTTTATATCAGCTGAGCCATTTCCAGATACCGACAAAACGCATTCGCCAATTCGATCTGTCGTGGCGTCTTGCATTGCACATCGAATAGTGCCGGGTTCGCAACGAGTACGGTTACACATTGCGCGCGCGACGTAGCCACATTCAACCTATTGGCGCTGTACAAGAATTCCATTCCACGAGGTGCATCTTCAGGAGTTGAGGTTGTCATTGAATACAACACGATCGGCGCTTGCTGACCCTGAAGCTTGTCCACGGTGCCGACGCGAGCTTTCGGCAACCGGTGGGTGAGCAACGCGACCTGTGCGTTGTAGGGCGCTACGATCAGAATGTGCTTGCGTTCAAGAGGCATTGTGACACCTTTTTTATTGGTCCAAGTCGCGCCACTGCTCAACAGCCGCTCGATCAATTCGGCTATCGCTTCAACCTCTTCCGGCGAATCACTCTTGTTACCGCCGTGGTCGATAGGTACAAAACGAAGACCTGTTCCATCGAGCGATCCTGCAGCGTTGAGGCGTTGTTGCGCATTCTCGGGCCTCGGTTTTAGCCGGTCCTCATAAAAGACTTCCGAGGTAAAACTGCAAATGTCCGGGTGCAACCTCCACGACTCGCCAAGAAACAAGCCCTGCTCAGGTTCGATCGTAGCGCGGCCGTTCAAGAGATGGGCCAGCGCTGACACTTCAGCGCCGGGTGGATGGACGCCTTTTTGTGGTTGATCGAGTTGCTGCGGGTCGCCGAGCAGCACCACGCTCTCAGCTGCAGGCGATATTGCCAACACATTTGCCAACGACATCTGACCGGCTTCATCTACCAGCAAGACATCCACGGAGCCGGCGAATTCTTCGCGTGACCACAACCAGGTAGTCCCCGCGGCGATCTGGGATTCGCCGCTTTGTAGTTTCTCCAGTACCTTTCCGTTGTCATCTGTCTGCGTCACGAATTTGTGCTCGCAGCCGTCTCCTTCGTTCGGCTTCTGAACAATACTCAATTTAGTGTGAGTTTCTTCGGCGGCCTCGCATAACGCCGTTAACAGGTTGCTGATAACCTTGTGACTGTTGGCTGCAATACCGACACGCTTGCCGGCGTTCACCAACGCAATGACCATGTGTGCGCCCGTATAAGTCTTGCCTGAGCCTGGTGGTCCCTGAATCGGCAATATCGAACGATCCAGACTGAGAGCGAGTTTCTTTGCGGCCTCGAGGGGTGATGAACCCTTAATCGCGGTTTCAATGGTTCCTCCGGCGATGCGCGGCGGTCGCCGAAGCAGAGCGTCGCGTGCTGCCTGAAACTGTGAGTTACTCCTGTTGTCTATCCCGTTATCGGCCACCCACTTTGCAATTCGCATAAGGCTGGCGACTTGTTTCTTGCTGTTAATGTAATTGTGCGGAATGAGCGCAGTAGGGTGAGGCTTATCTGAATTCTTACCTCGTTTTAGATCGATCGTCAGATTGATCTCGTCGACCGTAAAATCCGAACAGGTATTTTGTTCTGTCTCGGGATCGTGCACTTCCAAGGTAGTATTCCCACCACATCGACTTATCTTCGCGTCGGTGCCATTCCAGCAACTGCGCGAGGAGCCAACACGCTCGCTGCTCGTTGGACCATTCATCCTCTTCATCCGGCAATCCCGCGATCAAACGATCCTTGAGAATACCTATCTCAGTAAGTTCTGCCTCTAGACCTTCGCTCGCCGAGCCCGCCTTCAATGCCGGACGCATTATCGTTTGCCCAAGTTTCGTTTCCAGCTCACTGCGCAACTTTTCCAGCCATTCGCGCAATTGCCATGTCGAAAGACAGTCATCTCGATTGTAGTCAGCAATCGTGTTCAGTATCTCTTTCGCTTCTTCGGGATTGTCTCGCAGCGCTAGCACCGATTCGAAGGCTTGCAGTGAAGAAGTCGCATCGCGTAAGGCCACTGTCCGGCGGAACCCATAGAACGATTCCATCTTCTTGATCGAATAGCTCTCAACTGAAGCCCGGAGTCCCTGCCGAACCACTCGAAAGAGATCGACGAAAACTCCAGCGCGCAGCAACTCATCGACGTCGTCCGCGCAAACCCCGTGACGCCCCGCCAGATGTTTGATCGCAGTCGGCTCATACGGTGCGTAGTGATAAATATGCATATCCGGATTAACCACGCGAGCTCGCTTGACCTTCTCGATGAACTCGATGAAAGCTCGCTTCTCCGACTTCGGATCGAAGGACCATATGGATTCGTAGATCGGTTTCCCATCTTCCGCGAGGGTTACGGTGCCGATGAGATACTCGAGGCCTTGATCAAAAGCGAACGGATCGCCTTCGAAATCGAGAAATAGATCACCGGCCGAAGGTGATGGCAATGCAGCGAAACCTCTAAGCGCTTCGCTCTTTTTCTCAGTCTCGCCTCCTCTCCCAGACCGTCTTTCCCTTTTGGCCTGATCTCTCTCATCGGGAATGATGAACTCAACAACCGGCTCCCCTTTTTCGCGGCCTTCAACTTGCACACGCGCCTGCTCGCGTATGCGGAACAGTGGAGCGGAAGCAATGCGATCGAGTTTTGGAGTGATGGGAAGGTGGAGAGCCGCGAGCTTCGCCATGCTATCTACTTCGCGCGCGCTCAACGCCTCGCGCTGGTCGCGTGTGATGGAGGCCACTAAAGAAAGATGATCGTCATCATGCCAGCGCTTGTCACAAACAGTGAACCAATCGCAAATTCCGCAATGCTCCACCGGCTCGGGATATGTGGCCGAGTTCGCCGCATAACCGGCTTCAAAATCCCGCCTGATTTTTCGGAAGTACGCAAGATAATGATGTACAAGAAACTTCTCCGGTGCCGCTCCACCGCCTAAAACCACGTGCATGAATTCCGGCACTGCGCCTTGAATTTGTGAAAGTAGATCTGAGTAGAAGCAAAGCTGGATGATGGCACGCACCTTAGTAGATCGCGCGAGCTTTGCTTCCACGACTTCGTAGGAGAATGATCCAAGATTGCTCGGCCTATCGACGCGAATCAGGAAGTCGGCGCGCCCGTACCACTGATCGTCAAGAAATGATGCCTGATAAATAACCTCAGCGCCGCCGCGGATGGCCTCAACTGTTCTCGCCGCTGCATCTCGACGCGAACCGTCAGTCGGTATTTCTTCAATTCTGAGTCCTTGTTCAGTTAAGTGAGTCAAGTACGCTTGCTCATGCGCTTGTCCAAGTTTGATCAGGAGATCCAGACCCGGATCAGCGAAGAAAGGTTTCTTGATGTCGCCGGCAGCTTCGGCCCGATTCAGCGCAGTGAGATGCTGACAGGCGAGGAAGTTTGCGATGGAAGTTGGTGAGAACATGCTGATTACGAAGGACTCCTTACGATTCGACGAAGCTCGCCGTATGAACAATTGGCCTCAGAGCCTCGGAGTTGAGTTGGCGCGCCGAAAAGCACCTGATCGACGCTGAACTCGCTCTTGCGTCAACACTAGATGGAAGAAATATGGCTTGCTTGAGCCGACTGAGATCCAGGTTTTCAATGGTTTCCGGTTTCAAACAGCTAAGACAACTTTTATTTGTTTGATATCTCAGCCCGAACCATCGCTACGTACTGCCGCATCGCAGACTTGTAATTCGTAATTGTCTTGGGTGATCTACGACCTTCCATGCTTCGCGCGATCCTTTCCACATCTTCTTCGGTCGAGAGAAGTTCTGGCGAGATGTCTTTACGTATTAGCTTAGAAACGCTATTCAGGTAGGAGATATAGGAGTCCGGAGATGACGCCACTAAGTCATTCGAACCAACCCCTCGAGACTCGATCCATGCGTAGTACTCACTCCTGTGAACAATCATATGCTTTTCGCGAAGTGCTATTCAGACGAACTATTAGCGGGTCTCCGTCAACGCAGCCCGTTGGCGATGCTGTCTACCCATCCGCTTATTGAGAGCGTAATATCCCAAACCGCTGTTGGTACTCCGTACCGCAGAGCGGACTCATTACGAATTCCTACTTCATTTCCCTTCGCGGCCTCGATCAATTCAGTGGTTTCGCTGGTGTAGGTACCGATGTTCGTAACGATGTGAGATAGGACGTCAATATCTGCGAGCTCCCAGTCCTGATCGAGTTCGCTCTCGGGAATACTACGAAGGTCAATAACACAAAGAGCGTAACGGTCAGTATTCTGTGCTGCATGCGCCGCTTGTGCAGGCGTCATCTTGACCTCACCTTGCGTTGTCGCTTTTACCTCGAGGAAATATGGGCCTATCTCCAGCATGGCCAGATCAGCCTCATCAATCTCGCTGTCATTCTTAACTAGAACCTCGAAGTCGAATCCGCGATCGATCACCTTGACCTCCAACCCATGGCTTTCAAGAGCCATTCTTACTGCCTCCTGAAAAGCTAGACCGAGTCGCCGCCATCGAGCAACATCGCGCTTCCGAGCCTCGCGAGCCTCAATTTCATCTACGAATTCGGAAAGCGCGGCCGGATCGCTCTTCGCAATATCTACTAGCTTAGCGAGGTTATCCCTCATTTCTTGGCGTTTGGCGGGTTCAACTCCCAATAGGCGGGATTCTAACGAATCAAACCCGAAGCACTCACTCAATAACGCAACTCCATCTTCGTTATTGATTAGCCAGTCCGGCTCAAGGAGGTCCTTGAGTGTTGCTGCGCTCGCCAATGCTTTGCTGCTCGCCTCTTCACCTTCGATGGGCACCCAAGCTCTAGTCGTCAGGTCCGCTATCCACAACGCGGCGCGAACGGTAATGGAAACGTCTACACGATCTTTACGTCCGCTAACTTCACGCCAAACTCGCCACTGGGCATCGTAAGTAGCTACGTATTTGAGCAGGAGGCCTAGTAGCTGCTTTGCGTCACCGAACCAAAGCCGATGCCACATTAAGATCTTGATCGCCGCCTGAATAAATTGGTGAGAGTATCCTTGGCGGCGGATAAGCACCGGAGAACGGTCTAGCTTCTGGGTGCCAAAATGCGACTGGGGCCATCATCATTCTCGTGCTCGACCACCTAGTGACCATACCGTCCGACGCAATAAAAGGACACCGCTTTGCTACGACCCCAGCGGATACCCCTGCAGTGTTCCAGAGGTAAGAAAGGAACCTACAGCCACCGTTGAGTAGACCAACATCATCTGGAGCCTCTCGATCCTCAATTAACTTTTGATTGAGTAAACTAACGCAGCGTTCAATTAGGTCAGCTTCACCGAGCGTTTCCGGCAATATAATTTCTAGAATACCTGAAAGATATTGCAGTCCCGTACCGTCTGCAGAGTCAGCTAATTTCGTCTCAAGTAGTTGGGAGCGAATGTTTATTCCTAGAGTTTCGGCGATGTCCTTGAGAGCCTCTGATATTCCGATATCTCTTCGCAGATCCTTGCGCGAGTGGAGCTTACCGAGTTGATCTGGTAGCAGCCCATCAAGGGCAGCGGCATGCTCGCTTTCTCTTTTGATCCAACACTCCCCTACTACATCCAAGAAGGCGGCTAGCCAAGCAATTTTATCTCCGGTGATTGGCAATTCCGACAACGTATCGGCAGTCTCGATCAAGCGCTGAGCGAGATCCTCTAAAGCGACTAAGCTTAGGTCCAAACCTAGCTCAGCCCAATCCTTAGCAATTATGGTCCAATCCTCACTTGTAACGGATTCTGGAGGATCGAGAATTTCTAAAGAGTTGAAGAGAGGCCAGACACGTTCAAAAGAGACTTCGCCTCTGACAGACGAGCTGTTTAACTGCGGCAAGATAAAATCAGCGGTCCATTCGGCATCTTCACCCAATGCTGGTCCAAGTCTTCCCCGGGATCCAACGAGCGGCATGATCGCCACCGCAGAAGCTACCTCGGTCAGTCTTTCCTTCCACCAAGCGAGATCCTCTTCGCCCGAACTCGCGGATGAAGAAGGCGCTCGAAGGCGGGCAAGAAAATGTCTTCCTACCCAGTTGTCCCGGTAGGCAAAACCAATAGCAGCCGGAACGTTCTGAAGCGCTTCGTGCAGCAATGCTCTATTCTTTTCGTTTAACGGAACTCTTTGTCGCTCTTGGTCCACATCAAAAGCACCGTCAAGCACAGGTACGATTGGCAGAGAATGAGACTGAATGGGAAAGCGGCGGAAGATTCGCGGAAAACCCTGTTCCGGTAAGCACACTTGCCATGTTCCCTCACTCTCTTGACCTATTATTATCGCAGCTGGCGACCCATCACCGCCGCTAGAGACAGCAATCGAGCGATATTGATGTTCCTCGTCACTCTGTCGTAAGAGAAGTACGTCTTTGATTCTCCGATCTTCATGTTCATGCCAAAGTGTCTCCTTTATGATCCACGTTTCGGTAAGGCCGCTCTGATCACGCAGCAGGAACCTCCCGAGCTGAGGGCATGTGGCAAATAGGTAAGGCAGGGCTTGGCGAATGACAGCTAATCCAAGTGAGGCGGCGCTAACGTTATCAACCAGGTACTCAAAACGAGCTGACTTTTCATTAGTCACGGTTGCAAACGGAACAGCTTCGCGGACAGACAATTTGGACTTCTCTATGTTTTTGATAATAGCTTCCTCATCACCACTGCGCTCGAGTGCCAAGACAAATGATTCCATAGCATCGCCGTTCTTCAGAATCCCTTGTACTCGAACCTGAGTGGCTAAGACATGAGTAACTAAGAAGCCGGTGCCGAACCTGCCGGTTGTTTCCTCCGATTCGAAATCTTTACTAGAACCTCCAGAAGCTTCTTTCCCTCGGAGGTCTGCTCTAGGATAATCGACACTTGCACTGACTCGCGACCAATGTACGGCCCGGTATCATGAGCATTCTGCAGTAGCTCAAACGGCCACCGCCGGCCTGCGTTTTCCGGGCTGTTTCGAGCATCGTTAATGCCGCTTTTGATACGACGCGCCTCTGTGCGGATTAGTAGCTCAGATTGCTCTTCGTTGAACGTTTCGTAGGCTGTTTCTGACATTTACTTATCCAAACGAAGCTTAGTTTGCATCCCCGGCATCCTATTCACTTCTGAACAACTTGATACCAGCAGCTCTCTCGAAACTGCGGCACAACAAACGCGTTCGCACTTTCAAAAAGGACCGGTAACCCCTAGTGATCGTCATGTCCCAAAGGCCGCTCTTTTGATCAAATGGTAGTAAGTGGCTTCGCATTACCCGTGCAAAGTATCGTTTGCGCTGGAAGTCTTCCAGATACTTAAATGGCTTCTTAGAGCCAAATTGGCTGTTTTCCTCTCCACATATAAAGCAGAGATTAACAATACTGTTGGCCCGCGCCAGCGAAACATTTTGACGTGACAGCAACGCTCTCGGAAAAATGTGGTGCTTGTGCTTGCGGTTTGCGGGACTAGCATATTCTTCAACTAGCATAGTACCGCCGTTAGCCAGGTAGGCTGGTTTCTGCGAGATGAGCAGACAGTACAACCCATCCGCAATTGATGACCGCCTGCCATAGCTGGCTCGCTGAAGATCAATAGGGTCAACTCTATCCTCAAAGCGAAATCGGGCAGTCTTGCCGCCGCGCGCAAGTTGTTCGAAGAATTTGGCGTCACGAAGAATATTGTCTCTAAACCCACGCCCCGAATATCTCTGGCCCACGGCTGTTGCCCAGAACCATTTTTTGATCTCAGTTTGTTGCCTGGGTGTCGGAAGAGCCGCATGGTGATAGAAAAAGACTGCGAGCGTTGAAACCATGTTCTCAGAAGGCAGCAGTCCGTCATCCACTACGAAGAAGTCCTTCTTTAGACAATCGATCGCTCTGAAGGTCGCCTTGCTCTGCCGGTCCCACATCCTGGTGAATTGCTTTTTGACCGAGGGGTCTCGTTCGATCTTGCGGTCCCACTGCTTCGCGACTGCCTCGAACGCGCGTTCGCCGACGTCACCTACGCCGTCGAGAAGAGCCCTTGTCTGTAAGAACTGTTCGTTTCTTAATCCCTGAAAGCTTGAGGGCAGACGTTGCCACGTGTGATTTGAAAGTTCACGCAGGTCGAATCTCGAAGCGCGCGCAAACGCGCGATCTGCCGCCCCTAGCGGTGTTCCGAGAGAGTTGATTCGTATGAACAACTCGCGTGCCTCTTCCAGATCTTCGGTAGCGACTCTCACCAGTGGGACTGGATAGCCTTGCAACCGCCGGCGGCATAGCTCCGCTCGATTCAATTGGCCCGAGGTTAACTCTCGCGTTCGGCTTCTCCAGTTTGAGGCGAGCAACGAGCGAACCGATATCCATTCACCGACGACTGGTTTTCGATATTGAAATCTGGCCTGCTCGTTCCCCTCTGTGATGCGAAAGACAATGCGATTAAAGTCCAGAGTTTCGCGTCCGCCACTATCCGCATCGCCCTGGTCGAACACTCGATAGAGTACGGACAGACGTTGTTGGCCATCCAACACGAACCAGACGCGCCTATGTTCCTTGAATTGCGGGAGGATATGGAGGGTATGCCGGAGGAGATTCTTGTTTCGGTTGCTGGTGTCCCAAATAGTCAACGATCCGATCGGCATGCCCCGATAGATACTGTCCAGCAGCATCGCGGCCTTTCTACCATTCCAAACAAAAGCTCTCTGCAGTTTGGGCACAGCAAACTTGCCTTCACAAAGCTGAGTATAGAGTTGCTTAGTTTTAGTTGTGTAGAATGTTGGGGAGTTCATAGGGTAATTACGAGTCGCGGTTTATTCACGGCCGTTGGCCTCTGGGAATCGTCATCGGGTTCCGCTCAATCAACTATTCTGCGGCCTCCTCCAACACTTCTGGCACGGTCGAGGATCTCCAACGACTCGCGCGGGGGAGCGCGTAAACTCGAGTGGCCGGAAATAGCATTGACGTAGCGGTTAGTCATGCTTCGTAGGAATCGAAATTACTCTTACTTAGTGGGCTCTTGGGTGAGAAGCCCGCTTTCGACGTTATTTTGCGACTCAGTTGGCCAAAAAGTGCCCGAAATGCTGCGTTTTTCTATATGGGTAGATTTCTCGAATCTTTACCCATATCAACTTACATATGTGTAAGTTTTCGAATTCTCTACTCACATCGATTCGATCAAAGCCGTTTCGGTCGCGGATTCACCTTCGCGATGTGCATTAACGAACAAATCGAACAACGCTCATTTAGATAGAAATTGCTGCGCCCGATTTTCAGCAGTTTCAGGTAGCCTTTTTCAATTGCTTCAGGTACTGGCTTCAAGATCGGCCAATCTGAATTGCAGGTCATGCCATCGTTCAAACGTTGTGATTCATCCCACGCTGCTCAGCATGAATAAATCGCGAACGCATTTCCGGCAAATTCCGGCAAAAATCAATCGGAGGAGAATGCTCCTTGTTTTCCGAGATGCTACAAGATCTCACCAACTTCATTCTGATCGTTATTAGTTACAGCAGCTAACAATCTTGCGAGACCGTTAGAATCGATGAATGGAACCTGAGCGAAGACGATTCCTGATTCTCCTTCAAGCTTGGCGGCGAGATGACCCTTCCCTAAAAGACGCTCAGCGCCTTTCTCACCGAGAGCGATATCCGAGGTACCTTCGCCATCTACTCGAAGAACTAGACGATTTCCGAGATTAGCCCTCAGCTGCATTGGCATAACGTGCACGTCGGGACGCTGGGCCGCAAAAACCAGGAAGATTCCAGCGGCCCGCGCCTTCACACCGAGTCGGCTTACGACTTCTGAAACCGCTTCGCCGTATTCCGCAGTCATCATCCATTCGGCGAACTCGTCATGTATTACCCAAAGAAAGGGTAGCCGTTCAGACGCGTCTTCTTTTGCGTTCAAATCAAAAACGTTTGCGACCTTGTTTTCCTTCAGCACCTTGTAACGTCGATCCATTTCAATGATGAGTTGGTTAAGCGCCGAAATAGCGGCTTCTTGATTGTCGATTACTCCCTCACGTAGGTGTGGTAATCCTTCGAACGCGAAATAATCTACTCCCAACTTTGGATCAATTAGAATGATGCTGGCTTGTTGAGGGGTATTCGTACAGGCAATACTCAAAAGGATGTTTTGCATCAAGACCGACTTGCCGCTTCCCGTAGATCCAGCGATCAGAGTGTGAGGTGCGTTCGACTTTGGCGATAAGAATAGGAGTTCGCTATTCTCTTCCTTTACTCCAATGAGGAGTTCGTAATTACCTTGAGAACAATCGGGTTTCCACCTATCCCATACCTCCGAGAGTCGAAGAATGCGTCGGTTAGGTCGGGCAATCGATATCGCGACTAAACCGGGCTCGGCTCTAACGGAGATCACGTTCAAGCCATGTGTGGTCAGGAACTCTGACCGACGCCTCAACACCTGTTCTACAGTTAGATTGGCGCTGCCTTGGAATTTCAAGAGGGCCGCGTTCGGAGTAAGCGTCTTACTGACAAGTTTGGATTGCAGTTGAAACTGCTGCAGGGCTCCTCTGCATCGGCTCTGAACCTGCTTCAGCCATTCTTCCTCTGCTTCATCATCTCCACTAGCACCAGAGGATTCATTCAACAATTCTGTTATTGCTGGGTAGGCCCAACAACTCAACGGCTGAACAGGCTTCAATTCGGTTGGACCCTTACTCGATTGCTCCGGTGCCAATTCGACGGGTGCCAGCGTTGTCTTGGATTCGGCGGACGGGGTAGCCTTTGGCATTGTCGCATCCGACTGATCTTTAACATCGTCAGCTTTGCGTTTAGTAACTAGTTTCAGGCGCGAAGACGGGGCGCGGTAGATTCGTTCTTTCCATACGTCATCATCTGTATTGGCTCTCCTAATAGTCATCGGATCTGAGTCATGCCAATAGCACAATACGAGGTCGCGTGTCCGTGCACGCGAGAAAACCTCTTGGTACGAGTGCTCTGCGCCAGCTACATTGACAAAGTCCGAACAGTCGGGCGAGTCCGGGGGTCCTGAAACGAAGATGTGCGAGTAACCACGCAAGTAAATGGCGCATTGGCCATCGCGAACAGCCCTCCTCCAGGCACCTAAGTCGATTGGTGCAGTAGCGGGAAATTGAATTCCACTCAGTATTAGGTCCGAGAAACGTGAAAGCCAAAGATCACGGTCAAGCCTTCTCGGATCGCCAAAGACGGCATCGTCGATTCGACGAATTGTGTCCCGCAGTTGTTTCTGCGATTCCTTTCGCTTGATGGCCAAATTCGCGATGTCAATGTATTTCGATTCGGATATGACCGAAGCTAACTGTAGATTGCCTTCTGATATTTCAGGAGAAAGAACAAGAAGATCAGCGATCTGTTCTTCTCGTTGACCCAGCCACTCCGCATAATCGTCGAGGAAATACCAGCCGAAGCGGCGATCTCCGCCGAGTTCACTTCGGATCAGGTATCGACTGAGGACCACTCCTATGAGTTCGCTGGCGTTGCGGCCTCGCTTGGCTGCGCGCAGCACTATATCGCCGGAAATCTCATTGGCATGATTGATAAATTTTTCGGTAAGGTTCCGATAGTCAGCGTCACTTAGGCCGAGATTGAGGTCCTTTAACCGCCCGAGGATCATCGATCTAAGCAAACTCAGCGGGGCAGTCGAAGACACCAGTATGTTTCGGCCTTGAGCTGTGCCCTGCTTATATCGGATGACCTTAACATTTTGGTTTAGCAGTTGACGGCGATCGAGCAAACCGTCGTAGTTAACGACCCAGTTACCCAGGTTATGGATCTCGCTGAAAATGTTAGCCGTGAGAGGATCGTTAAAGTCCAACTTGCGCGCAGGTAATAAACGCTTGTTTTCGTTACCGTCCCAGTCTCCTTCAATAAAGGTAGTCAGTGCGGTAATGAAAGACCATCCTTCTGCGCTTTGCACAGGACAGCACAGGTAGACGACTGATTTCATATCATCGGCGGCAGAGGGACGGCGCCGAGACCATCGAGCAGGTACAAATGTCGAGAAATCGACCGGATCGGATGTTTCGGAATACCAACCTACAGTCGCATGTCTAGCGATCACATCTTCCAAAAACACGATATCTGCGGGTGGCCCATCTTTGAGATCTGGCACTGGAGCCTGATCAGCCATAATCCCTATGCGGAGGCGGGCCATGAAGTCCTTCGAGGCTTCGCTCGAAACGAAGGAGTCCGCGTCTGCGTCTGAGGATTCGATTATTTGCTCATAGAGTTCGCGAAGCTTTTGGCCGTCACGATGCCGAAGGATTATTTGACAGCGGAGATCGTCCTCGTCTTCATGGAGTTCACTCATCTCATCAACGAGAGCATACGGGAGTCGCGCTGAGTCGCAGTTATACAGAACGACCGATAAGTTGGCCCTCTCATGTGGATATAGCAGAAGGTATCGTTTCGTAAGATTAAGAAGTAACTCGGACGTTTCAGAAGGAGTCTCATTCGTATCGTCGAATCCGTCGTTACTAATGACAGGAGTTTCGTGAAGACTATAATCGAGGTATGAGTCCGTTAGTGCTAGGAGTTCGGGTTTTGATTGCTGCCAACCAAGAACCACTTCTGGGTAATAGGGATGGGATAGTTCCCGTTCGAGCTCCTTGAAGAAAAGTGCGGCATCACCGAAGACTACCGTGTCCGTCGTGAGAAGATGCCTCACGAGTGAGCCAACTTGATTCGCTTTGTTGGCTATCGCAGCTAACCGAAATGGATGCCATGGAGCAACTAGCGCTGTGACGCGGCCACCGTCAACTCTGACGGTCCCAATCTCAAGCAGAGGCCTTAGAAGTAGTTCACGATTGCGGTCCCCCTTAGCATCTCTACATACTGCGCTTAACAAAGTACTGTAGTCCTCTACCTGGTTGATGAGAGAATCGCTAGCCAACCCTGCCTCGCCAAAACCTGTGATTGCAGCTGTATAGCTCTTTAGAAAGTTCTGGAAGAGCAGACTCAATTGCTCTGCTGTCCCCCTTGACACTAGACCATCGATGGTGGCCTTCGCCAAGTTGGCAGACCAGATACGCGATATATCATCATCCTTCTTATAGACTCCAACAAAACTACCCCTGTCCTGACCGTAAGCTGCATAAAGCGTCTGGACATTTCTTAAATCCAAAGACTGAGGGCGACCTTTGCTGCTCATCGGTTCTCGACTTACGCGGCAATAGACCAGAGGCCTTTCAGATAAACGTGCCCAGTCTCCCGGAAACTCGCTAGCAATAGCGATCGGAGCGTATTTCCATACCAGTTGTTTGTGATACGTCTCGGCAACGCCCGTTGACAACTCAACTTCTAACTCAAGGAGGAATTTCAGTTGTAAGGCCGATTTGGCAGTTGATCTGTTCACATAGGGCTTAGACGCTTGTCGCCAGAGATTACTTAGAGCTTTGAAATTCATTAGGTCGCCGATGTCCCAAAAGACCTTGTTACCAAAAACCTCTTTGACTCCTCGATACCGATGGGCGAAATAGAGCCCAGCGTCAATATTGAGTTCTTTAAGATCCTTCTTTGTGCGCCTATCGCATGTAATCCTCAACCTCCGCTTAGTAGAAATTAAGTCCTCGTCGAAAAGTCTTCTCAGACACAAAGCAATCCCGGAAAGGAAGTCTTCGGACTCAATGGGACTACCAAAAACAAATCGATCCCACTTTGCTTTGAGCGATGGCTGTTCTTTCAGCTCGTTTCTATGTCGACCATAGAATTCCTCATCCTCATCCTGGGCTTCGATTCGCTTAGCGGCGCGTGAAAGCCTCTCAAGATAGTCTCGGTCATCGTCGCTCAATAACCCCTGTTCGCGTTCATCGTAGAATTCAAGAGTCGCCTTGCCCAGATTAAATTTCTCTCTTTTCAGACCATCAAAGAGCGGTTGGACCAACTCCCATTCGCATTGAGCAAGTGCAGATGATTGCAGGTTCCAACTACTACTTGCCTTAATGAAATCGTCGATGATGGGGTGAATCTCGTCAGGTATTGCGTCTTTGACTTTTTCAAATGCGGAGATTAGATCGTCTTCAAACAATGGCGTTTGCGTGGGCGTCTGTTTGACTAGATAACAGGCCCGCCTTTTCACTGCCTGTGAAAAAAGCGCTTTCCATTTAGAACCGTTACCGGCGGTCTTCTCGCTTAGACTTGTGAAATAAGTCGTATCTCTCGGAATCCTAAGAGCTGGCAGGGCAAAACCGAGCGCGTGAAGAATGGGATGACCGTCAGAAATCGCCCGTTGAGTCCGTAGGATGTAGTCTGCATACGTATCGAGTGAGAAGGATCGAACATCGAGCAAACTTTGTAATGCCTTCACCCACCATTTCTTATGTTGATCTGTAATTGGCAGGTCCTTAGAAGACGACGCCACCCATAATTCGGGTTGCCCTTGAAGCTGAGAGCTACCAACCGGCATCAACTCCTTTAGCGACTGTTCTTCATCATCACCGGTATTCGCCACTAGCAAGGCAGATCTTTCGCAGTCGGCATTGCGGAAATATGTGGTTCTCTCCTTAGTAAGGACCTCCGCAGGGAGCCCCTGATCGCCGACAAAATGCAAAGGAAGCTTAATTTCGATCAGGTCTGAAAGAGTCTTGTCCGCAAGAATCACTTTTGCTATCGCCGCCGCCTGGCTAGCAGTGAGAGAGTCGAGTAGAAAGCGCGCCACTCCGTCCGACTCATCGTCAGATAGCCGATTGCGGAGGTAGACCGCAGCGACTCTTCCAATCAGTTCGTCACCAGTCATAGCATCTCTGTCCAGTACGGATTGATAACATAAGCGCACCCGTCAGAAAGACGTCTAAGCAATCCCAAGCTCGAAAGCCGTTGTTCCAAGCGACGGGAGTTTGCTTGAAACGCCTTCTTATCGAGCTGGTCACTTGCAAGGACCTTCTCAGCTTCCTTGTCGCCAAACACGATGCCGTAGCGCTGATAAAGTTTGTCGAGAAACTGATGAAGTTCGGTACGCTTTGCCACATTGGCAAACAAAAGCGTCCGAAGAAGAGAGTCAGTAGGGGCGTAACGGAGTCTAACGGTGCCTCTCTTCGATACGAGCCCAATCTCCCTGCCGTAATTCCGGTGGATGTTTGCCACGTGTTGTCGATGGCGCTTCATTGCTGCCTGTCGGAGAGCGGCAATTAGCAGGTGCGAGTCCCTTTGGCCCTCATAGTCCTCGCCCCATCGTGCCTCTTCAAGGAGAATGGTTCGACATTTTTCAAAAGAGTCGTTCTCGGTCAATGCCTTTTGCCATTTTGGTGAGTCTTCTATTTTCGAAATAAACACCTCCACAGCCCGCGCCGGCAATTGATTGTTCTCCTGATATAAGTCGCACGAAACCTCACGCACAAGAGTCTTCCTCGGAGCGACAACCTCACAAATCAGACGCACCGGCTCGGTAAAGCCTAACAATTGTCGAGCAACTGATAGTTGGTATCTAAGCAGGTGTAAGCCAACAAGATTCACCAAGTGCGGAAGGACATCGAATCCCGGCATGCTCAATTTCAAGGTAGCAAGCCAGTCTTCCGCTAACTCATCAAAGCAATCATTCTGTACATAGGGTAAAAAAGCATTGGCGCGATCAGTACTGATCTGATCCTCATCTGAAGGCTGAAGACACCTAACTATCGTATCCCAGGTAGTATCAGCTTGTGCCAACTTCTCCTTAAGAGCCTTTAACAACTCTCCCTTGCTCGCCGCACGACAAAACATTAGATAAAGCATCTCTCCAGTTCTGCCAAAGAACCGGCGATCGTTAGTGCCAGCATTCTTATCCAAGTCTTCGTACAAGCAATCCTTGCCATACGGAAACACGAACTTCGATGTCCATCGCTTATTACTGTTCACTTCAAGACTTGTTAAGCGGATCAAAGAAACCACCTCAGAGAAGTCGTCGAAAGTATGAAAGCGATCTTTCAGATAATTGAAATCGGGGTGTGCTATCCCTTGAGCAGCCTTCATGCGCTTGAGCCACTCATCCCATCGACTATTATCCGAGGGAAAACTTTTCAGCACCTCAGGTAAATGCGGGTTGTTGAAAAGAATGTTTCGCAAATAAAGGCGATGAGCGGCACGATACTTTAGGGTGTTGAAGCCATTCGGCTCTTCAAAGGCGCGCTGCTTGTCAAATTCGTAATGAAATATATTCAGGAATTCGAGCAATACCATCCAGGGCAATTGCTCGTCGTAGAGTCGGTGGCCCCAAATGGCCTCATCGACCCACATTGAGGACGATTGGTCGAAGCTCTCAGGAGGAGGCAGGGGTTGAAGAGAAGAAGTCATTGCACGATCTCGACGAATCTAGGATCAGGCATTCCCTGATCGGTTAAGGAGAGCAGGCTTAAGGATATCGTGGAACGTGGTTCTTGCTCGGCCTCTTGGCGCGTTGCGCACGCTGCAATTAACTGACTCTTAAAGGCGAGAAGGTCCTCGTAGCATTCCTTCGAAAAGCTTGCGGGCAACGCCCCCTCGGAAGCGATCCTGGAAAGAAACTCATAACGAACTAGGGTTAGGTTGAAGTCTACGAATGCATCTGGTGCGAAGTAGACTGAGAGCAATACTCTGGAGTTTGAATGATCAAAGCGCAGTACGATCTTTTCTCCCTTACTCGGGTCGACAGAGACTCGCTCCAAAAGAATCCGGCTCACTTTTGATTGAGAATAATTGCCACTAGTAGCAAGAAAGAGTTCACGGTCGCTGTTCATGAACATGCCCGTGAATACTCTGTTGAGGCCCTTCACGAGTCGCGAAACAATCGGTCGCTTGACTGCTTTGTTTAATCTGAGGACTTCAACAACGGAATTTAGATATTCACCGGCGAATTTGAATACGGTCAATTCCCACAGTTTGAGTTCTTCCTCCGACTCCTTTGGGATCTTAAAGAATAGTCCACGCCTTTGACTCACCAGCATTTGCAAAAAACTTTCCGCGCGATCTTGGCTCTCGTCTGTGCCCTCGATGTATTCACGTTTCGCGGCATAGTAGGTCGAATCAGCTCCGTAGAAAGAGTCACTCGCAACGTACTTGTCAAAGTAGGGCGAAAGATTTTCATCGCCTTCGCCAAAAATCAGAAGATTATCGATGCGATTAGAAGTTTCGTAACCAATCTGAAAGCGTTCCAAGTAATCGAAGATCGTGATCGTCTGCCGATGTAATTCAGACAGGTTCCCACCGAACACGTTGTTATAGAGACTCGCCTTAAAAACTGTACCCGCCGCGATCACCTTTGGCACATCCCTAGGAACCATCAAGTGCTCTTTCACATCAGGATGTCCAAGTACCGAATTGGTCAACAGTATTAAGATCTGTCGAATCGGAACATGGAGTCCGTTATAGTCGCAGAGTTCTAAGAGTGCGCGAATGCGGGACTGAACCAATGGCGTCTGCAGCAGTTCGTAGTTTCGCCGAATGGGACAGTGCGGACCAAAAACTTCAGTCTCTTTGTGAGTCCCTTGCTCAAGTTCCTGCCAGCCAGGGTGCGCAAGAAACCCAGTTAGCGCACGATCAAAAAGCTCCGTAGAATTGATTCGGCTGAGGTTAAAGAATTTCAGTCGCACGCCTAGTTGTTCTTGACGATCTTCGACAAGTAAATCCTCAAAGAGTCGGCGTGCCTTCTCGACTTCTTCTGTGTGACTCAATCGTCGCCAGGATTCGATAAGCTGACCATCGTTCGCCGCTATCAGGAAGACGTCATTAGAATTCGGATCGAACATCGACTCGCAGAATTTCTGAAGTAACCTCTCCTTCTCAGGCTCCCACTCTGCACCCTGCTGGGGAGCCCAACCGCTTAGATCGCGCAAAAAGTGCATATTGATCGTTTGAGAACCGTTTTCGGCTTGCAACCCCACACTTCGATTCTCTCTCAATTGGATATTGAGCTTTAGGTAAGGATTATCTGAAGCCCACTCCTCGTCGTTTCCATTGAGCGCTTCCCAGACCTGTCGGCAGAGATGGGTTTTTCCATCTCCTGCTGTTCCAGTGAGAATTACCGACACTGGTTCTACAGTTTGCTTGAACAGATTGACGAGACGTGCCTCGATCGGATGTTCAAACTTGATCGGCGCGATCCCTGATCGGCGAGCCGATCGTTGAATCGTCTCGTCATACATGTTGTCATTCTTGGGCACCGGCCCGTAATGACGGAGAAACTTGAGCCAATGCTGCATTAGATTAAGGCTGTTCCCCGAAACAGGCTCGCGTGAATGTCTGTCTTCATCAAGGTTAAATCAGTTTGAGAAATGACGGGTGTGAGTTTCAAGTCCATTGTAACGTTGCGAAACTTAGCGACTGATCGATCGTTTAGGCGGAGGGCAACTTAACACTCACAGAAATTGAGGAGTAAATATCCATGAGACAGCGATATGCGCGGAGGCAAGCGTCTGCCCCAGCCAGCGAGTTGTGCGGTTTTGTCTCGGGCGGAAGACCCAGGTAAACGCACAGAGATTCCAACGAGAAGCGCGATAGTGACTGAGACTTCACCAACGGCCATGCAAGGGATTCAGTTCCAATCCAATGATGGTCGAGGCCGAGGTCGATAATACGTTGGTCCGCTGCGGAAAGAGATATAAACGCTCGCTCAAACGAAGGATTGTGACAAACTGGGACTGCGCCTGACACCGTAGTGACAAATTCCTCCCAAAGCTCCCTTGAAGAGATTTCGGTAGTCCAACTCTCCGGCGAGAACCCGTTCAGATTCTTTGCGAATGGAGTGATTCTTTCCGGGTAAAGTGGAGCAATTTGACGATGCCATTCGATGAGAACGTTCTCAGCCTTGGGACAAGTGCGGATCACCCCGATGTCGATTATTTCGTGGAATCCTATTAGCGCACCGGTCGTTTCCAGGTCAATGAAACAAAGGTCTCTTTGATACGTTGCTAAGCTACCATCGGATTTCATAATGAAATATCTCCCGTCCTTCTCGCATCATTGGCTACATAACTTGGTACCTTCAAAGAGTTGTCCCTCGGAGTAGCTTGAAATTCAGCACCAAAAGATTCGGAGAGTCCTCAGGCCATTATTCGTTTAAGCAATATGTTCAGCCAGACTGCCTGGTCAGATCCGTTCTCAATTGCGGAAGCTGATTTCCAAAGCTTTATCAAACTCAGTCGACCATCAGCTGTGTAAAGATCCTTTGTCTCAATTTCAGTATAGTACTGAAAGAATCGACCATCATCTTCTTCCTTTGCTCCTTCGCCCTCCTTCAAAGAGATGAACATAATGCCTCCGGGTTTTAGGGCCGTCGCTAAATGCGAAATGGTCTTTGTTGCGTCTGATTTCATCAAATGAACAAGTGACGCGTTCGCCCAAACCCCATCGAACTCCTCCTTGAAATTAACTTCATCAAAGGACCGCTGAATACAGTATGCGTGAGGATACTCTCGGCACTTCTTAACCATCTCAATCGAGACATCGAAGGAGATTACGATGTGGCCCTCCTCGATGAAGTGCCTGGTATCTCTTCCGACACCGCAACCTGCGTCAAGTATTCTCGCCGAAGCTGGTAAAAACTCACCGAATGGGTCATATAGATGAGGCAACAGACAAACCATCGTCCGCCGCGCATAAGCGTCGACGTTATCGTTGTAGTACTTGATGGTGGGGTTCAGAGCTCCGGTCACAGCACCTGCAGCGTTTACGGGAGTTTCTACGCCAGCCAATTCCTTCAGTTTATCCTGGAGACGAAGAATTCCACTTTCTATAGCACTATCCGTCTCCCTGGGAAACACCAAGTCGGCGAAAAGGTCTGAAGGGCCAGTTAATTTACCATCGCACGCGAGCTGGAGAATTCGAATATGGGTTGCAACCATTCCCAATAATTCTTGCAGTTCAACCTTATCAACCACACCCGAACGGGTCTCAATAAGAATTAATGTCTCCTTTCCTATGCGCAATATTTCGCTGAGAATTTCTGCGTCCTGCCCAACAAACTGTCTGCCTTGGAGCAAGTATTCAAGCGTTCGAAAACGCTCTCCTCGCTGCTTGGCTTCGTCCCGTAATTTTGTTGCGAACTTGCGATAGAGAATCTTCGATTGAGTTCTTAACTCCTTAAACGGACCATAAAACGTGACCAGCTTGCGATAAATCTCTTCTCGTTCTTCCTCGGATCTCGCCAGTTCGTATTGCTTTTTCGCAACCTCTCTCTGGTGATCGAATTGTTCACGCACCGTTTGAGCCTGTTGCTCAAACTGTAGTTTGGCAAGATTGTACTGACTCTGCGCGAGGTTGTTTTGTCTGTTAAATTGATGTCGCTGCCACCATATTAGAATGAACTGAACTGCGAATGCAGTAAGGACTGTTAGGAAACCGACAAGTATCGGCCCCCAAGCTTTGACTCTCTCTGGATCAGCCGAGCGCATCCAGTCTAGGAGCCGTTGAATCTCAAGGTATAGCCACATCACAGGTGACAAATTAGGCATGCCTTTGGCCCGTCATCTTCCTCTTCCATATCAGCAAGCACTTCTACCAGTCGGCGATTTCCTCTTTTCTTACGCCTACGCCCCTCATATTCCTCGTTTCGGCGCTTGATCGCTTCTACATTCTCCGGCTTCTGAAGTTCAGTTAGTGGCATCCCTTGAATCCAAGTAAATGTCTTTCCAGGATCGTCACTAGTTTTTTCGTACTTCTTCGCTTGCTCAAACTGCTCTGGGTGATGTTCCAATAAACGAACCCACTCAATTGGACGCTGGAAAAAGCAGAAGTAGCAGCCCGAATGCGTACGCCCCCACTGAAGATATGGAGGCAGACCAATGCCGCTGTCCTCCAACATCTTCATCACGCCGGCCAGATCAATTCCTTCTTCCTTGAATGGGAACACTGCCCTTATGTTGGATTTAGTACTGATGTAACCGACCCGGTCTTCATCGGCGCGAATACCCACATAACTCACCACTGGTTGCTCGCCCACGTATTCCTCGAATGGCTTCAATTTCAGCATCTTTGTGCACCAGCGAATGCTCGGCGACGGCAGGTAGCCGCCGTAAACATCCAACCAGTGATCGAAACCTGCCTTGGCGTTTAACCGCACAATTTTCTTGCCTAAGAATGCTTCAACCCGATTGAGATATTCGTAGGTTTCAACGAGCTCTTTATCAGTGTCGCAGAAGACATACTCCATGTCTGCCACGCGATCACGCATGAATAAAGCTAGCGCCGTACTGTCTTTGCCGCCAGACAAACACAGAATGTGTCGAGTTGTTTCACTCATCTTTCGGCTCTCCTCCGTGTTGCAGACCTTTCCAAATGGATCGCGAAGCCGCAGCTAACCCTAGTCGCATATTGCCGGCTAAGAGTGCATCAAACTCAGTCTCAAGCTGAGCTAGTCGCGACTCTTCGTCGACCGTGAAGTGAACGACCTGTTCATGCTCTAGGCCACTGGAATGAGTAATCGCTAGCCGTACTCCTATCGAATTGCTCGGAGCGTCGTTTGCCCTAAATAGGATACTCTCTACGCTATGAAATCTTCTGGCGAATCCTGGAAGTTCTGCATTGAAGAGGTCTTCTTCTGCATCATGCCACTTGGCAGGAGGCTTGAGAGCAACATGACTGCAAAGAGAATCAAGCCAATCTGATTCAGTTAGATTGTTGTCCATGAGCCGGAGGCAAAATGCCCTGAGTTTCGGTTCTGTGACTGCGAGCAGGAGATGTTCCGCGCGAGCCGAAAGATTAGTTCTAAATTCTCGGAATGAACCTGGCAATATGAATGCTTCTCTGAGTCTTGTTCGCAATCGTTCTTGTAGTTCCGGGTATGCGGCGCGCAATTCATCTAACGCGGCCTTCAGCGCTTTGACGAATCGTCGATCGGGCTCTTTTGCCGTCTGCTTATCTTTGACGGGCTCAAATCCACACGCAGACGGTAAGTCGTAGAACAGCAATTTCGCCGGTTCTCGGGCGTTAAGAATCGTTTCGCGTACCGCCAGCGCGGTCGATGATAGCCTCCTAGTGTTTAAGACATAGGTTGGTAGTTGTGCAACGAAGACACAGAGCGGCTTCACAACATCCAAGAGTTTAACTGCACCGTTCTCAGTTCGTTTCAGTTCCAATAGAGCTACTAACTTTTCGAAAAGCGCGGCTCGGACGCCCCCAATTTTGCAATATTGAATGTCGAAGCGTTCGGGTGCTTTGGTGAGTACAAGCATGTGTTCCCCGGTCATTTCACGAAGAAAGGTGCCATCCTTGTAGAAAGCTATGTCCTTGTCATGACCAACGGCGAAGGCGGCGATTAATAGTGGAATAATACCGTTTCGTACGCCGTACGGTGGTTTTCGAAGTTCCTCAATCACCAACTCAACGCTGACGCGAGAGTCCGGTCTTTCTTTCACGATGTCATGAATACGACGGAATACGGGAAGGACTCCGCAAGTATCATTTCGATAGTGGGGCTCGCCAATACGCCAGAATCCGCCGTGTTCACGGTGAATGCCCGTACGCTTCAAGGCCGACAAATACATCGAGATCTCTGGAGGCCGCCTGGCGGGATTCATTCCCAGCAAGGGAGACTGGGCATTACTAAACATCCGCTCAATCAACCGCATGCGTGCGGCTGCTGCTGCCGAGCTTAATTCATTCCGGTTTACTAGTTCGTTCTGGATCTTAGGAGCTAGTGAATAGATATCGTCGAATATCCGCGACAGCGAAGAAAGCAAGTCTCGGCTATCGTTGATCTTCAGCGTTCTCCCTTTATGGAACCATTCAATCGTCGTTTGGACTCCAAACTGCCTTATTCCGACCAGCGTTTGAACGCGTCTTTCCAACTGCGTCCGCGCAGCCTGTTTCTGCCTGGAAACCTCCTCACGGGCGTACTTGTCCGCATTCAATTCCGGTACATTCGTCGCTACCCAGTCCCAACGCTGAACTTCCTGTACTAAGCTTCGCAGACCACCGAGCGGCTGCGGCACTCCAATCAGCCAGTTGTTCCGCTGTCTCAGTTTCTCTGACTTTGCAAATGCCAGTGCACGCGCACGCTCGCTCTCCGTTTCGCAAAGCGGAACGATGATTAGACCATCCGAGTCTGTTGTCTCGATCTCAAACAACTTCGGTAACTCCGCCACCGCCCAATAACAAACGCTGTAGTAGCGCAGATTACCCGTTTCTATGTAATGCCGGCGCGCAACGAGAGGCCGACTTTCGAGATAGTCCGTGATTAATGGGGCTACATTCTGCTGTGGGCTGATCGCGCGACTTGCATTCTCATAAGCCCTCTCTAGATCGACAGAAGTATGCGGCCACAAACAATACCCGCGCGCCTTACCTCGATCGTAAAGAACGCGCTTCTCCTTATGCAGTTTTTGAAGTGCTGTTCTGACTCGATTTACTTGTGCAGCGTCGTGGCCAGCTACTGAACAGATGAGAGCCTCTTCACTGGCCGGTAGATCCGTGTCGTTCAATAGATTCAAAATTCCTACCGTCTTTAGAATCTTGATCTGCAATTCGTCATCGGTTGCGAAACTCTCGACGACAGCGTCGATCAAGTTCCAATGGCTGCGATAAGTCTGGACTGTCAAGCGGTGCCCGAAGTTAGTTCGCACATAATCGTAGAAGTCATGGAGTGAATAAGGCTCGCTGCGGTCAAGCCGGTTGTCGCAAAACGCCTGCAAGCCAAATGGTTCGCTTGAGAGGAGGAAACTGAAAAGTGACCTTTCGTTTTGCCCAAAACGTCTGAATGATCGAATCAGGACAGGCAGCACGGTTGGATGTAAGGGATAAAGTTCCAGCGCCAATTCGATTAGCTTCTTTGAGGCTGCGGGTCCGTACCAGCCGAGAGGCAGGGCACTCTGCATCGCTTGCTTCATTCCGCGAGCCTTGGCTTTCGGAACCATGTCAGTGCGGACATTGAGAGCTGATGAAATAAGTTGTGCAATCTGTTCGATGGGCTGGTTGAAGACAATCTCCTCAAGGCGTCCAGCGACCTTTTCCCACTCCCGTTGCGCGGCTTGATTTAGATGGTCTGCATAAGCGCTGAAGCCTTGGTGCAGCAAGCAAACAAGGAAGAAGGGCTGCTCGCCACTTCTACACGCCGTTTCGGCCAGACGTTGCAGCAGAAATACGTCCTGTCTTTCGGGGTTAATCGCCGCGAACTCCAGAAACTTTCCTAGTTCGTCAATAATAATCAAGAGACCGCTGCTTCTTGAGTTGGCTATTACAGAGGCATTTACTTTCACCACTAGATCAAGGACTGCGTTCTCGGCAGGTTCTTCTTGTGAATCCAGCAATCCTCCAACTTCGCCAAGAAGCCTGCTCCTATTACTGAGTTCTGTAGCCTGCATCAACGCTTCGCGAAGCGCCGCGAGAATCGATGTGGTTAACGGCTGGCGGCTGCACGTAACTAGAGCTGGTAGGAACTTTCGACTCGGAGGAACTTGCCGACGCCCTTGCGCAGAACTGCGGATCTGTCGGGGAAGGATTCGATCATGCCCGGCAAACCAATGAGCGATGAGCAACGCGAAGCTTGATTTACCGCTGCCGTAATCACCCGTTAGACGCCACGCTCGCTGCCCTGACGTTGGCTTTAAACCCTCAGACAAACGAGTGAGGCAGGACCGCGCGAAATCGGTGACGACGTATCCGGAGAAAACGTTTGGATCTCGAAAGTCTCGCTCAAGATTAGCTGAGCGCAGGAAGCGACTCTTAGTACGCAACAAGTCCGATAGCTGAATTTCAGTTCGCGCGTGCATCTGATTTGTAGATTCTCCTTAGCAACACTGCGTCATTCACGTTTTCGCGTCGTTGAATTTGCTGCAGGTTCGCAGAATCGACGTAGCTAAAAGGACTACTTTCTTCTCGACCAGTGATTTCGAGCCGACTGCGTATGTCATCCTCTGGTAGCTTAAATATTTGCCCAGGACTACCATGCCCATGGGCGACTTCACGGAATGAGAGCGTGGCTTCGTTTGGGTGTTGACGATGCCAGAAACTGTTCAGGCAATAGACAAAAAGTTCTTGAGTGATCTCAGGCTTCTCTTCGCGCCGAAAGGCGTAAATTGATTCACGCCTGCCCAACGACCCGTTTGACTCAAGCTCACCAACTTTGACGATCAGGGCAAGTTCCACAAGCGGACAATCGAGGTTGTCTTCCTGAACCCGGCCCTTCCGTCCGCGAGTTGGCACATAAGTATGTAGGAACGTATCAAAATGCTGCTCCAATGTTGACGACGACGCCTTGTCGTTGTGCTTTGCGGCTTCCCTTTGAAGCGCCGCCACGGCGGTAGACGGGACGATCTCAGGTTCTTGCCAGCAATTCAGAAGGAAATCCCATGCTAAGAGCGGGTTGGGCATGTTTGTAGCCAATTTCCAGTGAATGAGCCATAACGTTCTTATGTCTTCTAGAAACGGATCGAAACCGCGATTTCCAAGTAGTGTCTTGCCGAAACTAGTCAGTTGAAGTTTTCCGTTTTTGCCCGTGCTCTCCACAACGCCCGCAGCTTGCGACCAAAATCGGATACTGCGAACCATGTTCTTGCCGACACCGAGCTCAACCATCGCCTCCTCATCCTTCGAGAGCAGTTGGTCATCACGCTTAATGCATTGCACGACTTTGGGCAGCCATGTGTATCGACAAGTAAAGCTTTCGTGCCCTGATATGCGATAAGTCATTTTTGCGGAGTGATACGCGCACACAATACTCGTTGGGCGGTGGTTAGAGTTTCCCTAGCGTTGATTGTGCGTGCGCCATTTCATCACAACATTGACAGAGATTCAAATTTCCTCTCCTCAATGAAGCGGTTTGACAGGGACTTCTTTGAGTCTGCGGCTAGCACACATCGTTCCCACAGGCTGCAGCGTTGGAATTGGATTTAGACGACCTCTAACTCAAGAAAGCACGCCAGTCTTACTCGAATTCTTGGATGAAGTACTCGCCGAGCGCCATCGCGCGGTCCACAGCGGTTCCGGTGCCAGCCACTAGTAATCCTCCCACCACCAAAAATTAGGCGGAAGACAAGGCAATAGACACTTTCGAACAATCGAGAGGTCAGGGAGAAATCGTCTTCCAAATACAAAAGTTCGAAACAATGAATGAAGTTCTCATCTGAGAACTCAGCCTCGAGGGCCAATGTCAGTTCATATTCCCTATACCAACCAATGCAGGGTCATCAAGTTTCCGCAGCGACAGCGAGTTGCGAGCGACGGCTTTTGTCGAGTTAACAAATATCGACCCTGCCGAGTTTGCGGAAAACCTGACTGGTGCGGTTACTCCACCGACGAACAGACCTCCATTTGCATGCGGATCAGTAGTGGCTCCAAAGGCACTTCGCGCAACGGCGGAAATATCTTCCACCACAGCCGTCTCTTCCTGGTTGCCAGCCCCAGAATAGCCAGAAAGCAAGCGCCACCTCCAATTGAAATCGCTCCAATCGAGGTTCGCAATGCCGTGTACCAGGAATTGATCCGAAGGTCGCCGGCTGTCAAGTACTATTCCCAGTTGATCGATGGACCTACCGGACTCTTACCAAGAGGACTGCGTGAATCAGACACACACCACTACGGTGCCCTTCCTCGTACCCATAAGGAGCGCGCAAGTCTCGCTCGGGCACTGAACAAGTTTGTCACGGTCAGGTTTCCTGACTACGTAGCTCGACGTACTCACGCTGCCATAATCGGTGTGCCAGGATTCTGGCAAGACGAAACTGGCAACATTCAACTATGGTGCCCTCGTGACTACATCATGCCGTTGTTAGTCATCCCCTACCGCGATGACCGGGGTCGGATCCAAGCCTGCCAACTCCGGCTGCACCGAAACGATCTTCGCACCGGCGAAAAGAAATACCGTTGGCTCGCATGCCCATTTGAATTTCGTGGCGCGAGCTCAGGCACGCCAATCCATTTTACCTTCAAGCCAGCAACTCTGCCGCCGGGACGAACGGTCATCATTACCGAAGGAGCCCTTAAAGCTGAGGTTCTTGTAAGTCTCAGACCGACTGCGCGCGTTATTGCCACGAGCGGAGTTAGCTGCTCCCACGCAGAAATCATTGACACCGCCCGGCCATACAACGCGCTGATCGCCTTTGACGCGGACTATAAGACGAATCCAGCGGTCGCTCGGCAACTAGCCCGACTCATAGCAGCCAGGGAACAAGACATCGCCGCCCACCAGCTCTCAACCAATACGAGAATCGTCTGCTGGCGAAGATACAAAGGGATAGACGACGCCGTGCTCGCAAACGTCCCACTCGAGACAATGACCATTCTCGAATGGATTTCAACGCTCGAAGGAACAATGCTCAAGGAAGTCCGGGCAGCCTGGGACCTAGTGAAGTATTCGCCTCTTCATTAACAAAACTTGAAGGAATTAATCAGGTGAGTTAATTTCAAGCACTGGCTGAATTGGCACTGGGTGAAATTCACCCACCACCAGGAATCGACCGGGCGCGATCAACCGTTAACACTATCCAGCTTAGGCCACCATGATGTCGCCTGCTGGTAAGACCTTAAATCCGAGCGAGCCATAGTGCTTTTTCAGCTTCGCTAAACTCCTCTTACGATCCCTGCTGAGCTTGCCGAACTGCATCTCTCTGCGCCAAGCAGGCTCTCCCATTTCCGCACACTCAAATTGTAACGGAAAGCATTTTAGGGCCACGACCCCACACTCACGAGCATATTGTCGTAAACACCATACCAGGGACGCCAGTCCAATCTTCTTCCCTCTAAACTCCGGAAGAATTTCAAGGCGGTCAACGATCAATACATTCGAGTCGCAGATGTACTCGCCAAGGACTTTTTCCAAGTTTGGTTTGAAATCCCCAGTTTCATAATCGATGAGTGCTGAATAGAAAGGTGCAGTTTCTGATCGAATATCAAAGAGATCATGAAGACTGTCGTTTGTGTCGAATACGGCATCTAGATCCAAATAGAAAAGTCGTACCTTTCCTATGACTCTCTCGTTTCCTTTCTTGTCGATGCAGGTTACAGCGACTTCAATACAGGTTGAATATTTATCCATCCCGTCCCACTTGCTCGTTGACGAACTGAACCTTATCTGCACGCCAGAAACAGTCTTCGTTTTTGTTGCCGCATCACAACGCATTTGTTTGTTTCTCCCGTTCGAATCGAACTCTCAAGAGCGCCGGCTTAACCGGCGGGGATGAGTCAGCACATTCTGTGCCACTTCATCAGATCCAAACTGACGGTCGAGAAAAGATGCCGATTCGCCGGAAAAACTGAGAGTGACATTGAACAATGATCGGAAACGGCAAAGGTCGAGCGACCCTTCCGATAAACCAGAAGATCCTCTTCTCAAGTGCCGCACCCTCAAACAGCCAACAAAAAAAGGGCGGGTGGCTAAATCCGACTTTCAAAATTAGCCAGAGAGGTGAGGACAAAGAGATGAATGAATCGCTTCTTATTAACTTTGAAGAGGCCGGCCGGTTGCTCGGAGGGCTACACCCAAACACTCTGCGCCAGCGCAAGGCCGGCACGGAGAACCTTACACACGTTACAGGTTTCGGGCGGCGGGTGATGCTGCTTCGGGAAGAAGTTAATGCCCTAGTTGAGTTGAAGATTGCCCAAGCGCACGCGGCGGAGAGAGATCGCCGGAAAATGCTTCGTCTGGCGAGCTAGTCCCAGGAGCAGCTACCATGATCAAACAAGTCTATTCACGTCGCCTCAAGAAAAACGTCTACCGACTTGATACACGGCTGACTAACGGGATCAGGTTTCGCAGGTTCTTTCTGAAGCGTTCCGACGCGGAGGCCGTTGCCTATAAGATCAAACACGACGCGACAACGCGGCGCTTCGGACTGTCCGTAACATTAGACCGCCCGATGCTTTCCGAGTTGGCAAAGCGATACGCCGACGACATCCAGAATTCACGCGAGCAAACAAGGGCGAGGCGGGTTCTGGCGGATTTCTGTAGCCTGCTCACGTCTGGTCTCTGCGTTGATGAGATTACGAAAGCTGATTGCAAGAGATACATCGACAAGCGAATGCGGGATGAACTGAAGCCGCAATCAATCGATCGTGAACTAAACATTATTGTTGCCATGTTCAATCAAGCTGAGAACTACTTTCCTGCCCTGGATCAATGGCGGCCGCCACGAGTACCCAGGCCAAAGATCATCGATGGCCGGAGAGAAAGAACTTGGAGCGAGCATGAAATCAAAGTGGTCCTGGGCGAACTCTTCGCACCGAAGCGCGACGATGAGCAGGTTCAGTCAGCGATTGCTCGCTATAAGGTTGGCCGTAAGGTTCAATTCTGTCTCTTAAATGGGGTGCGCCATAGTGAAATGAATCTCATACCGAAGACGGGCATTAACTGGGAAGCTCGCCAAGTTCGAATCAGACAAGGGAAAACAGGCAACTACAAAGTCATCGGACCGCTTGGGCCTACCTCGATGGAAATTCTTCGCGAGTTTTTCGACGCATCGAAAACAGACCTCGTGTTCTCACGTAGCGGCAATATCGCACCAAAGTTTTATCGGATTCTCCGAGAGGCTTGTGAAAGGGCGGGAGTTCCATACGGTCGTGGCACGCGCGATGGCTTAGTACTTCACGATGCCAGACACACGGCCACCACCCACCTCCTTGAAAGCAATGTCAGTCCGAAGACCGTTCAGGAGTGGATGGGCTGGTCAGACAAGGCTTTCGTTCTCTATTACTCACACGCCACTAAGCGATCAAGGGAACAAGCCGGGCAGTCGCTGGAGAGGCTCGCGGGTCAAAAGACCGCGTGAAAGGATCGCCGGGGGTAAAATTGCGCAGCCGGGATCGTTCTTCCGTGACGATTTCGGAGATTTGACGATCTTGCTCTGTCATTGAGGTGATGCTCGGCGGCTCATCCATCCATTACTGTAGACGAACGGCAGCGGGAAATATTGTAGAGTGGTGTCGGGAAAGGCGGTACTGGCGGAAGCGGCGGCCCGATGACCCGCCCACGCGGCAAGTTGAACAGTAATATCCAGGAGAGTGAGGATGTGATATGTGGTTCGATCTTGAGCCCCTTGATGAAGAGACGCTTCGCGACTTGCAGGAAATAGAGATGCTGCGCGCCACCGCTCGACGCAAGGAAGCCTTGCAGCTCTTCTTTACGCTCCGCAAAGACTTCAGCGACGCGTTCAGCGACTTATACATTGTCGTGCTAAAGCCGCTCTGCGCAAGCTGCGCCGTCCAGCGCTCGATCGCGCTTCCTGGGTTTGGGGCAGAGAAGGCGACGATCGTCGCGGTGTTGCCCGGATACCGGCCCGAGCAGTTTCGGATGTACGACATGACGAGCCACCATTTGCACTTCTTCCCCTACGAACGTGACGAGGACGAGGAGCGTTTCGCGATCTCGTGCTCCCACTGCGGGGACCGGGTCGACCAAGGCAACGAAGATGGAGACGAACTCATTGCCGTGGAACCAGAATCGTTCTGCGAATACTTCGGCGCCGAGGACGAAGGCCCGGAGAAACCCCACGGGGACTTGCGTGAGGAGATCCGGGAGCTGTACGGCAATCTATGCTACCGCTGCGGCTCGACGAAAGAGGTCACGATAGACCACATCATGCCGAAGAGCGCGGACGGTCGTGGCGTACCGACGAACCTCCAGCCGCT
>WNFS01000258.1_pt1 | contig 40446 bp, 35 predicted proteins | sample 5400141 | NCBI WGS metagenome assembly WNFS01 (sample SAMN13153358, study PRJNA577476) | soil metagenome | isolation source: 60 cm saprolite under Madrone tree | place: USA:California | collected 2016-06-14
CCTGCACGACTATGACGGGCAGGGACACTCGCTGCTCAGCGATGCCTATGATCAGGCTTTCAGCAAATACGAACGGCTCTACAATTTGCCGGTCGTCAGCCCAACGCTCGATCAGTTGGGGCAGAACATGCAAAATCGCAACGCCTACAACCTGTCGACCGCAACGGCGAGCCTGACGAGCACCGCTGGGTCGAACCTGACGATCAGCATCACTGTGCCTGCGACCGCTAGCGTTGCTAGTGCGATCATCCCGATCACCGGCCTCAACGGCGTGGGAGCGGAAACCTATGGGGGACAACACATCTCCCACGTACAGGTGAGCAGGGGCCAAACGATAGTGCTCCCCATGACGCCGCCACCTCTTCCAACGGTCTCTTCTCTGACGCTGAACCCCACGAGTGTTACTGGTGGTACCCAATCATCCACTGGCACGGTGACGCTGAGCGGGCCAGCCCCCGCGGGCGACGCGCAGGTTACGCTTTCCAGCAGCAACGGGGCGGCCAGTGTTCCTTCCAGCGTGACGGTTCCGGCCGGAAGCACCAGCGCAACTTTCATGATCAGCACCAGCGCGGTGCCCGCATCGACCGTGGTCACCATTTCCGCGTCCTATGGTGGCGTGAGCGCATCGGCCCCGCTCACCGTGATGCCTCCACCTCTTCCAACCGTCTCTTCGCTGACGTTGAACCCTACCAGTGTCGTTGGCGGTGTGCAATCTTCTACGGGTACGGTGACGCTGAGCGGGGCAGCCCCCGCAGGCGGCGCACAGGTTACGCTTTCCAGCAGCAACGGGGCGGCCAGTGTTCCTTCCAGCGTGACGGTTCCGGCCGGAAGCACCAGCGCGACCTTCACGGTGAACACGTCTATAGTCTTCATATCAACTTCTGCCACCATCTCGGCTTCGTATAACAGTACAACTCAGACAGCAAGTCTTGCAGTACTGCTGTAGCGACATGGAAGAGTAGAAAATCCAAAGAAGTTGGTTCCCGACTTCCCGGCGCCATCGAGCAAGCAAAATACGCGAAGCCCGCGCCGCGCCGAATGGCAACTCCCTGATGCAACGCTGAGTTGAGCATGGCCGAGAGTGGGTTTTCAACTTCCTCCACCCGGTGTCATCCAGGAAGAAGTGTCCCCAGGAGTCAACGCCGGTGTGGTTGAGAGGGGTTTTGAGCCCGGGGCGCCGGCGCGGCGCTGGAAGGGTCCTTTTGGGCTTGAAAAGCCTCTTTCTTTAGCTGCATGTCTCCATCCACGTAAGCGGTGAATTCGGTTCCCTCTGTGAACACCACTTCTTTGCCGGAAGACAGTGGGAGAATCGCGCCCGCCGAATTGTTTGAGCCGGTGCTCTCCTGGAAAGAACGGACGGCGGCCTTTTCGTCGTCCTTAAGATGCACAAAGTTGATACTGAAAGCCAGCTTTCCGCCGTGACCCATGCGCTTTTTTGGTTCTGCGTCGGTCACCAATCCGATGGCCGCTGCGCCGCTGGGAATCACGGAAAGGCCATTTACGATCACCTCCTCCACGACCCGCAGATCGACCACCTCGCCCACGTGAGCGGTCGCGGAAGAAATGGTCTTGCCAAGTTTCAGGTGAATCGGAGTGCCATTGCGCAAAGTGAACTCCGATGGCGAGGGGGGAGCACTTGAAGCAACTTCGCTAGGCTTGACGGGTGCGTCGTAAGGAGTGCGCTCTCTAGCGGGCTGCATGGTCTTAGGCTGCGGTGCCTTAGTGCCCGGCTTGTCTTTCAGGAGCAGAAGGCTCTCCACCGGGACGTAACCTATCTCACCCTTGGCCGTGCGCACTCCGAAGTAGCGGTCGTACCGGCCGGTGATCTGGAGCTGCTCTCCACACTGGAGCGTGGTGCGCACATCCAGCGTGGTCATGGAGCTATATAGATAGACGTAGTCACCCGAGCGCGGGTATTCCACCTGCCCGCGCTCTGCGCTTTGACGCTTGCTGGCAGCAAGACACAGAAGACTACGCCAAGGTACTTGGTGATCGATATCATGCTGCACCTGCTGGTCTGAAGGGTGGAAGATGCCACGCTTCTATCTCAGCGTAAGATGGTTTTTGCTGACAAGAAATGGAACTCCCAGGCTGTGCATAAAGAGGTACGGTCGAAAAACCACCAGACGGCCGCCTCCGCAACGGCCGCGGCCAAATCCCGCCGGGTCGGTCTGGTGCCGCGCCATAGCGCAGGGCCGCAAAAGTCCGTTCATTCGCGGCCGTTTCCGAGGAGCGGGACAAGATCGGTGAGGCGGTCGAGATAAATGTCGGCGGGGCACGCGGCGCGGTCGTGGGTGCCGAAGCCATAATTCACGGCGGCAGCCAGCGTTCCGGCGTTGCGCGCGGTCTGCACATCGACTTCGGAATCGCCAATCAGCATGGCTTCGGCCGGAGCGGCGCCGAATTCGCGGAGAATCGCGTGCGCCCCGAGTGGATCGGGTTTTTTTGTTCGAAAGCTGTTACCGCCATACACGGCGCGAAAATATTTTGCCAGTCCTAGCCCTTCGAGAATGCGCACGCTGACGCGCACCGGCTTGTTCGTGAGTATGGCCATTGGGAATGCGGCGAGCTGTTCGAGTGCTTCCGTCACGCCCGGGTAGGCGCAGGTCGAATCCAATTTGTGCTCCTCGTAGTGCGCCAGAAAGAATTTCAGCGCTTGCTCGCGCTCCTCTGCTGAAGCGCTCTCGCCCAAGGCGCGTCCCACGAGCTGTGGCGCCCCGTGGCCGATGTAGCCAGAGATGGTGTCCTCATGCAGTTCGTCGCGGCGCATTTCGCGCCGCATGGCGTTGACGGAGCGAATCAAGTCGCGCTGAGAATCGATGAGCGTACCATCCAGATCGAAGATCAATGCGCGCACGAAAGAAAAATTCGAGGCACTCATGAACACACCATTGTAATATGCCCGTTCTTTTTCAACGGTCACGAATCTCCAGCCAAATTTCCATGCGAAATAAACGATCGGCTTTTTTCGGTATTCCCGTCACTTCGCGTAAACTAGAAAGATTCGCAAGCAGTAGAAAACGATTCCGGAGACTCCATGGCCCAGGTTTACCCCTTCCGCGCTTTTCGCTACAACCCGGACCGCGCCCCTTTTGACCGCGTGCTGACCGAGCCTTACGACAAGATATCTCCGGCGATGCAGGACAAGTATTACGCTGCAAACCCTCACAACCTGATCGTCGTGGAGAAAGGACGGGGGTACACGGGCGACACGCCACACAACAATGTTTACACACGCGCGGGCGGGGCAATCGAGGACTGGATTCGCAATCACGTAGTGGTGCAGGATCCCGCCCCGGCTTTTTATGCCTACCTCCAGGAATATACTGTGCCCGGCACGGAAGAGCGCCGCACTCGCCGGGGATTCATCGGCGCCGGCAAGCTGGAAGACTATTCCGCGAGAGTTGTCTTCCGGCACGAGCACACCCTTTCCGGGCCGAAGGCCGACCGCCTGGAACTTCTGCGACACACCAAAACGCATACCGGCCAGCTTTTTATGCTGTATGCGGATCCGCAACGGCGCATCGAGACGATTCTTGAGGAAGCCGAAGAGGCCGCTGCTCCGGCCACCGAAATGCGCGATGAGTGCGGCGTGGTGCACCGGCTGTGGGTGATTGCGGAACCGCAGCGAGTGGCGGCCATCCAAGCAGCGATGAACGCTCAGCAGCTGGTGATCGCCGACGGGCATCACCGCTACGAAACCGCGCTGAACTACCGCAACGAATGCCGCACGCACGCCGGAAAGATTGATCCGCAAGCGCCGTACGAGCGGGCCATGATGACACTTGTCAACACCCACAGCGAAGGGCTGACAATTCTGCCGACGCACCGCGTCGCGTCGCAGCTGCACGATTTCTCCTGGAGCGGCGTGCGGCGCCACCTGGAGCCGTGGTTTGCGGCGGAAGCGTTGCCGTTTTCCAGTGAAGAAAGCAAAGCCGAGGCGCGAAGAGAGTTTCTCGGAAAACTGCTGAGCGCGAGAAAGAAACGCGCCATCGGCGTTTATCCCGCCGCTGACCCGCAGAAGAGCGCTTTCTACTTGTTGACGCTGCGCGACGGAGCGAGCCTGGCGCAGCTCCTTCCGAACGTCTCGCCGCTGCAGCGCGAGTTGGACGTGGTATTGCTCCATGAAGGAATTCTGGAACCGGCGCTGGGGATCACGCCGCGAGCGGTGACCGCGGAAGCCCACCTAACCTATGAGCGGGAAGCCAGCGCGGCATTGGATGCGGTTGATGGCGGCCAGGCGCAGATTTCGTTCTTGCTGAATCCCTGCGAAATCGAGCAGGTCATGAAAATCGCCACGTGCGGTGAAGTCATGCCGCAAAAATCCACTGATTTCTATCCCAAGCTGCTGAGCGGCATCGCCATGTACCGTGTCGCAAGCTGAGAAGCCGACCGTGTTTCCTTCGGAGAACAGCCGCTCGCCGGTAGGGAGTTACGGCAGTTTACCGGTCTTAGACTATGGGGCTTATTTTCGATTTCTCGTGGTCGCGCCGAGGGCCCCGGAGCGGCTAGGACTGCTTGTTCGTTTTTCTCTCGGCGAAGGTGAGGGCGTCCTCCAGCAGTTTGGCGATGCGGCGGTCGCGAGCGTCCGGGGAGCGGTAATAGAAGATGGCCAGCAAGTGGCCGCGGCGGTGGGACGGTGACATGCGTTGCCAGCCAGTATACGCGCGGGGATCGCGGGCAAACGCGAGCTTGAGAATGGGTGGCAGCTCGCGTTCGGCTTCCATGGTGGCCAGGAGCTGCTCGGCAACCTGCTCGGCGCGGCGCCCGCGGGCCTCGGGGCTCTTTACCTGCGTGACCCAATCGGCGATCCACTTGCGCGTGGAGTAGTTGAGCTGCTCGAACCAGCGGCGGAATGAGCGTTCTTCGTTGAGGATGCGCTGGAGTTCTCGAGGGACGATGGCGACTCGTTTTTCGGTATCGGGCTGGAGGTGGAACCGCGCGACCATGCCCGGGCGAGCGCCGGCGCCGGCCTGCATGCGTTTGTTGACGAGCAGGTAGTGGTAGCCCTTGCCGGTGGGGAAGAGCGAGGTGCGAAACGCGAAGCCGTTGATTTCGCCTTTTACCTTGAGCATGCCGCGCGTTCCCCAGACTTTCGGGACATCCAGCGGAATGCGCACGATGACCCAGCCGAGGTTTGACGGCATACGCTCAAGCGCAGCTTGAAATGATTTCGCGACTGGTTTGAGCGCCGATTTCATCAAGAAATATGCCGCCGGCGTGGCTGCGAAACAAGAACAGGGCACGCCAGATCGTGCCCTTGGTGTTCAAAGGCTTTTGCTTAGAAGTAACAATACTACTTTGCGAAGCTGGAGACGGCTTCGGCTTCGGTGTTGAAGACATCAAAGACGGTCAGCAACTTGGTGATTTGCAGGACTTCCTGGAACTTGCTGCCGAGGTGGCAGAGGCGCAGAGAGGCGCCCTGCGACTTCACGCTGTGATGCGCGGCCACCAGCGTACCCAGACCGGCGCTGTCGATGAAGGTGACGTTGTCCATATTGAGGACAATTTTCTTTTTCCCCTCGGCGATCAAGCCTTTTACTTTTTCGCGCAAGGCGTTGCTTTCCTCACCGAGCACAATGCGGCCGTCCAGCGCCACCACGGACACGCCGTCCACTTCGCGATTTGTCATCTTCAAAGCCACGTTATTTTCCTCCTCATCGGAAAGCGGTTCCGCCGGCAACCCGCGCCGGAGCCCCAGAGCTTTGTAACATAGGGATGATCCCTGAGCGATGAATCGTAATCGAAGACCAGCCAACGGTCAAATCGCCGCGCAGCTAATAATAGTCCGCGCAGGACATGTAATAGCCGCACGCAGAACAAATCAACCGGCAGTGCCGCGACTCCAACCGCTGCGAGCAGACAGGACAATACCACGAAGGATCCTCGGTCCGAGCGGCGAAACTCGCACTGCCCGGGAAAGGCGCAGTGGATGAAGCCTGTTCCGGCTCGGCCTGGACTTGGGTTAGCTTCCACTTCGTGGTGCGTTCCACGGCTCGACGGTTATAGCACAGTGGAAGGGAATAGGGGATAGGGAATAGGGAATGAGCTCCCTACCCCCACACAGCGAATTGAATTGAAACCGATGCTGCTCCGGGCGCATCTTGAGTATTGGGAAGGGTTGTTCGGGAAGGGCTCGGCAGGCCCGGCCCTTAGGTGGGAACCATGGTCCGTCAGATCATCCTGGCAGGTTTTGTGGTGTTTCTTCCGGCTGGCCTCGGCGCTCAGGGGCGCGGAGCGATGCCTTCTGTCTCTCGTGCTGTCACTGTTGCCCCGAGAGCGGTGATGCCGGCCCCCCATGCGATGACTGCACAGGCGGTGGCTGGGACGCCGGCGGTGATGAGCGGCGGAGCGTTGCGCCCGAAAACGGCGGTGCCGGGGGTGCGAGGCAGGCGGCCGCAGCTCACCACGCGAAGACGCAGCGATGACCAAAGTATCGGTCTTCGATCGGATTGCAGTTCGGCGCCTGGATTGGGATTCGATGCCGTACACCTGGCGGCCACCTGCGGATCAGGCGTCCTTGGTTCCGGCCCAAGAGGGTTCCGGAATCCGTTTTTCTTTCCATTTTTTGACGGTGGATTGTTCGTGCCCAGTTCTCCGGTAGCAGTCGACGAAGGTCCGGCGGCCGAGACTCCACAGCCGGAGACCACCGATGCCGAAGCTGGCGAGACCCGCCGGCGGTACCGGGCTCCCGAGCCGGCCACGGCGCCAGCGGCTGAAACGGCCAGCGCTGCACCTCCCGACAACGAGGAATTTGTTTTTGTGCGACGGGATGGCACGGTATTTTTTGCCGTGGCGTACTCCTGGGAAAAGGGGACGCTGCACTACATCACCAGCCAAGGATTGCCCCGCACGACTACCGAGGACACCCTGGATCTGGACGCCACTCGACAATTCAACGAACAACGTGGATTGAGTTTTCGATTGCCGGCGTAAAGGCTATTTTTTCGCGGGTTCCGGCATGACGTACCCGGATTTTGCCGGTAGGCCGGCGCGCTCCAACTGCACGGTGGTGTGCTCAACTCCAAATTCCTTTGCGGCGATTCGCTGGATCGAAGTGAGAAGGAGCTCACACTCGTCGAGGTGCATATCCGGAATGCGCGCGTGGAGACTGAGCGCGTGGTGGCCCCCACCGAGGGACCAGAGATGCACATCATGCACTTCCTCGACGCCTTCGATTGTCAAGATGGCCCGGGCGACATCTTCAACGCGCAAATCCGGCGGCCGGCCTTCGAGAAGAATGTGTGAGGATTCGCGCAGGATGCCGATGCTGGACCACAGCACAAGCAAGCCGATGGCCAGGCCGAGAAGCGGATCGATCCAGGACGCACTGGTGGCCTGGATGATTAGCGCGCCGGCGATAATCGCGATATTGGAGAGCGCATCACCAAAGTTGTGAACGAGGATGCTGCGCAGATTGAGGTCCTCTCGTCCGCGGACAAGGGCGAGCGTGATGCCGCCATTGACGGCGAGCGCGGCCACAGAAGTCCAGATCATCCAGCTCTCGACCACCGCCACCGGGGAACGGAAGCGTTCGAAAGCTTCATATCCGAGCCACAGCGAAAGCAGGACGAGGACGAAGGCGTTGGTGAATGCAGCGAGTGTGCCGGCGCGATGATAGCCGTAGGTCTTTTCGCCATCGGCAGGCCGCTCGGCCCAGCGCATGGCCAGGTAGGAAATGCCGAGCGCGGGGACGTCGGAAAGATTGTGAACCGCGTCGTTCAGAAGGGCGACGCTACGGCCGAGAATGCCGCCAAATACCTCCGCGACCACCAAACCGAGGGTGGCGGCCATGGCCCAGCCCAGCACCGCGGGGCGCAGCGCGGGGTGAGGGTGGCCGGCGTGACTGTGGTCGTGGGAATGAGCGGCCATCCTTCTTATTCTACCGCACGATGACGGCGGTGCAGTCGTTTCCCGCGCTTATTGGGCAGTATGACACTTCGGCTCCGCGAATTGATTGACGCTCCTGGCGTCCGCTGCGACCATGAAACAGGCTTCCCGTTCCGCGCGTGTTGCAGCGGAACGAGCCTGCACACGGGGGTTTTGCACGCAGAGCAATGACGGAACCCATCGCCAAATTGAGTTTCTGGGGCGTGCGCGGTTCTACGCCGACGGTAGACCCGGCGACGTGGCGCTACGGGGGGAATACGCCTTGTCTGGAACTGATTGCCCCGGACGGCACGCAATTCATTCTGGATTGCGGCACGGGGCTGCGTGTGCTGGGGAGCCGCTGGGCCGCGCCAAACAGCGGGAAAGCTCCGGAGACCCATATCCTGGTTACGCATTATCATTGGGATCATATCCAGGGGATTCCGTTTTTTTCGCCGCTGTATGCGGAGAGCAACGAATTTCATTTCTACAGCTTCCGATCCAGATTTCTGGGGCGCGATAGCCTGAAACAAGTCTTCGAAACGCAGATGGCACTGCCCTATTTTCCCGTGAACGTGTCCGCGATGAACGCGAAGCGAAAGTTCAAGGAAATGGACGGCGGCGATTCGTTCAAGGTTGGAAAGAACAAAGTCACGGCGCGCTGGCTGAATCATCCACAGGGCTGCCTGGGCTTTCGAATCGAGACGCCGGCGGGTACCGTGACTTACGCCACCGACAACGAACCGGGCGACCCGCAACTGGACGAGAGCCTGCTTGAGCTAGCGGCTGGGGCGGACATCCTCATTAACGACGCGCAATTTACCCCCGAACAGCTGGCCACCAAGAGAAAAGGCTGGGGGCATTCCTCGTGGCGGGAGGGAGCGAAAATGGCCCGGCAAGCCGGGGCCAAGACCCTGGTGCTTTTCCATCACGATCCCGATTCGACCGATCGCATGGTGGATTCGATTCTGCGGCAGGCCCGGGAGGAGTTCGCTTCTGTTTACGCGGCCAGCGAAGGCATGGTAATCACCCTGGGGGCACCGGGAGACCGGGTGCAAGCCCACTTGCCGGGAACGCGAACGGCGCTGCGCCGCGAAGCACAATTTCATGCGAAAGTTTGCGGCGTAACCGAAGGCGGGAAGGACTTCGAGGAAGAGACCATCGTCCGGGACATTTCCCTGCAAGGCGCACTAATATCACTGAAGCACCTGCCGCGGCTGCAATCGGAACTGCAAGTCACCATGGAGGCGCCGGGCCCGGATGGCGTGCAGGCGATGAACCTGCGCGGTTATGTCGTGCGCATCGACGCGGGGCCCGAAAAGGGGCATGTGGCCGTGGGCGTAGTGTTCACCGATTAATCTTAAATTTTAAGATCAGCCGGCAGTGCGCTGGACAATCGACCGCGGCGAGGGGTCTAACTCAAATCGGCGATTTTTTTGTCGAGGTGGGCGAGGGCGGCTTCGAGCGATTTGCGATGGTTTGGATGCGTGGCGGCAGCGAGATCGTTCACGATTCGGATACGGGATAGTTGAAGATCCTTGCACTGTTCTTCGCGCGCGAGTTGTTCCGGGGTTTTGGGTCCCGAATGCGGTTTCTGCTTGGGCGCTTCCGTAGCTTCGACTTGCGATTCGACATCCTTGCTTTCCCAGCCGCGTGCCATGCCTAGAGTGTGACATAGTTTGGACGAGCCGCGCGCGTTCAGATGGGAAGAGTTGCGAAAGTAAAATCATGCACCGGCGGCGCGGCGTTGGGGAAGAACAGGGAGGGCCGGACGCATCACCCTGCGGATGGTAGTCTCGGCAACGCGCGCGAGATGTTCGGCAAAGATGCCAGCGTAAGAGAATTCAGCGGCGTGCCTGGCCCAGGTCACTCGCAGGCGCCAGGACTCGTCGAATTCCTCGGCGCAGGCAGCAGTAATCTCGCTGACGGGGATCTCCAGGAGCGGCTGGAAGCGCCGGTCGAGAACGAAAACGTGTTCGACGCCGACGAAGAGCTGCGCCGCAGCAGGCGGCGCGCTTCCTTGTTGATAGCGCCCTCCATTGACGACAACCAGAGCTGCCAGTTCTCGGGCTTTGTCGTCGGCGTCGGTGCCCAGTTTGGCGGGAGGCAGAAGAATGGCGGTGACGAACATGGCCAGACCGACGATGGCCGGAACGAAGCTAGCCCCCAAGCCCAGCGGCAGGACCACCAGCGCCGCCCCGGCGACTCCCAAGAAAATGCGGAAGAGCATCCAAGAGCGCGGGTTGCGTCGCACATGCAAGATCTTGGGGATAAGCAACGCCAAGGCGAACAGAGTTCCTATGGCCAAGTGACGAAGCCGCTGGCCGAAACCCTCTGGTTGAGAAATCGCGGGGTTGGACGTGGCGTTCATCTTTGATCTCTGAAGGCCCATCTCTCAAGGTTCGAGGCCGGTGATTTCGCGCATGCGGGCAAAGGCACGCCGCAGATGAGGAATGGTGATCGAGCCGCCAACAATCAGCGCCACATTGAGCGCGTCGATCACTTCTGCGCGCTTCCAGCCTTCCTGGCTGCAGCGGACTAGATGATAAGTTATGCAGTCATCGCAGCGCAGCACGGCGGAAGCGACCAGCCCGAGTAATTCCTTGTTCTTGGTACCGAGCGGGCCGGGCTCGTAGGCCTGGTGGTCGAGAGCGAAAAAGCGCTTGATGCCGAGGTGGCTGCACCCGAGGATTTCCTCGTTCAGGTCGGTGCGAAAATTCTGAAAATCTTCCAAGCGATCAGCCATGGTTCCTCCGGTGGAGACTCGTCCCGCTATTATGGACCAACTCGGGCCACCCTGTTAGGGCACATAGCCGGGACCGCGGAGCACTTTCCCGGGCAACGCTCCCGTCATTTCGCTATGGTCGATGACGGGCACGCCGTTGACCAGCACGTATTCCATGCCCGCGGACAATTGGTTGGGATTGTCGAAGGTGGCCAGGTCGTGAACTTTTGCTGGATCAAATATGACCAGGTCGGCCCACAAGCCCGCCTTCAAGACGCCGCGGTCGGTCAAGCGCATGCGTTGAGCCGGCAAGGCGCTGAATTTGCGGACAGCGTCTTCGAGGGTGAGCTTGCGTTCTTCACGAACATATTTGTGCAGGATGCGAGGGAACGTGCCGTACGCGCGCGGATGGGGATGTTCCTGTCCGAGGATGCCGTCGGGCGCAGTGCCGGAGGAGTCGTTATCGACGGAGACCCAGGGCTGCTGGAGCGCGAGAGCCACGTCTGGCTCGGACATGCCGAAGACGGCCACGGAAGTGAGGGCATGGTCTTCGATCAGCAGGTCGAAGAGAGCGTCCATCGGATCCTTGTTCCCGATTCTCGCTATCTCGGCCAGCGTCTTGCCTTGCAAGGGAAGCAATTGAGGAGTGTGCACGACGCCGATGAGCACCGCTTCAGGGCCCGGAATCTCCTGCCATTCGTTATCCCACTGGTCGGACGGCGTGAGCATATCCGTGCGGATGCGGTCGCGCGTTCGCGGATCCTTCAAGCGTTCGAGGAGCTTGGCGTTGCCGCCGTCGTGCGCCCAAGCAGGAATAAAAGCGGAAAAGTCGTTGAACCATGCGGTGTAGGCGTAGGTGTCCGCGGTGACATCCAGTCCTTGTGCTCTGGCGGCATTGATCTTGGCAACCACTTCCGGCATGCGCCCCCAGCTCGGTTTGCCGCCGACCTTCAGGTGCCAGATTTCGACGGGGATATGGCCTTCGCGGCCGATGCGCAGGGCCTCGTCGATGGCCGACAAGATGCCGGTGCCTTCATTGCGCATGTGGGTGGCGTAAATGCCGCCGAACTTTGAGGCTTCCCCGGCCAGGGCGATCAACTCTTCGGTCTTGGCGTAGGGAGCGGGGGCATATTCGAGCGAAGTGGAGACTCCCACGGCGCCGTCGCGCATGGCTTGGCTTACAAATTCTTTCATCTCCTCAAGCTGGGCGGGCGTGGGCTGCACGTCATGGTCGCCGAGCACCATCCGCCTGACGCGCGTGGCGCCTACATAGCTGGCAAGGTTGATTCCCATGCGTTGCTTTTCGAGCCGGGAAAAGTATTCGCGGAACGTCCGCCAGTCGACCTGAATGTGGTAATGATCGTATTGCTCCTGATCGGCGCGGAGAATGGCGTCGTTCAGTGGGGCGATGGATTCGCCCTCGCCGGTGATTTCCGTGGTGATCCCTTGGAAAATCTTCGAGGGCAGGCGGGGGTCGACAAGGATGGTGTACTCCGACTGTCCGAGCATGTCGATGAAACCGGGAGCAACAACCATGCGGCGCGCATCGATGGTGCGAGCGCGTGGTGCGGCGGTGAGATTACCGATGGCGGCAATCTTTCCGCTGCGAATTCCGATATCGCCCATATACCAAGGCGAGCCCGTGCCGTCGATGATGCGGCCGTTGGTGATGACGATATCGAAAGACTGCGCCGCTTCCCGGGCCTCCAGGTGAGCGACCCCGAAGAGCATAATCACCGCCCAGAACCCGGACTTCCATGGGTGAAGTCTACCTTTCGTCATAGGTTGATCCTCGCTCGGAGACAACACAATTTGTTTTGAGATCCGGGCACCGCGGGCATTTTACTCTGGAATCGCCCGCAAGGCTTTCTCCGCTAAGTCTCTTGCTCCGGGCTTTCCCGCGAGCAGGAGTTCCGCCCACTCCGCGCCCGCTTTGGAAAGGCGCACGGCTTCGCTAGTCAGTGATTCCGGGCCGCCGGAATCGGAGTTGCCGAAAAAGATGCGGTCCAGTGGACGGGAGGCCACCAGGCGATTCTTGGTGTACTGGCCTGGCACGGCCATGAACATCGGATGGCCACGGCGGTAGATGCGCACTTCCACTGGGTCTACGTTGAATTCCGGTAGCAGCTTTTGGAAATCGGCGAGCACGCGGGCAGCCAGAGACTTGCAGCCGTTTTCGTCGAGCAGTGTGGAGCGCTGGAGTTCGCGCAGCGGCGTGTAGAACGAAAGGATGTTGTGCTTCTGCTGGTACCCGGGATTTTTCTGCATGGTCCAGTCGGCCACGATGAAATCCGTAAACACGCTTCCCGGGCACCAATTGTCGTAGCCGCGGTTGTAGACCGGCTTTTCGAAGATAACGTTGACGACGGGATAGGGCGCAAAACGATAGCGGCGCATCGCGGTTTTCTGTTCCGAGGGGAGACCCATGACGATGCGCGAGGCGATGTGCTTTGGTGCGCACATCAAGACAGCTTTGGCCGAGACGGTGATCAGTTTTCCTTGGTGGAGGTAGGTGACGCGGACCACGCCGTGGTCCTGGACGGCGGCAACGACAGCGGCATTGTCAAGCATGCGCTCTTGGTATTTCGGCTGGAGGACTTCGACGAGCTTGTGGGTGAGGCAACCGAGTCCGCCGGGAAGAATGGCGCGCTTCGAGTCGCCGCCGCTGATGAGATCCTGCACATTGGCGAGCCCGACATAGGCGGAGCTTTCTTCCGTGGTCGCGCCCCAATTCGAAGGGCCGAAGCCGTCCCACCATCGCTGAACTTCGGGCGCGTAAGCGGCGGTGAAATTCGAAAACGGCTGCGCGTCGAGCTCGGCCATTTTCTCGCGAACCTTGATTTTCATGGTGTCGTCACGAAATTTTTTGAAGCTTTCGCGCACTTCTTTCTGATAGGGAAGTTGATCGATGCCGGTTTTCCAGGTGTCGGGGACATACGTGTGGTTGACGATGGTGGCATCGGGGGAGTTGACCAGAGGCATCCGGAGGCCGATTTCGGAAGCAAGCTGATCGCCTTCATCATCTCGATAGGCGTACGCGGAGCCGGTCCCGTAAATCTGGCCTTCGAATTCTTCCTGAAGAGCGTTGCCGCCGAACTGAGGTTCTTTCTCAAGAAGCAGCCAATCGTTGCCCCGCAGGAAATAAGCGGCGGAAAGACCGGCGAGGCCTCCTCCCACGATAACGATATCGGCTTTGCGGGTGGTGGCCGGGTGTTTGAACGGGTGCCCGTCGCGAATCTGGTGGCAGACTTCGAAGTGTTCACCGTGAACGAGCGGTGCCGATGGCGATTTCCAATCCGGCGCGGCCAGAAGCGTCTGGTCGATAGGACCGCCGGCGGCCACGGAACCGGCGACGACAAACTTGATGAACTCACGGCGTGACGGCGTCACCGAGCCTCCCCGGGTCTTTCGAGAAGTTCCTGGGCATCGGCGCCGAGGCCGCGGGTACGCACACGGTACCAGATGACGATTAAGGCCACCGAGACGGCCAAGATCAGCGCTGATACGGCGTTGATTTCAGGAGTGATGCCGCGGCGGAGGCGGCCCCAAATTTCGAGCGGCAAGGTATTGTCGCGGCCGGTCAGGAAAAAAGTAACGGCGATCTCATCCATCGACAGCGTGAAGATCAAGAGGCCGGCGGCAATCAGAGAAAGCTTCAGATTCGGAACAGTGACGCGCCAGAAGGTTTGCCAGGGGGTCGCGCCGAGGTCCAGGGAAGCTTCCTCCTGGGCGCGGTCCATTTTTTGAAGGCCCGCGAAGAGCTCGGTGGTAGCCACAGAAATCAGCGCGGTGCCATGGCCAAGAAAAACGGTGAACAAACTGAGCTGGGCGCCCACAAAAACGAGGAACATGAGCAAGGAGAGCCCGGTGATGATGCCGGGAAGAATCAGCGGCAAAAGCACCAGCCGGCGAAAGAGGGCTTTTCCGGGGAAGCTGGCGCGGTCGAGCGCCAGCGCCGCCAGCAATCCCAGGGTCAAGGAGAGTGCCACGCTACCCGCGGCGACCTTCAGGCTGTTGGCGACAGCATCCCAGAGGGGGGCATCGGCGAAAAGCTGGCGGTACCAAGCGAGCGTGAGATGGCGGGGAGGGAAACCGCCGACGCCGTCACGATTGAAGGAATAAAGAATGAGAACGATGACCGGCAGATAGATAAACACGAAAACGAGCGCGGCATAGACGAGAAGCAGCGGACCGCGGCGGCTTCGAGAGTGGCCGCTCATTAGTAGCGCCACCGCTTTTCGAGCCGCTCGCTGAGGAAAAGCAGGGAGACGGTGATGATCAGGATGCCCACAGAAATCGCCGCGCCCAGCGGCCAATCATAGGCCGCACCGAAAAGGCTCTGTACCACGTTGGCGATCATCGTGCCGGAAGCGCCACCCACCAGGAGCGGCGCTAGGAAATCGCCCAGCGAGAGGACGAAGGCGAACGTGGCACCAGCGAGCAGGCCTGGAATCGACAGGGGCAGGATGACTCGCAGAAATGTTTGAGCTGCTCCAGCGCCCAGGTCTTCAGAGGCTTCCACCAGCGGGCGCGGGATGTGCTCGAGGGCTGCGTAGATGGGCAGAAAGACGAACGGCGTGTAAATGTGCGTGAGCATAACCACGACGGCGAAAGGGCTGTAAAGAAGGAACGCCACGGGCTCATGGGTCAGATGCAGGTATTCGAAGAAACCATTGAGCACGCCTTCGCTGCCGAGAATGGTCTTCCAAGCATAGCCGCGCACCAGGTAGCTCACCCACAGCGGCACGATGACCAGCTGGTAGAGCAGCTCTTTAGGAGCACCGGCATGAAACGACAGGTAATAGGCCAGCGGGTAGCCGAGCAGCAGGGAGCACAGCGTCACCGCAGCGGCGATGCGCATGGTTCGCACTAGGACGGCGGCGTAGACGGGCTTGGAAACGAGCGTCACATAATTGTGCAGGTCCGGCTGGCGGACCAGCATCCCGTCATGAACGGCCCAAAAACTGTGCGCCAACATCAGCGCGTAAGGAAGCAGGAGGAACAAGCCGACCCACAGGAGCGGTGGGAGAGAAACGAGCTTTTTGTACGCGTTTGAGTACATGGCAGGAAAAGGGCAATTACTCCTGGACGCGGATGGCGTCGGCGGTCGAAAAAACAAACTCGTGTTCACCGGAAAGCGGCCCACGCGCGGAGATACGCACGCGCAACAGCTGACCGCTGCAATTCACTTCAAGCAATTCACTCGCGCCACTGAAGAACTGCTGCTGGAGGGCGGCGCGAAACCGCGCGGTTCCCGGAAGCGCCACTGCATCCGAGGCGAGACGGATGGCCTCCGGGCGCAACGAGAAAATGGCGGCACCACCTGGGTCATCCGAGGGCCATGCTATGGCCCCGCACCTGGCCATGCCGTCAAGAATCTCTCCACGCAATAAATTGGTTTGCCCGATGAACCGGGCGGTGTACGCCGTGGCGGGATGTGCGTAGATTTCACGGGCCGAAGCGACCTGTTCGAGCGCCCCGTCGCGCAGCAGCGCGATGCGGTCGGAGAGCGCCATGGCTTCTTCCTGGTCGTGGGTGACAAAAAGAAAAGTGATGCCAATTTCGCGCTGCAGGGCTTTCAATTCGCTCTGCATCTGCTTGCGCAGATTGGCGTCCAACGCGGAAAGTGGCTCGTCGAGCAGGAGAAGCAGAGGACGATTGACCAGCGCGCGCGCCAGGGCCACACGTTGTTGCTGCCCACCGCTCAGTTTGGACGGACGGGAAGCCGCGAATTCCTGCATCTTCACCATGCGCAGAGCTTCATCGACGCGGCCGTCGATCTCGGTTGCAGCAGTTTTCTTGACGCGTAAGCCGTAAGCGACGTTCTCCCGCACGCTCAGATGCGGGAATAACGCGTAGTTTTGGAACACCGTGTTCACTCGGCGCTGGTACGGCGGAAGCAGGTCCAAACGCTCGCCGCTCATCCAGATTTCTCCCGCCGTCGGTTCTTCGAATCCGGCGACTAGACGAAGAAGAGTAGTTTTGCCGGAACCGCTTTCACCGAGCAGGGTGAGGAATTCTCCCTCGGCAATGTTCAAGGAGATGTTCCTCAACACCTCCCGCGCGCCGAAACGCTTAGCCACACTGCGGACGTCAAGAAGTACTGGCGAAGCCGGGTCGAGCGAATTTGCAGCCGCGGAACTCACGAGGCGTTTTTCACCTCATTCCATATCTCGGTGTACTTGGCTCGACGCGGAACATCCCGCCAGAAATAGATCCTTTGCATATAGGCATCCGGATTGTCGAGATGCAGGCTCTTCTTTTCGTCTTCGCTGAGGTATTGGGATGCTCCAGGATTTGCGGGCGTGTAGTGAGTGACGTCGCTCACTTTCTTCTGGGTCTCGGATTCGATCATGTACTCCAAGAACTGGGTCGCCAATTCCTGGTGGGAAGTCGCCCTGGTGACCATCAGGTGATCGATCCAGCCGGTAGTGTTTTCTTTAGGAATCACTTCGCCGATAGGAAAGTTCAGGGCGCGCAACTGGTTGGTCATCAGCGGCCATCCCATGGCCAGGGTGATTTCATGATTTTGGAAAAGGTTGGTCAAATCACCGCCGGTGGACCAATATTTACGGATGTTGGGTTTCAATTCGATCAGTTTTTTCTTGACGGCTTCAAGCTGATCGTCGCTCAGGTTGTAAATCTGGTCGGGATTGGGATGGTCGTAGCCGAGGACCTGGGCGGCCATGTACACGCTGGAAAGCTCATCCCACAGCGAAATCTTTCCCTTGTATCGGGGATCCCAGAAGATGCTCCAGGAATCCGGCGGCCGGGCAAAGGCCGTGGTGTCATAGAGAATGGGGTTGGGCCCCCAGACAAATGGCACGCCGTAGGTCTGGCCATTCCTCTTCACCAGCGGAAGCTCACGCAGCCTGGGGGAAAGTTGCGAATACGACGGGATTTTCCCTAGATCGAGCGGTGCGGCCAGACCAGCACTCACAATGGAGGCGGCCACATCGCTGGACGGGGAGATCACATCATAATTTGACGCACTGCCACCGCGAAGTTTGGCGACCAGTTCGTCGCTGGAGCCCATGTAGGAGGCTTGCACCTTACAGTGATGACGCTGCTCGAAGGCCTCGACGAAGGAGGCGTCGGAATAGCCTTCCCAAACCAGCAGGCTTAGCGCTTCTTCTTTTTTCCTGCACGCGCTGCCGGCCAGGGCCAGCGCCAGAATTCCCAGAAGAATGGCGCGAGAGCTCATTGTTCCTCCCGGTTACTTGGTATCCGCTTGATACACCAGACGCCCGCCCACGATGGTGGTGACAACTTTTGTGGCCCCTATGTTATGCGGGTTTATGTCGAAGATATTCTGCGAAACGACGATCAGGTCGGCGAACTTGTCGATCTCCAGCGAGCCTTCCGATTTTTCGCGGCGGCCGGCAAACGCCGCTCCCAGGGTGTATCCCTCAATCACTTGCGGCACCGTCAATCGCTGCTCAGGAACAAAACCCGCTGCCGGTTTTCCGTCAGAGGTTTGGCGAGTTACAGCGGTCTGAACCCCTTCCCACGGATTGAGAGTCACGACCGGCCAATCGCTGCCGAAGGCCAGGCGGCCTCCGGCATCAGCGATGCTCTTCCAAGCCCAAGCGCGGGAGGCGCGATCGGGGCCGGTATTCCGCGCCCAGACGTCTAGCGTATCGGAACCCGGGTAAGCATGGAGCGGTTGCATGCTGGCGATAACCCCGAGCTTGCCGAATCGCGGAATGTCCGACGCCGCGATGGTCTCGATGTGTTCGATGCGCGGCCGGCGATCGCCTTTTTTGTGATTTTGCGTTTCGGCATTTTCATAGGCATCCAGCGCCGTGCGCACCGCGTAGTCGCCGATCGCATGGGTGAAGAGCTGCAACCCGTGCTTGTCCAATTCCGCGACTGCCGCCTTGTACTTGGAGGGCTCCCAGAAGAGCTTGCCTTTCAAGGAGGGATCGTCGCTGTAGGGTTCAAGCATTGCGGCGGTGTGCGATTCGACGACGCCATCCACCATAAATTTGACGGCCTCGGCGTCGATCCAGTCGTCGTGGAATTTTTTGCGGGCATGCTCGATGGCCTCGAGGTCCTGGGGCCGGAGCTCGGGCGGATTGAGGAAGTAAGCGATATACAGGCGCACGCTGAGATCGCCGCGGCGGCGCATTTCGTCGAAAAGATCGAGCTCTTCGAAATCCTGGCCGGCGCTGTGGACCCGCGTGATGCCGTGTTGGTTCGCCCATCTCATGCCCGCGCGCAGCGCCAAAAGCTTTTCGGCGCGAGATGGCTTCGGAATAAACTTGGCGACCAGGTCCTGCGCCGACTCTTTTAACGCACCGGTGGCCTCACCCGTTTGGGGGTCGCGAACAATCGTGCCGTTGGGCGGATCCGCAGTAGCGCGGGTGATCCCGGCCAGCATCAGGGCCTTGGAATTGACCCAGTAGGTATGTCCGTCATAGCCTTCGAGGAATACCGGGCGATTGGGGAAGACTTCATCCAGATATTTCTTGTGCGGGAGGGCCTCGGGACCGAACATGGCGTAATTCCATCCGCGGCCAAGAATCCAGTCATCCCCAGGATGTTCGAGGGCATATTGGCGTAACCGCTTTTGAATCTCCGTGGGGTCTTTTGCGCCTTCGAGATTCACCCGGCCGAGACTCAAAGAGCCGTCCATAAAGTGGATGTGACAATCGACGAAACCCGGGAGCACAAGTTTTCCGCCGGCGTTGATGACTTTTGTGCCCATGCCACGCCGTCGCTGGATTTCCGGGTCGTCACCGACAGCGGTGATCTTGCCGTGGCGAATGGCCACGGCCTGGGCCCACGGCTGCTTGGGGTTGGCGGTGTAAACGTGACCATGAACGACGATGATATCCGCCGGTTCGACGATCCGGCCTTGCGGGCGCGTTATCCCAGCAGCAGAGAGCAACAAGGGGAGCGACTGAAGAACGACGCGAAACGCTCGAACTTTCATTGGCACCTAGTCCTCGGAATCAGAATGTTGGCGGCGTGTTGATCCACAGCAGCCAAGTTTCCGTCCGTCCGGGATTCTTCCAGCGGTGCGGAAGGGAACTTTCGAAATACAGGCTGTCGCCAGGCTTCAAATGATAATGCTCCTTGGCGCCTAGCCAGATCTCAAAATTTCCGCGCAGGACATGCAGGAATTCCTCGCCTTCGTGCGAGTAGGATGCACCGCTGCCGCCACCAGGTTTGATGCGAAAAAGATGCGGCTCCATCACCGTGTTTCCCCAGGCCAGCAGCTCCATGCGCACGTCCGGTGTGGTCTCCAGGATCTTTCGCTGGTGCGGGCGCACCAGGCGCGGATTATCGCCGGCGGTTTCGAAGAGTGAAAGAATGTTGGTACGGTAGAAGCGGGCGATGCGGCGCAGCGTGGCGATCGAGGAACGTATCTGGCCGCGTTCGAGGCCGCTGAGAAAACCGACCGAGACGCCCGTGGCGCGAGCCACCTGAGCTAGCGAAAGGTCGCGGCGGGTCCGCAAGCGGCGGAAACGCTGACCGGGAAGGAGCGAGCTTTCCCTGGGAGCAGAGACCACTCCCTGATGTTTGAGCACGTGAACGATGGCGGCGGGATTGAGGCCGCGGACCCGGCGCAGGAAAATGGCGCGTTGCAGCAGGCGCACATCGGATTCGGTAAAGAGACGGTAGCGGCTCTCGGTCCGCTGGGGCGAGAGCAGGCCCAAGGCCTCCCAGGCGCGCAACGCCGAGGAGGAAATACCCACACGGCGGGCCACTTCGCTGATGCGCAACGGGCGCGGCGGCTTGCGCGCGGCCGATGCGTTGGATAAATTCTTTCTGCTTGACACCGGTCCCGGCTTTCTCTAAGTTTACAAGATTATAGTAAGGTTTGCGGGACACAGCAACTACGAAGAATTGTTGTTCAAAAATTCTTCACGGCATAGGGGTGAGTTCATGAAGGTTGACGCACGATTCCGGCAACTGCGTTCCTGGTGTTTCCTCAGCATCCTATTCGCCACCGTCTTGGCCGTGGCCTGGTGCTTGGCCGTGCCGTTGGCCCGCGCGCAGAGCACCGGCGGCCGCATCCGCGGCACGGTGATGGACCCGAGCGGCGGCGCGGTTCCGGCCGCCACCGTGCAGCTGATCAACGAGGGCACGCACGCCACGCGCGAAGCACTGTCCGGCGCGAATGGCGAATACGTTTTCATTGAAGTGCCGGTCGGCAGTTACGAAGTCGATCTCACCCTCCAAGGTTTCAAGAAATATGTCCGTAAGGGAATCGTGCTGGACCTTAACCAAGTCCTCACTCTGGACATCGCCCTGCAGCTGGGCGGTTCGACCGATGTCGTCGAAGTCACCGGCGCGCCTCCCGTCGTCGATACCACCTCGACTCAGCTTGGCGCCGTGGTGAACGAGCGCTCTTCTACGCAACTGCCTCTAAATCAACGCGATGTCTATCAACTGCTCCAGCTACAACCTGGAGTGCAATCCCAGCTGGGCAACGACCTGTTCTACGGATCGGATAGGGCCGGGGTGGTCACCGTGAATGGTGGCCGCGGGCGCTCCAACAACTACACCGTGAACGGCGGCGACGGCAACGATCTGTTCGCGAACTTGCCCGCCGTGGAACCCTCACCGGACAGTATTGAAGAGTTTCGCGTCATCTCCAATTCCTTTGATGCGGAATACGGCCGGAACTCTGGAGCGGTCGTCAACGTGGTCACCAAGTCCGGCACCAACAATGTACATGGCGGCTTTTACGAGTTCTTGCGCAACGACCACTTGAATACCCATCCCTTCACATTCACCCCCTCTCCTAAGCCGGCTTTCAAGCAAAACCAGTTTGGGGGCACGCTCGGAGGGCCAATCAAGAAGGACAAAACCTTCTTTTTCGCCTCCTATGAGGGCCGGCGAATTGTGCAGGGGATTGTCTCTCAACCCGTTACCGTGCCCACGGCCGCCCAGGTCGGCGGCGACTTTTTTGGCGGGGGCGCGACACCATTCCAGGGTACGCTGGCCGACGCCACGGTGGCGGGTGTTTTGAACGACCGCCCGGGATGCGCTCAAGCAGTGCAGGGACAGGGCGGTTTACCCATAGCCGTCGGCAACAAGTATGGCGGAACCTATGATGCCAACGGCAATTTAACCTCGCCCGGTATTTTCACCAACTTCAACACCGGAGTGGATAACCAAATTCCCGCAGCTTGTTTTGATCCGGTGGCACTGAGCTTGCTTCAATACGTACCCGGCGCAGGAGGAAGCGCATCCACGGTAGTCACGGTTCCCAAGAAGAGAGACCGGGGCGATCAATTTCAAGTCAAGATCGATCATGCTTTTAATAACAATCAGAAAACCGCCGTGTACTATTATTTTGATGACGACAATACCCTCGATCCGTTCGCCAAATTTCAAGCCGAGGGAGCTCCGCTCGGAAACTTCCCGGGCGTTTACGCAACGCGCACGCAGCAAATAAACGCCAGCCACTCCTCGACAATCGGCTCCCGGTCCGTCAACGAGCTTCGCTTTACCTTTTTCCGTGAGGGCCAGCTCAAATTTGATAGTCCGACAAAGACGAATGCCATTCAGGCCTCCTGTGGTAGCGGAGCCGCGGCGGCGTTTTGTTTTACCGGCGTGAGCGATTCCGCCACATTGAACGCCGCCTGCGCCGCCGGAGCCACCAACCCCGCGGACTGCGGCATCCATTCCGGGCTAGGCTCCAAGATAGAAGGCGTGCCGTTTATTCAAGTGAACGGCGGCTTCTCCATCGGAAATAACGCGGGAGGCCAATTGCCGCAGGTCGGCAACACCTTCCAGGTCAGCGACAACTTCAGCAGGATCGTGGGGAACCATAGTTTCAAATTTGGCGGCGATGTACGCTACCAGAAGTTCGATCAACTGTTGTATTTCGACGTCAATGGCTGGATGACCTTTAATTCCACAACGGCTGGGCCAACCGGGAGTGATTTAGGATCCGATAGCGCCTACCCCGATTATTTCCTGGGATTGGCGAACAGCTACATCCAAGGCTCGGCGCAGCACGAACTGGTGCGCAGCAAATCCACGTATCTTTTTGCGCAGGATAGCTGGAAGATCAAATCCAACCTGACGCTGAACTACGGTGTGCGTTGGGAGATGAATACGCCGCTCTCTGACATCGGCCAGAAAGTTCAGACCTTTCACCCGGGGCAGCGCTCGACCGTCTATCCTTGTAGCCTGGACCCCAGCAATCCTCTTTTCGCAACGTTTGGACCCGGAGAGGCCGGATGCGACGCCGCAGGCGTCACTCCCGTGGGGTTGGTTGTTCCGGGTGACAAAGGCGTTCCCAATGGCTTGACGAACACGTACTACAAAGGCTTTGCCCCGCGCCTGGGCCTAAACTGGAGCCCGGGCTGGCATGATGGGTTACTGGCCAAATTGACCGGCGGTCCCAGCAAAACCAGCGTCAGCATGGGATATGGCATCTTTTATAATCCCATCGAGCAGTTGGTCCTCGAGCAGTTCAGCGCCGAGCCGCCCTTCGGTGGTAGCAACTTCATCGGCTCCTCGTTCCTGCAGATGCCCTACGTGGACCAGACCGGCGCGGTCTTTGCCAATCCATTTACCGGGATTCTGAATCCAAAACGAGGTCAACCGATCGACTGGTCCAAATTCGCCGGCAGTGTTTATTTTGGACAATTTCCGCCGAATATGCGGCCTCAATATCAGGACCAATACAACTTGACGATCAAGCGCGAACTGCCCGGCAATACCCTCCTCCAGGTGGCTTATGTCGGCTCACAGGGCCACCGCTTGCTGGCCACCTATGAGGTTAGCCCAGGGGCCCCGCAAACTTGCAACGCCATCGCCGCCATCGCCGCTGCCAATCCCGGAAACGTGCTTACGGCGTCGGGAGGGAGCGAGACCACCTGTAGTTCGTTCGGCGAAGACAGCCCCTACTTCATCCTTCCGGGAACGCAAATTCCGACCGGAGGTCTTTATCTTCCTTACGGTCCAAGCGGGCCGACCACCCTCGCTGCCGGGTCGGTAGTTGGTTCCCAGGGCATCACCTTGGTGGGGTTGCGCCGCTACTCATCTCCACTTTGCGATCCTTTGACGGGCCAGCAGTGTCCAGCCACAGGCGTGCCGCCCTTCTCCGGGATATTCAGCGAGGACACCATTGCACATTCGAACTACAACTCCCTGCAAGCGCTCTTCGAGAAGCGCTTCTCTCATGGCCTGCAGTTTCAGGCCTCCTATACCTTCAGCAAGTCTCTAGACAACGCCTCGAGCTTTGAAAGTGCCCTGAATCCTCTCAACTTCAACGCCACTTATGGCTTGTCCAACTACGATGCGCGGCATCGTTTCGTTTTCAACTATGTATGGGACTTGCCGGTGCCGAAATTTGACGGTTTTAAAGGCAAGCTTCTGGATGGCTGGGAAGTATCGGGAATTCTGAGTTTCCAGACCGGCTTCCCGGTGCGCATCACTTCACAGGATGATGTCGAGCAACTGGACACCACATTTGACTTTGAGGCTCCGGGCCAGCCGAACTTCGTCAGCGCCTTCAAAACCGTTAACCCCCGGAACACAGTCTGTGCGGCCTTCACCGGTCCACTGGCACAAGTCGTTGATCCCACGCTCCCCGCTTGCCAGCCTGTTTCCGGTTATGCCTTCGATCCCAACTTGTTCACCAACGCCACGGTTGCTCCGGGAACCATCGGCAATGCTCCGCGCTCCATCTGCTGCGGCCCCGGAATCAACAATTGGGACATGAGTTTTGCGAAGAACACCAGATTTGGAGAGAGATGGCAAATGGAGTTCCGGGCCGACGTCTTTAACATCTGGAACCACGCGCAGTTCTACACCGTGGACGGCAACATTTCCAATCAGGGCGGGACGTTTGGCCAGGTTCTCCACGTCCGCGATCCGCGATTGCTGCAGTTCGCGCTGAAGTTTCATTTCTAGTGCAAACTGGAGACAAAGATTTCTTTGGCGCGGTCCGCGAGGGCGTGGCCTTCTCACGTTCAAGAAAATTGCGAGTCCAGCACCAGCTTCAAGAGATTTTTCTGGCACAAACTGACCGCAGGGAACAGTCCTGCAATCACGGAGTACTCCCATGCACGACGCACTACAGAAAGAAATCGCCAGCTACGAAAAGCGCACCAGGAAATCGGCGGTAGCTCACAAGCGTGCTCTCGAACGAATCCCGCTCGGTGTAGCCAGCAATTATCGCCACTACGAGCCTTATCCGATTTTTGTGAACGACGGGAAGGGCAGCCGGATTCACGACGTCGACGGCAACGAATACATTGATCACAACCTGTGTTTCGGAGCCTTGATGGCGGGGCATTGCCACCCTGCCGTCGTCCAAGCCGTCGAGCAAAAACTGCACCAGGGCACGACTTTCGGGATGCCCCATGAACAGGAATGGGAACTTGCCGAAGAGATTTCGAAGCGCTATCCCGTCGAAATGGTTCGTTTCGGTTCCAGCGGGACGGAAGTCACCATGCACGCCTGCCGCATCGCGCGCGCCGCGACCGGCCGCGACAAGATTCTGAAGTTCGAGGGCTCCTACCATGGTCTGCATGACACCGCGCTTGTCAGCGTCAAGCCCAAGGCGGAAGACTACGGGGATCCCGATGCTCCCAGTTCCGTTCCCGGTGGCGGCGGCGTGCCGAAGTCCGCGCTTGAGAATGTCGTGGTCGCCAGCTTCAACAATCTGAAGAGCGTCGAAAACCGCTTCAAGCAGTATCCCGGACAAATCGCCGCCATTATTCTCGAGCCCATTCTGATGAACGTCGGTCTATGCCTCCCGCAACCTGGTTTTCTCCAAGGGCTGCGCGATATCTGCAACAAGAACGGCGCTTTGCTGATCTTCGATGAAGTGAAGACTGGCGCGAAGCTGGCCTGGGGCGGCGCCAGCGAATTTTTCGGCGTGAAGCCGGACCTGATCTGTCTGGCCAAGTCCATCGGCGGCGGCTTGCCGCTGGGGGCGTTCGGTGCAAGCCGCAAAGTGATGGATCTGATCTCGCAGCACAAGGTCTTCCACGGCGGCACCTACAACACCAACCGCGTGGCCATGGCTGCTGGTCTCGCGACGTTCCGCGAAGTTCTTACACGCGAGAACTATGTTCACGTCGGTAATCTCAGCAAGCAGCTCACCGAGGGCTATCGCGCCATCGTCAAGAAATGCGGCCTCCTGGCCTACGTCGCCAGCGCCGGCGTCAACGGCGCGTTGATGCTCTATCCGAAGGAAATTCAAAACTACCGCGACTGGACCAAGATCGACGTCGATCTGTGGCGCCACTACTGGTTCGGCATGGTCAATCGAGGCGTGCTGGCGCAGCCCTATTGGTGGGACGAGCAGTGGACCATCTCCGTGCAGCATACCGAGGCGGATATCGACAAACACCTCGCGGTATTCGAAGAAGTCGCACCGGCCCTTAGAAAGGCCCAGGAAGAGCGAGGCCTCGCTTTTGTCGGTGCGGCAGGACACTAGGCTTTGGTATGGCAGTCGGGGGAGAAAGCCATTGGCGAACGAGGTCAGCCGATCGCCCGCGGCGCCGGAAGCGCCCCACTTGCGCCGCGTTCTGGGTCCGGGGGACCTCGTTTTGTTATTTGTTGTGGCCATCGTTAACCTCAATGTGGTTCCGACCATCGCCGCCAACGGCGGAGTAACGGTGTGGCTGTGGTCTTTGGCTTTGCTGCTGTTTTTCTGGCCGCAGGGCATCGCGGTCATCGAACTGGCGCACCGCTATCCCGGTGAGGGCGGCGTGTACCTATGGGCCAAGAGGGTATTCGGCGACTTCCACGGTTTCCTCTCCGGCTGGTGCTACTGGACGAACAACATATTCTACGTGCCAACGGTGCTCCTCTATTTCGTGGGCATCTCAGTTTATGTCGCGGGTCCGCGCGCCCGTACCTTGGCTGACAATCACTTGTTTGCGCTCGGCGCATCGATCGTGCTTCTGGTCCTCCTGGTGGCCCTGAATGTGCGCGGTTTGGGCGTCGGTAAGTGGATCAATAATCTGGGTGGGATCGGTACCTCGGTTACCGCGATCATGCTCATCGGCCTCGGAATTGTCGTGCTCTTTCGTTTTGGCACCACCATGACCGCCGCCGACTTTCGTATTACCGGCGACCTTCGTTTGATCGGGTCGTTCGGGATCATCTGCTTCGGCCTGGTGGGACTGGAACTGGCTTCCATCATGGGTGACGAGATTCAGGATCCGGGGCGCACGCTTCCGGGAGCCGTTGGCTGGGGAGGTCTGCTGTCCGGTATTTTGTATATCGGCGCAACGCTGACTTTGCTCCTGGCCGTGAGCAAACAGGATATCGGGGTCCTGCAGGGCGTCGTTCAAGCCGTCAGTCACATGGCCGAGCAAGTCCAGGTGCCCTGGATCGTCTCCCCCTTCGCCTTGGTACTCAGCATTTCCATTGCCGGAATCGCCTCGGCTTGGCTTTCTGGCTCGGCGCGGATTCCTTTCGTTGCCGGTCTCGATCTGTACTTGCCGGAGGGTTTGGGCAAGTTGCACAAGAGGTTTGCTACACCGTATGTCGCGCTGATCGTGCATGCCAGCTTTTCCGCGATCTTCCTGGCCATGAGTTTTGTCGGCGCCGGAGTGAAGGAAGCCTTTGTTACCATGCTGGACTTGGCCGTGGTATTGCAGCTCGTGCCTTTTCTCTATATGCATGGCGCGTTGCTGAAACTCGCTAAACAATCGCCCCCCGGCGAGGGGTATTACAGCAAGACCACGCTTGTCCTGGCGGGCAGCTGCGGACTCATCACCACCATCTTGGGAATCGGCGTGGCGTTCATTCCATCGCATCAAATCGAGTCCATAAGATTATTTGAAATCAAGATGGTTGCCGGGACTTTGTTCCTGGTCGGTCTGGCGGCGTTTTTCTTTTTTATCTACGGCAGGCGCAAGGCCGCGCGGAAACTGGGGGCAGCGCCGGCGCTTTGAATGGAATTGGGGAGGCAGCTATGTCCAGCAGTGTGAAAACCGTCGAGCGAGCCTATCAAAACTACATCAATGGACAGTGGGTCAAGAGTTCTTCCGGGGAGATGTTTCCCGTCTACGATCCTTCGAGCGAAGAGGTCATTGCGCAGGTGGCCGCGGCCACGGTAGCCGATGTCGATCACGCCGTGAAGGCCGCGCGAGCCGCGTTTGATTCCGGCCCCTGGCCGCAGACCAGCGCTGCCGAGCGGGGTCGCCTGCTGTACCGCTTGGCGGAGAAGATTCGAGCGAATGCTCAGCAGCTCGCCGAGCTGGAATGCCGCAATTCCGGCAAGCCCATTGTGGAAGCGGAGTACGACATTTCGGACGCCGCCGCCTGCTTCGAATATTACGCCGGGCTTGCGAACAAAGTTCTCGGGCACGTTAATCCCGTGCCCGCCAACGCGCTGAGTTTTACGCTTCGTGAACCGGTCGGCGTCGCCGGACAGATTATTCCCTGGAACTACCCGCTGGTGATGGCCTCCTGGAAGCTCGCTCCCGCAATCGCCGCGGGTTGTACGTGCGTGCTAAAACCTGCCGAGCAGACGCCGCTCACCATGATGGAAGTCGCCAACTGGTTTGAAGGGCTGGGGCTGCCGCCCGGGGTCATTAATATTGTCAATGGGTTTGGCGAAACGACGGGAGCCGCACTTGTGGCGCATCCCGCGGTGGACAAGATCGCCTTCACGGGCAGCGCTGCGGTTGGCAAGGTAATTGTCAAGAGTGCGGCGGACACACTCAAGCGCGTCACGTTGGAGCTCGGAGGCAAGTCGCCCAATATTTTCTTCGCTGGCGCCGATTGGGAAGCTGCCGTTGACGGGGCGCTCTTCGGGGTGTTCATCAATCAAGGCGAAGTCTGCTCCGCAGGCAGCCGCATCCTGGTCGAAAAGAAAATCTACTCCAAATTCCTCGAAGCCATGACCGAGAAGGCCAAGCGCGTCAAGCTGGGCGCACCGCTGGAACGCGAAACGAAAATGGGGCCGCTGGTGAGCAAGGAGCAATACGAGCGCGTCAGCGCCTACCTCGAAATCGGCAAGAAGGAAGCAAAAGTGGCCATCGGCGGCGGGCGGCCGAAACAATTCGGCAAGGGCTACTATGTCGAGCCGACCATCTTCTATGACGTGGATAACAACGCGCGCATCGCTCGCGAAGAAATCTTCGGTCCCGTCGCTTCCGTGATTCCCTTCGAAGACGAGCCGGAGGCCATTCGCATCGCCAACGACACGCCCTACGGCCTCGCCGCGGCCGTCTGGACGCGCGACATTTTCAAAGCGTTCCGCGTGGTGAAGTCGCTCCGCGCCGGCATCGTGTGGGTCAACCACATGCAACCGACCTACGTTGAGGCACCGTGGGGCGGCTACAAGCAGTCTGGCTTCGGCCGGGAGTTGGGTCCCTGGGGACTTGAAGAATATCTCGAAACCAAACAGGTGTTCGTCAATCTCGACGAGACGCCAATCGGCTGGTATTAAATTTCAAAGCAAGGAAAACAAAAAATGGCTACCATTCAGATTCGCACGGAAATTCCGGGACCAAAGTCACGCGCTTTGATGGCCCGCCGCGCGGCCGCGATTCCACGCGGCCCTTCGAATGCCACCCCGGTCTTCGCCGCGAGTGCCGCGGGCGCCGCCATCGATGATGTCGACGGCAATCGCTATCTGGATTTCGCCGGTGGCATCGGCTGCCTTAACATCGGTCATCGCTCTCCGCGGGTGATCTCCGCGATCCGCGAGCAGCTCGAGAAGCACTTGCATCTATGCTTCGCCGTCACTCCCTACGAGAGCTACGTGGCCGTCGCGGAAAAACTCAATTCGCTGGCTCCCGGCAATTTCCCGAAAAAAACCATCCTGGTCAACTCTGGCGCCGAGGCTATCGAAAATTCCATCAAGATCGCGCGTGCCCATACCAAGCGCCCGGCGGTTATCTGTTTCGAAGATGCCTTCCACGGCCGCACCCTTCTCGCCATGTCGCTCACGAGCAAAACGCGTCCCTACAAAGCCGGCTTCGAACCTTTTGCCAGCGACATTTACCGTATTCCTTTTGCCTATCCCTACCGGGGCGAAATAGGCGCTACCGCGGAAACCTTCGCCCATTACCTGGAAGACGCTTTCCAACGTTCCGTCGCTCCGGAATCCGTCGCCGCGGTTATCGCCGAACCCGTGCTCGGCGAAGGCGGCTTCGTCATTCCGCCGCGCGACTACTTCCAGTTGCTGCAAAATATCTGCCGCCAACACGGCATTCTGTTCATCGCCGACGAAGTGCAATCCGGTTTCGCCCGCACCGGCAAGTGGTTCGCCTCGGAACATTTCGGCATTGAGCCTGATTTGATCACCATGGCCAAATCGCTGGGCGGTGGCATGCCCATCGCCGCGGTGACCGGTCGCGCCGAGATCATGGACGCACCCGGCGTTGGATCTCTCGGTGGCACCTTCTGCGGTCACCCCGCTTCGTGCGCCGCTGCCCTCGCCGCCATCGAGACGATTGAGAAAGACGGCCTGCTCGCGCGATCCACTGCCATCGGCAAGCATTTCGAACAGCGTGCCCAAGCCTGGCAGAAAAAATGGCCGCTAGTGGGAGATATTCGTGGTCTGGGCGGCATGTGCGCCATTGAATTGGTGCGCAACGCGCGGACGCGCGAGCCGGCGGACTCCGAGACCACGGAAGTCGCAAAGTATTGCTACCAGCACGGCCTCATCACCATCACCGCCGGCACCTTCAACAATGTGATTCGCATCCTCGTTCCGCTGGTAGTCACCGACGAGCAGCTCGACGAAGGATGCAGTGTGATCGAAGCCGCGCTGGCCGCCGTCGCGGACCGCAAGCAGGCCGCGCTGTCGCTGGCCTAGCCCGCCGGCTGGAGTCCCACATTGGGTCGAAATCGCTAGACGACTCCAAGTGAAGGCGAACCTCATCTTCTTCATGGACACTCTCCTCCCCCTACTCTAAAGGGAGAGGATTCCTTCGCTGGTTTTGCGAGACCGCTTCGCTGGGTTCCTGACATGACGCCCGCACTTCAGCGCGAAAACAACGCTCCGGCGCGAAAGACTTGCCTTACCTCGATCGAAGAACCCAGGACTACGGGCTCCAGCGCGGAGGCCTTGAATTTACGGCCTAATAACGCCGAGGGTTTACGGTCAGCATGGCAAAAGCTTATGCCTGGGGCGTACCCCCCATCTCGCGACGCCCCGGGCGGCACGCGGACTATTTGTTAATGTCGTCCTTGGCCTCCAAGCGCTTCAGAAGCGGCTGAAGAAAGGGCTTGGTCGTCTCCGGGGCCCCATTGATTGCTTGTGTCATTTCCTTGGCTGCGGCGGTGAAGTCCCCGGTATTGGAAGCGATGCGTGCGAGCGCCAGGTGGCTGATCCAGTGGTTTCGGTCCTTCTGGGGAACCTGGGGATACAGTTCAAAGGCGCGCTTAGCATTGCCCTGGCGCTGGAGGCCGCGGGCATAGGAATAAAGCTGGATGGCGTTAGCTTTATCGAGCGCCGCCGAAAACACTTTGGCTGAATCTTCTTTTCGTCCCATGGCATCGAGGATTCGCGATTTTGTTTCATAGTTTTCAAATCGCGCTTCATTCTGGATCGAGTTCTCTTCCCACTTGAGCGCTTCTTCGAGGTTGTAGTTGTTGTCCAGGCACCATTGCGCCGCCTCGTCGTATCCGCCCCAGCTGAATCCGCCAACACTCCGAAGCTCGTTCCTGATGCTTTGCAAAACAACGGCCTTCACGTCCACGGAGACATGGAAGGGAACGGCAAGCTTCTCCCATCTAAGAACTGCCGTCGCCGAATCTGGCTTGACGTCATCGACGATATAGGTCAGCACCTCAAAGGATTCTGCGGCGTGCGGTTTCACGTTCACGCGCAAGGCATCCTCTTTTTCGTCGTAGCTGAAACTGCCCCAGGAAGTCGAGTTTTTCGAAAAAATCACCGTCCACTGATCTTTGTCCGGGATGGTGTGCAGGCCATACGTGCCGGCTGCCAGGGGTTTCCCTTCCACGGAAACATCGCTCGAAACAGTGATGGTGGTATTCTCATTCGCGCCCGCCCGCCATACTTTCCCATAGGGCACGGTCTTGCCCCAGATCTCCCGCCCGCCGACTGCCGGCCGGTGATAGGTAATCGTGATATCTGTCAGTCCGACCCGTTGGGACACCGTGCCGCGCTGGCTGACGCGAGGAATGTTCAACTCCGTCGGCTGGCTTCCGTTCTTGAATTGTGCACCGGCATTCCCTGCCAAAACGCTGATTCCCACGACCAGGCCCAAAGCAAACTTCCACACCTTGCGCATCGTCCTATCTCCTCTCCCAAAGAAACTCTAAGATGATCTCGCCGGACCCGCGCCGGCCTTACACCCCAGTAGCGATAGACGTCCCCTCCGAACATGAGTGAGCAAGAAAACGCGCGGCCGGCGCTGTCGATCAGGTCAATTCAGAATGGATTGACAAGAATTTAACGGCAAATTCGCAAGACAATGTCCAAGCCAAAAAATTCTCAACCTGTGCGGACCTTGACTTCCTATTCTCGACGGGATATCCCTCAATACATCAGCGGCGCTTGGGTTTGGCCGGCATGCGTTCCGTCGGGGATTCGGGACGAGGATGAACGAATCCGGTGTGCACGAACGTGCTTAGGCCGGAAGGAAGAAGCTGGAGAGGGCTTGGAAGTCGAAGTACAATATCAACGCGACGGGCTCCTAGCTCAACTGGTTAGAGCAATCGGCTCATAATCGATTGGTTCCGGGTTCGAGTCCCGGGGAGCCCACTGCAACTTCAAAGGATGTTGCCCGGGTCTAAATCCATTCATTCATTGCCATACGATTCCGAAAGCAAGTTGTGGATGTCTCGGCCGTGGATAGTCTGCCTGCTGTTGTTAGCGGAACGACGATGTCAACGTCAGGCCAACGGCTTTGTGCGATAATCGCGCTCATGAAAGCGACCATGGCCATATTTCCCCGAGCTTTTCTCGTCGTTTCGGCTTCTCTCGCACCTTTACTGGCGCAAACGCCGGGCAGCCAACAGCAGCAGCCCGAGTTCATGCGACAGGGTCAGCAATTGCTGCGCGAAGGAAAGTTGGACGACGCGCTGGCGCTGTATCGCAGGACTCTAGAGGCCTCGCCGAATTCCGTTGCAGCCAACATCGCGGCGGGGAGTGTGCTCGACCTCCAGGGGCGAGGCGAGGACGGCCGCAAGTATTTTGCCCGAGGGATCGAAGTTGCGGACACACCCGAGCACAAGGCCATGGCGCAAAGGGCGATGGCCATGTCGTACGCCTTCGAGAGAAACTGCAAGAAAACCGTCGCGTACGAACAACAGGTCTTCGACATCTACGGAAGCGAGAAAAACTTTTTTCAGCAGGGCGAGATTGCCGACGAGGCCGCTCGCGTTTGCATTGAATCAGGGGATTTGGACGCCGCATATCACTGGTATCAGCTCGGGCACGACACCGGCCTGAAGGAACCAGATATCAAACCGGCTCGCCAAGACCTTTGGGAGTTCCGTTGGGAGCACGCGCAGGCCCGCATCGCTGCCCGACGAGGGAATCAAGCCGAGGCACAAAAACACGTCGCTGCGGCGAAGAACGTGCTCGACAAGGGAACCAATCCGGAGCAGGCGCAGTTCCTTCCCTACCTTCAAGGCTATGTCGCATTCTATGCGGGAGATTACCAGGCGGCCCTCGAGGGACTGCTAAAGGCCAACCAGAACGACCCATTCATCCAATGCATGATTGGCCAGACCTACCAGAAGCTGGGCGAGAAAGACAAAGCCTTCGAGTACTACTCCAAGGCTTCAACAGCAATCGCGCACAATCCCGCCGCCGCATATGCGGTACCGCTGGCCAGGAAGAATCTTACTTTGCTACCGAGCTAGATTTTTCGCCCTCGGATTTGTGACCGAACGTTCGCTCCGGTTGGCTCGGCAGCAGCTCGGAGGCCCTTCGTGAAGCTCCTGATCATGGCATTTTCTCTGTTCTTGGTTCCCATCGCTTGTGCAATTCAAGCGAGCCCGCCCGAACAAGCTTCTACGCCAAGCATACAAGGCAAGGTCTTAGAGGAGCCGGAGGGGCAACCGATAAGAAAGGCAAACGTGCAGTTGTATGGACGAGAAAGGCCCACCGGCTCAAACTATTCGGCAATTAGCGATGCGCAAGGCCAATTCACCATTGATGGCGTGAAACCTGGACAGTACGTCGTGGTCGTCGAGCGCCCCGGATTTGTGCAGTCCAACCGCCGAATAACCATTTCCGTGCAACCGGGGTCCGGTAAGAACGACTTGATCTTGCACATGCAAGCTGCCGCCGTCATCACCGGGAAGATCGCAGACTTGGACGGAGACCCGATCGGTGGTGTTAGCGTCACAGCGACCAGGGCTGGCTCTATGGGAGCGGAACGGAATTCCCGCAACTACGGCAATGGAGCCACGAACGATCTTGGGGAATTTCGTATCTCCGATTTGCGAGCGGGACGCTATAAGATTACTGCCATTCCCCCGCAAACGTCCCAACCGCCGGATCTGAAAGAAAACAAGAATGGGAAGGATCCATCGATATTCCTAACCACTCACTATCCGGGAGTTTTGGATGAGGACCAAGCTGTTGCCGTGGAGATTCATGCCGGGGGAGAAACACGGATTAATTTTGGCCTCCTGACGGGCCGGGCGTACCGCGTCAGCGGATCGGTAACGGGGGTCCCGAGCAAGGGCGGCATGGCTCAGATCATGTTGCAAGCGAAGGGCCGTGGGGGCTTGCAGGTGGCTCAGCAAGAGCTTGGCGAGGGCGGCAGATTCGAATTTGCGAACGTCTTACCCGGGTCCTATGTGGCAAGGCTAATCATGGTCACATTTGAGGGCGGTCAGCCAGCCATACGCATGCTCCGCTTGGGTCAGCCGATTGAAGTCAGTAATGCTCAGGTGGAGGGATTGCGACTTCAGCCAGAGGCCGCTGGACAGGTTAGGGGAAAATTCAGCCTGGATACGGGACAGAAATTCGATTGGACACAATTGAGCGTGACCCTCGTCTCTGTCGAGGAGCAAGGTGCCGAACTTGTAGGGGAAGTCGCAATGGACCTTCCGACAAGTTCCAATGTCAACAGTGACGGAACCTTTGAACTGAAGAACGTGCCCGGAGGCAATTATCAGCTGCTGGTTGTGGCCAGATCCAATGATCTGCCCGATTACATCACAAAATCGGTCAATCTCGACGGGCGGGATGTGGCCGATTCTGGTTTCCCAATTCTTCCCCAGACGTACCTGGACGTAGTGATAAGCGCAAACGGAGCGAGTATCACAGGAAAAGTTGTTGACGGCAACGGCCAGCCGATCGCGAATGCGACCGTTGTGGATGTTCCCAGCGCGGAGCACCGAACGCGCGCGGATCTTTTCCAGCGAGATACTACTGATGAGAGCGGACATTTCAGCTTGCGCGGACTAAATCCCGGGAAGTACACGGTGCTGGCCTTCGAAGAATTGCAGGAAGATATTCGTCAGCCTGATTTCATGAAGTCCTACGGGACTCGCGGGGAGATTGTGCAACTGGACGAAGGTACACGAAAAAGCGTGGTCCTGAAACTGATCCCTTCGGGCGGTGAAGTGCCGTGAGCAGCGGAGTTTAGTACTAAACGAGTCGCGCTGGCATGCTGACATCATGTGGTGGGCTTCGCCTGCTCCGAGCCGTCCGCAAATCCGATCACGGCGCCGCGATATCGGTGCTGTGCGTCGCCCTGTGCAGGTCAGCCCGGAAGACCTCCATCTTGGGTGTTCGCGCGCCCAGGCGTACCACCGAGCAGGAAAGGAAGACGGTTGGCGGGAACGTCCTATTGAATTCAAAGGACTTACGCTTATTTTTAGAGCGGCGCGTTTAGCAAGGGCCACACGCCTTCTCGGTTCGGTACGGCGGCACCCGCTATTCCAGAGCGGACGCGCCCTATTGAAAAAAAATTGCAAAATCAGCTTTAGTTCTATGGACAAATAGCAGGCTCCTTGCCATTATCTTTTCCCCCTTCGAAACCACCTCTTTCAGTTCTCGTACGCAGCCTGTCGCTGGGAAAGGTAAAGGCTATGAACACGATCAGCATCGACCAGGTATTGGTGATCTCACCCGAAGCAGACCATCATCAAAAGATTAGCGGGGCAGTCGAGAGATGTGGTCTGGGCTCCATCTACTGCAGGGAATTCGTCGAAGCACGAAGCTTCCTGGCCCGACAGAAGTTTAGAGTGGTGTTTTGCCATGACACTCTGCCGGATGGCGATTTCCGGGGAGTGATCGCAGCAGTGAATCCCACCCCAGTCGTCGTGCTATCCCGGTTCGCCGAATGGGACCACTATCTCACCGCTCTTCGCGCGGGAGCCTTTGATTACCTGGCATGCCCGCCTGATTCAGCCGAAACAGAACGCATCGTGTGGTCAGCCATCGACCGCCAAAATCTGCAGAATGGAACCAATGCTCAGACCAAGACGGCCCTGGTCGGGGTGTCCTGACTTCTGTGGAACACCACCACGTCCAAGTCCGCGAGCTCATCATCTCGGTTGATCAGCAGCGTTACCGGCAGCGCCGCAACGCCCACTAACTTCGCGAAGTCCCAATCGCCAAGCACGACTGGATAGTTGACTTTTTGCTCTTCCGGCAATGGCTCGACCGATTTCCACCCGTCTTCATCCACCGAAACGCAACGACGGTTAATCCGCTCTCTTTGTACTTACTCCGGAACTCCCTGTGCCAAGGAACGCGCCTGAAGGGTGACATGGTGTACCACTGATCGACCATGGTGCGACGCGGAATGCCGTGCCCATGAGATGTGCGATGGTTTTCGCACTCTGCCGCCGATAGGACCGAAGCAACTCCCGATTTTGAAGCGAAGGCCGCCGGGGATCGGTTCCGCCCGTTCCTCAGGAGGGAATGATGGCCCGCAACGGTGGGCCACAAAAGAGACTTGCACAATGCCTATTGCTATAGTAGGTTTACATACGTGCATAGTAGAGGACCAATGGCCGAACCCAAACTAACCAAGCTCGAACTTCAGATCATGGAGGCACTGTGGACGCAGGGCAAGGCCTCCATCCGCGAGATTCAGGAAACTTTCCCCGAAAAAAACCGACCAGCCTACACGACTATCCAGACAACCGTTTATCGTCTGGAAGGGAAAAGCGCCGTGCGCCGCATCAAGAAGGTCGGCAACTTTCACATTTTCGAGGCCACCGTTTCCCGCAATGCCGCCGAGCGAAGGTTGATTGATGACCTGCTGGCCTTGTTCGGCGGACACACTCAACCCGTAATGGCACACCTGATTGAGTCCGGAAAACTCACGCTAGAGGATGTAAAGGAAGCCCAGAAAACTCTCCGGAAGCTTGAACGGAAGGATAAATCACAATGATTCCAGGATATCTGCCGGCGACGTGGACCGCTTTCGCAGCAGCGCTGGGCGATCACTTATGGCAGTCGACGCTATTTGCCGTCGTGGCCGGACTATTGACGCTGATTTTGAGAAACAACCACGCCCGGGCTCGCTATTGGGTATGGCTGGCCGCGTCGATGAAATTCCTAATTCCCTTTTGGCTGCTGGTGGCCATGGGAAGCCATCTCCCATGGTCACGCGGCTCGGCAGGAACGAAAGCTGGCTTGTACTTTGCGATGGAGGAGGTCAGCCAGCCCTTTTCGCAGCCGGCGATGACGGTGATTTCCCGGGCCACTCCCTCAACCGTTTCCCCGAGTGTGATCCATCTGCTTCCGGGCCTCGTTGCGGCCGTGTGGCTCTGCGGATTCCTGGTGGTCCTTTCCGTGTGGTACCTGCGTTGGCGGGGGATTTCCCTGGCCATACGGGAAGCGGTGCCACTACGGGAAGGACGCGAGGTGGAGGCGCTACGCCGACTGGAGCGTATGGGGGGAACGCGCAGGCGCATTGAGATATTACTGTCGCGGGCTTCTCTGGAGCCGGGGATTTTCGGAATCGCCCGGCCGGTTTTGGTATGGCCGGAACAAATCTCCGAACGCCTCGAAGATGTGCACCTGGAGGCCATTCTCGCACACGAGGTGTGGCACGTACGTCGTCGGGACAACCTGGCCGCGGCGATACACATGGCGGTGGAATCGGTTTTCTGGTTTCACCCCTTGGTTTGGTGGTTGGGAGCGCGGCTGGTGGAAGAGCGCGAACGTGCCTGCGACGAAGAGGTCTTGGAATTGGGCAACGAACGACAGGTCTATGCAGAGAGCATTTTGAAGGTCTGCGAATTTTGTGCAAGGTCTCCGCTGGTCTGTGTGTCCGGGGTTACCGGTGCCGATTTGAAAAAACGGATTTTCCGCATCATGACCGAGCGCGTGGTGTCCAAGTTGGGTCTAAGCAGAAAGCTACTGCTCGGCGCGGCTGGATTTGCGGCCGTCGTCGTACCGATCGTCTTTGGGCTGCTCCACGCAACGCCAAGCCGAGGCGCGTCTCAAGACGCAGCCGCCAGTACGCCTGGCTACGAGGTCGCTTCGATCAAGCCAAATAAATCTGACAACAATAGGAGCCGGCTGATGTTCAGGCCGGATGGGTTGAGTGCCACCGGCGGCACGCTGCAGATGCTTATCAAAGCCGCGTACGAAATCGAAGACAGTCAGATCTCCGGAGCGCCAAGCTGGCTGCAATCCGAAAAATACGATATCGAAGCGAAAATGGACAGCGCCGTAGCCGACGAACTACGTAAGCTCGATCCCGATCAGAGCAAGGATGCAAGGGAACACATGCTCCAGGCGCTTCTGGCGGACCGTTTCAAACTCACGATCCACCGAGAAACCAAAGAGCTTCCCGTGTTTGCGTTGGTCATTGCCAAGAACGGTCCCAAACTTCAAGAGGCAAAACCTGGCGACCCTTACCCGAACGGGTTCAAAGGACCTAACGGTGGGAGCGGGGCGGGCATGATGCGCGGGAGTCTGGGCGCGGGAGGAAAGAGCGAGCTAGTTGGCCAGGCGGTGCCCATGTCGTCTTTGGTGCGGTTATTGTCCGGGCAACTGCACCGCACCGTTGTGGACAATACCGGGCTCGCAGGCAAGTATGATTTCGCGCTGCAGTGGACGCCAGACGAGAGCCCAGGTGCCGTGTTAAAAGGGGCGGACGGCGGCCAGCCAGGGAGTGACAGCGCATCCTCGTCCGATTCCTCCGGACCTACGATCTTCACGGCAGTTCAGGAGCAGCTTGGGCTTAAACTGGAATCGCAGAAAGGCCCGGTGCAAATTCTCGTCATCGACCATGTCGAGAAGCCGTCGGAAAATTAGCAGCGGTCCCGATATTTCGTGGATATGAGAAGGATTGTTCGTATCATGACCGAGCGTCGAGCGCGCAGGCTGGATTCGAAGCCATTGCTCGTCACGGCAGGTTTGGTGGCCGTGGCCCTGCCGGTCGCCTTTGGCTTGCTACGCGCAACGCAAACCGGGGCTGCGACGCGAGCCCAAAACACCGCTGCGACTGGGCCGGTGTACGAGGTCGCGTCGATCAAAGCGAACAAATCTGACAACGGATTGTTCAGGATGATGTTCGAGCAGGATGGGTTCAGTGCAACGAGCGTCACGCTGCGGATGCTTATTCGAACGGCATACGAAGTCAACGACAATCAGATCTTCGGCGTGCCGAACTGGCTCAACTCTGAAAAATACGATATTGAGGCAAGAATGGACAGTTCTGTAACTGATGGACTGCAGAAGATTAGCGAGGATCAACGCAGAGTTGAGAAGCGCCGCATGCTTCAGGCACTTCTAGCCGACCGCTTCAAGCTGATGCTGCATCGCGAAACCAAACAGCTTGGCATGTACGCACTGGTCATTGCCAAGAACGGCCCCAAACTTCAGGAGGCCAAACCCGGCGACGCTTACCCGCAGGGAATGAAAGATGATGGCCGGCCCCTAGGAGCGGGTGTGTTCCGCCTGGGAAGGTACGCGGGAGGAAGGGGCGAACTAGTAGGGCAAGGGCTGCCCATGGCCACTCTGGTACGACTGTTGTCGGAAAAAATTCTGAACCGCGGCGTTCTAGACAACACCGGACTCACGGGCAGCTATGATTTCACACTGCAATGGACGATAGCAGACGAGAGCCAAGGTCCCATGTTTAAGGGGGCGGAAGACGACCAGCAAGGTACCGGCAGCACTACCCCGCTTGAATCTTCTGGGCCTTCATTCTTCGCCGCGATTCAGGAGCAGCTTGGGCTGAAACTGGAATCGCAAAAAGGTCCTGGGCAAGTTCTCGTCATCGATCATGTTGAAAAGCCTTCGGAGAATTAACGGCGGGCAGGAGCAACGATGTTGGGTGACAGACGAAAGAATTCTCCGGAGGTTTGAGAGAAAGGACAAAGTGCGATGATCCTGAATTATTTATCTGCAATGTGGATGGCCATTGCGGCCGCACTGGGCAATCACTTGTGGCAGTCGACGCTTTTTGCCATCACGGTCGGTTTATTGACTTTGATTTTACGAAAGAATCAGGCCCGCGCTCGCTACTGGCTCTGGCTGGCGGCGTCGGTGAAATTTCTAATCCCCTTTTCAGTGTTGGCAGGCATGGGAAGCCACTTACCTTGGTTTTACGGTTCCCTAAGGGCGCAAGCCGGGGTGTACGCTGCGATTAACGAGGTCAGCCGGCCCTTCACGCAGCAGACGTTCTCGGTGATTGCTCGGGTCGCTCCCTCGACGGCGCCCCCGAACCTGATCCGTCTGCTTCCGGCGCTTCTTGCTGCAACGTGGCTCGGCGGATTTCTAGTAGTGCTCCTCGTCTGGTATGTGCGTTGGCGCCAGATTTCTGCAGCCGTACGGCAAGCACGGCCATTGCGAGAGGGACGCGAAGTTGTGGCGCTACGACGGCTTGAGCGTGTAGGCGAAATGCCGCAACGAATCGAGGTGCGCTTGTCACGGGCTGCTCTTGAGCCTGGGATATTCGGCATAAGCCGCCCGGTCTTACTATGGCCCGAAGGCATTTCCGAGCGCC
>WNFS01000374.1_pt1 | contig 40387 bp, 41 predicted proteins | sample 5400141 | NCBI WGS metagenome assembly WNFS01 (sample SAMN13153358, study PRJNA577476) | soil metagenome | isolation source: 60 cm saprolite under Madrone tree | place: USA:California | collected 2016-06-14
CGGATCGCGCGCACGGGCACCGCGGTGGTTACCGTCTCGCGTGCGCTGTTCATGGCGGGCCTCACCGTCATCGCCGTCGCCCTCTTTCTCGCCTTCCCGCGCTTCACCGTGCTCGCCTCGCGCACCGTCGGCTCCGATCCCCTCAAGAGCCTCGGCCTGGGGCTGCTCCTGTCCGCGGCCATCCCCGTCCTCGCCATCCTGAGCATGATCACCATCCTCGGCATCCCGTTCGGCCTCCTCCTCTTCGCGGGCTACTCGATCGCCCTTCTCGCCGGCTTCGTACTCGTCGCCTTCTATCTGGGCGACGTGGGTGCCCAGGCCTTCATGGGCAAGCGATCCGAGCAACGAGTGGTCCGCGTGGCCTTTCTGATCCTCGCGCTGGGGATGCTCCTGCTCGGACGGCAGATTCCCGTGATCGGCGCGATTCTCATCGTAGTGGCGGTACTCGTCGGACTAGGCGCCATGAGCCTCTACGCGTGGCGCCAGCGGAGCGCCCTCGCGCTGGAGCGAACTGGCTAGCGCCTCGGGACCGCCTCTGCTATGAAGGGGGGCGGACCGATCGCTGGCCCCGATATGCGGCGGGGGCGAGACGGTCGTGCGAGGTGACAAAAGTGACGCCTCCGGGAGTCGACGGGCAGATTCCTTCCCCGCGGAAGTGGGCTATCACCTTGTCGGTCATGGTGGTGGCCTTCATGCAGGTCCTCGACACCAGCGTGACCAACGTGGTCCTCCCCCACCTGCAGGGATCGCTCTCCGCCGGCCTCGAGGAAGTGTCCTGGGTCCTCACCTCGTATCTGGCCGCCAACGCCGTCATCATCCCCGCCACGGGCTGGCTCGCGGGTCTCCTCGGACGCAAGCGCTTCTTCCTGATCTGCGCCGCGCTCTTCACCGTCAGCTCCTTTCTCTCGGGCATCGCGCCGAACCTCACCTTCCTCATCGTGGCGCGCATCTTCCAGGGCATCGGCGGCGGGCCGATCATTCCCCTCTCCCAGGCGATTCTGTGGGAGATCTTTCCCCTCGGGCAGCGAGGCCTCGCCATGGCGGTGTGGGGCATCGGGTTCATGATGGGCCCGATCATCGGGCCGACCCTCGGGGGCTACATCGCCGACAACTGGTCGTGGCGCTGGATCTTCTATATCAACCTGCCCGTGGGCTTCCTGGGCTTCTTCATGGCGAGCGCCTTCCTCTTCGACCCGCCGTACCTGCGTAAGCCCGGGCGGATCGACTGGCCCGGCCTCACCCTGATGGTGCTGGGCTTCGGCTGCCTTCAGCTCCTCCTCGATCGCGGCGAGCGGGAAGACTGGTTCGACTCGACGCTCATCGTGACCCTCGCCGTGCTCGCCAGCTGCGCTCTCGTGGGCTTCGTCGTCCGCGAGCTCACGGCCCGGGAGCCCATCCTCGACCTCGGCGTCTTCGCCGACCGTAACTTCGCCACCGGCGCCACCTTCATCGCGCTGATCGGGCTCGGCATGTTCTCGAGCATGCTGCTCTTGGCCGTCTTCACCCAGAAGCTCCTGGGCTACGACGCGTGGACCTCGGGGCTGGTGCTGGCTCCCGGGGGCTTCGGAAACATGCTGTCACTACTGATATCCGGCCGTCTCGTGACGCGAATGGACCAGCGGCTGCTCCTGACCTTCGGCTGCGTGGCGAACGCCATCAGCCTCTACATGATGTCGAATCTCACCCTGGGCGTCGACTACTGGACCCTCGCCTTTCCGCGTTTCATCCAGGGCTTCGCCCTCGGCTTCATCTTCGTGCCGCTCTCCACCCTCACCCTCTCCACCATCGCCCGCGAGAAGCTCGTCAACGCCACCTCGGCCTACAATGTCCTGCGCAACCTCGGGGGCAGCGTGGGCATCGCGCTCGCCACCACGTTCCTCGCCCAGCGCAGCCAGTATCATCAGGCGAATCTGGTCGGCCACGTGAATGTCTGGGATCCCGCCACCCAGGCGCGGCTGCAGGGTTGGACCGATCACTTCATCGCCCACGGGGCCGATTCCTTCACCGCTCAGCGACGCGGGCTCGCCATGCTCTACAACGACACCGTGGGTCAGGCGCAGGTCCTGGCCTACGTGGACGACTTCTGGCTCCTCGCCGTCCTCTTCTCGATCATTCCCCTGTTCCTGCCCGTCATGCGCCGCGTCCGCGTCGATCCGCCCGCGACCAGGAAAGAAGACGATCCGGCCGACTCGGGACGTGTCCCTCCTCTCCCCGCCCCCGTCGACTGAAAGGGCCGCCGACCTAGACGCAGCTTGCCGAGCATGGTAACCATGCCCCCTTGCCCCGAGTTGCGCCGAAGCACATACTGCTCGGCCAATGCAGAATTAACCCTGTCGCGGGAGGATGCTATGGCCGGCACCTGGACGACCCTTTCCAACGCTCCCCCTGCTGCCGTGGCTACCATGCTCCTGCTCACCGACGGGCGAGTACTCGCCCAGGGCGTCAGCACGAACCAGTGGTATCGGCTCGCCCCGGACGCCACCGGAAGCTACGCCAATGGCACGTGGACGACCCTGGCGAGCAGCGTGCACGCACCGCTCTACTACGCATCCGGCGTCCTGCGTGACGGTCGAGTCATCGTGGCCGGCGGCGAATACGACAACGGCGCGATGGTCTTGCTGCTCAACGTCGAACGGTACGACCCCGTCGCAAACACGTGGACGACCTTGCCGAATCCGCCGGGCTGGGTGCGTATGGGCGACGCCCCCGGTTGCGTCCTCCCCGATGGCCGCTTCATGGTCGGTCAGGTCTTGACACGGAATACCGCGATCTACAACCCCGCAACAAATACATGGACGGCCGCCGCGAACAAGATCAACACGGTAGGCGAAGAGAGCTGGTCATTGCTTCCCGACGGCACCATCCAGGCCGTGGATTGTTCGAATCCGCCGAACGCGGAGAAGTACGTCATCGCGGCCGACCAGTGGGTTGCCGCGGGGGCCACGCCGCAGGTGCTCGTCGACAGCATTTCCGAGATCGGGGCGTCTGTCCTCCTGCCCGACGGACGCCTGTTCGTCATCGGGGCGACCGGCTTCACCGCGCTCTACACTCCGCCGCCCATCGCCAACCAGCCCGGGACGTGGGCCCAGGGGCCGTCCATCCCCCAGGTCAACCCGAACCAACCGCTGGGCGCCGTCGATGGGCCAGCCTGCGTGCTCCCCAACGGCTGCGTGTTGTTCACGGCCTCTCCGATCACGAACCCCGCGACGTTCCAGGCCCCCACCTTCTTCTTCGAGTACGACCCGGTCGCGAACACCATTACCAACGTGCCCGCGGCCACCACCTCGAACACCCAGTGCTACTTCGGCAGGTTGCTCATCCTGCCCAATGGGCAAATCCTCTACAGCGCATACGGCACGACCGTCGCCCTGTACACCCCCAGCGGCTCTCCCGATCCGGTGTGGGTACCCACGATCACCTCGTGCCCGTCGTCGGTGCGGCGCGGCAACACCTACACGTTGGCGGGGCGCCAGATCAACGGCCTCAACCAGGGCTCGTACTATGGCAACGACGCGACGAATGCCACGAACTATCCGATCGTTCGTCTGCGCTCGACCACCTCGTCGTCCGTCTACTATTGCCCGACCTCGAACTTCTCGACGATGGGTGTCCAGACGGGGACGACCGTGCACTCCTGTTCCTTCACCGTGCCCAGCTCGGTCCCCCTCGGGGCCTACCACATCGTGGTGATTGCCAACGGCATCGCGTCCGTCGGCCGGGCCATCAGCGTCACCGTCAAGCGGTTCAAGGAACTCAAGTGGGAGATCAAGGAGAAGGCCGAGATCGTCGAAACCCTCAAGGAGATCATCGACACGAAGATCAAGCGAGTGCCGGACATTGACTTCAAGATCAACGAGGAGATCGACTTCCTCAAGCGCTTCGAGGAGGAGTGGATCCAGACCGTCCGCAATGTCGCCCTCAACGTCGACGAGGCGAGCGCCGAGCTGTCGAGAACGTTCATCGGTCCCGCGGAGCGCCCGTTCATCGCGATTCCCGAGCCGCTCGTCGAGGAGCTCGTGGTGCCAAAGATCTCTGCCGCGGAGGCCCGCCGCGGCCAGCACAAGATCGCCTTCGTCGACGGACGCAAAGAGCTGGCCGTGTCGAAAGAGGCCGAACAGCTCCACGAGCTCATTCACAATCTGTGGCGGTCAGGAGGCAAGGAACTCGTGACGCAGACGCGCGGCCGGGCGAGGAAGGCCGCCCCGCGCCGCCGGAAGTAGTGATCGTCGTCATCGGGAGCCGGCACGACCCGGTGGCCACGTCGATAGTCGAGGCGCTGCCCGCGGCCGCCCTGTGCAGCGCGGAGGACCTCACGCGTCCGGGCTGGGTGTGGCCCCTCGCGTCGCCCGAGTCGGCGCGCTGGGTCGTCGACGGGTCCGTGGTCGCCGACGAAGACGTCACGGGCGTCTTCCTCCGACGCACGTACCTGTATCCCGAGGAGTTCGTCACCACCCACCGCGACGACCGTGAGTACCTCGCCGCGGAAGCGACCGCCTTCTTGATCTTCGTCCTCTCCCGCACCGGCGCCATCGTGATCAACCCGGTCGGGGACGGCGCGCTCGGTGACGATGTGATCCGTCCGGAACGGTGGATGCGGGTGGCGGCCGCCCTCGGCATCACCGTCGCCCCCCTGCGGCTGACCCCCCGACAGACGGCGCCCCGCCCCATCACCACCACCACGGTCGAGGTGGTCCGACACGAGACCCTGGGGGAGGCGCCGCCGCCGCGGAAGCAGGCGGCCGCCCGCTTGGCCGAAGCCCTGGGCCTGCTCTACGCTGCGTTCGTCTTCGATGGTCGGGGGCGACTCGTCACGGTGTCGTCGGTGAAGCCCCCGAGCGGGCCCGCCGTCGTCGCCCTCGGCCGGTTGCTGAGCATTCGACACGGCAGATGATCGTCGTGTGGGGCTCCCGAGAGGATCCGCCCGCCGCCTGCATGCTCGAGGAGCTGCGCGCCCGTGGCCGCGATGTCGTTCATCTCGAGGATGCCGATCTCGCGACCCTCCGATACGACGTCGCGCTCGGACCGACGCTGCAGGGTTGGATCGAGATGGGCGGGCGGAGGATCACCCTCGACACCATCGACGCGATGTATCTTCGGCCCGGACCACATCGACCGCCGCGCGCCACTGCGGCCGCGGCGTGTCTCCTTGCCCTTGCCTCCGGTCTTCCCGCCGTCGTCGTCAACCGCCCAACCGCGGGTCGGTCCAACTTGACCAAGCCTTTCCAGCTCGCGGCCATCGCCGACGCGGGATTCGCGGTGCCGCCGACGATCGTCACGACCGATCCGGGGGCGGCGCGGGCATTCCTCGACCGGCACCACCGAATCGTCTACAAGTCGATCAGCGGTGTTCGCAGCATCGTGGCCACGCTCGAGGCGAGCGCGGCGGATCGTCTGGCCGAGGTGAGCTCGGGGCCGGTACAGCTCCAGCGCTGGATCGAGGGCATCGACATACGCGTCCACGTCGTCGGCCAGCGGTGGTTCGCCACCGCGATCGAATCGAGCGCCGCCGACTACCGCTACCCCACCAACGGCGGGCACGACCTCGCGATCGTCGCGACGGACATCGACGGGGACATCGGAGAACGCCTCGTACGGCTCGCCGCGAGCATGGGCCTGCTCGTCGCGGGCATCGACCTGCGCCTCACCCCCCACGACGATTGGTTCTGCTTCGAGGTCAACCCCTCCCCGGGATTCACCTTCTACGAGGATGCGACCGGCCAACCCATCGCCGCGGCCATCGCCGACCTGTTGACGACGTCGCCATCATGATGCGTTAGGGCGGCAGTTCAGCGTAGGCGACGACGTCGGGCGCGCCTCTGAACGCGTTTCCCCCGGCAGCCGGCGTGAGCGGCCTTGGCTTGATGCCAAGCTCCACCGCTACGAAGCCACTGGGGTCACTCGCCTGGGCGCTTGCATAGCCATCCGTGATTCCGATCCCGTCGGCGCAAGGGAGGATATGCCCGAGAGCGCGTGTCCACAATTGGCAATATTTGGGCTCATACTGGGGCGAGGTGGCTCAAGCTCTTCAGGTGATCACGATCGATCGGCCACTCGCCACGGTGGAGGCTCATCTTGCCGCCGTTCGAGGTCCGGCATGACGACGCGGTTGCCCGCGGGGGCCTTTCTCCTTGGCTACATGGTCCTCGTCACTGCCGTGATCACCCTGGCGCCCTTCCGCTTCGCGTGGCCCAGCGTCTTCACGCTGTCTTGGCTGGTCGACCCCGCGGACGTGGGGGCGAATGTGCTGCTCTTCCTTCCGTTGGGCTTTCTCGTCCGCGTCACCACGCGGCCCTCCGGGGATGTCGGCCATGTTCGCACCATCGTGGCGGCCTGCCTCACCAGCGCGGCCTTCGAGACGCTCCAGCTTTTCCTGCCCGGCCGCTTCGCGAGCCCGGTCGACGTGATGAGCAATACGCTGGGCGCCGGGCTCGGCTCGCTGCTCCACGCGCGCGTCGCCGCCCGTCTCGACGGCCGCCTGGTGCGCAGCCTGGCTCTGGAGCTCCCGCTCATGATCGTGGTCTACCTCCTGGTGCCGCTCCTCTGGCTGGACGGTTTCGCCGCGGGGCGCGACGGGGGACGGCTCGTGCTGTCTCCGCTCCTCGGACTGGCCGGCGCTGTCGTGCTGACCGCCATCTGGCGACACCGGCTGGCCGAGCGCGGCGTGCTCTCGCCAACCCAGCTGGCCTTGGTCACCGCGGGCTGGTACGGAGTGGGCGCGGCACCGGGGCTGATGCGCCGGCCGCTTCTGGTGCTGGGCGGCGCGGTCCTCGTCGGGTTGGCCACGCGGCTCGAGGCGGCGCGACCCCTCCCCCTCGCGCCCGAGCGTCGCTTCGAGCTGCCCACGCTGCGCCGGGTGTGGCCGCTCCTCGTGGGCTATCTCATCCTGAGCGCGCTCTGGCCGCTGCCCTGGAGCCTTGGCCCGTGGCACGGAGGCTGGGGCGTCGCCGACCTCGCCGATATGCCGGGCGTCACGCCCATGCTACGCGCGCTCGAATATCTGGCCGCTTTCACCCTGCTCGGCTACACGGTGGCGGAGTCGCGAGGCCGTCGCGAGGAAGGCGCGGGGCCGCGGCTGGCGCGGCTGACCGCGGCGAGCGTCCTGTCCGCGGCCGCGCTCGAAGCCCTCCGCGGCTTCCATCCCGGGCATGGCGCCAGCATGCTCGTCCTCCTCCTGACCGCCGCCATGGGTCTCTACGGCGGCCTCATCTACCGGATCCAGCTCGGAGTTGTTCGGGAGGCCGTCGCCCCGCGCAACCCGTGAGACGCCGCCGCAGAGGTGGCTGCCCCGCTCACGGCGGCGACGGCCTCCGGGACCGCCAGGGTCTTGCCTGTACCACGATTCCACCCACCGCGAGCACGATGACCAGCGCTGTCCCGAAGGTTGGCGACATCAGCCGCAGCTGTTCCGCGCTCAGGACGATGAGAGACGCCCCGGCCAACGACGAGAGCACGATGAGGGCCGCGTTGAACAGGAGGAGGAAGAGCACCGCGCCGATCAGACCGGCGATGAGATAGACCCCCAGCACGACGAGGCCGCTGTCGATCGTCAGGTGCTGAAGCGTCAACGCGGCGATTCCGCCGGCCGCCACGAAGCCGATCGCCCCGAGGGCGACCTTCGTCGCAACCCCCGCAAGGAGAGCGCCCACCACCGCCAGCACGAGCGCGATGATGACGATCATCGCCCCCGACTGCTGCGGGAGCAGGCGAGGGGCGAGCTCGAGGCCGTACAGAAACCCGACGGCCGCCACGAAAAGCCAGTAAAGCCGCCGGCCGAAAAAGAGGAGGAGGAGGCCGACGAGGATGCGGCTCATCAGCAGCAGCATGTGGTCCTCCCCGATGCGGTCCCAGGGGATGGCCTTGCTCACGGGCCGAGGATAGCACGGCGATCGGCCCGCCCTCGTCCGCCCGGGCCGTCATTCAGCCGATGCGCCAGCTCTTGTCCACGTAGCGGTGACCGTGGGCCGTGGAGACCTGCAGCGCGGCGCGATACGAGCCCGCGTGCACGGTGTGCGTGCGCGTGTCGACGGCCACCTCGTGAGGATCGGGACCGCCCGCGAGCGCTTCGAGGAGGACACGGCCGTCCATCCCGTGGCGCTCATCGAGGCCGAGCGCGGCGAGAATGGTCGGCGCGACATCCACGTTGCCCGCGGGCGTGGTGACCGTCGCCCCCTTCTTGAAGTCAGCGCCCCACGCGAGAAGCGTGTTGCGAACGTTCCACGGGCTCATGCTGCCGTGATCGCTCGTGTACAGAGTGGCGCCGCCGCTCACGCAGGCGGCGTCGCTTCCCGGCACGCCGAACGTGTTCGGCTGCGAGGTCCACGGGAAAGTCACGAGGAGGTCGGGGCTCCGCTCGGCGTTGGCCACCTGGATGAATTCGAGGGCAAACGTACCGTCGATGATTCCGTACGGATCATCCGGTGCGCGGGCCGCGGTGAAGAGCACGCCGCCCCACTCCCGCGACTGGACGAAACTCGCGATGCGGCCGGTTACCGCAGAGTCGTGTCCCGTCACGTGCAGCGCGACCGCCTGCCCGCTGCTGGCAAGAATCACGTCGCCGGACTCTGCGCTGGTCTTGAGTCCCGCCTCGATCAGCTCCCGCACGACGTCGACGCCCGCGGTGTTGCTGGTGAACCCGTGATCCGACAGGACGAAGACATCGGTCGACCCGGCGAGGCCGAGGCCATCGAGCGAGCCGAGCACTTGGGCGATCTCACGGTCGGCATGGCGGAGCGCCTCGCGCGCGGAGGGCGATCCCACCCCCAGGCTGTGTTGGGTGTGATCGGGCTCGGTGAGCCAGTTGATCACCATCGCGGGGGCGATCTCCGGCAGCACGTACTCGCGCAGCACGCGCTCGGTCCACGTCACCGCCGCGTCGTAGCGCTCCGCCCCTCGCCCCTTCGGCGGAGCCGCCCCGAACCTCGCGAGAATCGCCCCGTTCACGTCGTCCGGCCACGCCACGCGCTTGCCCGGATCGAAGTAACCGTTGACGAGCACTCCCACCCCCGCCGGCCCCCGCGAATTGGTGAGGAGCGCGCTGCCCGTCGAGCCCGAGCTGACCGCGGCCAGTCGCATCCCGTGCGCCTCGAGCCGCTCCCCGAGCGTCCGCGTGAGCACGAGGCGCCCGCGGGTAGCGCGGTCGACGTCGAGAAGGCGGCGATAGGCGGCGGTGTCAATGGCACGCAGCGGGTCCACCGCCGGGACGTACATCTGATTGCCGACGATGCCGTGCGTGCCGGGGTGCCCGCCGGTGGCGAGGGTGGCCGCGTTGACACGGGTGACGGTGGGAAACACGGCGTGGCTGTTCGCGAACTCTACGCCCTCGGCCCGTAGTCGATGAATGGTCGGCGTGTCGGCAACCGTGATCGCGTCTGGCCTGAGCCCGTCGACGACGAAGACGATGACGAGACGCGCGCTCATCGGGTCATCCTTTCGCGCGACAAGCCGGTGGACGTGTGGCGCAAGGAGCTCGACATCGAGCCATTCGCCACGGCCAGAACAGCTGGTACGAGGTGCTGACCAGCCTCGAATTGTAGAGAGCGTCCCTCGAGGCGCATCGACCGATTCCTGAGCGGGCCTACCGCGCTATATCTCCGACCACCCGCACGCGGGTGCGCAGCGAGTTGCCGGGCAAGTAGGCCAGCGGCAAATCTTCCACCTCTACCACGTTGATAGTCGCCCGGTCGGCGCCGGCTGCCACCGCCTTGTCCTCGGCCGCCCGGCGGGCGCGCGCGATGGCCTCGTCACGCGTGAGGTCCTTGAAAATCTGGTCCACCTCCCCGCTCACCTGGGCGATCGCGGCGCCCACCGCATTGGCCACCGCCTGATGCGGAACGTTCAGGACGTCGGAGACGCCGGCCAGTCTCGGCGGCACCAGGAACGACCCGCCGCCCACCGCGATCAGGGGCGCCTCTCCCGCGTCGGTCTTCATGCGGTCCACGCCTTCCTCGATCATGGCGTGGATCCGGGCGAGGGCCGCCTCCACCAGCGCGGACGGCAGCGTGGCCACGCGCTTGCGGTCACCGAGATCGATGAGGCCGGCCGCTACGGCAATATCGGTGACGGTGAGGACATCGCCGCCGAACACGAGGGCCTGCTCGGTGAGGCGATAGCCCACGCTGGCCGGCCCGATGGTGAGCGCGGGCTCCCGCCGGACCCCAGCCCTCGAGACCAGGGTCCCGCCGCCCAGGCCCAGCGAGAGGAGATCGGGCATACGGAAGAGTGTGCGGACCCCGCCGATCTCGACGACGCTGTTGGCCTCGCGAGGGAAGCCGTGGCGCAGGCTGCCGATGTCGGTGGTGGTGCCGCCCACGTCCACCACGAGCGCCTCGTCGCGCTTCGAGAGGAAGGCGGCCCCGCGCATGGAGTTGGTCGGCCCGGACGCGAAGGAATAGACAGGATACGCCTCCGCCACCTCGGCCAGCATCACGGTACCGTCGTTTTGGGTCAGGTAGAGCGGCGCCGCGATGCCGCTCGCGCGCAGGGCCTCCGTGAATGCGCGCGTGGTCTTGCGGGCCAGCTCGATGAGACAGGCGTTGAGCAGGGCCGCGTTCTCGCGCTCGAGGAGGCCGATGCGGCCCAGACGGTGGGAGAGGGTGACTGCGAGGTCGGGGCATTCCTCGTGGAGAATCGCCTCCGCTTCCTCCTCGCCCGAAGCGTTCAGGGGCGAGAAGACCGCAGCCACCGCCACCGATCGGATTCCCGTCTCGCGGATCCGCCGGGCCGCCGCCCGCATGCCCCGCGCGTCGAAGGGGACGAGGGGACGGCCGTCGAACTCGTGGCCGCCCTCCAGCATCACCACCTCGGCGCGCACCAGGTCCGCTAGGTCCTCCGGCCAGTCTACGAACGGCGGCAGGGAGGCTCCGGAGGGCAGGCCGATGCGCACCGCGGCCACGCGCCCGAGGTCGCGCCGCTGCACCACCGCGTTGGTGAAGTGGGTGGTGCCGATCATCACCGCCTGCGCCGCGCGCGCTCCGGGGGACTGCTCCACCAGCGCGGCGAGGGCGCGGGTGATGCCGGTGGTCACGTCCGAGGTCGTCGGTGTCTTCACCGCCGCCGCCACCACATCCTCCTCGAGGAGCACGGCGTCGGTGTTGGTGCCGCCCACGTCGATGCCGATGCGTCGTCTCACGCGAACACCGAGCGAAAGTCGAGGTTGTAGCCGAAGGCGCGCGGGCCCACGTGCTCGATCCCCTTGGGAGTGAGGAGGATGGGGGGCGCGGGGAGCGCGATAACCGTCACCCGCTGGCCATAGCGCAGCGTCTCCGTGCCGATCGCGTCACCCGCGACGGTGTCGAGCACGCAGATGAGATCAGGCGTCATGACCCGGGGCTCGCCGTCGAGCCAGCCCACCGCGAACTCGTTCTGGAACGCGAGTCGGAGCGTATGGCCCCGGAAGGCGTCGAGACCCTCGAGGGTCGCGGTGCCGCGGAGAAAGCCTTCGGTGGTGCGGCGGGCAATGTCGTGGATCTTGCCGCTGAAGATCTTGATGCCGGCTTCGACTTCCAGCACCGCGTCGATCGGGTCGCGGTGAGCCCGTCGCGCCGCCTGCACGGCCCGGCCGATGCCGATGGCCTTGGTGGTCGAGCCGAGGATCGCGCACTCCTTGATCTCCTTGCCGGTGCGGGGAGCCTTGCAGGTGGAGGCGATCGAGCCCACCTCCACGCAGGCCTTGCGGCTGAGGCGCTCCATCCACTTCCAGCTGGCCGCGCGCGCCACCACTACCGCGTTGTCGCGGACGTCGGCCAGAGTCAGCGGGTACATTTGCAAATCGTGGATGGCGAAGCTGGTCATCTGGGCCTCGGGGAATGCGCGCCCCATGCAGTCGCCGTCCACCACGGGCAGGTCCAGCATCGCCGCGGCCATGAAGGGCTGGATGGAGTTGCCCCCGCCGATCTCCAGCGACATCACCGCGCGGAACTTCCGGCCGAGGTACTCCTCCATCATGGTGACGGCCAGCGCCATGGTCTGGGGATCGGTGAGCCGCTCCTGACCGACGAGGGGCGCGCCCATGTTGGAGACGACCGCCACCAGGTCGTCGTCGGCCAGCTCGGACGCGTCCATGAGCCGGCACACCACGCCCTTCCGGTAGAGCTGGCGCATGTTGAGGAGGGCCAGGTACGGGCTGCCGCCGCCGCCCGTGCCGAGGATCCAGGCGCCGATGGCCAGGCTCTCTATCTCCTCCGCGGTCACCGGTCTCATCGCGACCTCCGCATCAGAATCCCGTGAACTCCTCGAGCCCCATGAAGCGCGCGATGCCCAGGACGAGCACGAGGGCCACCCCGATGGCGAAGGCGGACACCGCGGCCGCGGTGGGGTCGAAGGAATACTTGAGATAGGCGAAGAGCTCGATAGGGAGCGGGGTCAGCTTCGAGCTGGTGAGGAAGAGCGAGAGGGTGAAGTTGTCGAAGGAGATGGCGAAGGCGAAAATCGCGCCCGCCACCACGCCCGGCTTGATCAGCGCCAGGGTGACCTCGAAGAACGCGCGCACGGGGTTCGCGCCCAGGCTCTGGGCCGCCTCCTCGAGCGCGATGTCGAAGTGGGTGAGGGTGGCGGTGACGGTTCGGATCACGTAGGGCGTGGTCACCACGATGTGGCCGATGAGAAGCGCCGCATAGGAGGCCTGCATCCTGAAGAGCGTGTAGAACTGGAGGAGGGCGACCCCGGTGAGGATCTGCGGCAGGAGCAGCGGCGAGGTCACGAACGCGTTGAGCAGATCCCGGCCCCGGAAGCGGCCCCGCACCAGTGGGATGGCGGCGGCGGTCCCGATCACGGTGGAGGCGAGCGCGGTCCACATCGCGAGGTCGGTGGAGAGCCAGAGGGCCTGCATGAACTCCCGGCGCTGGAAGAAGTTGGCGAACCACTTGAGGGAGAAGCCCTGCGGGGGGAACGTGAAGTAGTTGCCCGCGTTGAACGCGGCGAGCACCACGATGACCATGGGGAGGAGGAGGAAGGCGTAGATCAGTCCGACCACGGAGCGCAGGATCACACGATCCCCCGGAGGGCGCGCTCGGTCACCTTGATATAGACCCCGATCAGGACTACCGAGATCAGGAGTAGCACGAAGGCGTTGGCGGCGCCGAAGGGCCAGTCGAAGACCGAGAGCACCTGCTCGTAGACCACCATGGGCAGCACGTGGACCTTGAAGCCTCCCACGAGGATCGGCACCACGAACGAGCTGATGGCCAGGGAGAAGACGAGCAGCGAGCCGGCAAGGATGCCGGGCAGCGACAGGGGCAGCGTCACCTCGAAGAAAGCGCGCCGGGGCGACGCCCCCAGCGTCTGCGAGGCCTCGATGAGCTCGGGCTCGATGCGCTTCAGCACCCCGGTGAGCGACAGCACCATGAAGGGCAGGAAGACGTGCACGAGGGCGAGCGTCACCCCGAACTTGTTGTACATGAGGGGCAGCGGCTTGGTGAGCCACCCGCCCCGCACGAGCGTCTCGTTGATGAGGCCACGGTCGGCGAGCAGGATCATCCAGCCGTAGCAGCGGATGACGATGCCCACGAGGAGCGGGGAGAGGATGAACACGATGAGCAGCGGCTTCCAGCGCGAGTTGGTCAAGGCCAGGTGGTAGGCCAGCGGGTAGCCCAGGAGCAGGGAGACCGCGGTGGTGATCACTCCGAGCCAGAGCGTGTCCCCGAGCACGCTCAGGTAGTAGGCGTCGGTGAAGAAGTGAACGTAGTGCCGAGGGGTGAAGGCCCACTCGAGCTGCCCGTAAGACTGCCGCGAGAAGCTGATGGCGAGCATCAGGAGCAGAGGGGCCACGAAGAACGCCACGAGGAGCAGGACGTACGGCCCCAGGAGCAGGACGCGGGCGCCGCGGGTCACGGATCAGCGGCCGAGGAGCTCCGCGGCCACGCGGGCCACGAGCAGGTTCGCCACCAGGGTGGGCGCGCCGGTCAGCGCGGCGATCTCGTCGCGCGTCTTGCCACGGAAGCCGATGCAGTCCATTACCACCAGGCCGGCCTGGCCGGCGCGCAGCGCGTCCGCCGCGCGACGCACCGCCGCCGGGTCGTTCTCTTCGTAGGGGGACAGGGGGACCACGTGCGCGTCGAAGCCGGAGGCGCGCCAGCGCGCGATGGTCTGCGGCACGTGGCGCTCGGATGGGGTCAGCACGCCCAGGCGCCCCGGAAAGACCATGGCGCGGAGGAGACCGAGCAGGAGCTGCTGCGGCTCGAGGAAGGGCCGGCGCGCCGTGAGCGTCGGGAACTGTCCGGTGCAGAGCAGCACGTTGAGCGCGACGCCCCGGTCCTCGAGCGCGGCGATCCGGGCCTCGATGCGGGGGATCATCTTGGTCTTGCCCACGAAGACCGACGAGCCGTCGGCGAGGCGGGTGACGAGAATCTCGTCGTCGCCCTCGGGGGCGAGGAGCGTGATCTGCTCGCGGGGGAGATCGTCGAGGGCGCCCGCCTCGATGATCTCGACGTCCTCGCCCAGGATGGCCGCCATGTCCGGCACCACGTCGCTGCGTGGAGACTGCCCCACCGTGATCAGCCCGACCTTGGTCATGCGATCTCCTCCCGGATGATCCGGGCATCGGCCGCCGCCCAGCCCGCGCGGACGCGGGCGCCCGCAGCGAAGCGGACCTCGCCCAGCTCGAGGGCCTGCAGCTCGAGCCCCGCGTCGCTCTTCAGGATGTAGCGGACAGTCTCGCCCTGGTAGACGACGTGGGCGACCGTCATGGCCAGCACGGAGTCCATCGCTCCCGTGGGCTCGAGCCGGATCCGCTCCGGGCGGAGGGCGATGGCGACGGCGGCGCCCGCCGGCGCGGCGCCGGTGGCGGCGAGCGTCGCGCTGCCGCAGTCCACCGTGTTCGCGCCCGCGGCCCGGCCCGAGAGCAAATTGATGTTGCCGATGAAGCCCGCCACGAAAGCCGTGGCGGGCGTCTCGTAGAGCCCGCGCGGCAGAGCCACCTGCTCGACGCGCCCGCGGTGCATCACCGCGATGCGGTCGGACATGGTGAGGGCCTCCTCCTGGTCGTGGGTCACGTAGATGGTGGTGATGCCGACTTCGCGCTGCAGCCGCTTCAGCTCGATCTTCATGTGGTCCCGGAGCTTCTTGTCGAGGGCGCCGAGCGGCTCGTCGAGCAGGAGCACCGCGGGGCGTGTGACCAGCGCGCGGGCCAGGGCCACCCGCTGCTGCTCGCCGCCCGAGAGCTGGCCCGGATAGCGCGCGCCGTGACCGGGGAGCTGCACGAGGGCCAGCGCCTCGGCCACCCGGCGGGCGATCTCCGCCTTCTCCACGCGCTGCATGCGGAGGCCGAAGCCCACGTTCTGGGCCACGGTGCGGTGCGGGAAGAGCGCGTAGTGCTGGAAAACCATCCCCACCTGCCGTTGGTGCGGGGGCACCCGGGTGACCACCGTGCCGTTGATCGCCACCTCTCCTGCGTCGGGCGTGACGAAACCGGCCACCGAACGCAGGGTAGTCGTCTTGCCGCACCCGGACGGGCCGAGGAGCGTAAAGAACTCGCCGGGGGCCACGCTGAGCGATACCCCGTCGAGCGCCCGCGTGGCCCCGTAGTGCTTGACGAGGCCGCTCAGCGCCACGGTCCCGCTGGCGCGGGGGGCTTCGCTCAACGCATCTCCTTGTTCCACTTCTCGGTCCACTGCGGCCGCTGCTTCGCGACCTGGGCCCAGTCGAAGAGCACGAGCTTGTCCACCTCGGCCGGCCCGCTGATGATCTTCTTGGCCACGTCGGCAGGCACCTTCACCGTCCGGTTGGTGGGGCTCCAGAACAGCTCGGTGGCGAAGGCGAGCTGAACCTCGGGCGAGATGTAGGCGTCGATGAACTTCCACGCCAGCTCCTTGTGCTTCGAGCCGCGCGTGACCTGCACGATCTGGTCGAGGATGGGCAGACCCTCGCGGGGAGCGGCCCAGTCCACCGGAATGCCCCGCTTCTGCAGATCGTAGGTGGAGGCGTCGTGGAGCACCGCCATGACGACCTCCTTCTGCTCCAGCTGCTTCTCCACCGTGCCGGTGAAGTCCACCAGCTTGGGCTGGGCGCGCTTGATGGCGGCGACCCCCGCATCGATGTCGAAGTAGTCCTTGCCGTAGATCTTCGAGACCATGAAGAGGAAGTTGATCCCGAGCGTATTCCCGATGACGTAGGTCGCCCGCTTGCCCACGTAGGCCTCGTCCCAGAAGTCCTTCCACGAGGTGGGCTTCTTGAGGCCCATGTCGGTGCGGTAGGCGAGGCCGATGCGGCCCCAGAACATGGCCAGGCTCGTGTCACCGATGAGGGCCGTCGGGTAGAGGTTCTTGATGTTGGGGGCGAGGGTCTCGTTCCGCTTGTCGAAGAAGCCACGCTCGCGCGGAATCGGGAAGGCCGGCTCGTTGCCGAAGACGACGTCGTAGGGCGGGTTGTCGGGGCCGGCGGCGAGGAGCTTGGCCACCCACTCGGTGGTGATGCCGGTGACGATCTCGACCTTCACCCCGTGCTTCTTCTCGAAAGGCTCCACGAGGGCCTTCTTCATCACCTCCGACCAGCGGCCCCCGTAGCCGGTGACGACGAGGGTCGTCGACTGGGCATCGGCGCCGGCCAGGGGGACGAGCGAGCCGGCCAGGATGGTGAGCAGGATGAGCAAGGCCGAGCGGGAACGCGGTGCACGCCTCATGAGCAAGCCTCCAGTGCGGGTTGGCCTCTGCTTTTCTCACGAAGCCCCACGATATTCAAGAGGAAGAAGTGCGGCATGAGCGCGCAAATCATACAAGGCCGCCCGGCTAGCGCTTCTGGTACTCGGGGCGCCAGCGGAGGAGACGGACCTCGATCTGCCGGATGCCAAGGGCCATCACGATGCCGATGGCGCCGAGCACGAAGAGCGCCACCATCATGTCGGCGGCATTGAGGGTACCCAGCGACTGGATGATGAGGTAGCCGAGCCCGCCCCCCGACTCCCCGCCGATGAATTCGCCCACCACCACCCCGATGAGGGCAAAGGAGATGGACGGCGTGAGCGAGGCGAAGGTCCAGGCGAGGGTCGAGGGCACGATCACCGTGCGGAGGATCTGGCGCTCGCCCGCGCCGAGGAAGCGCGCGCTGTGAATCAGATCGGCATCCACGCTGCGCGCGCCCTGGAAGGTGTTGAAGAAGACGATGAAGAACACGATGCTCCACGCGAGGACGATCTTGGCGAGAAGCCCGAACCCGAACACCATGGTGATGAGGGGGACGAGGGCGATGCGGGGCAGCGAGTTGAAGGCCACGATGAAGGGGTCGAAGACGCGCGCGACCTGGTCGCTCCGCCCGAGGAGCAGCCCGGTCACGAAGCCCGAGGTGATGCCCACCATGAAGCCCCACAGCGTGGACTGCACGGTGGAAAGCGCCATGCGCCAGAGGGGAAGGCGCACCTCGTCCGACATCAGGTAGGCGAATCGATGCGCGATGGCGGAGGGCCGGCTGATGAAGAACGGATCGATCCAGTACAGTCCCGGCGTCTTCGAGACGGCCTTGATGCCCGTGAGGTATTCCCAGGCGGCGAGGAAGGCGATCAGGATACCCAGCCGCCACGCCCACACGCTCCAGGTCCCCCCCTTCACGAGAGCCGCTCCTGGAACTCCTCGCCCAGCGCGTGCCAGATCTCGCCGTACTCGCGCAAGTACTCCGCGCTCTCCCGTAACGCGATCACGTCGCGCGGCCGCGGCAGCTTCACGTCGTAGACCAGCTTGATCCGTCCCGGCCGCCGCGTCATGACCACGATGCGGTCGGCGAGGGTGATCGCTTCCGACAGATCGTGGGTGACGAAGACCACCGTCTGCCGGCGGGAGCCCCACAGCCCGAGCAGCTCGGCGTGCAGGTTGAGCTTGGTATGCGTGTCGAGCGCGCCGAAGGGCTCGTCCATGAGGAGGATCTCCGGATTGACGACGAGCGAGCGCATGAGGGCGACCCGCTGCCGCATGCCCCCCGACAGGGTGGCGGGAAACGCCTCCTCGAAACCCTCGAGACCGGCGAGCTTGACGGCCTCCTTCACGCGGGCCCCGACCTCGGCCCGGCCCACGCCGCGGTACTCGAGGCCGAGGGCAATGTTGCGCTCGACCGTGCGCCAGGGGAAGACGGTGTCCTTCTGGAAGACGTAGCCGATCTGGGGGGCGGAACGGGCGCCCACGCGCGCCCCGTCCACGAGGATCTCCCCGCTCGTGGGAGCGACGAGCGAGCCGATCATATTGAGGATGGTGGACTTGCCGCAGCCCGAGGGGCCGACCACGGCCACGAATTCACGGTCGTGCACGTCGAAGGTGACGCCGGAGACGGCGCAGATCTCTCGCGGACCCTGGTGGAAGGTCTTCGAGAGGTCCCGGATGGCGATACGGACGCGGGACACTACTTGAGCTTCGCCTGCGCCTTCCTGACGAACGACATGTCCACCGCCTGTTTGAAGGGGATCGGCTTCTCGACAGCGAGAGGCGCCCACACCTTCATGCCCCGCTCGTAGTCCCTCTCGTCGATGACGAAGTCCCAGTCGAAGATGGTCCGGTAGTAGCGCACGGACTCGAGGATCTCGTCACGGCTGTAGGTGGACATGTAGGGCTTCTGGAGCAGCTCCACCACTTCCTCGTCCTTGGCCTTCCTGATCCACTGCTGGGCCCGATAGCAGGCGTTGACATAGCCCTGCACGAGGTCGGGCGACTTCTCGATCGTCTCCTTCAAGACGTAGCCGACGGTCACGGGGATGGGGCCGCCGAACACGCGGTTCCATGCCTTCTCGTCCTGGACATCGTAGATGGGATGGCCGAAGCCATGGGCGACCGCCTTCGACTGCCATTCCGGCACGGCCATGATCGCGTCGAACTTGGCGCCCTTGAGGCCGGCGAGCATGGTGAGGTCGCCGCCGCCCCCGACCCACTCGACGGAATCGTTCACCGGCTTGCCGTCGGCCCCCTTGATGTTCTTGAGCACGTAGACGCCGTAGACGTAGGTGCCGGAGCCGATGGCGGTGGCCGCGATCACCGCCTTGCGGCCCACGAGCTTCTGATCGGCCAGCGCCTCGACGCTCTTGACGCCCTTGTCGAACAGCTCCTTGCGCACGACGATATTGGCGTAGGAGCAGCGCGTGTCGGTGGCGAAGATCATCAGGGCGTCCTTGCCCTTCTCCGTGATCTTGAGCGGATGATTCGAATCGCCCAGCGCGAACAGCACCTGCCCCGCGGCCAGCGCCTGGACGACTTTCGCGCCGCCCCCCGGCACGATGAAGTCCGGGGTCAGGAGACCTTCGGCTTCGAAAAACTTCTTCTGCGCCGCGACCAGGTGCTGGCCGTATACGAAGGTGGAGACGCTGTGGGAAGCGCTGATGGGCTTCGGGGCCTGGGCCCACCCGCGGGCAGGCAAGCCGGCCGCGGCCGCGCCGCCGAAGAGCCCGGCGGTCTTGATGAAATTCCGGCGCGTCCAAGGCGCCGCGGTTGGCTTCCGTGCCATCGGGTGTCCTCCGTGAGGGGGTGGGAAGAGCGGCCGGGGAACGGGCGGAAATGTACACGCGGACGAGGCAAGTGTCAATCGCACATTGGCCCAAACACGTTGACAGCAAAGGTTTTTTGGGCTATTGTCCATGAGTGGAACCGGCGCTGTCTTTCCCCTCCGTGCGCAGCCAGAGGCTCCTATGATCCGCAGCATGACCGGGTACGGCCGCGCCGAAGTCGCGGGGGCCCGTCTGAGCCTCACCGTGGAGTGCAAGTCCCTCAATCACCGCCACCTCGACATCGTGGTCAAGCTGCCGCGCGCATTCTCGGCCCTGGAGCTCGATGCCCGCCGAATCATACAGGCCGCGGTTCAGCGCGGCCGGGTGGAAATCGGCGTGAGCGCGGCGCCCATCGAAGGCACGCCTGCGACCGGGCTCTCGGTAGACATGGCCCAGGCGCGGGCCTATGTCGCGATGGCCCGCAGAGTCGGCGACGACCTCAAGCTCGGTGACCGGCTCGATCTCCAGTGGGTGCTCGAGCGGCCGGGTGTGCTCTCGCGCGACGACCAGGAGGCGCCGTCACCGGAGGACGGCTGGCCGCTCCTTCACGACGCGCTCAGCAAGTCGCTCGCTGAGCTCTGCGCGCGACGGGAGGCGGAAGGAGCGGCGCTCGGCAAAGAGCTCGGCGCGCTTCTTGCCACTCTTGGCGAGCACGTGGCCGTCATGGTCGGCCGCGCGCCGGCCGCGCTCGAGCGCAAGCAGCAGCGGCTCCGCGAGCGGGTGCAGGCACTCCTCGGCGTCCAGCCCCTCGACGAAGGGCGGCTCGCCACCGAGGTCGCGATGTGGGCCGAGAAAAGCGACATCTCCGAGGAGGTGGCGAGGCTGCACGCGCACCTGGGCGAGTTCGCTCGGCTCCTCGACGAAGGCGGGCCGGTGGGGCGCACTCTCGATTTTCTCATCCAGGAGATGAACCGGGAAGTGAACACAGTGGGCGCCAAGGCGGACGACCTCGAGCTGTCCCAGTCCGCCATCGCCACCAAGACCACGCTGGAGAAGCTCAGGGAGCAGGTCCAGAATATTGAGTAGTCCAGCTCGATGGAACTGATCAAGCGGCGCGGCGCGCTGATCGTGGTCTCGGCCCCCTCGGGAGCGGGAAAGACCACGCTGTGCCACGAAGTTCGACAGCTCGTACCTGATCTCTTCTACTCGGTCTCGCATACCACCCGGGCCCCGCGCCCGGGCGAAGTGAACGGGACGGACTTCCACTTCGTGACGGAGGCCGAGTTTCTCGAGATGCGTGACCGGGACGCCTTCGCCGAATGGGCGGCGGTTCACGGCCACTACTACGGCACGCCCGTCCGGGCCCTCGAAGGGGCGCTGTCCCGCGGGCTCGATGTCCTGCTCGACATCGACACCCACGGTGCGCGGCAGCTCCGCCAGCGGTATCCGGAGGCGGTGTCGGTATTCATCATGGCGCCCTCGATGAAAGAGCTCGAGGCGCGTCTTCGGGAGCGGAGAAGCGATGCGCCGATGGAGATCGCCCGGCGGCTCTCCCGCGCCCGCGAGGAGATTACCGCGTGGCGGCAGTACGATTATCTGATCATCAACCGGGACGTGAAGGAGGCCGTGGACCAGCTTGTCACCGTCATCGAGGCGGAGCGCTGGCGGACGAGCCGTCTCACTCTCAAATTCCCCGACGTGGAGGTCCCAGAGTGATGTCATTCCCCTCGCTGGAGCAGTCCCTCGACAAGGTCTCGAACCGTTACCTGCTCGTCGTCCTCGCCGCCAAGCGGGCCCGCCAGCTGAACCGCGGCGCCGCGGCCCAGGTCGACAGCAAGCACAAGAAGCCGACCAGTATGGCGCTGGAAGAGATCGCCGACGCCAAGGTCGGCTATCGCGTCCGCGAAGAAGACGCCCCCAAGGAGTAGCGCCGAGAGCGGGGAGCGAGCCATGAGCGTGGCGGGTCAGCACATCATCCTCGGCGTCACCGGCAGCATCGCGGCCTACAAGGCCGTGCTGCTGCTGCGCGAGCTCACTGCACGCGGGGCGGTGGTGACGGTGGTGATGTCCGGCCACGCCGAGCATTTCGTGGCTCCCCTCACCTTTCGGACGCTATCGGGCCGGCCCGTGCTCTCGAGTCTCTTCGACCCGCAGAGCGAAGACGCGGTGGAGCACGTGGCGCTGGCGGAGCGGGCGCAGGCCTTCGTGGTGGCGCCGGCCACCGCCAATCTTCTCGCCAAGGCCGCCCACGGCATCGCGGACGACTTCCTCACCACCCTCCTCCTCGCCGCCCGCTGTCCCATCCTGCTCGCCCCCGCGATGGATGGCGGCATGTGGGACCACGCAGCGGTGCAGGCGAACGTGGAGACGCTCCGCGAGCGCGGCGTCACCGTCCTGGAGCCCGAAGCGGGCGCGCTCGCCTCGGGGCTCAGCGGCAAGGGCCGGTTGCCCGAGACGGAGACTCTGGTCGAAGCCGTGGAACGGGCGCTCACGCCGCGGCGCGACCTCGCGGGCGAGCGCTTCCTCGTGACTTCGGGGCCCACCCGAGAGCCGATCGATCCCGTGCGGTATTTGTCGAACCGCTCCTCGGGCAAGATGGGCCATGCCGTGGCCACCGCGGCCCTCCGCCGCGGCGCCGAAGTGGTGCTGATCTCCGGGCCGACCACCCTCAAGCCTCCCGCGGGCGCCGTCTACGTGCCCGTGCAGACGGCCGAGGAGATGCGCGAGGCCGCGCTCCAGCATCTGGCCGCGGCCACCGTGGTGATCAAGGCCGCCGCGGTGGCCGACTACCGTGTCGAGAAGCCGAGCGCGACCAAGATCAAGTCCGGGCGGAAAAGCGATGGGCTCACTCTCTCGCTGGTGCCGAATCCCGACATCCTGAAGGAGCTGGCGCAGAAGAAGGGGGGCGCCTTCCTCGTGGGCTTCGCCGCCGAAACCAACGACCTGCGCGCGCACGCCACCGACAAGCTTCGCGCCAAGGCCATCGATCTCCTCGTGGCCAATGATGTGAGCCGCCACGACATCGGCTTCGAGGCCGACGACAATCAGGTGATCCTGCTGGATCGCTGGGGCGGCACCCAGGAGCTCCCGCGCATGACCAAGATACAGGTGGCGCACGCCATCCTCGACCGGGTTCTCGCTCTGCGCCCGACGCCCGAGCCCCGCCGCACCTCCTCCCGCTGAGCACGATGGAAGATCCGCGCGAGGCCCTCGGAGAGGCGCTCGCCGCCGCCGCCGACACCCTGCGCCACCACCGCGCTCTGGGGCTCACCGAGGTGGCGCTCCACCGCCCCGAGCCACCGGATTCCGCGGTGGCGCTCGCGGAACAGGAGCGGGCGCTCCAGGGCTGCACCCTCTGCAAGCTCTGCCAGAGCCGCAAGACCATCGTGTTCGGCTCGGGCAATCCGACGGCGAAGCTCGTGGTGATCGGCGAAGGACCGGGCGAGGAAGAGGACAAGCAGGGCAAGCCTTTCGTCGGCCGGGCCGGGCAGCTCCTGACCAAGATGCTCGCCGCGGTGAAGTTCGACCGCGAGCGCGACTGCTATATCTGCAATGTCGTGAAGTGCCACCCCGAGCGGAACCGCAATCCCGAGCCCGACGAGGTGGCCGCCTGCAATCCGTTCCTGCTCGCTCAGCTCGACGCCCTGCAGCCCGCGGTGATACTGGCCCTGGGCAACTTCGCCGCCCAGACTCTCCTCGGCACCAAGGACGGCATCACCAAGCTGCGCGGCCGCTCGTACTTCTACCGCGATATCGTCCTCGTGCCCACCTTCCATCCGGCCTTTCTCCTGCGTAACCCCGGCGATCAGTACAAGCGCATGGCGTGGGACGATCTCAAGCTCGCCCGTCGCGAGTGGGAGCGCCTGACCACGGGCACCACCTGACCTCCCCCGCACACCCTCTCGAAAACGTCGGCATCGACGCGCTCGACCCTGCGACGAAGAGAAATCGCCGCGCGTACCAGCGGCTGTCGCGCGCCCGTCCCCGGGCGCGCCCCGGTGAAAATGGGGGAGTGCGGGGGCCATTTCGAGGCCCCCGCAATTAAATGACCGCGGACGTCGTGTTCGATCTTCCGCTCGATCACCCCTTCTCCTACCGGGTTCCCGATGCTCTGCGCGTGACCGTGGGTCAACGCGTGAGCGCGCCGCTGGGTGGACGCCCGCGGGTCGGCGTGGTGGTGGCCCTTCGACCGGACGCCGACGAAGAGCTCAAGCCGATACAGTCTCTGGTCGAGCCCGCGGCCATTCTCTCCAGCGCAGGGCTCGCGCTCGGCCGGTGGATCGCCGACGAGAGCCTTTCCTCGTGGGGCTCGACGCTCTCCGCCTTGCTGCCGCCGCCGCCCCGTAGCAAACGAGCGGAGGTCATCGCGCCGGCCGCCGGTCCGAGCGCAGCGGCTCTCCCACAGGCGGCCGAGCTATGGACGGACGCGGAGCGACACGAGCGGCTCGCCGCCGAGCTCGGCCAGGCGCCCGGTGGCGCCCTCGTGATCGCCCCCGATACCGAGAGCGCGGCAGGCTGGGCCCGCCGACTCGACGCGGGCCGCCTCGATAGCGGGGCGAGCGCCGGGGAGCGCCGCGCGACCTGGTTCGCTTCCGCGCGCGGCCGGCCGCGCGTGGTGGTGGGCACGCGCGGCGCGCTGCTCGTGCCCCTCACGGCGCCGGCGACCCTCGTGCTCCTCGACGAGCAGGACTCCGCCCACAAGCCTCCCGGCCCCCCACGGCTTCACTCGCGCGACATCCTTCTCCATCGCGCCGAGCTGGAGGGCAGCCGCCTCATCATGCTCGCGGGCGCGCCATCCGTCGAGAGCTGGCATCGAGCGAATTCAGGCGCCCTCATCCGCGCGGGGGGCCCTCCGGGCGCATGGCCCGAGATCATCACGGCCGACACCCGGGGCATTCTCCGCAACCATCCCTTGACCCTGCCCATGACGCGCGCCATCGAGAACATGTCGCGCGCCGGTCGCGGAGTTCTTCTCGTGGTAAGTCGCTCCGCCGGCGCCCTCGGCTGCAATGACTGCGGCGCCGTCCTGCGCTGCCCCGACTGCGGCGTCGCCCTGGCCGTGCGACGCAATCGCCGCTCGCTTGCCTGCCGGCTCTGCGCGAGAGCGGATCCCCTGCCCGAGCGCTGTCCGAGCTGCGGCGGCCACAAGCTTCAGCCGTTCGGCTGGAATGCCGAGCGCGTCGAGGCCTCGGTGCGACGCCGCTTCCCGCGGCTCGCCGTTTCGTGTACCGACCCGGACGCCCAGGTGGTGATCGGCACCCCGGCCCTTCTGCGCGCGGCCCGCTCCCGCCCCTGGGGCGCCGTCGGCTTCATCTGGCTCGATGGCCTGCTCCGCGTACCGGACTTTCGAGCGGGAGAGCGCGTCTTCCAGCTCCTCTGGGCCGCCGCGGAGGCCACCGGCACCGGCGGACGGCTCATCATCCAAACGCTTCATCCCGACCACTACGCGCTCGCCGCCGTGCGCGACGGGAACCGCGAGACCTTCTACGGGGCCGAGCTCGAATTCCGCTCCGAGCTCGGCTATCCGCCCTTCCGTCGGCTCTGTCAGATCTCCGCCCGCGGCAAGGCGGCGGCCGGCACGCGCACGCTGCTCGACGAGGCATCGGAAGCGCTTCGCGGCATTCCCGGGCTGACCGTCTATCCCGCCCTCGCCCTGGGCACCGCGGGAGCAGCGACCGCGTCGCGCATGCGCTTCGTGGTCAAGGGGCCCGATGATCTGCCGCGGCGCATCGGCCCCGCCCTCCGCCCCTTCCTCGAGCGCGGACGACGCTCGCACGGTGTGGTAGAAATAGAGATGGATCCCGTTTCGATATAGGAGACTCGTTCTCGTGGCTCTACTCGACGTCAGGCTCTACGGCGACCCCATGCTGCGGCGCAAGGCTGCGCACGTGCGGGAGGTGACGCCCGAGATGCGCGGGCTCATCGCCGACATGGTGGAGACCATGTTCCACCAGGTGGGCATCGGCCTCGCCGCCCCGCAGGTGGGCATTCCCTATCGGGTGCTCGTGATGGACGACGGCAGGGGGGCCGCCCGGGCCCTCATCAATCCGGTCATCACGAAGCGCAGCGGTTCCGTGGTGGACGAGGAAGGCTGTCTCTCCCTCCCCGGCATCTACGCCGACGTTGAGCGGAGCAAGACGATCACCGTCCAGGCCATGGACGAGGACGGCCAGCCTTTCGATCTCGAAGCGGGAGGCATGCAGGCGCGTGTCATCCAGCACGAGATGGACCATCTGGACGGCGTCCTCTTCATCGACCACCTGTCGCCCGTGGCGCGCGACCGCATCAAGAAGAAGATCCAGAAACACGGCTTCCCAAAGGAGAGGCGATCTCGAGCCTTCGCCCTCTAGCTTGAAGGTCTTGTTCTATGGGACGCCCGAGTTCGCGCTGCCGACACTCGAGGCCCTCCTCGAGCATCACACGGTCGTGGCCGCGGTCACCCAGCCCGACAAGCCCGCGGGTCGCGGCCGGCATGTGAGCCCCCCGCCCGTCAAGGAGCGCGCGCGCGCCGCGGGCATCGCCGTGCTCCAGCCGCCGCGCCTGCGTGAGCCGGGCTGGCCCGAGCGGCTGGCGGAATTCGACGCCGACGCGGCCGTGGTGGTCGCCTTCGGACAGATCCTGCCCAAGACGGTGCTGGAGGTCCCTCGGCGCGGCTCCATCAATGTCCACGCGTCGATCTTGCCGCGCTACCGCGGCGCCGCGCCCATCGCGTGGGCCATCATGCGGGGCGAGACCGAGACGGGCATCACAACGTTTCAGATGGATCCGGGCATGGACACGGGCGACATGCTGCTTACGGAATCCACCCCCATCGGCGCCGAAGAAACCGCGGGCGAGCTCTCGGCACGGCTGAGCGGGTTGGGGGCCCGCGTTCTCATCCGCACCCTCGACACCCTCGACACTCTGTCGCCCATTCCGCAAGATCACGCGCAGGCGACGCTGGCTCCCCGGCTCAAGAAGGAAGACGGGTCGCTGCGGCTGGGCGAGCCGGCGCGGCAGCTCGTCAACCGGGTGCGAGGGTGCAATCCGTGGCCGGGGGCGGCGGTCATGACGCCGGCGGGCCGGCTCCTGATCTGGCGCGCCGCCGCCGTGCCTCATCCGGCGCGGGCAGAGCCCGGCACTCTGGTGGTGAGCGGGCCGGGCGCCCTCTGCATCGCCACGGGCGAGGGTCTGCTCCTGCCCGTCCAGGTCCAGCCGGAGAACCGCAAGGCCATGGCGTGGGAGGATTTCCTTCGCGGCGCGCGGATCGGTCCGGGGGCGCGGGTCACGGAGATCGGCGCGTGAGCCCCGTGCTCCGCGCCGGCCCGGTTTCGCAGTCGCGCTACGAGGCCCTCCGCGTCCTCGTCCGCGTCGAGGAGGACCGCGCCTTTGCCGACATCGTTCTCGAGCACGCGCTCGAGCATGCGCGCCTCGACGCCCGCGATGCCGGGCTCTGCACGGAGCTGGTCTACGGCACGCTCAGATGGCGCCGGCATCTCGATTGGCGGCTCGCGCCCCACCTGAACCGCCCCCTCGAGAAGCTCGACCCCTGGGTCCGCGCGCTGCTGCGGCTCACCGCCTATCAGCTCTTCCTCCTCGACCGCGTGCCGCGCTGGGCGGCCGTGGACGAGGCAGTGAGCCTCGCCAAGCTCAAGTCGCGCAAGCCCGGGCCGCCGGAATTCGTCAACGCGGTGCTGCGCTCGCTCACGCGTGCCGCGGGCCCTCCTCCGTTGCCCGCCCTGCCCGTGGAGGCCGCGGCGGTGCGCTGCTCTTTTCCCGACTGGATAGCCGCCCGCTGGATCACGCGCTATGGCGTGACGGAGGCGGAGGCCCTCATGACCGCCTCGAACGAGCGGCCGCCCACGACCATCCGGGTCAATGCGCTCCGCATCACCCGCGAGGCGTTCGCCGCGCGCGCGCGGGACGAAGAGCTGGCCCGGACACGACCCACCGAGCTCGTGCCCGAAGGACTGATCATCGATCACGGCGCGGTGGGGCGGTGGGCCGCCTTCGCGGAGGGCGCATTCACGGTGCAGGATGAAGCCTCCATGCTCGTGGCGCGTCTCCTCGATCCGAAGCCGGGCGAGCTCGTGGCTGACACCTGCGCCGCCCCCGGCACCAAGGCCACGCACCTTGCCGAGCTCATGGGCAATCGAGGCCGTATCATCGCCATGGATCCGCAGGCCGCGCGCCTCAAGCTGGTAGCAAGGGCGGCGGCGCGACTGGGGATCAGCATCATCGAAGCCCACCTGGGAGGAGCGGCGACGCTTGCGGGCCGCTGGCGCGGCAAGTGCGATCGCGTCCTCGTCGACGCCCCCTGCTCGAACCTCGGCGTGCTCCGCCGCAACCCCGACGTGAAGTGGCGCCGCACCGAGGAAGATCTGGGCCGGCTCCAGGAGAAGCAGAAGACCATCATCGCCGCCGCCGCCTCGATGGTGAGGCCGGGAGGGCGGCTCGTCTATGCGACCTGCTCGCTCGAGCCTGACGAGAACGAGGCCGTGGTCGCCTCGCTACCCGGCTACGGAAAAGACTGGAAGCCGGATCCGCCCGGGGCCTGCCCCGTGCCTCCCGACGCACTGGGCTTCGTGCGCCTCTACCCTCACGTGCACGGCACCGACGGCTTCACTGCGGTCAGACTCCGGCGAACAACGTGAGGCGGTGCCCGCGGGTTTGCCGGAGCGTGAGCCATGGGGTAAGGTCATAGCGACATGAAGATCGCCCCGAGCATTCTCTCCGCCGACTTCGCCGCGCTGGGCGAGGCGATTGCGCGAGTCGAGGCAGGTGGCGCCGATCAGCTCCACCTGGACGTCATGGATGGCCGCTTCGTGCCGAATATCACGATCGGACCCCCTGTGATCGAGTCCATCCGAAAGCGCACGCGCCTGCCCCTGGACGTCCACCTGATGATCGTCGAGCCCGAGCGCTATATCGAGACCTTCGTGAGAGCAGGTGCCGACCTCCTGACCGTCCACGCCGAGGCCTGCCCGCACCTGCATCGGACCCTGCATCAGATCAGGGAGGCGGGCGCCAAGGCCGGGGTCGCCCTCAATCCCTCCACGCCTCCCGAGGCCATCGAGTGGGTGCTGGACAGCCTCGATCTCATCCTGGTCATGTCCGTGAACCCCGGCTTCGGCGGGCAGTCCTTCATCCCGTCCTCCCTCGCAAAGCTGCGCCAGATAAAGACCCTCGTCGGCAGCCGCCTTGTGGAGGTCTCGGTGGACGGCGGGGTCGACCATGACAGGGCCGCCTCCCTCGCTCAGGCGGGGGCGACCACCCTGGTGGCCGGCTCGGCTGTCTTCGGCTCCCATGATCCCGGTCAGGCCGTCAAGGATTTGCGGAGTGCGTCGGAAGTATTGAAGTAGGCTTGACTTTTCCCCTCCCCGCCATTATAGTTTAGCGTTTCCTGAAGGCTACTTCAGGGTTACGCCATGCTCGACAGCCTTACCGCGCGCCTCACGGGAATCTTCGACCGGCTCCGTGGATTCGGCCGGCTGACGGAGGAGAATGTCCAGGAGGCCCTGCGCGAAGTGCGCGTCGCTCTTCTCGAAGCGGACGTCAATTTCAAAGTCGTCAAGACCTTCATCGAGCGGGTTCGCGTCAAGGCCATCGGACAGGACGTGCTCACGTCGCTCACGCCGGGCCAGCACGTGGTCAAGGTCGTGCACGACGAGCTGGTCGAGCTGCTCGGCGGCTCGGGACACCGGCTGGCCATGGCGTCGCATCCCCCTACCGTCATTATGCTGGTGGGCCTGCAGGGCTCGGGCAAGACCACGTCCGCCGCCAAGCTTGCGCGGCATTTCCAGAAGCAGGGGCAGCATCCCATCCTGGCCTCCGCCGACGTCTACCGTCCCGCGGCTATGGAGCAGCTCCGACGTCTCGGCAAGGACTTGGGCATCCCCGTGCTCGGCGAGGAGAAGCAGAGGCCCGTCGACATCTGCCGCGCGGCGCGCGACGAAGCGGCCCAGCGCGGGCTCTCCCCGCTCATTCTCGACACGGCGGGCCGGCTGCACATCGACGAAGAGATGCTCGACGAGCTCCGCGCCATCAAGAAGGACGCCTCACCGCACCACGTGCTCCTCGTGGTAGACGCCATGACCGGCCAGGACGCTGTCACCGTGGCGGACAAGTTCAACGCGGCCGTGGGCATCGACGCGGTGGTACTGACCAAGATGGACGGCGACGCCCGCGGCGGTGCCGCGCTGTCGGTGCGCGAGGTCACGGGGCGGCCTATTGCCTTCGTCGGGGTGGGCGAGAAAACGGACGCGCTCGAGCCCTTCCATCCCGACCGGCTCGCCCAGCGTATCCTCGGCATGGGCGACGTGCTCTCGCTCGTGGAGAAGGCCCAGGCCACCGTGGATGCCACCCAGGCCGAGGAGATGGCGCGGAAGATCCGCGAGGACAGCTTCTCCCTCGAAGACTTCGCGGCCCAGCTCAAGCAGCTTCGCTCCATGGGCCCGCTCGGGCAAATCATGGAGATGATCCCGATGTTCAAAAGCGCCAAGGGCATGCCCAAGGAGCTGAAGGGCGAGGAGCAGGACCTCAAGCGCTTCGAGGCGATCATCAGCTCCATGACCCCCGACGAGCGCGTGAAGCCCGCGATCATCAACGGCAGCCGCCGATCCCGCATCGCCAAGGGCAGCGGCACCCAGGTCGCCGACGTGAACCGGCTGCTCAAGCAGTACGCGCAGCTCAAGCAGATGATGAAAGGACTCAAGCAGATGGAAGGGCGCATGGGCAAGCTCAAGGGCGCCCTCCCCTTCCTGCCCAGATAACCACACGAAAGAGGTGAGCCAGTGGCTGTACACATTCGATTGAGAAGAACCGGGACGACGAAGAAGCCCGCCTACCGCGTGGTCGTGGCCGACTCGCGCGCGGCGCGTGACGGGCGCTTCATCGAAGTCATCGGGCACTACAACCCGCTGACCAATCCGCCGACCATCAAGATCTCCACCGAAAAGGCGGCGGAGTGGATCAAGAAGGGTGCGCAGCCGTCGAACACCGTGAAGCACCTCCTCGCCCAGGCCGCGAAAGCCGCCCAGGTGTAGGGACGGACGCGTGGCCGCGGGAGCCCTCATTGCGGTGGGAGAGGTGCTCCGGCCCTGGGGCCTCCTGGGCGAGCTGCGCGTGAAGCCACTCACGGATCGGCCGGAGGAGCGTTTCCGGGGCCTGCGCGACTGCGTGCTCTGGGAGCCTGCCGCCAACCGGCGCGAAGACTGCCGCATCTCGGGCTGCCGCTTCGAAGGCCCCGAGCTCTTCGTGAAAATGGAAGGCGTGACGTCGCCGGAGGCCGCGAAGCGATTCTCGGGGCGGCTGCTCGCGGTGGCGCAGGAGGACGCGCTGCCCGCGCCCGAGGGGCATTTCTACCCCTGGGAGATGGCGGGGGCCGTGGTCGAGACGCGGGACGGCCGGCGCGTGGGCGAGTTCGTGGGCGTGGACGACCATACGGCCCAGCCGCTCTGGATCGTGGCCGCTGAAGGTCGTGAGCATTTGGTGCCGGCGGTGCCGGAGATCGTGGTGGACGTGAACGTCAAGGAACGGCGGATCGTCATCGACCCGCCCGAAGGACTGCTCGACCTGTGAGAATCGACATCGTGACGCTCTTTCCCGGCATGGTGGAGCCCGCGCTCAGCGACTCCATCGTGGGGCGCGCCCGCACGCGCGGAATCGTGGACATCCGCGTCCACAACCTGCGCGACTGGGCCGAGGGGCGGCATCGCGTGACCGACGACACCCCCTTCGGGGGCGGGGGCGGGATGATCATGAAGCCCGAGCCCATCGCCCGCTGCGTCGAGTCGCTGCGGGCCCCCGGGGCGCGCGTCATCCTCCTCGATCCGGCGGGGCGGCGCTTCACCCAGGTGGTCGCGCGCGAGCTCGGCCAGGCGCCGCACCTCGTGCTGCTGTGCGGCCGCTACGAAGGGGTGGACGAGCGTGTGCGAGAGCATGTGGTGGACGAGGAGCTGTCCATCGGCGACTACGTCCTCTCGGGGGGCGAGGCGGCCGCCCTCGTCGTGACGGAGACGCTCACACGGCTTCGTCCCGGCGCCCTCGGCGACGAGGCGGCATCGTCGCGCGATTCCTTCTCCCGCGGCCTCCTCGAGCATCCGCAGTACACGCGACCCGAGGTGTTCGCGGCGTGGGCCGTGCCCGACGTCTTGCGCTCCGGCGACCACGTCCGGATCGAGCGGTGGAAACGCGTCATGTCCGTGTGGCGGACGTGGGTGCGGCGGCGGGATCTGCTGGAGACGGCGGATCTCTCCCCCGAAGAGCAAAAGTGGGTGGCGGGCTTCAGTCAGGGCCGGCCGCCCGAGGACTATCTCGAGTAAGGAGCCACCAGCATGCAAGCCATTCACATCGTCGAAGCGGGACAGCTGAAGAAGGACCGGGGCGGCTTCGAGCCGGGCGACACCATCCGCGTGTCCGTCAAGGTCGTCGAGGGAGAGAAGGAGCGCCTGCAGGCGTTCGAGGGCGTGGTGATCCGGAAGCGCGGCGCGGGGGCCTCGGCCTCGTTCACCGTGCGACGCATCTCCTACGGCGTGGGCGTCGAGCGCACCTTCCCCCTGCACTCGCCCCGGATCGACAAGATCCAGGTGATGAAGAGGGCCACGGTGCGGCGCTCGAAGCTGTACTACCTGCGGGATCTGGCGGGCAAGGCCGCGCGTCTGAAAGAAAAGCGCATCGCCGTTGTCCCCGCCTCGAGCGAGAGCGAGTAGCAGGAGCCCGGACCTACGGCACCCGCGGCGTACCGCTTCGAGAAGGCGGCCTGGCGACAGGGACTCGTGTTCGTGGCGGGGCTCGACGAGGCGGGGCGCGGGCCGCTGGCGGGGCCGGTGGTGGCGGCGGCGGTGGTGCTCGGGCCCGGCACCCGCATCGCCGGCGTGGATGATTCGAAGCGGTTGACCCCGGAGGAGCGGGAGTCGCTGTACGTGGTTATTCGCGCGCGGGCACTTCGTCGCGCTGGACGGCCTCCGGTGCCCTCAGCGCAACCTGGTCAATGGGGATCGGCGGTCGGCCACGGTGGCCGCCGCATCGATCATCGCGAAGGTGACGAGGGACAGGATGATGGCAGAGGCGGATCGTGAGTACCCCCAGTACGGCTTCGGCCGGCACAAGGGCTACGCGACCCTGGAACACTTGGCCGCGTTGATCATGCACGGCCCCTGTCCTCTGCATCGACGGACATTCAACGGCGTGATCGTGCAGCAGGATCTGTTTTTCATCATCGCGGACGAGGAGTGAACCGTGCCGACCGATACCAGGAAGATCTCCGGCATCAAGGGCGAAGAAGAGGCGGCCCGCTTCCTCACCCGCTGCGGGTACGCCATTCTGGAGAAGAACGTCCGGACACGCATGGGCGAAATCGATCTGGTGGCGAAAGAGGGCAAGACGCTCGTCTTCGTCGAGGTCAAAACACGGCGGGACCTCGAGAACGCCCCCCCGCCCCAGGCCAGTGTCCACACGCGCAAGCAGAACAAGCTGGGCAAGCTCGCCCAGAGCTATCTGCGCTCCAAGCGCCTGCGTGAGCAGCCCTGCCGCTTCGACGTGGTGGCCGTCGTCGTCAACGACGAGGGCGGCGTCAAGGCCATCCGCCACATCCCCAACGCGTTCTCCGTCGCGGCGTGGTAGTTCGAGGCGCAGCCGCAGGCGAGCCGAGGGCTGAATTGATCGTTCGAGGCGTAGCCGCAGGCGAGCCGAGGGCTGAATTGATCGTTCGAGGCGTAGCCGCAGGCGAGCCATGGACCGCGCCGAGGCTTTTGACGCGGCGCTGAAGCTGGCTCCCGGGAAGACGGCGCTGCTGGTCGTCGACATGCAGCGCGCTTTCCTCGATCCCGGCGAGGCGATGGAAGTGCCGGCCGCTCGCGACATCGTCCCGCAGATCCAGACGCTCCTCGACCTCTTCCGGACCCGAGGCCTCCCCGTCGTCTTCACCGAGTTCACGTATTCAGAGCGCGTGCCTGTCCTGGTCGGGCTCCTGCACCCCGAGCATCAACGCGCCGCTCCCGGGGCCCGACGCGGATTCGGCCTGCCCTCCTCCTCCTGCCTGCTCGGCGAGGCCAATGTCCACGTGATTCCCGATCTCGCCCCGCGGCCCGACGAGCTGGTCGTCACCAAGCACTACTACGACGGCTTCAACTGCACCGCGCTCGATCAGGCCCTCCGCTCCCGCGACATCACCCACCTCGTGCTCACGGGCACCATGACGGACATCTGCGTGCTCGCCACCGCGATCGGAGGCATGAACCGCGAATACCGCATGACGGTCGTGGAGGACGCTACGGCCACCCTGCGGCCAGACACCCAGCGCGCTACCCTCGACATCGTCGGCCGCGCCTACGGCCGCGTACTCACCACCAAGCAGGTCGCCGAAGAGATGGGCCGCTGGTAGCCACCGGTAGGTTCTCTATGGTAGCGTCGTGGCCATGAACAACGGATATCGCTTCTCGGGCTGTATCCCGGCGAACCTTCTCCCCTTCACCGCCGATCTCCATATCGACGTGGTGGCCTACAAGAAGCACCTGCGGTGGCTGGCCGACGCCAAGGGGGTGACGGCCATCGTGGCCAACGGGCACGCGGCCGAGGTGTCCTCGCTCTCCCGGGAGGAGCGTAAGCGGTCTCTCGCCCTCGCCCTCGAAGAAGTGAACGGCGAGGTGCCGATCATCGCCGGCGTCTACTCCGACGGCACACAGGAGGCGATCGAGCTCGCGCGTGACGCCAAGGCCGCGGGCGCCTCCGGCCTCCTCGTCTTCCCGCCGACCATTTTCATGTGGGGCGCGCAGGTGAAGCCCGATATGGTCCTGCGTCACTTCTCGACGCTGGCCGATGGCGTGGACCTGCCCCTGATCGTCTTCGAGTATCCCATCGTCTCGGGCATGGGCTATAGCCCCGAGACCCTGGCCGAGCTCTGCAAGATCCCCACGGTGGTGGGCGTCAAGGACTGGTCCAACGACATCGTGAGCTACGAGAAGAATCTGCGGGCCCTCCGTGCCTCGGGCCGTCCCGTGGCCATGCTCTCCTCGTTCACCATGTCGCTCATGGCGACGTTTCTGCTGGGCGCCGACGGATGCATCTCGGGCATGGGCAGCGTGGCCGCGGACCTTCAAGCGGAGCTCTTCGCCGCGGTGGGGACCGGGAATCTCGCCCTCGCCCATCGCGTGAACGAGCGCCTCGCCCCGCTGGTCAATGTCTTCTACGCGCCGCCCTTCGTGGACATGCATAACCGCATGAAGGAGGCGCTGGCCATCCTCGGGCGCATTCCTACCGCCCATGTCCGGCCGCCGCTCACCCCGGTATCGGACGACGAGCGCCATCGGATCCGCCTGGCCCTCCGCTCCGCAGACCTCAGCGCCTAAGGTCCTGCCGGCGGATGCCCGAGTTCTAGGCATCGGGCTGAGTCCGGGCCTGCCGGCGGGTCCGATGCTTGCGGGCGCTGGCGCCTTTGCGGTATAAGGTAGCGACCCGATGGCGCCGGAGAACTCCATGACGCCCCGCAGCCCCCAGGAAAGCGCACTGCTTCGGACGGCACTTCACCGCTTTCCCGGCGGTGTGCTCGGCGGCTACTGCGCTCCGGATGATCTCCAGTTCGTCGTCAAGGAAGCGCGCGGCGCCCACCTCTACGATTTCTCCGGACGCGAGTACATCGATTATGTCCTGGGCAGCGGACCCATGGTGCTGGGTCATGCCCATCCCGCGGTGGTCGCTGCCGTCGAAGCCCAGCTCCGGAAGGGCACGACCTATTTCCAGCTCTCCGAGCCCGCGGTCGCCCTCGCCGAGGAGATCTGCCGCGCCGTGCCCTGCGCGGAGCAGCTGCGCTACACCTCGTCGGGCAGCGAGGCGACCTTCTTTGCCCTCCGGGTGGCGCGGGCCTTTCGCAAGCGCGACAAGATCCTGAAGTTCGAAGGTGGCTTCCACGGCACCCACGACTACTCGCTCATGAGCGTGGGGCCGCGCGTGCCCAAGGCGTTTCCCGCGCCGACTGCGGACTCCGCGGGCATACCGCACGCGATCAGCGAAGAGGTGCTTGTCGCCCCATTCAACGACCTCGCCGAGACGGAAGCGATCATCACCGCGCATCACGAGAACCTGGCCGCCGTCATCATGGAACCATTCCAGCGGCTGGTGGTCCCGGACAAGGCGTTTCTCGCGGGCGTTCGCGAGGTGACGCGGCGGTTCGGCGTGCCCCTCATCTTCGACGAGATCGTGACGGGCTTCCGCTTCGCCTATGGCGGCGCCCAGGAGTACTACGGTGTGGTGCCGGACATCGCGGCGCTCGGCAAGATCATCGGGGGCGGCTTCCCCCTCGCCGCCGTGGTGGGAAGCGAGGAGATCATGCGTCACCTCGCCCCTGCCATGGAAGAGACGGGCGACTTCGTGCAGCAGGCCGGCACGCTCAACGGCAATCCCGTGGCCGCCGCGGCGGGGCTGGCCACACTGGCCGAGCTGCGCAAGCCGGGCACGTACGCCCGCCTCTTCGAGACGGGCCGTCGGGTGAAGACGGCGCTGCAGGACGCCGCGCGCGCGGCCGGCTTCCCGGAGCAGGTGGCGGGCGAGGCGCCGGTATTCGAAATCTACTTCACGGACCGGCCCATCACCGACTACCGGGCCACCCTCACCGCCGACCGGGCGCTGCATGCCGCCTTCACACGCGCGCTCCTCGAGCGTGGGGTTGTCAAGGCCGCCCAGAAGATCTACGTATCGCTCGCCCACACTGAAGAAGACATTCAGCGAACCGTCCAAGTCTTCAGCGCGGCTTTCGAGGCCGTAGCCAGCAGAAACCCTAACGACCCCAAGGAGAAGCGAAACCATGGCTGAGAGCTGGAAAGAGGAAAAGTGGGCCCAGGCTGAAGAGTTCTGGTACAGCGGCAAGACCACTCGGCGACGGTTCATCGGTCTCTCCGCGGCCGCGGCAGGGGCCTTGGGCGCCACGGTGGCGGTGCCCGCGTGGTGGAGAGACGCCTTCGGCCAGGCCAAGGCGTACAAGGTCGGCACCATGGAGCCCCTGTCCGGAACCGCGGCGGCGGGCGGAAAGACCGCGCTCGTGGGCACGCAGATGGCGGTGGACCGCATCAACAAGTCGGGCGGGATCAACGGCCGGCCCATCGAGCTGATCGTCGCCGACTACGAGTCGAAGCCCGACGTGGGCCGCCGCAAGGCGGAGAAGCTCGCCGTGGAAGACAAGATCGACGTGCACCAGGGCGGTTTCCTGTCGAACGTGTGCCTCGCCTGCATGCCCGTGTGGGACGAGCACAAGATCCTGAACATGATCGGCGTCTGCCTCGACACGACGATCACGACCAGCAAGTGCAGCCGCTACACCTTCCGGCCCTTCGACTATGCGCCCGCGCAGGCGGTGGCTTTCGCCCCCTACCTCGTGAACAAGATGGGCAAGAAGTGGCATATCGCCTACGCCGACTACTCGTGGGGCCAGTCCACCCGCGACGCCTACGCCGAGCAGATAAAGAAGGCGGGCGGTGAGGTGGTGGGCACCACGGGCATCCAGCTCGGCACCCCCGACATGACGGCCTTCCTCTCGAAGATCACGGGCAACTTCGACGGTTTCTTCGGCATCTTCTTCGGCAAGGATGGCGTGACCATCGGCAACCAGGCCTACGACCTGGGTATGACCAAGAAGTACAAGTGGGCGGGTGACGGTGCCATCGCCGAGTCCACCAACCTGCCCGGGCTCGGGAGCAAGATCGAGGGCTTCGTCGGCATCAACCGCTACGTGCCGGTGCTCGACGCGCCGCTCAATACGCCGGCGCACAAGAAGTTCTTCGAGGAAGCGGTGGCGCGGCTGAAGCAGATCGATCCCTCGGGGCCGCTACCGGACCGCTACGTACAGTCCAACTTCGAGGCCATGAACTTCCTCAAGATCGGCATGACGAAGTCCGGCTTCCGCGACCGCGAGGACACGCCCAAGCTCATCGCCGCCCTCGAGGGGCTCGAGGTCAAGGAGGGCGACGACTTCCCGCAGGGCGACAAGACGCTCCGCAAGGAGGACCACCAGGCCTTCCTGCGCGAGTTCGTGTTCACGATCGCGAACGGCAAACACAAGATCGTGGAGATCGTGCCGAAGGAGAAGACGATCTTCCCGCCGGCCTGCACTTTCGCCTAGTGACGGCAGACGGATCCAAGGAGACGGCGGACCCGGCCCACCTCCGCACGGGGGGAAGCCGGGGCGCCGCCTCCGGCTCCATCCTTCGCACCGATGGACTGACCAAGCGCTTTGGCGGGCTGACCGCGGTGAACAACGTCGGCATCGCGGTGGCCCGCGGCGAGATCCGCGCCATCATCGGTCCCAACGGCGCGGGCAAGTCCACCTTCTTCAACTGCCTCACCGGCGTGCTCCGGCCGACGTCGGGACACATCTACCTGAATGGCGAGGACGTGGCGGGGCTGCCTCCGAACGAGGTCTCGCACAAAGGCCTCGCCCGCTCCTACCAGATCACGAACATTCTCCCCGGAGCCACCGTGCTGGAGAACGTGCGCGTGGCCGCCCAGTCGCGCCGTCACGCCTGGAACATGCTGCGCAACCGCTACGCCTTCCCCGATCTGATGGACAAGGCGCGGGCCGTGCTGGACGCGGTGGGACTCCGGCAGGAAGAGGACGAGCTGGCGGTGAATCTCTCTCACGGCGCGCAGCGCAATCTGGAGATCGGCATCGCCCTCGCCACCGAGCCTCAGCTCCTCTGCCTCGACGAGCCGACGGCGGGCATGAGCGTGACCGAGACGCATTCCACCGTCGAGCTGGTGCGCCGCATCGCCAAGAACCTGACCATCGTGATCGTGGAGCACGACATGGAGGTGGTGATGGGACTCGCCAACACCATTACCGTGCTCCACTACGGCGAGGTGCTGGCGGAGGGCACGCCGAGCGAGATCCAGGCCAATCCGCGGGTGCAGGAGGTCTATCTCAAGACCTGATGCTCACCCTCGACAACGTGCACACCTACTACGGCAAATCCCACATCCTCCACGGAGTGTCGATCGAGGTCCAGCCCGGCGAGGTCGTGGGCCTGCTCGGGCGCAACGGCGTGGGCAAGAGCACCACCCTCAAGACCGTGATGGGCCTCGTGCGACCGTCCAAGGGCACGGTGACGTTCGAGGGCCGGCAGATCGGCGGCATGGCGCCGCATCACCTCGCCCATCTCGGCATCGCCTGGGTGCCGGAGGACCGGCGCATCTTCCGTCTGCTCACGGTGATGGAGAACCTGCGCACGGGGCTCGAGCGGGCCGGAGTCACGGAAACAAAACGCAAGACCATGCTCGACAAGGTCTATGCGTCCTTCCCCGTGCTCGCGGAGCGACGCGACCAGGCGGGGGGCACGCTGTCGGGCGGTGAGCAGCAGATGCTGGCCATCGCGCGGGCCATGATGCTGGAGCCGAAGATCATTCTCCTCGACGAGCCCACGGAAGGCTTGATGCCGCGCATGGTCGGCCAGATCTCGGCGATCATCAACGTGCTGCATAGCGAGGGGGTGGCCATCCTCCTCGTCGAGCAGAACGTGCCCCTTACTCTCGAAGCCTCGAGTCGCGTCTACATCATGGAAAAAGGCGTGGTGCGCCACCACGCCCCCTCCGCCGACCTTCGCGCCAACCACGCGGTCATCCACCAGTACCTGGGGGTCTAGGCACCGTGGCCATACCGCTCGAGCAGATCCTCATCCAGACGGTGAACGGCATCGTGAACGGGATGATCCTCGCCCTCGTCGCGTCGGGCCTGACCCTCATCTTCGGCATCATGGACGTGGTCAACTTCGCCCACGGCGACCTCGTCATGCTCGGCGGCTTCGTGGGGGCGGTCACCATCGCGACCACCGGCAATTTCTGGCTGGCTCTTCTCGTGGCCGCGGTGGTGATCGCGGTCTTCGGGGCGGTGCTTCAGGCCACCACCCTCCGGCCTCTCATCGGACGCGATCCGCTCACCACCATCCTCGCCACCTTCGGGATATCGCTCGTGCTGCAGAAGTACGCCATCTGGCAGTGGGGCCCCTCGGCCCGCCGCATCCAGGAGCCGATCACGGGAAACTTCAGCCTCTTCTATCTCCAGTACCCGTGGTACCGGATCCTCACCGCCGGGCTCGCCACCGCCATCATCGGTGCCCTCTACCTCTTCCTGCGCTACGGAAAGTACGGCATCTGGATTCGCGCGACCACGCAGGACCGGGTCATGGCCCAGGCCATGGGCATCCCCGTCCCTCTGGTGCACACGGCGGTCTTCGCCATCGGCGCGGGCATGGCGGCCGCCTCCGGCGTGCTCTTTGGCCCGCTCGGCGGCGTGACGCAGAACATCGGACTCGACTTCACGCTGCGGGCCTTCATCGTGGTGGTGGTGGGTGGCATGGGTAATCTGGGCGGCTCGATCCTCGCCTCCATCTTCATCAGCCTCCTCGAGGCTTACGCCGCGCTCATCGTCAGCCCCGCCCAGGCCGTCATCGTGTCCTTCGTGGCCCTGATACTCACGCTGCTCTTCCGGCCCACCGGCCTCTTCGTGCCCACGCCCAAATAGCCATGCGACGCTCCGTGACCACCTACTGGCTCGGCTTCGCCGTCATCCTCGCCCTCCTGATCGCCGCGCCGCTCGTGCTCCCAGAGTTCTGGCGTCGCTTCGTCACGGAGATCCTCATCTGGGGCCTCCTCGCCATGTCCTCGGACATCCTGATCGGCTATACCGGCATGGTGTCCTTCGGCCACTCGGTCTTCTTCGGGCTCGGCATGTACTGCGCGGCGGCCGCGCTCCTTACCGTCAAGCCGCCGAACCTCTGGCTGGCCATCCTCTACGGCCTGGCCGGCGCCATCGTGGTGGCGACCTGCGTCGCCTATTTCGCCACCCGCCTCCGCGACATCTACTTCTCCATCACCACCCTCGTGTTCTCGCAGATCTTCTACGTCATCATCTTCACGTGGACGGAAGTGACGGGCGGCGAGAACGGCCTCGCCTTCAGCCAGCCCCCCCTGTCCATTCCCGGGGTCTGGTCAGGGCGCTTCACCCCGGTGACGCTTCACTGGTTCGTGCTCGCGGTGGTG
>WNFS01000239.1_pt1 | contig 40336 bp, 38 predicted proteins | sample 5400141 | NCBI WGS metagenome assembly WNFS01 (sample SAMN13153358, study PRJNA577476) | soil metagenome | isolation source: 60 cm saprolite under Madrone tree | place: USA:California | collected 2016-06-14
CTGGACGGCCAGAGCGACCACGTGCATTTGCTGGTGAATTACCCGCCGAAAGTGTCCGTCTCATCGCTGGTGAACTCCTTAAAAGGGGTATCCAGCTATGTTCTACGACGCCGGTTACCGCGCATCGCCAAATGCTACTGGAAGAATGTTTTGTGGTCGCCTTCTTATTTCGCCGCATCCTGTGGCGGCCCACCACTCGACCTCATCAAGCGCTACATTGAACAGCAGGCGACACCGCTATAGTCGTGGCTTACCTCGGCCTGAAGTCCGGGGCTTGCGCCACTCGCGGGGTCAAACTTCAGGGAAGGAGTGGTGGGGTGCGGAGGTTCCAGAGGAATTGGGCAAACAAGGCAATCTGAAAGCCAAAGCTCAATCCAAGTGGGGGATTCGAGGGAGTTGGGGATGGGGAATCCCGGCAATCCCGCACTTGTGCCGAACACGGCTAGTACAACGGGGACACAATCTATGGACGATTCGCGCTTGGCCTTCGGTGGCTAGCGAATTTCTCCCCGCCCCAACGGTTTGCTTGCCACCGCGACATCCGATCGAGGAGTCATCGAAAGAACAAAATATTCGCGTTCCTTACCGTCAGCTTCGGGGACCCGAAGCACCAGCTTGTCCTTGTGAATCCGGAATTGAGCGGTTTCGCCCACGGGCAGGAGCACCGGACGTTTGTCGTCTTTCGGCCTGATCCGATAGGTGACCCGCTCCGCCTGCAATACGTATTCCTGGCACATGACTACCCTAGTGTTCTTGTGCTGGCCGTCGGTTCCCAAGATTTCGCCGGCAATGGTCTTGCCATCTTTTTCGGCGTAACCGCAAGACGAAGAATCCATCTGAAGCAGCACGCCTTTTTCGTATACCGGCGCATCTTTGGCCTGCATGCTCATCGTCGTTGCGAAAGCGAGAATTGCCACCATCCCTATTTTCATCATTGCCCTCCGAGAGAACGATTGTTACGTCCGGCAGACGGCAGAAAGATGGCGTCATGCGCTCGGCCCAGCAGACTGGGCACAAGAGCGCTCGCACTTCCCGAGGCCGTTTCCAACCCATCGTATAAGGGATGCCCACAAATAGAAAAATATAGGCTCTTTGGGGCTCGTCGTTTCCTCGGGATGCGAAATCTTCGGGCGTTTCTCTTTTCGTTTCTTTCGCGGCCCTGATGGTGGTGCAATTTCTTTCACGGTGCTGTGCGTTCATCCGCAGATCAAGGGGCGGCGCGCCTCAGCAGGCGCAACACGGCTGGAAACTGAATGACCAATTCCTGCCCGTTTACTTGAAGATCCTTGGTTGAGTATCAGACGCTGTGCACTCTCATCTGCTGCCTGATGTAGTCGGCCTGTCGCAGCGCCAGCGCCACAATGGTTAAGGTGGGATTCGCTGCGCCAGGACTGCTTAATACGCTGCCGTCGGAAATAAACAGATTCTTGATATCGTGTGTCTGGCCCCAGGCGTTCGTGACGCCGTCGCGCGGCTCGACACTCATGCGCGCGGTCGAGAGATTATGGGTCGCAGGAGGAGTCGGGCCGAGGACGATGCGCTTCGCCCCGACAGCATCGTACATCTTGCTCATTTGTCCTTGCGCATGTTTGCGCATGGCCTGGTCGTTCACATGCTCATCGACATGCACATTCGCCACCGGCAAACCGTAGGCGTCCTTCACTGCGAAATTCAACGTGATGCGGTTGTCTGAGCGGGGCAGATCCTCGCCATTGATGAACATGCCGGCCATATTCCTGTAGCTTTCCATGATGGAGGCGAAATCCCGGCCCCATCCGTAGGGCAAGCCCACCAGGGGAAACGTCGGAAGATCCAGGGTGAGGAGTTCAAGGCGGTATCCGCCGACGAAACCGCGGCGCGGATCGTTGCGCACTTCGTCTTCGACCACTCCTGCCAGCGTGGCTCCGCGCCAAGAATAGACGGGCTTGTCAAAGATCCCCCAGACAAAGCCAGTGATATGGTGACAATAGTTGCGGCCCACCTGGCCGGATGTGTTGCCGAGACCTTGCGGAAATTTCGAAGAAGCAGAAAGCAGCAGCAGACGAGCCGTCTCGATGGCGTTGCCCGCCACGCAGATCAGACGGGCCCGTTGTCGCTGTTCTTTGCCCTGATGATCCCGGTACACGACGGCGTTGACGCGGCCGTCGGCGCCATGTTCAATTTTTGTGGCCGTGGATTCGATCCGCAGGTCCAGATTCCCGGTCGCTTCGGCTCGCGGAATTTCCGTGTAAAGCGTGCTCCACTTGGCGCCCATCTTGCAGCCCTGCACGCAAAAACCTTGTTGGATGCAGTAGCCCCGCCCGTCGAAGGCGCGCGAATTGATGGCCATGTAGCCGGTGTGCACTTGCTGGTAGCCGAGCTTCTTCGCTCCCGCGTACATGACCTTGAAATTGTTCGAAGCAGGCAAGCCGGGAACGCCGTTGCGGCGTGTCACGCCGAGACGGTGTTCCGCGATCTTGTAATACTTCTCAAGTTCTTCGTAGGAGATCGGCCAGTCGATCAGCGAAGCGCCGGCAACACTTCCATAAGTCGTTCGTGCACGAAGTTCCCAGGGCTGAAGCCGCGGCGCAGATGCGGTCCAGTGAACCGTGGTGCCGCCGACGGTCTTGCAGTGCCACACGGGCAGAGCGGGGAAGTCCCGCGCGACGCCCCAATTGCCGCTCTGCGTGCGTGCATCGAGCCAGGTCAATTGAGCAAAGGCTTCTCCTGGCACCTGTGAAAACGTCTCCGTAGATTGCCGCTTGCCGGCCTCCAGTAAAACGACTTTGATGCCGCGGCGGGTCAGTTCATGCGCCAGCGTGCCGCCTCCAGCACCGGAGCCGATGATGACCACAGCGCTCGAGTCATGAAGATCGATGTGACTCATGTCGGAGTTCTCCACTACCTACGAGCTGACCGGCATCGGCCCGCCGTCCTCGAGAGGCACTTCCGGCAACCAGCGCAGATCGTTGAATCCGCGCTGGAGATACCCGCCTTTTGAGAATGCCTCGCCTTGGTAACCAAAGTAGACATAGGCCATGGGGGTGGCATAGAGAACTTGCACCGCTTTCAGGCGCATCGCTTGAAAAAATGCAGAGGATTCCATTTTCTTCAGAGCCGCAACGCGGTCGTTCTCCGAGCTTGCTGCGAATTCCGGGCCGAGCGCAGCGAGACCTTCTTTGAGCATCTTGCGATTGCTCTCGTCTTTCTCTGCATCGCTGTCGATGGCCTTGATAACCATCGCATAGGCCGCATCATCCAGCTTGTCGTGCGGCACGATGGTGCGTGCCACGGCCATGAGTTCGGTGCCCTCGGCGCTCGTCAGGGCCGTTAGATCGACGGCCCAGGCACGCCCCGGCGCGACCAAGGCGAGGGGACTTCCCGCGACAACCAAACCGGTAAGCAGCCCGGTAGTAGTTTTGAGGAGTTCCCGGCGGTTCAGATTTACGACATCATCCATATATTTTCCGTCTCACGGCAGATTGCCTAGCGGGCTGAAGTTCCTTGCCCGCCCTCAGGCGTAGTTTGGCGGATTTACGGACTGATCCATCCCCCTGCAAGTCTGTCCGCCACTGGCGGTGCGTGGCTGTAGGCAGAATCGATGATGGCAGAGAGCCCATTGCCCGCGCTGGCGATCAAGTGCAGGTTGGCGAAAGCGGCTTTTCCCCGCGCCAGAGCGTATCCCAGCGCCATGCCGGCCGCAGATCGCTCGTGGAGTCCCAGGACATATCGAAAATCAGAGGGCATGTCGCGGAGAAAGGGCAGTTCCGTCGAGCCGGGATTACCGAAGATCACCGTCATCCCTAAATTGCGCAGAACTTCGTAGGTAACTTCTCTGACGGTGCTCAACGTCGGCTCCGGAATTCTTCAACCTCAAATTCTCCAGACGCGAACGTTATACCACTTTGAATGCGCTCGCAGCGAGCCCGCGAAAGACTGGCCGTTTGGGGTAGCGACGACAAAAGGGATTTGGTACTCAACAGTGGCGGCGTCTTTTATTGTGCCGTTTCTAAGTCTTTGCCGGATACGACATGTTTCGCCTCGCTGCTGATGTGCCCGGCACTGCCGATCTGCTACTGTGATTGAGAGATGAATCCTCGGTCTTCACCATCGTTGCGCTAGTCAGGATCACCATGAACCAATTCTTTCTGCAGGCCGGCCTCGCGGCACTTCTAGTGTTTGGCGCGCAACAGGAGGCCATGCCGCCGCCTGGGGCGCCGTCGTTGACCGAAGCCGCCCGGGCCGCGCGGGAGCGGCAAAAGTCAGCCAACTCCAAACACGTGCTCACCAACGACGAAGTCTCAACTCGCGGAGGAACTTCCGCCGCGTCCCCAGGACAAGTGAGTGAAGCGCAGTCCCGCGCAGTCCTGGAAAACCTGCTGCCTACTCTTCCCACGGCTCAAAGCTTCGAGAACCTGATCAAGACGCTGAATTTTTACGCCCAAGAACCTCCCGCCAAATTAACTGCCGGGCTGAAGGCGGCGGCCCTTAGCGGATACGAGAAGGTGAATTTTCCGGGCCAGAAAGAATGGGAACAAGAGATGGAAGCCGCGGCGAACAATTTACACGAGGAATCTACCAGAGTCCTGCCCCAGCTCCGGGCGTTCCTGGATGCAAATCGTGAAGCATTGTCATCGAGCGCGTCAGCGCGGCGCGACGTGGCCCGCTTGCAAGAGCTTCGCAACCAAGGGATCGATATGGTGGCCTCTTGCGGCCCTTGGCTTGTCCGTCTCCAGCAACTGCTTCAGGAGGGAGGAACACAATCCAAGGCCCATCTGGAAAACAATGCCGCCGCGCGCAATGAATACCGGCATAGCCGGGTGCCAGCGGCTGAATTCGCAGCCGCGTGGGGGCTAGTTCGGCTGAACGAAGCGGAAGCAGAGTATAAGACGAAATTCGGCTATTACGCGTGCAGTATCTCTGATTTCGGGATGGATTACGCGAAACCGCGAGGGCCGCACAACTCCGGGGTGAGCCTCCACTCGGAGTTCAGGGGAATGCAGAATTACGATTATCACTTTAGGTTGGAGAATTGCGGCGGTCAATTCTATCAGGCGCTGGCCGAGCCGCCCGTTTCGGATGGGAGTCAGGGGCGGGCGTTTTGCACCGATCAAACTCGAGCCGTGCGCTATTCGGACGACGGACGCACGGGCAATTGTTGGGCCAGCGGCAAGACCTGGCCGGGCCGCTAGGCGCGCGGCCTCACTCGGCGACGCCCTATTGTTCCTTGTAGCGCTCTAACTCCACTCGCGCAGTTGAATTGGCGTTCGAGGCAGTGAAACTGTCGCCCCCTTGTGCAGCGGTTCGCAAAATTCTGCGAGCTCTTGCGCAGCTCGAGGCCAATTGCTGATGTAAATTCTTGCCTGAGCGCTGGTACAATCTTTAGGTTTGCGCATAAGCCGAAACCCTTGGCTATAGTCATGCGTCAAAACAAAAAGACGGGGGATTGCCAGTCACCGTGCGTCAGAAAATATACCGAAAACGGGATTTTCGGCGAGGGCACAACTGCCTCGTCCCGCTCGTTCTGCTGGCCACGGTGTTCGCCGTAGGGTGTTCCAAGACCCAAACAGCCAGTGTGCTGGGAGACGCGGCTCACCCCACGCCCGTGCATTTCTACACCGTTGCCGAAGAAACCGCCCGGCGGCGCATCCAGGCGGTGGGCTCGCTCTATGCGTTTGAAGAGAGCATTTTGAGTTCGCAAGTGGATGGCCGAGTGGCCGAAGTGCTTGCCGACGTCGGCGACAATGTCAAAGAAGGTCAGGCGCTCATCGCCATCGATCCACAGGAGCTGCAATTCGAAGTGGACCGCCAGCGCGGCCTGGTGACGCAGGTGCGTGCGCAGCTGGGGATCGGACCGAACGATCCGCCGCCGTCCGATCCCAAAAAACTTGCCTCCGTGCAGCGCGCGGAAGCGGACCTCTTTGACGCCGATCACAAGTACGGCCGCGCGCAGCAGATGTTCAAGGACAATCTGATTTCGCAGCAGCAACTCGACGAAGCGGCAAGCCGCTTCCAGAGTACGAAAGCGACTTACAATGTCGCGCTGCAGGAAGTGGATCGACTGAAGGCGCTGCTGATTTCCAGCGAAGCCAGCGAGAACCTGGCCGAAAAAAAGCTCGCTGACGCGGCCATTCGCGCGCCATTTCCGGGCGCCATCAAGACGCGGAACGTGCATCCCGGCGAATACCTGCGCGTCCAAAGTCCGGTTATGGTGCTGGTTCGGACGGACCGCTTGCGCGCGCGACTGGCGGTGCCGGAGCGCTGGGCCGGATGGGTGAAAGACGGAGCCACGGTCGATTTGCACGTGGAGGCTTTTCCCGGCGAAACCTTTCAAGGAAAGATCTCCCGCATCAATCCGGTGGTGGCACAGGATTCGCGTACCTTTGAAGCGGAAGCACTCCTTGCGAATCTCGATGGGCGGCTGAAGCCCGGCTTCTTTCTCGAAGCCTCTATCCCCAGTGAGAAAGCAGAGAAAACCATCTTTCTGCCGGAGAGAGCCGTAAACTATCGCTACGGTGTCTACAAAGTCTTTCTGCTGAGCGGTAATCGCGTCTCGGAGCGGCAGATTCGCCCCGCCGGCCAGACGGAAGATGAGCGGGGGCGGCGTTTTGAAGTGGCCGAGGGGTTGAAGCCGGGTGACCGGGTTGCCGTGGCCATTTCCGGCGATTTGCACGAGGGCTCCGTCGTGCGAGAACAGGCTGAGGGGACCACGCCGGCAGCGAAGTAATCCGGGAGTGAAGATCACGCGCGTCCGTCGTTGAAGTGATAAAGCGATGAAGCTCGCCGAAACCTGCGTAAAGTATCCCGTCTTCACGGTGATGCTGATGGCGTTTCTCGTGACGCTGGGGGTGTTTTCCTACCGCGGGCTGGCCGTCGACCTTTTTCCCAAAGCGGACCCCGCCACGGTAAACGTGGAAGTACGGCTGCCCGGTGCAACTCCCGAAGAAGTTGTCACCGGAGTCGTCTTGCCACTCGAGGATGCCATCTCCTCGGTCAGCGGCATCGATGAGATCAGCGTTTATTCCTTCGAGGGTTTTGCCTATATCACCTGTACTTTTGTGCTCGAGCGCGACATCGAAGGCGCCGCTCAGGACATCCGAGAAAAAGTTGCGGGGGCCCTTGATCGGCTGCCACGCGACACTCTTCCGCCAATCATCACAAAGCAGGACCCGCAGTCTGATCCCATCATGACACTCCTCGTGAGCGGCCCCATGAGCCGCCGCGAGCTGACGGAGATCGCCGACAAGCAAGTGCGCCGCGTCATTCAAACGGTGGACGGAGTCGGCAGCGTCGAGCTTAACGGAGGGCAAGGGCGGCAAATCCGCGTCCTCCTGGACGCGCAAAAGCTCACCGCTCACAATTTCACGGTCCTCGAGGTGCGCGAGGCGCTGCAGCGGGAGAACATCGAAGCGCCGGGCGGGCGCATGATCACCGGCCCTCAGGAACTGGGGCTGCGCACTCTGGGGCGCGTGACTTCCGCGGAGCAATTCGGCGAGATCGTGCTCGGGACGCGCGGAGGCACGCCCGTGCGCATCCGCGATGTGGCGCGAGTCGAGGATGGCGCCCAGGAACTGCGCACTTGGTCGGCACTCTTTCGGAAGGGCACGGCGGCACAAGACGTCGTGGCCATTCAGGTTCTCCGCCAATCCGGCGCCAACACCGTGCGCGTTGCGGACGACGTGAGGAGCAAGCTTGATGATTTGCGCGCGCAGATGCCGCCTGGCATTCAACTCCAAGTAGTCCACGACATTTCCGATTTCATCAAAGCTTCCGTGCATCCGCTGATCGAGCACCTGATTCTGGGCAGCGTTCTCGCGAGCATGGTCGTCTGGCTCTTCATTCGCAACTGGCGTGCGGTACTGATCGCCGCGGTGGCCATCCCCGCCTCCATCATTGCTACATTCACTTTGATGCGGGGCATGGACTTCTCTCTCAACAATATAACGCTCCTGGCGCTGACCCTCGCCGTTGGAATCGTCATCGACGATGCCATCATTGTCCTCGAAAACATTTTTAGATTCATGGACGAAAAGGGAAGAGACCGCGTTCTTGCCGCGGTCGAGGCCACCAAGGAAATTGGGCTGGCGGTGATGGCCACCACACTCTCATTGGTGATCATCTTCCTGCCCATCGCGTTCATGACCGGATACGCCCGCAAGTACGTCAATTCTTTCGGATGGACCATGGCCATGGCCATTCTCGTCTCACTGTTGGTGGCCTTCACGCTGACGCCGATGCTGAGTTCGCGTTTCCTCAAGTTGGGGGGCGCAGAAAAGAAAGCGCACACACAGGGTTTCCTGCACTCGGTCGAAGTCCTTTATCTGCGGATGTTAAATTGGTCCCTGTCGCACCGGCGCGTGATTATCCTGATTTGTGTGGCGACTTTTCTTTCCACATTCGGTTTCTATCATCTGGTGGGACGCGACTGGATTCCCGCCGACGACCAATCCGAATTGATCAGTTCCTACTCGCTTCCCGAAGGCACCTCGCTCGACAAAACCACCAAGCTGGCGCAGGAGATGGCCGAGCGCATCATTGCCCTGCCGGAGGTGGCCCTGGTCCAATCGTTTACGCACGGGACGACCAATCACGCCCACTTTTTCATCGTCCTGGTGCCGCGCAGCGAGCGAAACCGCACGCACGCGCAGATGGCCACCGCCGTTCGTGGAATCCTTTCGAGCTACCGAAACATGACCTACAACGTACGCCTGCCTTCCGTTCTGGGCGGTGAAATTTATTTTCCCATTGCCGCGGTAATTCGCGGTCCGGAGCTCGCACAACTGGCGGAACTCAGCAAGCAAGCCGCCGGCCGGATGATGAAGTATCCCGACCTGGTGGACGTCAACCCCAGCCTCAACCTGAATACGCCGGAGTTGCAGGTGAAGGTGGATCGGCAGCGCGCTGCGGATATCGGTGTGCGCATGACCGACGTCAGCGATGCCGTTAGACTGTTCTATTCCGGCGAAGACGAGATTACCCGGTTTAAAGAGGGCTCGGAACAGTATCCGGTCACCATGCAATTGTTGCCCGAGCAGCGGGACAATCCCGATGTTCTCGCCCGCATGATGGTGCCCTCAACGAAACTTGGGCAGGTGCGCCTGGAAAATGTCGCCACCATCGGGCGCGGCGCCGGCCCTGCGTCCCTCCAACGATACAATCGTGAATTTCAAGTCAGCGTCTACGCTAACGTAGCTACCGGCTATCCGCTGGACCTGGCTGCCGCGCACACCGTGCAGTCCATCAAGGAAGTCGGTTTGCCCGCCGGGTACTCCTACCTATTTTCCGGACAGGTGAAAGTCCTGGAGGAGACCACCTGGAATCTCGTGCTAGCGATGTTGCTGGCCTCCATCTTCATGTACATGGTGCTGGCGGCACAGTTCGAGAGTTTCACCTATCCCTTCATCATCATGCTGACGCTTCCGCTGAGCGTGCCGTTCGCGCTCTTCTCGCTGTGGATCACCGGACGCGCCCTGAGCCTGTGGAGCGCCTTGGGAATGTTCCTGCTGCTCGGTATCGTGAAAAAGAACGGCATCTTACAAGTGGATTACACCAATCGACTGCGAGCCCAAGGGATGCCCGTGCGAGAGGCGATCATGGAGGCGAACCGCGTGCGTCTGCGGCCCATCCTGATGACCACGCTTTCTATCATCGCGGGGTTGATTCCGGTGGCCATCGGCATCGGGGCAGGTTCGGAGCAGCGCGCCTCGATCGCGGTAACGATTATCGGCGGACAGACACTTTGTTTGCTGCTCACCTTGTTGGTGGTACCGGTGGCGTATTCCTACCTGGCAGAGTTCGAAGCCGCGCCTTGGGCCGAATGGGTAGCTCGACTGCTTGGCCGCGCCCGCAGCTCCGTGCGCCCATCCGACAACGATTAATGGCGTACCCTTTGCCGTTCGGACGGCAAACCGCCGAGAAGAAGGTAAATGGAAATCGGAGAATTGCGAAACTCAGAAACTTTGAGAAGCCGCGCGGACGGCAAGCTGCCCGTTAGAGGAAGCTAGCGATTGGGCGAGTGTTAGGCGCGGGGCTCGCAACAAGAGGAACAGTTCACCTGCCCAGAGCAAAATATCCAGCAAACGTCCGCGCTCAAGATTGTTCAGGTTCTTAGATTGCAGGCTGACGTCGAGCGCCTTGCGCGAGCATTCCTCAACGAACGCGCGCATGGAGGGCACGTCGACGGGTTCAGCGCTGAACTTGCGGCCCCGTGGATCAAGGCCCTCAAGCCTTTCATAACAACACAGCAGGAAGTGGTTCAGGCAAAGAGCCTGGTGATCCAATGCAGTAATCGCGGAGCCACCACAAGAACCCATCCGGCAGTTTCGTTTCCCAAGCATCGTATCCATTCCACCCCGGCCCGTTGATTTAACTCCATGATCGATCTCATTCTTCTCCGAATCTTTCTTTAACCATAAGACGCACTACGCGGCACAAACGGTCTCATCTTCGCAAAGAAGGTCCTGCATCACAGAGCACTCACGGGGCGCAATTGTTTCCGGCCGAATCGCCGGCAACAACGGCACGTGCGCGACCATGGTTTGCACCCGCAGGCAACGATCGAGATACGGCGCCAACAGCGCGTGCACCCAGCGGACGTTTTCGCCGCATCGTTGCACCCGATCATCTCCGCACCAGAGCGTGACCACGGTTACCAGCCGCGCTTCCTGATCTGAAATCATTACTAGGCATCCGGCGAATCCGGTTACATCCTTCAGCGCCCCGGCAATGGCGGCCGGAATCGCCGCTTGCACTCGGTGAGCTTCCTGGGGCTTGGCCACAAATTCCACACTCAGGGCAGTCACCGGGGGAACACTCGATCTCCCCGTGGTCGTCGGCGGGTGCGACCTTAGCCCGGTGGTTTGGGGGAATGGAGGAGCGACATTTTTTATACTGCTTAAGTAATCTACCGAACCTGTCATGATTCCTCCAATCGATTGGCCCACCCTGCGGAGAGGGGAGGCGCATCCTCGCCCGTTCAGGGCGGGAAAGAATGCGCCTACTGGGGCACATGGGGACCGGGGAGGGTTCCCCACGGATAAGGACTCCCGAGGCTACGGGGGTTCCTACAAACGAGTAGTGCATCTGTCCGCCAATCCGTTTCAACGGAATCATAAGTCTCATTGCCCGAAAAGGGGGTGCGACGCTATACTCTTCCCCCAAGAATCCGAGGCCCAGCGTGGAGTTCTTCACTTTTAGCCAAGCGTATGTGGAACGGCTGCGGGAGGGGGACCCGTCGACGGAGCAACACTTTGTCATTTATTTTGAGCAACTCCTTCGTATCAAGCTCCGCTCCAGGAGAATTCCCCCAGACAAAGTAGAAGACCTGCAGCAGGAGACTTTTATTCGAGTCATTGCCTCCTTGCGCAAAGTCGGCGGTGTGCGCCAGCCGGAGCGCTTCGGAGCTTTCGTTAACTCCATTTGTAACAACATCTTACTGGAGTACTACAGATCTTCCGCCCGGAGCCAGCCGATGGAGGAGGCGCACCAGGATATACCGGACAAAATATTGGATCTGGAGGGCATGCTGGTCACCAAACAATCCGGGGAGCAAGTGCGTCGGATCCTCGACGGAATGCCAAAACGGGACCGCGCGCTTCTTCGCGCCATCTACTTAGAAGATAAGGAGAAGGACATGATATGCCGGGAACTGGGGGTCGATCGCGAGTACCTGAGAGTGCTAGTCCACCGCGCCAAGGATAAGTTCAAGGCCCTCTATGAGAAAGGCCAGAGGGGGATTGCCAAACACGCGGCTGGCCTGGGAAAACAGTGAAACGTTTTACTGCCCCCCCGCACTACCCTTCGGATGGCAAATATGGATCACAACGAAGCAATACAACTGCAAGCGGCAGTAAAGTATGTGCTCGGCGAACTCTCCCAGATCCAGCGGGAGGAATACGAAGAACATTATTTCGAATGCGCGGAATGTGCAATCGATCTGAAGGCGCTGGCCACCTTTACCGACACGACGCGCGAAGTCTTACGGCAAGACAAGGCCAACCAGCTCGCGCCAGATTCCGTTCCGGCGCTTGGCGGATGGCTGCGCTGGTTCCAGCCCATTACGGCGATACCGGCGTTCGCGGCTCTGCTGCTGATCATCGCTTATCAGAATACGGTCACCATTCCTCAAGCAAGGGAAGAAGCCTCTTCCGGTGCGGCGCAGCTATTTGTTTCTTCTCATGCGCCAAAAATGGCAGTCACACGTGGCAGCGAAGAAGTGAAGCTTTCTGTTCGCCCAAACGAGAGCCTTCCGCTCAAATTTGACTTCACCCCTAAGACATCTTTTGACGCTTACGTTTGTCGGCTTCAGGACCGATCTGGCCGGTCCGTTCTTCAGGTCCGGGTCCCGGGATCGTTCACCAACAAGGAACTGAATCTGGTTGTTCCGGCAGGTCTCGTCAAGCCTGGGCAATACACGCTGGTTTTCACCGGCGATCCTGGGTCCAAGGGACAGCTTGCCCAGGACGAAGTCCTGCGTCTCAGCTTTGCTATTGAATTTCTCCCGTAGATGAAAGACTATTGGGCCCCGAATTAGATAATCGAGGTGACGCCCATGCCCCCGAAGCGCCCCAAGAAAACTAAGAAGACCACTAAGACCAACAAAACGGCGAGCGCGAACGAATCGAAGCAGCGCATCCCGTTCCACTTTCATGCTGAGGCTCACGCCTTCAGCGGCACTTTTCATCGGCCGGTTCTTTACCCGATTGCCGCGCAGGCGTCTGTCTCGCTGCCGACGATCGGCGGCCACGCCCACTCGCGCGTAGAAAACTTCCGCGTCGACGGTCTCGTGCGCTTCACTGCCGCCTCTAGCCACGTCTCCGGCAGTTGGCAGAACGATGAGATCATCACCACGCACTCCACCGCGGTCATCGAAGGTCTCAACATCCTCGACTTCATCACTGCGGACCGTATAGTTGCGCGTCTCACGTCAGAGCACCGCGTCGGCGACCCGGAAGGGCACTTCCTCGCGCTCGGCAGCACGTTCGAAGGCTTAAAGATTGCCGGCCACCCTACCACTGTGACTCTTCGCCACGAGCTGCTTGTCGATTGCAAAGACTTCGCTGCCCTGCGGGATAGGCTTGCAAAAGACAAGAAACCAGACAAAATATCCGTCACCACTGACGGGGTAGCCTTGTGCTCGCTTGCGGAAGATATCAACGTTCAGTTTCCTGGCCTTCACAAGGAGGGCCACATCCTGAAGATCGATCATTTTGGCGAAATCTCTTTCGCGGAGGTCTTCGCCGCCTTTGGTACCCGCACGCTGACGATGCTGCGCCTCAAGCTGGGCTCCCCCAATGGTGGCAACGGCACTGTCGTGGAGTGCACCACCAACGGCCAGCCCATGCCGCCGCCAGGTCCTTCGGGAAATTAGATCCTTCGCTGTTAGCAATGCTCTTTTTTCTGTGCTTTCTCTACGGGTGCACCCCTTATGAAACCGTTCATACTAAGATTCAAAAAGAAGTCGACAACGGTGACTTTAATTTGGCCCTTGTCGACGTCGATGAGGCCCTGAAGAAGTACGCACACTCTAATGATGAACGGACTTGGCGCTTGCGAATTCTCAAGGCGCGTGTTCTTGTATCTCGATCTCAATACAAAGATGCCCTTGAGTTACTGCGCGCAGACCTTCCTTCTGCACTGGATTCCACTGACCTAGCGGAGCAGAGGAAGCTTTATCAAGGAATAGCACATCGCGGCGACCAGCAATTTGTAGACGCAGGGCGAGATTTTGAACAGGCAGAGGGAATGGTCGGAACGCTCGCCGCCAAGTATAAGTGTCAACTCTACATAGCCAAGGCTGCGCTGCAGGTTGACCTTAAAAAATACGCCGACGCCGAGGCTAGTTACAACTATGCCTTCGCCATTGCCCGACAGGAGAAAGCGCCACTGTTGGAGGTCAATGCTTTGTCGAACTTGGGACGCCTGGCGGCTAGCGAAGAGCACTTTGATCAAGCCGTAGAACTAAACCAAGAAGCCCTTCGGCTCTCTCGACTACTGAGTACGCAGGGCAATACCGCTACAATCCTTGGCAACCTGGCATGGAGCTACTTTGAGTTAGGCGATTTCGAAAACGCCCGCGAGTTCTACATGGCAGGAGCTCGGAACTCGCAAGAAACTGGCCTTATCGGTAATTCAGCCTACTGGCTCACCGGCGTTGCAAACAGTTCGATCGCGCTTCACGACTACTCGGCAGCGGAGACCCTCGCTAAGAGCACTCTGGATCGCGCCCGCGAATTGCGCCACGGACAGACAATCGTCGAGAGCCTGAATATCCTTTCAGAAATTGCCCTGCTTAGAGGAAGGGTGGAAGACGCTGAGGCGTTCAATCAAGAGGCCACCAAATTGGAAAGCGAAGGAATTGATCAATTTGGAGTGCGCGAGACGTTACTCCAAACTGCTCGGATAGGGTTAAACAAGCATCACCTCCCCGAGGCAGAAGATCTCTTCAAGCGAATCGTTCAAGACCCGAACTCAGAGAGTCCTTTGAAATGGGAGGCAGAATCAAAGTTAGCCGAAATCAAGGAGCAGCAAGGGCGCATTACAGAAGCCGACCAAGGATACCGCCAGGCCCTCGACCGAATCGAGGCCTCGAGATCATCAATAAACCACGAAGACTTGCGGATGAGTTTTCTTTCCACAGGAATCGAAGTCTACGCCGACTACATAGACTTCTTGATGCGACACGGAAAGCCATCGGACGCGCTCAACCTAGCGGAATTGAGTCGGGCACGCACACTGGCGGAAGGTCTGACACCGACCAATGGGGCCGCCTCTCCCGCCTCGCGCAACGTTCCCCCGCAGCAGATCGCGCGGAAGTTGAAGGCGTCGCTCCTTTTTTACTGGATAGGGCAGAAGAACTCCTATTTGTGGGTGATCACTGTCGCAAAGACTAGCTATTTCAAACTGCCTCCGGCCTCGGTGATCGATCCTGTGGTTGCCGACTATCGCAAAGCGCTCTTGCGAATGCATGACGCACAAGACGACGGCAGCGCGGAAGGGAAAAGGCTATACGCCGTGTTGGTCGAGCCCGCGAAAAAACTGATTCCTCCAGGCTCACAGGTCATCGTCTTGCCGTCTGAAAGTCTTTATGGGCTGAACTTTGAGACTTTGGTCGTGTCCGATCCGCAGCCTCACTTCTGGATCGAGGATGTTACTTTGACGACGGGTAGTTCGCTCACCATGCTAGCCGCTTCCGTCAAGCGACCCGCGCTCAAAGGCAAGACCCTTTTTCTCGTCGGTGATACCAAGCCCCCCAACCCCCCCTTTGCCCCGCTTCCGCAAGCCGCCGAGGAAATGAAGCAGGTCAGGAAATATTTCCCTGCAGGGCAAACGAGAGTCCTGGAAGGGGATCGTGCCACGCCCTCAGCGTTTCTTAAAAGCAATCCCGAACAGTTCTCCTACCTCCATTTTGTTACCCATGGAACCGCCAGCCATACCCGTCCCCTGGAGTCCGCCGTGATCCTCAGCCAGGAAGGCGACTCGTACAAGCTTTACGCCCGCGACATCGTCCAGCACCGCTTGAACGCCAGTCTCGTGACCATCTCTGCTTGCAACGGCGCCGGAACACGCGCCTTTTCCGGAGAGGGTCTGGTGGGTCTCTCCTGGGCCTTCCTCCGTGCCGGTGCCCACAACGTTATTGGTGCGCTCTGGGAAGTGAGCGATGCCTCCACTCCGCAGTTAATGGATGCGTTTTACCGCGAACTATTTCAGGGCAAGGACCCCGCCACGGCCCTGCGCGACGCCAAGCTCGGGCTCCTGCGTTCCGCCGACCCTGACTCCGTCTTTAGGAAGCCCTTCTACTGGGCCCCCTTCCAGTTGTACGCCGGCTCGTAGTCGATACGCGGGAAACACTGGAAGGGGTGGGACTGCTCGAGGGCTGTTGAGGCGGTCATTCTTGGTGAAACGATTTCCCACACAAGATCACCACTTGTGTGGGACCCACTGTCCCCGGCGAGTCACGCATCCATGAACTTGAACGACAAGACAATGAAGCTATCAGAAAGCAATCTTCAATCCTCGCGGGATCTTCCCGAAGAAATTGATTCGCGCATGCGCGTCGAACCGTGTGAGTTCGAAAGCCTTCTTCAGCGCGCCGTGGAAATCCTGAGCCCGAGGGCACAAAGCGCGACCGCATCCAGCTCGCATCCGGCTTTTGAGGTGAAGGCAAAGCCACAGGACCGCTGCGACATTTCCCCGAACATTGCACCTGCGAGACGGCCTTTTAGCCGTTCCTAGACACATGACCAAGCAGAATGATACGATTTTCACCTTAAGTCTCACCAATCTTACCAAGCTAGCCCATTTCCGCAACGCCATTGGGGGTGTATATGCCACCAGCCGGACTAGATAACCTCAAACACATCGTCGTCCTCATGATGGAGAACCGCTCCTTCGATCACATGCTGGGCGGTTTGATGAAGAAATATCCGAAAATCAATGGCTTGACCGGCAACGAGTCCAATCCCGACATGAACGGCACCATGGTTCCCGTGCAGCCCAATGCGAAATTTCAGGGCCAGCTGGATCATGACCCCGATCACCACTTTCCCGGCGTCGACCTCCAGATATTCGGCGGCACGCCTCCGGGGCCCGGCCGCGTCGCAAATATGCAGGGGTTCATCAAGAGCTACGCCACGCAGGGTACTGGCGTCAACGCTTCCCACGCCATCATGTCGTATTTTCCTCCGGAGAGGCTGCCGGTACTCACTAGGCTCGCGACGGAGTTTGCCGTCTTCAACGGCTGGTTTTCCTCGATACCCGGACCGACCATCTGCAACCGCGCGTTCGCGCATTACGGCACGTCCTTCGGCAACGTGGATATGAACCTCTTCTACGTTCAGGACCCGATTCAGAGTATTTACGAGCGCATGGTGCAGGCTGGCCACACGGCCAAGATTTACTACTACGACCAGCAGAGCTCGACGATGGAGATTGTGAACCTCCTGAAAAACCAGCCGCGGATCTTTGGCAGCTACAGCCAATTCATCGGCGATTGCAACGGCAACACTCTCCCCGAATACAGCTTTATCGAGCCATGTTACAACGATCATCCGGGGCCGGGCGGCGGCCAGATTCTTGCTTCAGACCAGCACCCCGATCACAACGTGCAAGAGGGCGAAAGATTCATCGCCAACACGTACAACGCCATCCGCATAAAACAAGAGCTTTGGGAAACGACCGCGATGCTGGTCGTCTATGACGAGCACGGCGGAATCTACGACCACGTCGTTCCCCCGGCTTGTGAATCGGACGGTAAGAGTGCCCCGGCAGATAAAACGGGAACGGGAGCGGCGTTCAACTTTGACCGCCTTGGCGTGCGCGTGCCGGCCATTCTTGTCTCACCCTATATTCCTCGGGGAACCGTGGTGCCGGGCACGGAAGATCCGAACGGTCGCATTTTCGAACACGCTTGCATTCCCGGCACGGTGACGAACTTCTTCCTGAAGAATTATGACCAGCGCACGTCCCGCGAGAAGAATTCCAACAATTTTCTCGCGCCACTGACCGACACCTTACGGCCGGATGATGATTGCTGGGTTTTTGACGTGTGAGGAAAAATATGAAAAAAAAGTATAAGTTGGTTGCCAAGGTCCCCAAAACCCCAAAGAGCGCCTACGATCATGGCCGATTCATCTCCAGTCTGATCGAACATCAAATCAAGCATTTCCACGAAATCGAGAAGTCACTCTTGAAGCCCGGACAAGAACTTACTGACATCACCAAGATCAAAACCGAACTTCAGGCCAGCGAATACTTGAAAAAGATGACGGCCCTCTTGCATCCCCAGGGCGCTGAAAAACCGCGAAGAGTCGCTCCGCCCAGGAAAACCAGGAAGCGCGCGAAAGCCGCGAGGAGCAAGGGCAAGGGTAAGGGTAAGACAAAGAGTAAGCGGGGTAAGCGGAAAAGTCGGTGAAGGAGGCTTTGTGCGTCGCATAGTGTTGACCGTTCTTTTGCTGGCAGCCGGATCAGCTCGAGCTCAGGAGAATCCTCCTCAGCGGCCTCCCGCCCCGCCCAAGATTGACCCTTCCGGCGAAGTCGACAGGCTGAAAGAGAGTTGCGGGGCTTTCAAAATTCCTCCGTGTGCCGAGGAACTCTTCACCGGACAGCCCGTGCATATCGCCGTCGCCAGCTTCGCTCCACAGAACGGCTTTGGCGCGGGTCTCGCCTACCTGGGTCACAAGACCACGGAAAACTGGCGCGTTACCTGGAACTCGGACGCCGTCGGGTCGATCAACGGATCGTGGCGCGCGGGCTTCTATCTAAAGTTTGTTGATACCTATGAGAAGCCGATCGGCGGTGGCTTGGGGACAAAAGGAAAGAAGAAACCGCGTGTTCTCAGCGAGCTTCCGGAACACCCGGTCTTCAATTTGTATGCTCAGGCGATCTCCCTCAACAAGCTCTTGTACTTCGGCTTGGGTCCGGCTAGCACACTTGCGGGGCGCACCTTCTACGGTATGACACAGACGATCGTCGGCGGAAGCGCGGTGAAGCCGTTCAATGCACGGCTGAATGCCAGCCTTTACGGCGAAATCAACGGCCGCTTTGTAAACATTCGTGCAAGCACCGGCCAGCCAAGCCCTTCGATTGGAATGCTTTACACGGAAGCCACGGCTCCGGGCTTGACCAGCCAGCCCGGAACGCTGCAACTCGGGGAGGGCGTGCGGATTCGGCCGGCGTACTTCGATGATGTATTCCGCCTGAACTACAGCCTTGCTTATCAGCAATTCTTCACGCCAGGAAATTCTACATTTTCTTTTCAACGATTTACCGCCGACCTGTTACAGGAGTACGTACTCCACAGCAAGTCCATTCGGCCCTACTTGTTGCCCCGGGACAATAACCCCAACGGTCCCGACGAATGCGACGACCCTGGCAGAGACGAATCAAAGATGACGGAAGAGGAAAAGAATAAGGCCAAAGAACATCCGTGCGCCTATGTGACGCGGAACTTCGAAGGCACCATCGGCTTCCGCTTTTTCCTCGCCGCGTCCATGACCCCCGGGGGAAACTTGGTTCCCTTCTACTTTCAACCAACACTTGGTGGAGCAGATATCAACAGCAATCCCTCGCTGGGCAGCTATCAAGACCTCCGTTTTCGTGCACCCAATGTCATGCTGCTCCGTCAGAGCTTCGAGCATTCCGTTTGGAATTTGCCGCTGGGTGTTGCGTTCATGGCCGACGAAGGCAAGGTGGCCTTGACTCGCGGCGATCTCGGTTCTAATCCCTGGGTCCACAGCTTTTCCGCGGGCCTGACTCTCCGTGCCGGGGGCTTCCCTCAGGTGTTCCTGCTGTTTTCCTGGGGCGGAAATGAAGGCACGCACACCATCGCGAACGTAAATCCATCGTTGCTTGGTAGTGGCGGACGGCCATCCTTGTTCTAACCTGCCCAAATCGGAACGAATCTCTGTTCTCGGTTCATTTCCGGTTGATCTTTCTTTCTCCTATGCGATAAATTGCTCCTGAAATAAACAGCGTCACATCAGTTGGTGCGAGGCGCTGGCCTCACGTCGCGGACTCGACCGCCATGGCCTGCGTGTCCTCAGCCGAATAGCCGAGACCCCGCAGGATTTCAGCGGTGTGCTCCCCGAGTAACGGCGGCGGCAAGCGGAAGCTCACCGGCGTGTCTGAAAACCGGATGGGATTCGCGATGCTCTTGGCCGTGCCAATCGCAGGGTGCTCGAGTTGCACGATCAAGCCCCGCGCGCGCGTCTGTACGTCCTCAACCGCTTCCGCAACCGTGTTGATCGGCGCGGCGGGAATGTCCGCTTCGCCGAACTTATCCAGCCAAGCTGCGGCCGGCTTTTGTTGAATAACGTCTTGCAGCAACGGCACGAGGATTGCCCGGTGTTTGATTCTCAGCGCATTGGTGGCGAATCGTTCATCTCTTCCAACGCCGTCTTGCATGTTCAACACCTGCGCGAATCTCTTCCACAGCGCCTCGGTCCCTACTCCGACCACAAAATACTTGTGATCACTCCCGCGGTACGCCTCATAGGGCACGATATTCGGATGGGCATTTCCCCAGCGCTCGGGAGACACACTAGCGTTCAGATAACTGCTCCCCGCGTTGGCCAGCCACGTCAGTTGCGAATCGAAAAGCGCCATGTCGATGAACTGCCCGCGCCCGCTTCTTTCCCTCGCTAAAAGCGCCGCGAGAATCCCCATAGCCGCATACATCCCGCAAGTCATATCCGCAATCGCGATCGGATAACGCATCGGCCCGCCTCCCGGCTCACCCGTGAAGCTCATCACGCCAGCTTCCGCTTGCGCGAGAATGTCGTAGCCGGGCATGCCCGCTTTCGGGCCAGTGAGTCCGTACCCGGTGATGCTGCAATAGATGAGCCGCGGATACTTCGCGCACAGCGAATCTGGATCGATGGCGTGTTTTTGAAGCGATGCGAGTGACGGCTGGTTGACAATGAAAACGTCGGCGCTTGCGAGGAGTTTCTGCAAGGCTTCCGCGCCGCGCGGATGATCGTAGTTGAGAGTAATCGATCGTTTGTTGCGATTCGCCGCGAGATAGTAAGCGGATTCGCTGCCCACAAACGGCGGACCCCATCCGCGCGACTGGTCGCCGGTTCCCGGTCGCTCCACCTTGATCACCCCCGCGCCAAAATCTCCGAGCAGCATGGCGCAATACGGTCCGGCGAGCGCCTCCGTCATTTCCACGACGCGAATCGATTCGAGAATTGTTTCCACGGCCGCGATTATAACTGACATCGCACCTCGCCATCCTCCAGCATCCCAGCGTCCATTGCTGTAAAACGATTAATTGCATCCAAAACTTTGTTTGAGGCCCTGTAGGTTTCCACAGGCACCACCCTTGTGCTTTTGCACCGTCCCGGCATAAACTTCCTCGCAGCATTTGTTTTTGCGAGCCGCCTCAACCTTTTGAGGAACTCCATGGCTCGTGCGAATCGGGGTTGTGATGTCTGGGGGGAGAAAATGAGAAAAATGTTGAGTGCGTCCTTTGTCTTGACACTCGCGCTGGGGCTTGCCTCGTCCGGGTGGGGACAGTCGCAGATCACTAGCGGGACGGTGCAGGGAGATGTTCTCGATGAGAAAGGTGGGAGCGTCGCGGGCGCAACCGTCGAAGCCAAGAATCTTGATACGAATTTTACACAAACGGACACCACCAGCACGGACGGCCATTTTGCATTCTTGAGCCTCGCTCCCGGACGCTACACCATTACCGTCAGCAAATCGGGGTTCGCCACCGTTCTGCAGCAGAACGTAAACTTGACGGTAGGCCAAACCATAACCATCCCGGTCACCATGAAGGTTTCCTCGGTTTCCCAGCAAATCGTCGTTTCAGACGTGCCAATCGTGGAAGTCACGAAAACGGAGTCCTCTTCGACGCTGAATGAACTTACGGTCAGCTCCACGCCAGTACTCGGCCGCAAGTTTGAAGACCTGCTTACTTTGACTCCCGGTGTCTCAATTACCCAGGGTCCCGACGGCGACGAGATCACATTCAATGGCCAGCGTGGAATCTTTAACAACGTGAGCCTGGACGGTGGCGACTACAACAACGGATTCTTCGGAGAGCAGGAGGGCGGGCAGCGCGCGGCGATCGACATTACGCTGGACGCGGTGAAGGAGTTCCAGGTAGTGGCAAGCGGCGCCAATGCGGAATTCGGGCGCACGGCCGGAGGGGTTATCAACGTCATCACCAAGTCTGGAACGAATGATATCCACGGCAGCGCTTTTGAGTACTTCCGCACGGAAGCTTTATCTGCCAACACGTCGGATGGGAAGCCGCTGCAGGATTTTCGTCGCAATCAGTTTGGCGGAAGCTTGGGTGGCCCCATTTATAAGGATAAGCTCTTTTTCTTTGGAGCAGCCGAGGGCATTCGCGAGAATCTCACCCGCCAGAATCTCGGCGCGGCCATCGGCACTCCATGTGGGTCAAGTATCGTGTTCGACGGCACTCCTGCCACTGACGCCCTGATTCTGGCTAGTCCGGACTGTCAGCGGGTAGCTCTTGTGAATTTCATGCAGAGCACTTTCAGTGAGAAGGATGGCGCACCGATAAATCATGCAATACGTAATGGTGCGGTCTTTGGCAGGATCGATTACAACCTGAATTCCAAGAACCAGATTTTCGGGTCCTACAACTTCGACTACTCGAAGAATTCGAACCAAACGTTTGATGTGCCGGCCTACGGGACAACCTCGAATGGCATCGAAGGACCGTCGAAAATCCAGGCCATCAATACAAACTGGTTTAGCACCATTTCCAGCAGCAAACTCAACGAGGCGCATTTCACCTACGCGCGCGAAAACCGGCCGCGCAACGCGGTCGATCCGACTGCCGTGCCTGACACAAATATCGGCTCGGCGAACAGCCCAACGGCCTTCGCTTTCCGGTTCGGTCAGCCCTTCTTCCTCGAGCCTACAATTGACGAAGTCTTTTGGCGGACCGATGTGAGGGACAACTTTACCGTCATAAATGGCAAGCACACCATAAAGGCCGGTGGGGAGTGGATTCATAGCAATAACACGCAGGTGTTTCGCGGGTTTTTCAAAGGATTGTACTTTTTCGATAACGCCGTAGGCTTTATGCATTACGTGACGGATGGGCCCGCCGTGCATGGGTGCTCGGACGGAACATTTACTGTGACCGCTTGCGGAGGAGTGGCCACGTCTACAGGGACACCGCTATTCCTGTTTCTCCAACATGGGCCTGCGACCCAAGGAGAGACTTTTGACCAGTCTGGGGCGTCGTCCATCAATAATGAAGATTTCGCGTTGTTTGCACAGGATACTTGGAAGGTTACGCGCAACCTAACTGTAAATCTGGGTCTGCGTTGGGAAGCACAACGCTTTCCGGGTCCGGTTATTCCTCCTGCACAGACTGCGTACGGCCCGAACTTGAGCGACCCGAAGTTTCCTTCCGATGGAACATTACACAACCAGAACAAGATGTTTCAGCCGCGGGTCGGCTTCGCTTGGGACATTCGCGGGAATGGCAAGTCCGCCCTGCGTGCGAGCTGGGGGATCTACAACGCCAGGCAGAATATGCTTACGCAGGTCGGGTCCATCACGACGAATGGAGTGCAACAGCAGTCGTTCGCGGCGGGCTTGTTTGTCGGTCCATGCTGCCCGGAACCAGTGTTCGGCCAAAATGCGGGACCTATCAATAGTCCCCCGGCGAAAGGCTCACCACCGCCACCATTTGCGGCGGTGCAAGTATTTGACAAGAACTATGCGAACCCCCGAATTTATACTGGAAACGTTGGTTACGAGCAGCAGATCGCGTCGGGCTGGGCCGGCTACCTTGACTTCACAGTCTCCAAGGGAGTTCATCTGACCCGGTTTACTAATCCCAACGTTTGCTGCTCCACTGCGGATTTGGTCACCACCGCCGATGTGAATCTCGGTAGCGGACCATCCTACACGGGCCCGGCCCCATTCCCGAATCTGGGGGCGGTTACCAACACGGCCAGTTCCGCAAAGTCGCTCTATCGCGGCGCAACGATTGGGGTGCGCAAGCGCTTTAACAATCGATTCCAACTGGATGCGAATTACGTCTGGTCGGAAGATCTGGACGATGATTCCAACGAAAGAGATCCATTCAGCTTTCACTATAATGACATTTACAATCTCGCGAAGGAATATTCCTATTCCGACCGCGACGAAAAACATAAATTCAACCTCGTCACGCACGCCGAATTGCCTTGGAAGGTCGCTGTTGACGTGCGAATGCAGGCGCACTCGGCGCAACCCTATAGTGCCAATCCCAATGCCACTGGCACCGGGCCTCTTTGTAGTAACACACAAGCTGCGCATCGCGTGCAAATTGGCCTTGGCCCAGGCGGAACGAACATCGACTGCGGGAGAAATTTCCTTCGCAAGGATAACGGCTACTTTGCATTTAATTTTGGGGCGGCACGACCATTTCACCTTGGAGAGCGGTTCCAGATCATCCCCAAGGTGGAGGTCTTCAACTTGTTCAACAACAAAAACAACATAAACACAATCAGCGGCAGCGGCACGCCGTTGTTTGATTTCGACGGGTTCATCCGCCAAGGCGTGGGCGACCCACGTGAAGCGCAACTGTCCATACGCTTCCAGTTCTAGGGAAGCGGCGACGAACTGCAATAATTGTTGGCGAAAGGGGGGGCGCTCCGGCGCCCCTCTTTGGGTTTCGGGGATGTCGGATTGCTCCACGTTATAAAGTCGCAGCAATGCTGAGACTAGGATTGACACCCGCAACTGCAGGCCAGTAACATTCATCCCACTTTGCGGTATTTTGTCTCTTGAAGAAAAGAGTCCCAAGTGTGAGGTCCGTTATGAAAAAGCTTGTGTGGTCTGCCCTGGTTTTGGCTTTCAGCCTCCTGGTCGCGGCGCCCGCATCGAACGCCCAGGCAAAGCCCGCGGCGCCCGCTCCCGCTGCGGCTCCTGCTCCCGCTGCCGCCACGGCGCAAGCGGCTGTACCTGCCGCGCCGCAAGGACGCAAAAAGCGCGTGGCCATTTTCGATTTCGACTATGCCACCGTGCAGACCTCCACCGCCGCGCTCTTCGGCACCAATGTGGACGTCGGCAAGGGGATCTCCGACTTGCTGGTCACCGATCTCGTCAAGGACGGCACCTATTCCGTCATTGAGCGCAAAGCACTGGACAAGATTCTCACCGAACAAAATTTCTCCAATAGCGATCGCGCCAACCCAACCTCTGCCGCCAAGATCGGGAAGCTCCTGGGCGTGGACGCCATCATTGTTGGCAGCATCACGCAGTTCGGCAACGAAACCAAGAACACCAATATCGGTGGCACCGGCGGCGGTCTCGGCGGATTCGGCATCGGCGGCTTCGGAAAGAAAAAGAGCAAGGCCATCGTCGCCGTCAACGCTCGCATGGTGGACATCGATAGCGGCGAGATTCTCGGTGTTGCCGACGGTAAGGGGGAATCCGCGAGGGAAAGCACGTCGTTGCTTGGCGGTGGCGGCAACTGGCATGGCTTCGGTGCTGGCGGCGCCAACTTCGGCAGCAGCGACTTCCAGCAAACGATTCTTGGGGAAGCCGTGAAAAACGCGGTCGATCAGATGAGTACCGGGCTCGTAGCCAACAACACCAAGCTGCAAACTCGCACCATCAACATTTCCGGTCTGGTAGCGGCCGTCGAAGGCGGACAGATCATTCTAAACGTTGGCGGCAAGGCCGGCCTGAAGGTCGGTGATCAGCTCAATGTCGAGCGGGTCACCCGCGAGATCAAGGATCCCGCCACGGGGCAGGTCATCCGCCGTTTGGCCTCGCCTGTCGGCGTGGTGAAAATCACCGAGGTGGACGACATTTCCTCTGTGGCCGTCGCCGTATCCGGTACGGGCTTCAAAGTCGGCGATGCCGTAAAAACCGTCGCGCAATAACCGGGCCTTGCGCTATTCGCGTGCGCTCCGGACCGCAGAGCTCCTCCGTTCGTCTCATTTGACGCGCCTGCGCTTTATCCGTGAGGCCGCAGGTCCACCCCCAAGGCGTGTTTCTCGAGGGAACACTCGGACGGGACGAATGGACACACGCCGCATCCTCAGCACTTGCTTGCACGTCGCGAATCCCTGAGAATCTAAGGTTTAAAGATATGTGTTTTTCCGCACGGTAGCGGTTGCCCGCACCCAAAAGAGATGCGAGTGGAATGGCAAGTCACGTGAATTCCGTAAAGCGACTGGTCGCTTATTTTTCGATGGAAATTGCATTGGAGAACGCCATGCCGAGCTACAGCGGCGGGCTAGGCGTTCTTGCCGGCGATACCATTCGTGCCGCTGCGGACCTGCGCCTGCCCATGGTGGCCATCTCCCTGCTTTACCGGAAAGGATACTTCACCCAGCGCCTCGCCGATGACGGCTCGCAAACGGAAGAGCCCGTTGGGTGGCGCATGGAAGATTTCTTGCAAGAAGAGCCCGCGCGCGCCAGCTTGCCTCTGGAAAACCGGCGGGTGGAATTGAGGTGCTGGAAGTATGACGTGAAGGGTGTACGCGGATTTGAAGTGCCGGTGTATTTTCTGGATGCCGATCTCCCCTCCAACGCGGAAGCGGACCGTAACCTGACGGGCAGCCTTTACGGGGGCGACTCCTACTACCGGCTTTGCCAAGAAGTGCTCCTGGGAATCGGCGGGGTGCGCATGCTGCGCGCGCTGGGTTACACGGAACTGACGCGCTACCACATGAATGAAGGACACGCGGCGCTACTGTCGCTCGAACTGCTGGGCGAAGAAGCCCAAAAAACCGGGCGCAAAACGTTTAGCGGGGAGGATATGGAAAAAGTACGAAGCAAGTGCGTTTTTACGACGCACACCCCGGTACCGGCGGGGCATGACGCTTTCCCAATGGAATTTCTGACCCGGGCCTTTCCGACGCAGACGGCGCTATTCGATTTGAGCGATTCGTCATCGGCAGATTTGGTGAAGCGGGTACTTCGGGCGGACCAGAGGTTCCCCGACTTGCAGGAGGCCGCGAAACACGGCGCATCCCTCAACATGACTCAGCTAGCTCTAAGCCTCAGCACCTACGTCAATGGTGTGGCCAAGCAACACGGCGAAACTTCACGCCAGATGTTTCCGGAAGCGCGGATCGAGGCCATCACCAATGGTGTCCACGCCGGTACGTGGACTTCTCCTGCGTTTCAGCAACTCTTTGACCGTTACATCCCCTCGTGGCGAGAGGACAATTACAGTTTGCGGAGCGCGCTGGGTTTGCCTGCCGAGGAAGTGTGGGCGGCCCATCTGATCGCCAAGCACGATTTGCTCGAGATGGTTCGCGAAAAGACCGGACTGCAGTTTGATCCCGAGGCTTTCACGATCGGTTTCGCGCGCCGCGCGACGGGCTACAAGCGCGCCGACCTCATCCTGGCTGATCTCGATCGTCTCCGACAAATTGTCAAGAACGCAGGCTCCTTCCAGATTATTTATGCTGGCAAGGCGCATCCGAATGATGGCGGCGGAAAGGACATCATTCGCCGAATCTTCCAGGCGAAAAGAGCGCTGCGCAGAACGGTTCCCGTGGTTTTCCTCGATGATTATAATCTCGAGCTGGGCGGGAAAATGACTTCCGGCGTGGACCTCTGGCTTAACACGCCTCAATTTCCCTTGGAAGCTTCCGGCACCAGCGGTATGAAGGCCGCGCTGAATGGCGTGCCAAGTCTGAGCATTCTTGACGGCTGGTGGGTGGAAGGCCACATTGAAGGCGTTACCGGCTGGTGCATCGGCGAATCGCGGCGCAGCGCTGCCGGCAGCGCTCCGACCGACAATGCCGCCGAAGCCGAATCGCTTTATAACCAACTGGAGGGCGTGATTCTTCCTATGTACTACAACGATCGCGCCAAGTTTCTGGCCGTCATGCAGCACGCTATTGCCATCAACGGATCGTTCTTCAACACGCAACGCATGGTGCAGCAGTACATCACCGACGCGTATCTGCGCTGACGCGGCGGAATGCACTTGCCAAATCACGGGCTTCCGGCAAAGACCAGACCAGGGTCGATCGAGCGAGTCAGCGCAGCCGGTTCTTGTACATGGCCATGCCGACGGCGGCATCCATTCCCATCTTTTCCAGTGCGGCAATCTCGCGCCGCGTTTTGATACCGCCCGCGGCGATAATCGGATGGGAAGTCGCGTCGCGCAGCCTGCGAAACCATTCCAGGTTCGCGCCCGTCATTGTGCCTTCGCGGTCCACGTCGGTGCACAAGAATCCCGCGCAGAAGTGTTCGAGCTGGGTCATCACTTTGTCAGCCTGAAGGGCGATGCGCTTCCGCCAGCCGTGAATGGTGATGTTTCCCCCGGCCGTGTCGAGGGCGATGATGATTTGGGTCCGACGAACTGTTTTTGCCAGCTGCTGCAGGAATCGGGCGTTTACTTTTCCATTGCGGAAAGCGGCACTTCCAACAATGACCTGACTCGCACCCCATCCGACAATTTCTTCGGCACGAGAAACAGTTCGAATCCCGCCGCCAACACGCACCAGCATGCCGAAATCTTTACGTGCAGTCCTGCACAGCTCGCGTACCAGCTCGCCGTTCTGGCCTTTTCCCATGGCCGCGTCCAGGTCAATCACGTGCAGCCACGGATACCTCTTGAATTTCCTCAGAAGGCCGAAGACAGCGGCGACGGCAAGCTCGCGCGTCCGCCCGCGAACCAATTGCACGGCTTGCCCACCTTGCAAGTCGATACAGGGAATTAGCATGACAGGCGAACCTCGACGCCGCGTGCTGCGAGGAATTCCTTCAACGTTCGAATGGATTGCACCCCATCGTGAAAAATCGAGGCCGCCAGCGCAGCATCCGCCGCGCCTTCCCTGAAAACCTCCACGAAATGTTCCGGCAATTTGGCTCCGCCAGAAGCAATCACCGGGACGGACACGGCTCTGGAAATTGCGGAGGTAAGGGTGGTGTCGAAGCCCATCTGTGTTCCGTCGCGATCGACGGAGGTCAGCAGAATTTCTCCTGCGCCAAATTGAACGCCCTTCTTGGCCCACTCGATAGCATCGAGAGATGCGGATTCCCGCCCGCCGCGAACCATGACATCCCAATGACCGCCGGCACGCTTCGCATCAATCGCCAGGACCACGGCTTGCGCGCCAAATTCCAGCGACAATTCGGAAATGAGTTCGGGCCGTTCCACCGCGGCCGTGTTCACAGTAACTTTGTCCGCGCCGGCGCGCACGACGGCACGGCCGTCTTCTAGCGTGCGAATGCCGCCTCCAGCGGTGAGGGGAATCGCCAATTCTGCGGCAACGCGCCGGATGGCTTCGAGGAAAGTCGGGCGGCGGTCACGCGACGCGGCGATGTCCAGCACCACCAGTTCATCGGCGCCTTCTGCGTTGTAACGCGCCGCCAGTGCGACGGGATCCCCAGCATCGCGCAGTCCGACGAAGTTGACGCCCTTGACGACGCGCTCGCCATCAGTATCCAGGCAGGGAATGATGCGATGTGCCAGGCTCATGCCGCAATCTTCAGAAAATTCTGCAAGAGACGCGCGCCCGCGTCGCCGCTCTTCTCCGGATGGAACTGCACGGCGAAGATATTTTGCTTTTCGACGACGGCGGCGAATGGCGCCCCATGCCAGCAAGTTGCCGCCGAAGCTTCATGCGGATCGCGGACCGCGTAGGAGTGAGCAAAGTAGAAGTAGGCGCTGGATTCAATGCCATCGAGCAGACGTGAAGAACGCCTTGCCGCGACTTGGTTCCAGCCCATGTGCGGGAGTTTCACGTTTGATGGTAACGCGGACACTGTGCCCGGTAGCAAGTCCAGACCGCCCAGTTGGGGCGCTTCCTCGCTGGATTGGTACAGCACCTGCAGCCCCAGGCAGATACCCAAAAAAGGCACACCACGCTGGATGGCGCTAATCAGAGCCGCGCGCATATTTTGTTCGTCGAGAGCCCGAACCAAAGCGGCGTAATGTCCCACCCCGGGCAGCAGCAAAGCCTCCGCCTTTGAAATACCGTCCGGCGAAGGGGTTCGCTGCGATTCCGCGCCGAGACGTTCGAACGCACGCTCCACGGAAGGCACATTTCCCGCGCCGTAGTCGACGATGGTTACTTTCATAGAAGTCCCTTTGTGCTGGGCAAGATCTTTCGCAGGCGTTTGTCGCGCGACACCGCGAAGCGCAAGGCCCGCGCGAACGCCTTGAACATGGCTTCGACCTGATGATGTGACGAGCGCCCGTATAGAGCGCGTAGATGGATATTGGCCTTCGCCGCCTGCGAAAAGCCCTGAAAAAAATCCTCCACCAGCTCTACCTGGAAATCCCCGACGCGTCTTGCCGCGATCTTGGCCTTCACGACGCAGTAAGGCCTCCCGCCAAGATCCACGGCAGCGGCGGCAAGCGTTTCGTCCATGGGCATCAGGAAATAGCCCGCGCGCAAAATGCCGCGCTTTGAGCCGAGGGCTTTCCGCGCTGCCTCGCCCAGTGTAATTCCCACATCTTCTACCGTGTGATGCTGGTCCACATCGAGATCACCGCGCGCCTCCACGTCCAGATCAAACGCGCCGTGCCTTGCAAGCAGCTCGAGCATGTGGTCGAAGAAGCGGATTCCCGTTGCGATGCGCGCCTTTCCGTACCCATCCAGATTCAGCTTCAGGCGGATATCCGTCTCGTTTGTCTTGCGATGAATGGTTGCGGTTCTGGGCATGGTGGATTTCTCTCTGGCGCTGGCATTCAGAACGGAGTTTTCCATTCGTTTCGAATTGTTTTCAGCAAACGGCGCATTTCGGATTGCGTTCCAATGGTGATGCGCACAAATCCGGGGCTGATGTCCTTGCTTCGCTCGCGGAGAAGAATCCCTTGCTTCTCTAATTTTCGAAACAATACCGGCCCGCTTGGCCCGAAATTCACGAGAAGAAAATTTCCGGCGCTGGGGTAGGCTTTCACATCGAGCTTTTCCAGTTCTGCCGCGAACCAGGCGCGCAGCCGCTTCACCCCGTTCACGTAACGCTGCATCGTTGCCCGGTCGTTCAGGGCCGCTTCTGCCGCTACCAGAGCGGCGAGATTCACGGGAAAGGGCGGCATGGCGCGGCGCACCAGAGCGAGCGACTCTTCGCAGGCAATCACGGCGCCGAGGCGCAGGGCCGCCAGCCCGGCAACTTTCGAAAAGGTTCTGGCCACAAACAACTGCGGATACTTCCGGATCCACGGCATCGCGGTGAAGCCTGAAAACTCCGCATAGGCTTCATCCATCACGACCGCGGTGTGCGTGGCGGCTCTCAAGATTCCTCGCAAAGCGTCTTGGTGAAGCAGAGTACCCGTCGGATTATTGGGATTGGCGATGAAAAGAACGCGCGGCTTCTCTCGCAGCGCAGCGATGACCTCCTGCAGCGGGAATTCCATTTCGCTACCGTAGTGCAGGACGGAGATCCGAGCGCCATAAATCTCCGCGTAGTAGCGGTACATCGGAAAAGTCGGCTGGCAAATCAGGATGCGGCTGCCGGACTCGACGAAGGTATCGAAGAAAACGCGCAGCGCGTCGTCACCGCCATTGGTGAGCAGCAATTCTTCCGGGCGGATGCCGAAGTAGCGCGCCATCCGTTGCGTGGGAGCCTGATATTCGGGGTACATCGCCAGTTGTTTGGTCGTGAGCTTGGCGAGCGCGCGCCGCACCGCCGGTGAGCAACCCGCAGTGTTCTCGTTGAAGTCGAGGCGCAATTTCCCGGACCGCCCTTCGGCGGGCGCCTCGTATGTGCGGCGGTTCAGAATCGTTTCGCGCACTGGCAAGCGAACTTTCATCGGCGGACCCTCACGGCGTTGCGATGTGCGATGAGTCCCTCGGAGGCAGCAAGTGTTTCAACGGCGTCGGCCAGACTGGTAAAACCCCGCCGGCCGATGGTTTGAACGGTGATGCATTTCACAAAATCCGCCGTTGAGAGTCCACCCCTTCTGCGAGCCCACCCGCCGGTGGGGAGCACATGATTGCTTCCGCTGGCGTAGTCGCCAAGCGGTTGCGCGCCCCAAGGACCAAGAAAAACGGTTCCGGTGGCGTGAATCTGCTTTAAGAGTGCCTCCCCGTTATCGGGCAGACTGAGGTGCTCGGGCGCGAATCGATTTACGAATTCGCAGGCGGCACGGATGGATGGCGCGACCAGAATCGCGCCTGCGCGCTTTATCGAAATTTGCGCCGGGTTCGTGGTTGGCAATTGTTGTAGTTGCCGCCCCACTTCGGTTTGCACCCGTCTGGCCAGGCCGGTTGAACTCGTCACAAGATAGCTCCCGGCATCGGGAGCGTGTTCGGCTTGCGCGAGCAGATCCGCGGCGATCCAGGAAGGATTGCCTGTTGCCGCCAGTACAATTGCTTCGGTCGGCCCGGCAGGCAGATCGATCGCGCAATCGCTGCTGACCAGTTGTTTGGCGGCGGTGACAAAGCGATTACCCGGCCCGAAGATTTTTTCAACACGGACCACGCGCTTCGTGCCGTAAGCCAGAGCCGCGATGGCTTGCGCGCCGCCCATGCGGGCGACGCGCGTGACGCCGAGAACACCGGCGGCCGCGAGAAGTGCGGCGTTCGACCGCGGGCATGCCACGTGGATGTGGCGGACCCCCGCAACTTGGGCTGGAACAACGGTCATCACCAAGGTGGAAACGAGCGCAAACCGTCCGCCCGGGATGTAGCAGCCGATGGAATCGATGGGACGCACCAGCTGGCCGATTTTCACACCGGGTTCGACTTCCATCGTCCACGGTCTCGGCAACTGCTTTTCCGCGACGCGGCGAACATTGCGGGCGGCCTGTTTCAGCGCGCCAAGGAACTCGCGGGTCACTTGCTTCAAGGCCGCACGAATTTCGTCTTCTCCAATCCACAAACTCTCTCGCTGGAGATCGACGCCGTCGAGTCTCTTCACCCACGCTAACAGTGCCGCGTCTCCGCGCCGCCGAATATCGCGGATGATTTCAGCGGCGATCCTTTGTGCTTTCTCATCATGCTCCTGGCGCGCACCCAGAAGCTTCTTCTCTACCGCCGGCGTTAGTCTCACGATACGCATCACAGCACGATCTTGTTCAAGGGATATTCGACGATCCCCTGGGCCTTCGCGGCTTTGAGCTTCGGCAAAATCTGCCGGACTACCGCTTCCTCAATGATGGTGTTGACAGCGACCCAATCCGGGTCACTCAAAGCGGAAATCGTCGGCTTCTTGAGTGCAGGGAGAACTCCTAGGACAGCTTGCAGATCGTCGCGATGGACGTTCAGCAGCAGACCCACTTTGCTCGCGGCGGCGATCGCGCCTTGGAGCATCAGAATCAGGTTCTCCGCTTTCTCGCGCTTCCAGGAATCGGCGGCGGCGGCGCGGTTCATGATGAACACCGTCGCCGATTCCAGCACGGTATCGACGATGCGCAAACGATTCGCCCGCAGCGACGAGCCAGTTTCCGTCACTTCCACAATGGCATCGGCAAGTTGCGGTACTTTGACCTCCGTGGCGCCCCAGGAAAATTCCACGCGGGCTTTTACGCCGTGCTTGGCGAGGTAGTTTTCCGTAATGTGCACGACTTCGGTCGCGATAACTTTTCCATTCAAGTGTCGCGGTTCCTGAATCGCGGAGTCTTCCGGGACCGCCAGGACCCAGCGGACGCGTGCCAGCCTCTGCTTTGCGTAAACCAGCTCCGACAATTCGTCCACGGCCGCACCAGTTTCCACCACCCAGTCGTGACCGGTGATCCCCGCGTCCAGCGCGCCAGACTCGACGTAACGCGCCATCTCCTGCGCGCGCACCAGCAGACACTCGATTTCCGCGTCGTCAATCGCCGGAACGTAACTTCGCGAGCCCAGCGTGATCTTCCAGCCGGCACGCGAAAAAAGATCGAGCGTCGCGTCCTGCAGGCTGCCTTTGGGGATTCCCAGCTTCAGCCGGCTCATTGAGTTTTCTCCGATCCGTAAACCTTTTCGGGCGAGAACGTGCGCTCGGCGATGATTTTGGTGCTTCCGTCCGTCTCCACTTCTCGGAAGAAGCAACTCAGGTAACCTTCATGACAGACACCCGGCCCGGCCACTCCGACGCGCACAAGGAGCGCATCGGAGTCGCAATCCACGCGCATTTCCCGAACCCGCAGAACGTGGCCGCTCGACTCGCCTTTCTTCCAGAGCTTGTTTCGTGAGCGGCTGAAGAACACGACTTCTCCAGTGCGTTGCGTCTCCGCGAGCGACTCTGGATTCATGAAGCCGAGCATCAGAACATCGCCGCTGCGCTCGTCCTGGATGATGGCCGGCACTAGCCCTCCGCTTTTCTGAAAGTCGATCTCCACGATGTCGTCTCCTGAATACAATGAACCGAAAAACAAAAATCCCGCTGGGGCTTATCGCGCCAGCGGGCTGAAGAGTGCTCTTTTTAGCGAATCGCTATGCACACCTCAGCAGGCGCGGCTCGTGGCCGTGATGATGATGCGCCCGGACTGTGGGTGTGCCACACATTACAAATTACAAAATTATAAGAATTTTGGCCGCATGTCAACGAAAGTATTCTTCAATCGGCGTACGAGATGCCGCTGCCAGGCGTAGTGGCCCCGAGGGATCGACTTGGGCGCAGCATCGAAAGGACTACATCAGAGCGTAGACATTGCCGTCGGTACTGCCCACATACACGCAGTTCCCTGCCACCGCGGGGGAGGAAAGAATGGCCCCTACGGACATCAACTTCTGGACGCCGCTAACCATGTCGTCATAGAAAAAGTCGGAGAAGGCCGCTTCGTAGTTTGGAGTGCCGTCCGGTTTAGTGTAGGTGGGGCCGTTCTTCTTGGAATCTTCGGTTTCGAAACTCCACGCGACTTTTTGTGTCTTGAGGTCGACGGCGTTGAGCCTGCCCTGATGCGAGCCAATGTACAGGGTCTCGCCGGCAATCGCCGGCGAAGAGAACATCGGCCAATGCTTGAAGTCAACGGAAAAAAGCGGAGCGCCGGACTTGGCATCGAAAGCATGGAGCAGGCCCGTATCCGAAGTTGCGAAATAAACTTTGCCACCCACCGTGGCGGGGGAAGAAATGACCCACGATCCCTTGTTCGAGAAGGAGCATCTTTCCTTGCCAGTGGCGGCATCCACGGCGTAAAACTTGGAATCGCGGCAACCGAAGTACACCACGCGGTCCGCCACCGCTGCGGAGGACTGGATGCCGACCTGATTATGGATGTCAGGATCCTCGCCCGTCTTGAAACGCCACATCTCTTTCCCGCTGCTGGCATCCAGAGCATAGAAATAGCTGTCCCAGCTTCCGACATACAAGTTGCCATCGGAGATTGCAGGCGAGCCGTGAACGACGTCTCCCGTCTTGAATTTCCATTTCAAGTTGCCGGAGGCGGCCTCCAGCGCGTAGACGTTAGTGTCTCCGCTGCCAAAATAGACTCCGCCGTTCCAAACGACCGGGGAGGAGAGGTAAAAATCGAACGGATCGGGCATCGTATCTGCAGCGGGCTCCGCCCCATGGAGGTGTTTTGCGGCGAAGCGGCGCTCGCCCCCAGTCTGAAACTTCCATTTCAATTGGCCGGTCGCGGCGTCCACGGCATAGAAGTTGCCATCAAAACTGCCGAAATAAACAACGCCTGCGGAAACCGCGGGCGAAGAGGTGATGCGGCCTGCGGACTTGAATTTCCACTTGAGCGCCCCGGTGGCGAGATCAAGAGCATAGAGAGAATGATCGCTGCTGCCAAAGTAGAGTTTGTCGCCCGCAATCGCCGGGGACGAGAGGATTTGTCCCTGGGTGTGAAATTGCCACTTGACGCCGGTGAACTTGGGAACACCGGCGGCTCCATAAACACCGGTGTGCTCCGGATTACCGCGAAACATGACGTCTTGCGCAAGCGTGGGCAAAGGCGAGGCGAGAAGAGCAAGCAAGAGAAACCGTTTCATGAGCAATGCCTCCGGTCTCCTCATAGACGGATCGATTCGGGGAATATCTCTTGCGCGAACGCGCAGGTAGCCAGGAACGCTAGCGTCCGCTGACCGACCACGCATCCCGTCAGTGATGGTTCTGCTCCAATTCCTCGCATTACTCCGCAGGTAGATCGGGACCGAATTCGACGATCGGATCAGGGATTAAGACCCACGCATTCGCTGCGCGCGCAGGCCACCGAGGCAATGGGGCGGAGGGTAAGGATGGAAACCGTCAGGCGCCCGCGAACGATCCGCGAGCCGAGCTGCCACTGTAATTCATCGACAACTTCAGGTGTACGGCTACGCCGATCTTGCTATTAGGCAATTCCTCCAGGCGCACGACTTCCGCCACATATTCGCAGTTCATCGGATCGTGTGGTGAACTGAAGGGAAAAGTCACGAAAACGCGCAAGCCCTTGTAGTACGATTTCCGTCGTGAGGTGAAATAGATTCCATCCTTGGAGGCATTCAAACTGACCGGCAGGTCTTCGAAGTGTTCATCTCGGGGATCAGCCGGACGCACGCGGACCGGCCGTGCGATTTTCGCCCTGCGGCTGCTCCGCTTAACTGGGTACTCGTTGGCGACGGTTTCTGGCATGGTGGCTTTGGCGACAAGCTTTCGCTGGGACCCCGATTCGGGCTAAAGGTTGAAACGTCAAGCCAGGGCGCTGAATCTTATTGTGCACGGGATGCACCAAAGCGCGACCGAAGAAAGGCATGGGCATGGAAGAAAAGCTTCGCAAGGATGATTCCGCCTGGAAGAAACAACTCACGCAGAATCAATACTTTGTAACCAGGCAAAAGGGAACGGAGCCGCCGTTTACCGGCGAATACGAGGATACCAAAACGGCCGGAACCTACAAGTGCGTTTGCTGTGGGCAGCCCCTGTTTCGTTCCGAAACAAAATACCACTCAGGCTCTGGGTGGCCCAGCTTTTACGCCCCAGCCAGCGAAGAGGCCGTCGAGGCGGAGAGCGACACGAGTCACGGGATGCGACGGACAGAGGTGAAGTGCCGCCGGTGCGACGCCCACCTCGGGCACGTCTTTGACGATGGACCACAACCCACTGGGATGCGCTATTGCATCAACTCCGTCGCCCTGAAGCTGGAAGAAGACTAAGAGGCGTCCCGATTGTCACCGGGACGCTTTCTTCGCTTGCCAGCAATCAGGAGTCTAGCAAAAAGGGAATTATGCGGCCGGACAGGTGCAAGCAACGATGGAGGCTACAGGATCAATCCCGCTTTCCCATACCCCGAGCAGCAGCACTTTCGTGCCAGTCGGATACTTAAACACGTAGTACGTGCTCGAAAGGCCTTGCACTTCATAAAAGCCCGGCCGGCGCGGATCTGGCCGCGCGGGCGCTCCCGCAGCGAGAAGTTGGCGCAATTCGGCGATCTGTTCCTGCGAATGGTTCCGCAGATCTTCCACGAGGGGCGGTTGTTTTGGAACGTTAATCATGATTATGTTTCTCCGCCACATTCAGCTTATATTCTCCTCAGTAGTAAAGACGTGGAAAATCGAAAAATGTTTCATCGCTCGCAACAATTTTTCCCTGACAAATTGGCCTCCTGGTTCCATCATTCCTGGGACGGGAACCACTCCTCGCCACGGGAAGTTATATGAATATTCCGTAAAATTGGGAAACAGCCGTCTTGTTTTGCGGTCACCCACCGTGAAGTTCTCGGTTCCCGCGGTAGCCCTTTTTCTGCTGTAATGAAGCGCGTGTTACTATCTTCTCTGGTACTTGTGCGGCGCTTGCTCCCTTGAGATAGTGCTGTGAGTGTCCTCTTCAGACAAGGTGGCCAACGTGACAAAAGGTGTGACGAAAAAAAGCTCCATTAGAGGTAAGACTTCCTTTGGCAAGGATCGCCGCCGCAAACATCACCATTATCTCGTTAGTGTTTACTACGCCGACGGGGAAAAGTTCGGCCGCGTTTACACGGACAAGGGTAAAGCTACGCGCTTCGCGGAGCGCCAGCGCCGCTCGCCGGTTGTAAAGTCCGCCCGGATTACGCAGGTTTCCTGATGATCCCGGCTGCAGAGTGTTTTACGAAGACTTGTCGCAGTCGCGCCGTCGTGCTATAAAAAGAGGTTGTTGAGCGGCCTTAGTATAGTGGTAGTACGGAACCTTGCCAAGGTTCAGGTGTCGGTTCGATTCCGATAGGCCGCTCCATTAAAATCAAGCAGTTACGCAAACGCCTCATTTTCCATATTTTCCAAAACTACAATTTGATTGCCAATCTTGGAGGAAAATTCGGCTTGCACGTGCTCAAGCGGAATCTCCCCGGTGTAAAGCGCCGTCATCGCAGCGGACGCATGCCCCATCTGCTGGCGAAGGACGGCGGGATTAATGCCGGCGAGTTCCCACCTGCGGTTGCACCCCCGACGAAGGGCGTGCATCCCGGCTTGTTTTAGACCTAGGGCTTTTAGGGCCGGATATAAACCTTGATTTAGTATGGTGGTCTCCAGGAGGGAACCGCCGCGTTTCGAGTGGAAGACGAGGGCGTTGGGGTTTGAGGCGTTACCAAGGAATCGCCGCAATTCCCACATTGCTCTCTGGCCTTCAGTGTCCCGCAGAAGCACGGTTCGATAGGCGGTCACGTTCTTGCATGGACCGATCTTTCCCGCATTCCGCTGGTCTGAGGATTCATCCACTCGGAGCGTGCTCGCCTCGAAGTCAAAGTCATTGACCCTGAGGGCAAGCAACTCGCTGCTACGAACTCCTGAACCAGCCGTGAGAAGGATGGCTGTCGCGTATTGCTCTCGGCGGGCGGAGCCGAGTCCGTCCAGCTTTCGGACTTGCTCGGCGATTTGTTGTGCCTGCGACCACGAGAACGATACCTTTTGACGGCTGCCGATCTTCATCTGCAACTTGTCACGTTCAGGGATTGCGAGTCCTGCCTGTGAGAACGGGGGTTTTCCGTCTTTCGAGAATGCAGATAAAACGCGCTGCATCGTGCGCAACGCATCCTTAATCGTCATCCATGAGACGCCCGCTTGCCGTTTCTTCCAAGCCCACTCATTTACCGAATCAATGTTCACATGCTCTATCGGGACATCGTTCCAATCCGCTTCGAGGTGGTTCTTGAGGAGTCCGTCCTTGATTGAGAACGTGGACCCTCGGTGCATCCGTGGAGCGAATACTTCCCGATAATGCGTCACCGCTCCCGCGAAGGTCTGCGACGAAGGAATCCGGTAGTCATCTGAATTAAGTTCCAGTTTCGAGATGAATTCCTGTTTCTTCCGTTCTGCTTCGCTTCGCGTGATATGGCTGACTAGTCCGACCACTTCTGTCTGACGCTTTCTTTCTTCCTGCCCTGGAACGTCAATCCAGTATTGGAAGAAAAAGTACTTCTCCCCGCTGGCGCGCTTTCCCACACGCACCCTCGGATTCTGCCCAGTCCTGCGAGTCATGCACTTGCCCCGCTTTCTCGCTGGAACTGGCGGCACGCCAATATTATCAGGACGCGACACCGGATCAACGGGCAAGTGGCGCTCGATGAGTGAAGCGGTGGAAGATTGAGGAATGGAGTGGCTGGACATGGAAACGGCTGTTATTTCGTCGAAGCAATTCCCTTGGACTTTTTATTTTTCGAGATCACCGACGCGGATCAAACTGCAACTCGAGTTATAAAGTGGTCGCCATCGCTTAATCGCTTGTACTCCCGCCTTTGCGAAAACCCGTTTCCGGGGCCGGAAGAGGCCGGGGTAAGGGGGTAGTGCGAGAGATACGTTTTTTGCGCCTGCAAGTCTTTTGTTTCCGGAAAGCTGCGAGAGAGTTTTCCGTTACGCTGGACCCTTACTCGAAAGGCTTTCTGTCTCTCTGCATTTTGGCGCCGTTCTGCCTGGCGTCTTTCGTTCTCTGTTTTGTACTTACAAGGCCGTCCACCCTTGCGGATCGTTCTCTGATCGCCATCGCCTCTGCATTCCCGGCTACACCAAACCCCCGACTCGTCTCTCCGCGTAAATCGAACCGCACCGAGCACGATTCCGCACTTGTCGCAAATCTCGCGGGCGAAGAATCCGTATTTCGCGAGAAGCTCGTAGCTCTTCTGGATGGCTAGCAGCATCCCTATCCCCCTTCGCCCCGCGGCGTGCTTTGCAGCGAACGTGTGGGCTGGAGCGACCCACGATTCACTTTGGCCACGGAACCGTGTGCAAAAGTGGGGTCGCTCCAGACCACTTCAGTGCATTACCCGCGTCCAAACTGCGCGTCGCGCCGTGCGCAACCTCTATGTTCCCAACAATTTCGCCTCGCCCCTGGGTGACTTTAACGGTCACGGGGATGGTTACGTGTGTCTTTCACGCACCCGTCACCTTTCCGCGCCAGGAAAGGCCTCCAAACCTTTTCCCCGCATTAGCATAAGAAACGGCTTCACCAGGCCTACGGGAGATATCAACGTGAACTCCCCCCTATTTACTAAGAGGCCCATTCGCGAGCGCAGTACACTTCCGATTCGCCGTGCCGCGTGAAGCGAACCGCACCGAGTACGATTCCGCATTTGTCGTAAATGTCGCGGGCGAGGCATCCGTAGTTCGCGAGAAGCTGGTAGCTTTTCTTGATGCGTAGCAGCATACCTATTGCCCTTTGCCTTGCGGCGCGCTTCTCACCGACCGTGAAGGGGTGGGAGTGACCCCACGAAACTTTTGGGCGGATTCACCGCCAAAAAGTGGGGTCGCTCCCACCCGATTTAGTCTTTTTTTCCTGTGACTTTTCCATTCGTGATGTCGCTCATCCCTTTCGTTTTCTGACAGCTACCTGCTTCATGGGGTGAAGAAATTTGAGAGGCAAAAAGTGCAGTGAGCAATTCTTACCCTCTTCACTGGTTCCGCCCGGATTCTCGTCGCTCACCGGGGCACAACACGCCTCCTTTTGCTGCCTGATTTCATTTGCTCGGCTGGAGCTTCGGCGCTCGGCAGAAGTGACCCACCTATGCTTTCTTAAAGTGACCCACCCGAAAAACAGGATTCGGAACAGGATTTGAAGTAAAGGATCTAATTGCTGCTGGGCAGCGGGACTGCGG
>WNFS01001233.1_pt1 | contig 40246 bp, 46 predicted proteins | sample 5400141 | NCBI WGS metagenome assembly WNFS01 (sample SAMN13153358, study PRJNA577476) | soil metagenome | isolation source: 60 cm saprolite under Madrone tree | place: USA:California | collected 2016-06-14
GATTTAATATTCAGGGCTGGCTAGTGCCACCGGCTAACGTCGAGTCCGGCAAAAAATATCCAATGATTGTGCTTATCCATGGCGGACCGTCGAGCGTGACGACGTCGGAGTGGCCCGCGTCATTCGGAATGTCTCGCGCTGTCATCGCCGCTTTGTCTGTGCGCGGTTATTACGTTCTTCTTCCCAACCCACGCGGCAGTTACGGTCAGGGAGAAGAGTTCACCCGCGCGAACGTGAAAGATTTCGGCGGCGGCGATCTGCGCGACACGCTGGCCGGAGTCGATGCCGCAATAAAGAAATATCCAATCGATTCTGCGCGTCTCGGTGTGACCGGCTGGAGCTACGGCGGGTTCATGACCATGTGGACTGTCACGCAGACGAATCGTTTCGGCGCGGCAGTCGCCGGTGCCGGCATTGCCAATTGGCAAAGTTACTATGGCCAAAACTTGATCGATCAATGGATGATCCCGTTCTTCGGCGCATCAGTTTATGATGATCCGGCCGTTTACGAGAAAAGTTTTCCCATTCGCTTTATCAAGAACGTGAAGACCCCCACCCTCGTCATCGTCGGGGAGCGCGACGCAGAATGTCCTGCGTCGCAGTCGTACGAGTTCTGGCACGCGTTGAAGACGCTCGCCGTGCCGACAAAGCTGATCATTTATCCGGGCGAAGGCCATCTCTTTATCGAGCCGAAGAACCAAGCCAACCGAATGGATCAGACCGTTGCATGGTTCGACAATTATTTGCGATAGAATTCTTTCCCCTTCTCCCTGCCTGTTCCTCTTCCATTTCGCGCTGTAGTTTTCTTGCTTTCCCGAACCATTTCCGTTTATCTGGTTCGTAACACCATCATGAGAAGAACATGGAAAGTCAGCGTGCTGTGCTTAGCTGCTGTCTCAATCGTTACAGTGTGGGCCCAGAGCGATAACAGCGTCACGGCTGCTCAAGTCAACGGCACATGGAAGACGAAAGGCGGTGAATTCAAAATCTGGGCGCTGGGCCAGCAGCGCCTCCAGGTCGAATTTTCGGGCGTTTACGAATATAAAACGCCGCAGGGCCCAACGGCCAATACGGGCGAAGGCAGCGGCATCGCGACGATCGAGGGCGATACCGTGATCTTCAAACCCGAAGGCGCAGAAGAGGAATGCCGCATCACGCTAAAATTCACTCGCGACAAACTTGTAGTCACCCAAACCGGCATTTGCGGATTCGGCCACAACGTGAGCGCTGAAGGCACTTACAAGAAAGTTTCTGGAAAGAAACCAGAGTTCGAGTCGAACTGAGGCCTGCATTGGAGTTGAAACTCCGCCGTTTCCCACACTCCGTCGCCGCTGCCCGCGCGGCTTTGCCTTCTATGTCGCTCATCCCATTCGCTCCATTCCTGCTTTCCTTAGAGATTCTGAATTCGATGTTCGGCGTTCGAAGTTGAGCGTTCGGCGTTTGATTCTACGATTGCTGTATGCCGAAGCATCTTGTCATTAGCACCAGCGGCAGTCCCGACAGCAACAGCCGCCGCATGGGACGTGTTGCGTTCGCGCATCTGCAAAAAAAGAAGGTTGATTGCGATTGGATCGACATCCGCGAAATGGACCTGCCACTCTGCGACGCGCACAAATGTTATGACATGCCAGGTTCTAAAAAATTGAGCGCAACGATTGAACGCGCAGACGGCATTCTAGTTGCAGCCCCGGTTTATAATTACGATGTCGCTGCTGCGACCAAGAACATGATCGAGCTCACCGGGAGCGCATGGGAAGACAAGGTTGTCGGCTTCGTTTGCGCTGCCGGAGGCCACGCGAGTTACATGTCGGTCATGGCCTATGCCAACAGTCTGATGCTCGACTTTCGTTGCGTCATTATTCCGCGGTTCGCTTTTGCCACAGGCGACGCTTTTGACGGCGAGCGCATCACCGATAAAAAAATCACACAGCGAATCGAGCAAGTCGCTGACGACCTCGTCCGCTTCACCAAAGCGCTTCGGAACTAAACCTGCTCGTTACTCGACACTGTTTCTTATTTGCCGATGAGAATAAATATGCCGGAGGCCAGCGCCACGACGTACAGTAGGAAGATGGCCGGTCCAAGTTGCAAGCCGAACCCTAACAGACCGTCGATGATCAGGTAAACCGCGAGCAAAAGCATGCCGATATTTTTGGTGATTTTCATAACGACGATCTTGTAGTTTGCTTCGCCAGGTGACAATCGTTGAATCTTACGCGATGAAACACCTCATCCTCTCCCACTAAATCGATGAACAAAGTTTCCCTCCTGATTACAGCGGCTGTAATCGCGGTGGTTTTGCTTTCACCACTCGTTGCTCAAGCCGGTCCGCGATCTCATCCGCTTGATGAGGATGCTGCCTTGGACCTACTCGTTCGCACCCTTAAGCACGATCGTGTTTATGCACATCGAATCTCACTGGATTGCATCAGCTACATCACGGAAGAAACGACCGGCACGTACTTTCAGTTTGTTCTCCGCGAAAATCACAACGCCAAATGCGGCGGCGATCCCGAGACAAGTCCGGTGGTCGACCGCTACCGGGTTTACCGGCGATCTGATAAAATCGAACAGTGGGAAGCGATTAACGACACCTGGCACCGTTACAACCCGGCGAAAATAAGGCAGCGTCGCGAATCCGCAGCGGGATGAAGAAAACCGTTTAGGAATTCAGGAGAGATTTTTCGACCGAATGAACGGAATTATCAGAATTGGAGTGCCAGAGTTTTTCTGAGAGCATTCTGTCGATTCTGTTAATTCTGTGATGCTTACCATCGAAGCCCGGGAAGAAGTCTGGCCACTAAAGCAAACGTTCCGCATTTCGCGCGGCAGCCGAACTGAAGCGCAAGTTGTTGTGGTGACGGTGAGCGATGGCGTACACACCGGACGCGGCGAATGTGTGCCGATCGCGCGGTATGGCCAGAGCACCGAGTCTGTGCTGGCGCAGCTCGAATTAGCGAAAGCCGAAGAGAATTTAGGTCGACAAACGCTGCAACAGTTACTGCCGGCAGGCGCGGCACGGAATGCGTTGGATTGTGCGCTGTGGGATTTGGAAGCGAAAATCGCCGGTAAACGGGTCTGGGAACTCGCCAATATCCCGATGGCACACTGTAGCCGTCGCCCTGCTTGTCACGCCGAAGCTTCGCGAAGTCGGGTGCGCGACGCGCACGCTTCGCACAGCGAAGCGGCTACAACAAATGCGGGCGATGCCGATCAAGTCGAGACATCGTTTACCATTAGTCTCGATACGCCCGAGGAAATGGCCACCGCAGCGAAAGCGAGCTTGGCTTCTCCGATTTTCAAACTCAAACTTGGCGGCGATTCTTCGGATATTGCGCGCGTGAAAGCCGTGAGCGCAGCCGCGCCCGCGTCGCGTTTGTTCATCGACGCGAACGAATCGTGGTCAGTTGAGCATTACGAAGAAACTGTTCCGGCGCTGAAGAAATTAGGGGTCGAATTGATCGAGCAGCCGTTTCCAGCAGATGCCGACGAAGTCCTCGGGAGCTTTGATCACCCGGTCCCAGTCTGTGCTGATGAAAGTTGCCACACGAACGCCGATCTTCCGCGCCTGAAAAACCTCTACGAAGTAATCAACGTAAAACTCGACAAAACCGGAGGACTAACGGAAGCGCTCTGGTTGTGCGAGAGAGCGCGCCAAAGCGGCTTCAAACTATTGATCGGCTGCATGGTTTGCACGTCGTTAGGGATCGCTCCCGCTCGCCTGCTGGCGAGTGCTGCTGATTACGTGGACCTCGACGGCCCGCTTCTGCTCACGCGCGATCGCGAGGACGGAATTCCGTACAACAAAGGCAGAATCGGCATGCCTTCGCGAGTACTCTGGGGTTAAATGAGATTACTCGTAGCGAAGCACAATCATCGGATCGAGTTTCGTCGCACCGCGGGCAGATAGATAGCACGCTGTCTCCGTGCGGCATAAACCGGAACGCTCCAGCGCAGCGACGCGAAGTTAAATACGCACGCTCAACTCCTCGAGGTCACGCTCGGTTTGATCGCGTCGCAGGAACCTTGCAATCAGGGAACGAAGATAGCCCATGATCATTGCCGATTGCTGGTTATTCGCTCTGCATCGCAATGATTGGATCTACCCGAGAAGCACGCCAGGCCGGGACCAAACAAGCACAAATTGATACGAAGGCGAGAATTACGACAGCGGCGGAATAGCTGAGCGGATCGAGCGGGCTTATTTCAAATAACAGCGCGGAAAGCGAGCGCGTGAGAACAAAAGCGCCGGCCGTTCCGATGGCCAATCCGATCACAGTCAAACGCAAACCGCCGCGCAACACCTCCGAAATTACCCGGCCGCGTGTTGCACCCAGCGCAACGCGAACTCCAAATTCGCGGGTTCGCTGCGCCGTGACATAAGAGATCACTCCGTAAACTCCAACGGCGGCGAGAACGAGATCGACCACGGCGAAGATCGCCAAAAGCAATAATGTGTAACGCCTCGGCGCCACTGACTGCGCTTCCATTTCCTCGACGCTTTGAATTTCTTGCACCGGCTGATCGGGACGGAGCGCATGAATGGTGTTGCGCAGGGTTTCGGCGAGGCCGATCGAAGTTCCTTGCGTGCGGACGAGTAGGTTCATCGCCGACATGTCGTGGCTGGTCTCATCCTGCAAGTACGGCATGTAAACAGCGGGCGCGCTTCGCGAATCGAGCGGCCCATGCTTCATGGTGCCGACAACGCCGATTATTTCCCGCAGACGAGGTGTGTCGCCACTGGTTCGCCTGCCTGCGCCCGTGTAATTAACACCAAGGCGCTTGCCGATCGGATTCTGGTCCGGCCAGAACTGTCGTGCCGCTTCCGCGTTGATGATGGCGACAGGCGGCGAATCGCCCTCATCATGTTCGGTGAATAATCTTCCGCTGATTAACTGCGCACCAGTGGTGTGAAAAAAATCAGCACTGACCCACGATCCCTCGACTGTCGGCAGATGAGCGGTTTCGTTCGGTCGGTCTTCGAACATGACCGTTGCGATTGCTGCATCTCGACCTGGTTTCCAGTCGGAAATGGCGGCGGAACTAACGCCGGGAAGAGCGGAGGTGTCGGCTAACAGACTTCGCCAAAATGGCAGCGCCTTCTTATTGTAAACGCGAAGCCCGTCGGGATCGTTCGGAGGTGAGTCGCTCCGAAGATAGACGCGTACGAGTGAGTGAGGCTGGAAGCCGGGGTCGACATGCATGACACGCCAGAAGCTATGCACAAGCAGCCCGACACTGATCGTTAGCACGACCGAACAGGCAATTTCCGCCACAACTAGAGTAGGTAGCGATAAACGACGTCGCTCGCCGGTATCGACGCCGCGACACCGCAACGCAGGAGATAACTGCAATCGGGAGAAATTCAGCGCAGGTAACCACCCGAACAACAATGTCGTGATGCTTGTAATGGCGATCGTTGCCGCTAGGGCCGGCAGATTCAGGTGAACGGAATCCAATCTCGGTAAGGACAACGTCGATACTTGTGCCAGCAAACGCAGAACGATCCAGGCAAGCAGCAGTCCGGCCGCGCAGCCGGCAGCGCTTAGAACAGTTGCTTCCGTAATAAGCTGCCGCGCGATCCTAGGCAAATCGGCGCCGAGACTAAGGCGTAGCGCCATCTCGGGCCTGCGTTTCACCGCGCGAGCTAACAGCAGCGCCGCCACGTTGATGCTGGCGACAATCAATATCAGCGCGGCCGCCGCCAATGTTGCGATCAATGGCACGCGGAGATTGCCAACCAAATCTTCTTTGAGTGGAACCAACTGAACACGAACGTCGCGCGGCTCTTCGGGTGCGCGGCGCAAAATCGCAGTGAGATCCTGTTCGGCCATCGCAGGAGTCACGCCGGGACGCAGTTGCCCAACGACGCGCAAAAATTTGTTGCTGCGCCACTGCATGAACGGATAACTGGGCCGAGTCGTAAGCTTCGGCCACACATCGGTGTCGGGAAATAAATCTGACATCGGCGGCAAAACGCCGACGATCGCGACGCTTTCATCTTGCAGCCGGATTATTCGACCAATCACATGCGGATCGCCGCCAAGCTGGCTCTTCCAAAATCGGTACGACACCACCATCGTGTCGTTTTTGAAGTAGGTGTATTCGCGCGGCTCGTAGAGTCGACCGAGATATGGTCGGATTCCGAGCGTCGCAAAAAAGTCCTCCGAAGCGCCAGTGCAAGTCACCAGCTTTGGTTCGCCGTCTCCGGTCCAGGTAAACGTAAAACGCGGCAGATATTCGGCGATGTGAGAAAAGGATTTATTTTGTTCGCGATAATCGAGGTAATCCGGACCCGAGGCGTTCACTGGCGTTTGGCCGGTCGAATCGGAACGAGCGTAAATCGCGTAGAGTCGCTCGGAGTTTGCGTACGGCAGCGGCCGGAACAAAATATCTTCGACAACACTGAGCATCAGCGTGCTCATTCCAATGCCGATCGCCAGTGTTACAATAGCGACCGCCGCAAACACCGGCTGCTTTGCAAGCGTACGCACACTGAAACGTAGGTCCTGCATTAACGAGTCGACGAAATTGCCGGCAATGTTCTCGCGACATTCCTCTCGAAATCGCTCCGGGCTTCCGAATTCAAGCCGCGCGCGGCGCTCTGCTTCCGCTCGCGGCAATCCGGAGCGCTCAAGCGCATCCGCCCTGAGGTTCAGGTGCGACTGAAGCTCTTCCTGGAGTTCGCGTTCTGTGCGACTGCGGTGAAAGAACCTGCTTGTTAACGATCTAAAATACGACGCGATCACTTTTTGGTGGGGTGGTCACTGACCACTCATCAGTTGTCAGTGTTTAAACTTCCTGCGGTCGCGCCGCCAACGCTGAGCTTATCGCAGCTGCCGAGCGCTTCCACCAATCCGTCTCGTCGCGCAAACGTTTGCGGCCTTTGGCGGTAAGCTCGTAGAATTTCGCGCGTCGATTGTTCTCCGATTTCCCCCACTCCGTCCTAAGAAGTCCCTGGCGGACGAGGCGAAACAAAGCGGGATAAAGCGCTCCCTGTTCGATGAACAACGTTTCGCCTGAAATTTGTCTGATGCGCGTCAGCATCGCGTAGCCATGAAGCGGGCCGAGCGAAACCGCTTTCAGAATGAGCAGATCGAGTGTGCCCGGAAGAAGTTCAGCCTCGTTGCTCATCGTTGTCTCCTAAGTTATTTAGGAGATTAAAACATCCTGCCAGCGATCGTGAGCACCCAGTTCCGTACAAGAATGGAAGAATTGGAATTCCTCCGCGCGAACTCTAGGGTTAGGGCTTTACTCAGAACTTCCGAATCTCTTCCACTTGGAGCTGGGCAAATCCGTCCCGGATACTTTCCTTTCCTTTGATGGTCACGACCTTTGCAGCGTAGTCGGCGAGTTCTGCATTGACAGGTTTACCGGCTTTCCCGGTCAGCAAATAAACTTTTCCGTTCTCAGCTTTTATGCCGACGGGCAAGCCGCTTCTGATGCAGTCGCGCGCGCACGACGCGTGCTCCTGGCCACTGAGGTTGTAAGCGATATAACAAGTCATATCGAGCACTTCGCCTCTCACCAGGATTTCCTGTCCTTGCGCGATGGGATGGCTTTTGCGCTCAGATAACTTGAAGCCAAGGGCAGTTATACTTGCTGAGACAATTATTGCTGCCGCAAGCTTCAAAATTTCATTCCAGTTTCGACGGAACAGGATCGGCCGAGTGCGAATAATCTTCTGAGGCAGATCGATCGGCGGTTCGACTCCGCGAAGTTTCGCTCGAATGGCGCCGTAACATCTGGTCTGCTCTTGTAACCATTCAGCAAGCTCGGGATCGCGTTGCGCGTGCGTCAACGCTTCTCGAAATTGTGGATCCGCGTCGTCCACCGGCCCGCGATACAACAGCAGGACTTCCTTGGCCTCGCGCGTGTTCATTTGGCTCGCGGCGCATTCGTCTCGCTCAGCCGACGCAATAGCTGGATTTTTGCACGCGCAATTCGCGACTGCACAGTCCCGAGCGGAATCGCCAGCACATCGGCAATCTGTTTGTAAGAAAAATCCTCGATGTAATAGAGTACCAGCGGCGCACGGAAATCTTCGTCGATCTCGCGGAGCATGCGAAGCAGTGTTCGCGAATCGATCCGGTTCAGGCAGTCCGCCGGCACGTCAGGCAAGTTGTGCGCGGTTTCCTCAATCGATTCATCCGCAAACTGTTTCTGGCGGCGGCACATTTTAAGGAACTCGCGGTGTAACGTCGTGAAGAGCCATCCTTTAACGTTTGCTGGATTGTTGAGCTGGTGACCTTTGCTGGCCCAAATGTAAAAAGTCTCCTGGGTAAGATCCGCCGCATCGGCCTCGCTTCCGGTAAGGCTGAAGCCAAACCGATAAAGATCTCGGTAATAAAGTTTCACCAGGTTTTCAAACTCCAGATCGGCGGACATGTCGCCGTTATCCCATTATGAGAGTTCTCACAGCACCGTTTTGTGGGATTTCTTGGCGCCTTGACGCATGCGAATGAAACGAAGGTTGATAGCAATCGCCTCTTCGAGCTCCGCATTTATCATGCTGTGCCCGGCAAGGTGCCTGCGCTCGAATCGGTCTTTCGCGACGCTTCAAAGGTGATGGCTAACCATGGCATTAACGTGGTGGGCTACTGGGTGCCAACCGAAGATCCCGTTTGGAAAGATACCTTCATTTACATCGTAGCTCATTCCAGCCGGGAAGAAGCGAAAAAGAACTGGGATGCGCTTCATGGCGACCCAGTGTTTCGACCGTACGTCGAAGCCGCGAAGCCGCTTATTGACAAGGCGGGCAAAGTGTTTCGAGTGGATGAGGTATACATGCGTCCGACCGATTTTTCGCCGATGCAATAACTCGCAGCATAGAGAGTTCGTGTCATGAATGCGCTACGAAATTGCGTCGTAATCTGCGTTGGTCTGTTCCTTTCCGAACTGGTCGGCGCTTCAACAAATGCCTGGATTGCTGCATGGGCGACTAGTCCACAATCGGGAACTCCGAATCCGCACGAGCGTTTACTTAATGTCGACAATCAGACGGTGCGCGAACGAGTTCGTGTGTCGATCGGCGGAAATCAAATACGGCTTCGCTTTTCGAATGAGTGCGGCTCGTCGCCTCTTTTAATCGGCTCGGCTACCGTCGCGATGCCAAGTGATGCCTCGAGCGTCAAACAAGAATCGATTCAAAGCGTCACGTTCGAAGGTCACAATTCGACAATCATTCCAGCAGGAGCGCCAGTTCTCAGTGATCCAATAACATTTCCGGTGAAGCCCGGAACTGAGATCAGCATCAGCATATATTTCCCCAAACGCGTAGCTACTCCGACTCTGCACGCGTTTGCGTTCAAGCACGCCGCGATCTCCCAGCCCGGCGACTTTACTCACGCCGAAAAAATCGCCGCCGCCGCTGTATCAACTGCGTCGATTTCGCTCAGTGCCGTTCTGGTTCCTGCTGAGCCGTCCGAGCGACTGGTTGTGGCATTTGGCGATTCGATTACCGACGGTGACGGATCAACAGTCGATGCGGACAACAACTGGCCGAGTAATCTGATTCGTCGCGCGACCAAGGCACAGAAGACTTCGACATTGGCTGTGGTCAACGAGGGCATCGTCGGCAATCGATTGCTGCACGATCATGATATCTGCGGCGTGAGCGCTCTCGCGCGGTTCGACCGCGACGCACTCGTTTTGCCTGGCGTCACTCACATTGTGCTGCTCGAAGGGATTAATGACATCTGTTTTCCCGGTGCAAAAATGGACGGGCAATATCTTGCCGATCCTGCCGATGCGCCGAGCGCTCAGGATATCACAAACGCGTACCGCCAATTGATTTCGCGCGCACATGCTCGGGGACTTAAGCTCATTGGCGCCACCATTACACCTTGTGAAGGCGCAGATATTCCCGGCTACTACTCGGAAGCGAAGGATGCAACGCGCCAGGCGCTGAACAAGTGGATCAGAACCAGCGGCGCGTTTGACGGTGTCATCGATTTCGACGCGAACGTGCGCGACCCAGATCATCCAGCTAGATTACTGCCGAGGTTCGCATCCAAGGACCATCTTCATCTCAACGACGACGGATACAAAGCGATGGCCGATTCGATCGACCTAAACTTATTTAAGTAGGTTTCCTACTTCTGCCTTTCTTACTTGTTGTTTTCGGCAAATGCTGACGCATTAGTAATTGCCGATTTTTTTCAATTCTCGACCATCGACTCTCAACCTGCCTCAGCCATTAAACACCGCTGTTTATTTTCTGATTGTAAGATGAGACACGTAGCACGCGAATGGTCACCGGCTTGCCCTCGCGCTGGACGTTCCGTTTATCAATGTCGAACTCGATGATCGATGCTGTCGTGAGCGTGCCGCCGCCGTTTTCCTGATACTCGACTTTGTAATGATTACCTTTCGACTCGAGCACTCGGTAACGCATGAATCCGTTGATATCGGGCACGGGACACCTTAGCCATTCGCCGTCCTGCGTCAGGCCATCCTGATTAAACTCGTTCCCATTTTTCTCCACCGCGTCCAGATTGATTTCTGTCACCACCGGACTCTCAGAATCCGAGATCCAGCAATTAATCATGCTGAAAACTTTCGGGCGAATCTTAAGCGTGGAGGTCTGCGCCGCCGCAGGCGTGGCAACCTTCTCGCCCAGGATGGGGGTGTAGTGACTGAACAATTTTCGCGAATTCTGCGACCGTGATTCCTGTCGCGGAAAATCCGTGATATCTGCCGAGGATAGGATGGTTTTGTGCGCCTTTGGCTTTTTCCGCGTTCATGTTCGCATCGCTCACCCAATTCGTGAGGATCTCATCCTTGCGGCCGTCTTTCCCTTTCGGCCGGTAGATCAAATACATCGGACCGAGAGGCGTTTGTATTTCAGTTTCTTCCGTGTCCTCTTCCACCATTATGTTTCGGTCACCAATTCCCTCGCGCGCCGATTCGATCGAAAATGTCCCTCTGCGCCGGGGATCGTTGCTGTAGACGATCGAGTAAAGCGGCAACTGATGCTTCATGTCGTCGAACTCCTCGTGCAGGTCGTCGTAAGTAATGTCGACCCGCTGTAATCGAAAATCCTTTGGAAGATGCGAAGGAACAAAGCAAATGATCTCCAGCTTCCTCAAGTCATCCAGCGTAAGTTCCGACGTAGAACGCACCGCCGAGAGCGAGAATACGAACGCGCCCAGAACAAACCACGACGTTCGTTTTATGCTATTGCCACTAGTCACTCTTCCAATTCTGACCGAGTGGATCACCTTGTCGAGAATCGAACGTTGTATGTCAGCTGTAGGGGAAGCTGACAGCTTCCTACAAGCTAACTCCTTCAACGCTGCCAATCAGTCAGCTCCGCTGTAGGGCATCTGTGTCAGATGCGATTCACAGACTTGCACCGGATTCGAAGCGAAATTATTCCGTGCCGCCGATCTCTCTGTTAACCTGGCGACATGGCGAAGCCTCAGGAAAAGACCAGCTCGACGGCGCCGCGACCCATTGCACCGCCGCCACTCTCGCAGCATCTGCGCGAGCTGGCGTCGCGGCCCGACGCATGGCTCGTGCTCGCGCGCAATCTGATTCCGGTCGTTGGCATCTACGGCTTCGGCTGGTCCGCTGCGCTCGCCGTGTTCAACTACTGGTTCGACGGGCTGACCGCGCTGGCCGCGATCGTCGCCGCGCTGATACCGCGTGCGCTACGCGAGACGCAACCGAAATCAGTCGGCGCAACGTGGGCAATGAATGTCGTGCGCGGCGCGGTCACTTGGATTTTCCTCGTCGGCATCGTCGGTCTGCCGTACTGGATCGTGTTGATTCCGCTCCATGATCTACTACTGGGAGAGCAACTCCGCCTCGAGCTCGCGCATTCTCCGGCACTGTGGCTCACCTTCGGCTCGCTCGCCGCTGGACATTTCTGGAAAGCATTTCACTTGGGCTATGACACGCTGCCCGACAACCAACTGAAGCAGCGAGTGCGCTGGGATGTGTATCTCCTGGTCCTGCGCGCGATAGCGATGTTCATGATGGCCGCGCACGGCCTCGCCTTCATTCTGGTGCCGCTGATGGCTTTGGTGCTGAGCTATCTTGAGATTTGGCCCGAGCGCGCGCTCGGTGCTGTCTTCGGCGATCCGTCGCGGCTGTACGAATACGACCCGGACGATCCTAAGTCGAGTCGGCGCCGCTGACGGTGGCACGGCGTTACCGCTACAACGCCTGCGCAGATGAAAAATCTGTGTTGCCAATATCAGTGCCATCAGCGTAATCCGTGGTCGCCTGGATGTTCAAGCTTCGGTTGCGTTGCGAGCCACGCTGGTGATGGTTTCGATTAATTTTTGAAGTTATGCCGCGTTGTCCCTGGGCTACGACCGAGCCGAACATTACTTATCACGATCGGGAATGGGGTGTTCCTGTGCACGATGATCGAGTGCTTTTCGAGTTTCTGATCCTTGAAGGCGCCCAGGCAGGTCTGAGCTGGAGCACCATTCTAAAGAAACGGGAGAACTATCGGAAAGCTTTCCATGGATTTCGCGCTGAGAAGATCGCCCGATATGGCGCGCGCGATGTGCGGCGGTTGCTCGGCGACGCCGGGATTGTGCGGAACCGATTGAAAATCGCGGCCACAATCGAAAACGCAAAAATGTTTCTCGCTGTGCAAAGAGAATTCGGGACTTTCGACGCGTACTTGTGGAGCTTCGTCGGCGGCAAACCAATTCAGAATCGTTGGCGGCGCATGGCCGACGCGCCCGCGCGCACATCTGAATCCGATGCGATGAGTCGCGATCTGCTGCAACGCGGATTCAAATTCGTCGGCTCAACGATCTGCTATGCGCTCATGCAAGCGACCGGCATGGTCAACGATCACCTCGTGACTTGTCCCCGACACGCCGAGATTGGCGGCACAATGGCGCGGCCGACATAATCGTTCTTTTAGCCGACCCTCACCTCGATCCTCTCCCTAGCCAGGGAGAGGCGGACGCGAAAGCGCCGGTGAGGGTCCAATTCGAATCAATCCCGCAGGTGAAGCAGTTCAGAAAAACGAAACAGAAGACAACAAAGAGAACGAAGGGCTACAAGCCAAGCAAGACCTTCCTTACCTTCGTTTCCTTCTGTTAAAGATTCCTATTTGCCGTCGCGTCGCGAAGGCGGTTGAGCGCCCGCTTGCGATGTATCGGAGTTGAACGTTTCGTTCGCTTTACAAACAAACTGCTCACGCGCCATCCGGCGTGTTTTCCGGCGTCTGCGAACTCGATTGTGTTCCAGAATGTTGATTATCGCTCGAGGCGGTTTTTGCATTCGCTTCAGCGGCCCTCTTGGCAGCCCACCTGGCTTTCATTGCTGCTGAAAGCTGCGCGCGACGTTCTGGCGAGAGATTAAGTTTTTTCTTTGGTTTCTGGACGCTGCTCGGTTTCGTCGCGCCAGTTGACGGAGAAGACTTGGCAGCAGTAGCGCGAGCAGCCGATTTCCTCGCGGCTTTCATTGCCTTCGCTGATTCCGCCGCCTGCAGATTTTGTTTTAGCCTGGCCAGTTTCCTTGAACCTTCTTGCAGACGCTTCTCGAGTCGTCGGATCTTTTTCTTCAAAATTTTCAGCTTCATAATTATCCTTCTGTTCGCGCCGAAGACGAATCGACGAGTGGGATTTAGAGTTAATGACAAATCTCGCCGATGTCACGCTCTTCTTTAACGCCGTTTGGGTCGCCTCGCCCTTACCGGGAGAGGAGGAGGGTGAGGGTTGTCTTCATGGCAACGTGTGCATGAGGCTCCGAACCCCTCACCTTCGTCCTCTCCCTTCTGTCCGAGGGGAGAGGCGGAAAGGCCCAACCGATTACAACGCGAATCTCGTGTGTGAGCCAATCAACTGTGGCGATAACAAACGCTTGCCAGTCGGAAGTGTTGATAACCCAAACGGCTGACTTTCCTGGTCGGTTTGCCGAAGAAGTTTTTCGCCGCATTCGTCGAGGGCGTCGCAGCGACAGTTCTCCATGCGCTTAAGCAATGTCTCCATTAGCTTAAGCCGCTTCATCCGGTCCCGGAGTTCCGCGATTTTTCGTTGGGAAAGTTGGTGCCAGCGTTTCGGTGGACGCGTCCCGGGCGGGAACCCGAAAAAGAGCTCGCGTATTTCCTCCAAGGTGAACCCCGTCTCCTGAGCGCGCTGCACCACAGCGAGACGAAAAAGCACACTGTTGTTGTAGCGGCGTTGGCCATTCTTGCGAATAGCCTGCGGGAGAATCCCGATCTGCTCGTAGTAGCGAATGGCGGAGGTGCGCAAACCAAAGACGCGCGCGACATCGGAAATGGCGAGGTCTTCTGCCACGCTGGAATCTAATAAGAAGCCGCGACGAACGCTACGCGAATCACTCACAATTTTCTTAAAAAATTGCCTTTGACTTAAAGTCAACTTGAAGTCGTAGCGTCGAAAACTATGAAAAACATATTCCAATTCATAACTGCGATCGCCATCATTGTACCGGTAGCGATTTCCGCAACATCAGGACCTTCATCGGAAGCAGCACTGCTTACTGCGGCCATGATTTCACAGGTAATCAAGGCAATGCCTGCGAATTCGGCGGTCGATGAAGCACTGCGTACAATAGATGGGGGCACAGCCAACGTTGGCAACTTCATCGTGCACCGGCCGCAAGAGCCTGATCAGGGCTGCACGATCGAGCACGACACGCTGATGAACGACAAGACTACTTCGATCTTCCTGGTGCTTGATGGGGCCGGCACTCTCGTTACCGGAGGTAAGCTCACCAATCCAGCACCGCTTTCTTCCGATGATCCGGATCTGAAACTGGTTGGCAGCGGAAGTCGTGGCAAGGGAATTCAAAATGGCCAGAGTCGTCGCATACGTAAAGGTGACGTCGTAATCATTCCCGCTAGCGTTCCACACGGCTTTAGCGCAATCGAGAAATCGATCACCTATGAGGTGGTTCGAGTCGATTCAGGAAAAATATTGCCACTCAAGTAACCTCAACTCATCGCAAGGATAACAACAATGAACATTTTATTTTTGGCAGCTATTAGTCTGGACGCTATTTGCCTCGCAGCTTCGAACGCTTCGGCAGGGCAGGATCAATTCCCATCATCATCGCAAACCGAGCACGTGTCGCCTTTCGCTTGCAACGCATTCGCGTTGTCCCCGGAAGTAAGAAAACGCCATTTCGAGGAGCTAGGACCAGCGTTGCTAAAACTGAATAAGAGCGTGCGCGAACTGCCAGATGGCTACGAGCTCGAGTTTCCGGCAGATAACACAACGTATCAGCTGTTAACGGAATGGGCGTTTCAGGAGCGCTTATGCTGTCCGTTCTTCGATATTGACCTGCGCTTTGACAGAGAAAACGGACCTCTATGGTTACGTCTCACTGGCCGGCCCGGAACTAAAGAGTTCATTAAGGAGGAGTTTGGGATCTAACCACCAAAATAGAATCCGAGATGCATAATGCTAGCGTTCGTTGATCGTCACATGCAGGGGAACGAGGGCAAAAATGAGACGCCTCTCCCATTCGAGAAGGGGAGAGGACTGAGGTGAGGGGTCTGGCGTTCGTAGAGAGACTTGTCCAAAGGCAAGCCCTCACCCTCCCCTCTCCCTTTTAGAAAGGCGAGGCGACCGATGCGTGTCCAGTAGACGGCATGTACGACCGGTCAAAATGACAATTGACCAACACTGCCTGCAATAATCCTCACTAGAAGCACTATGCCACAGGTCTCAACTCAAGAGTTTGAACGACTGCCGCTGCGAGTTCATACGTTTCTGGCCGGGGTGCCGCCTCACGACGTGTGGTCGGTCGATCTGCCGCATTGGCGTGAGGGACTGACGCTCGATGATTTCTTACGGACGCGAAGCAACTGTCTACTCACGCCTTCCCCCGTCGTGCAGATGCTGCTCGAGATTCGGTTCTTCGTTGGACGGTTCTTCGGTTGGGATCGCGAGCCAGCGGCAACCGCATGGCAAACCTTCGCAACGCGTTTAACCGACACCGATCACTCGAGATCACTGGCCGCAGCTGGCACGCGAGATGGATTTTTTCGTGTCGTCTACCGCTTCGAAAACGAGCAGCTCGTCGAGTTGATCAATCGGACAGTCCACGCTGCGGCGCTGAGCGCCCTGGTCGAGACAGCGACTGGCTACCGGTTCTATTTAGCGGTCTATGTCCGCAGCGTCAGCCGCTTCACGCCATTTTACATGGCACTGATCGACCCTTTTCGGAAATTGATCGTCTATCCGTCCCTCTTGCATAGTGTCCGTGCTCGCTGGAATCAAGCATTCGGCACACGCTGACGTGGAGATATTGCGATTGCGACTCGTCACTCTTCCAGTCTGACCAACTCGGTCTCCCCTTGCCGATCTCATCTTTGAACGCCGGTGGCCTCTTCCTTCTTACTTCCTAACTCTCACTTTCCTTGGTGTCTCCTACTTCTTCCCTCTAGCTTCTGACTTCCCTGACCCCCCTGCTCAGCCTGGCCAAAGCCTGCTCGCCGTGGCGAGTGGTGGGTGAAAGGTTTTCGTGTTTAGCTCCGACCCATTTCTCTCCTCCAAGGTCACAGTGTGACACGAATTTAAGACGGCACCGCTTGCATCCAAAACTTCAGCTGAGCGTTTTTGATGTGGCCATCAGCATCGTAATATTTGTCGAGCCATTTATCCGGTTCGCTCTCTAGTGATTGGTCTGCGCCCTTGTTGCCGAGACGATTGACCATGTAACGCCAGGAAAAATGGTCGTAAACGTCCAAGACATGGGTGGTGTATGCGACCGCGAGATGCTTGTTTCCTTCGACAATGACCAGATTCTCATCGTTATCGAAGGATGCTTTGTGGCCGAGATTGTGGCTGCCGGTGACGACCACGCAATTATCGGCAAACGGATCGACCACGAGAACTTTGTCGTGAATAATCGCGAACCCCGCGTTCAAAATTTCCTTTTGCCAACCCTTGGGAATGATTTGGCTGAGTGCTTCGGCTGCAATGACGCGCGGGTCTTCTTTGACCGGCGTCTTCTGGCCTTTGACCTTTTTGGGCTGAGTTGTGCCCTTGAGCTCATAATAAAAACCCTCCGCCGCGGAAACGTTGGTCACACAACCGCGAACGAAAAGGTTCTTGTTTTGCCTGAGCGCTTGTGCCGCCCAATTCGCGATGCAGGGTGATCCGGGATAAAACGCGAGAAACAAAATCGCATGCTTGGCGCCGTTGATTCGCTCAACGAGCGCTTCCATGTCGGCCGGACGCTTTTCATTTTTCGTTCTCGTGCGCGCTTTTGGCGTGTTTGGCGAGAACCAACTTTCAATGGAATCGCCGCCGAGCACGAACGACCTGTTCGTTGCATCCCACGTTCTGAGCTTTTCTCCTTGAAGCGCCTTTGCAACTCCCCCGGCCGCTTTGGTATCGGCGACTAGCTGTTTCCAGTAATCGAGATAGCGATTGGCCAGCTTGGGATCATCGACGACCAGCGTGTTGTTTGTCTGCGCGCAAAGTCCAGTTGGCGTCCAATTGGTTGAACCAAACAGTACGGCCTGCGCGTTGCCACTTTTGTTCGCATAAACAAGAAACTTGTTATGACCGATGTGGTTCGGCGGCATGATCCGATTCCAAAGGTTTTTGCCGGCCGTCTTTGCCAACCGATCACGGGCGTCCTGATTTCCGTCGGTTTTCTTCTTCGTGTCGGGATCGGTTACAACCGAGTTGGACAAAACAATCTTCAGGCGCTTGCCGAGGCCTTCGAGCTTTTGAATCAACTCCTCGTCCCCGAGCTCGTAGAGCGCTGCATAAATTGTCCCGGAAGATTTCGCGCGATCCACGAACCCGACCAGGGCTTCAACCATGTCGCCGGACAAATCGGCACGGAGACGATTCTTCGAGTCGGCGATTTGCGGGAGCAATTTCTGCTTACTTGGCTTGCCTTTGAGCGCCTCTGAAATGTGTTGAGTCGAGATTAGCCCGCGATTGAAAAACGCATTCATCTCTTTTGAGACTGCCGGCGAGATCTCCACTTCATTCGAAACAAGAAACGGCAGGTCTGTCATCGGCTTCAGGGCATGCGGTTTGCCTTCGAGCGGCACAATTTTGTATCGAAATTTGAGATTACCGGTTTTCTCCGCGATCAGGCGCGCGTATGGATCCTTCCAGTAAAATTTTTGGACTGGAAACTCTTTCGTTGTTTGGCCACGCCTTATCGTGTCGCCTTTAAACACGGCGTGACTCGGCAACGGTGTTTCTTTGCCCTTGTTGTCGATCCGATAAATGGTGAAGCCCATGCAACCTTCCGGCTTTGTGTTGTAGCTCCAGGCAGTAATGGTGACGTCGTTATCGGCAAATGAAATCGCGTTTTGCATTTGATTTACTCCTTTGGTGAGAGGCGTTAAAATCGAAGACTGCTGCTACCGCATCATTCGTGACAATCCACTCTGAGGATTTCGGCCAAAAAAGTCCAGTCTGCGTTGCGACTTTTGTTCGCACAAACCAGGAACTCGATTATTAGTCGCGGCCATATATGAAAATGACCACGGTTTCCGCATTTCTGATCGGCTGCTCTCTGTCATTCGCCCTCGGCAATAGCGTCATCGCAAAAGAAAACGACGAAGACAGAGACGATTCGAAAAGCGAGGTTAGGATCGAGAAAACAATTTTGGCCCGAAAAGTCGAAGACGGATTCGAGCCGGTCAAAAGCTTCAAGCCATCCGACACGTTCTCCGTTGTGGTGTTCTTGAATGAAGCAAAAATTGGAACACGCCTGAAAGCGATTTCGGTAATCGTTGACGCCGACGGAAAGAAAAACAACCAAAAGATCCTCGAAAAAAATATTGAGATCACACCGGAAGCAACCAAAGGCGTGGAAGAACCAAACCGCATCAATTTCAATCTCACGCACGACGACCTCTATCCGCGTGGTGATTACAAAACCGAGATTTATCTAAACGGCGAGCTCGCCAAAACCGTCGAGTTCAAAATCGAATAACACTCGTCCGTCCTCCTTGGCGCGCCGCCCGGTCACGAAGACTTTCGGAGTAGCCTCGTGCAAAGGCGACTAACTTTTCCTCGCCGCCGCATTTCACGCTACGCTCAATTAGATTTAGCCTTCGCGAGTTCGCGGCAGAAAGGCCAAACTTCCGCGTCGCCATTGCTCGGGTTTGATTGCGGCGAAAAGCTTCTTGTCCCATGCTGTTGATGAAAGAAAGGAGATGAACGACATGAGCGAACCGGAAAGATATGACGTTCTTGTGCTCGGCAGCGGAACAGGCGGCAAATTGATAGCGTGGACGATGGCTCGAGAAGGCAAGCGAACAGCCTCAATCGAACGGAAGTACATCGGCGGAGCGTGTATGAACATTGCCTGCATGCCGAGCAAGAACATCATTCACACAGCGAAGGTCGCCTCGCTATTTGGGCGACACCAGGAATTCGGGATAGAAACCGGACCCATCGCCGTCAACATGGCCGGCGTCTACGCGCGAAAGCGAAAAATGGTCGACGACTTGATGAAAATCCAACTCGATCAATATCAGGCATCCGGAGCCGAATTGATTTGGGGCAATGCTCGATTCACCGGACCGCGTACTCTCCAGGTCGCGTTATGCGACGGTGGCGAACGCACACTTGTTGCTGAACGCGTATTCGTGAATGTCGGAACCCACGCAACGATACCAGCGATACCTGGCCTTGCGGATGCGAAACCGATGACGCACGTCGAGGCGCTCGACCTGGAGCGGCTTCCCGAACACCTGATCGTTCTGGGAGGTGGTTACGTCGGCCTGGAGTTCGCGCAGGCAATGCGCCGGTTCGGCAGCCGCGTAACATTGATCGCTCGAGGGCCGCAGCTTGCGCCAAAAGAAGATGCTGATGTTGCACAAGCGATTCTCGAATTATTTCGGGACGAGGGAATTGACGTTGTGCTGCGCACGCAAGTTCTGAATGTCAGGGGCGTTTCGGGAGAGCGCGTACATCTGCAGGTTCAAAGCGAAGGCGGCACGCGAACGGTAGAAGGGACGGACATTCTCGCTGCGCTTGGGCGTACGCCGAACACACACGGAATCGGCCTGGAAAAGGCGGGAATCGAAGTCACCGAGCTTGGGCATATACGAGTAAATGATCGCCTGGAAACAACGGCGGCGAATGTATGGGCAGTGGGCGAGTGCGCAGGGAGCCCATATTTTACGCACGTATCCGAGAACGATTTCTACATCATTCACGCGAATCTGAACGGCGGCGACCGCAGCACGCGCGACCGCCTGATTCCTTACTGTATCTTTATTGACCCACCGCTTGGTCGCGTCGGCATCAACGAGTCACAGGCTCGGGCAAACAACATTGCCTATCGAGTGGCGTCGCTTCCTATGGAAGCCGTCCTGAGGACACGGACTCTCTCTGAGACCCGCGGGTTCATGAAGGTCATCATCGATGCGCACAGCGATCGCATTCTCGGGTTCGCTGCTTTTGGGCCGGAGGCGGGGGAATTAATGAGTAACGTTCAGGTCGCAATGCTGGCACAGCAGCCATACACGCTATTGCGAGATGCGGTGTTCACTCACCCGACAATGACGGAGGGTTTGGGACCGTTATTTGCTCGGGTGCCCAAACGACTGAACGCGGACCTCGAGAAACAAGAAACTCACGAATAGCTCGATGTCGGCTGTTTGCGCGATGTCGATGCTAGCGCGGTTCACAACTGTTGTAGCCACCGGCCTGTGGCCGGTCCACAGCGTCCTGCTTTTCACACCAGGGAAACGGCCCACAGGGCCGTGGCTACAGCAGTCTCCGCCACTGATCTAGCAGCCGGCTCCGCTAAAGGATCGCTCACCTACAATGGCGCAACCGCCGAGTTGAAGTTCGCGGCCGCGTCCGCCACAGGACGGACTCGCTGCGGCGAGTTTGCCGATCAAAAAGATGAGCGCAAACCCATTGTTCTTGTAATCAGCGACTAGAAACTTCCGGTAGAAAAATGGATTCGCGGAGATTTCCTACTTCTTCCTTCCGTCTTCCTTGGCGCGCCGACTCGTCACGCCGAAGTCCGAACGTAGGCGGAAGGCTCGTGCGAAGGCGGCTACCTTTCTTCGCCGCCGGATTTCACGCTACGCTCAAATAAATTTAGTCTTCGCGAGTTTGCCGCAGAAAAGTCAAACGCCCCGCTCAGCCTGCCCGCCGTGGTGGGCGAAGACTTTCTGAGTTTGGACACGACCCGTTTCGATTCGGCTACCGCCCCTTCTAGCCCCCGAGTAGACGTTCACGGGGCCGAAGGTTTGCAGCGTTGCGGTGCCGTCGCAGAGTCGATGCCGTTAATTCCACTCCTCTTCGTCGGCAACGCGGCGAACCAGGTCTGTAAGAAAGTGGACAAAGGCCGGGGGTACGGGGCCGGACATGTCCAGCGGCGCCATGTTTAGCATAATGACTACGCCGTTCCCGCCGGTCTTGCTCCCCATCATCAGCGCGAGAAAACCCGAGTTAAAACCGGTATGTTCGAAGTAGCCGCCTGTCGGCGCGCCGTCCTTCTGGTGCTCGGAATACCTGTTTACGTTTACGTCGAAGCCGAGACCCCACGAGGATTGGCACGCTCTTACGCCCGGATCCGATGACGAACTTGGCAAGATCGGTGGGCGTCGTCACCAGACCACCCGAAGCCGCCGAATTGAACACACGTGGACCGTCCGGAAGACGATGCCCGTCCGGCAGATACGGCACGGCCATTCGCGGGATAAGATCTTCGGGAAGCGGTTGAACGAACGTACTATCGCTCATACCGAGCGGCGCTAGAATGAGCTGCTGCATGATCGATGCAAAGTCCTGATTGTAGATGTCCATGAGCAGCGCTTGGACGACGGTGAATCCGGGAGCAGAATAGTGCCAGGTGACGCCCGGCTTCCGGATGACTGCGATGGCAGGCGTATTGGCTGGCGGCAGACCGTTCAATTCCTGATGCATGGTCGGGATCCGATCGATCGGGCCCGGTGCAGTTCTGTAGTAACCGTAGCGATAGCCTGAGTACCGGAAATCGCTGGTGCCCGCGGTGTGTGACAACAGCAACCGCAACGTAACCGGATCAGCTGGGTAGTCCTTGTTCGGAAGTTCCCATGGACCGACCTCAGCATTGGGCTGGAAGGCTTTCAGGATGTCGTCAATATTCTCGTCGATGCGGAGCTTATGATCCTCGAAGGCGATTACCGCTGCTACAGCGGAGATCGCCTTGCTGACAGAACATGCCTGGAACAGGGTCGCCGCCGTGACGGCGGTCCCGTGTTCCTTGTCGCTCTGTCCGAAACCCTGCGCCCACTCGATGCGATAGTTCCGAATGACGGCCACGCTCGCGCCCGGGATCTTACCGGCGCTGGTCTCGAGGTGTTTTTCAATCCAGGACGTCAGCGCCGATCGCTGCGCTTCCTTAGCTCTCGCGCAGCCCGACAGCAACACGAGAAGTAATGGCACAATCCGTGTTATTCCGTTCCGCATCAAAAGACTTTCTACCCGTCGTAGCGATGGGCCATTAGGCGCCCGCAGGCCTTGCTCGCGCGATCTAAACCGGATTGGCCTCCCTTGTCAAGCCACCTATGGCGGAGGTAGTGGTACAGTTTGACTGTACCACTACCACGGCGGACCAACTGGGTCGCGATTGAATCGAGCTGACCGCTAGCGTCTGATCATTGACCTCCGGCTTCTGGAATCTTCCTTACAATCGCAACCAGCCAGGCTGAAATCCGTAAGTCGCTCGTGAAATGTCAAATGTTAGACACGACCCCATTTTCGCTCCGCTCATCGTCAGGATAATGCAGTCGAAACAGCTGTGGCTCATCGCCGAGTATGACGATGAACAACTCCGAGTAATCCGCGTCAGGAATGTTGATCGAGCTATTGATCCCAAGCGCTTTGAGGATGTTCGGAATCGTGTCGCAATGGCCAACGACCAACGCATTGCCGTTTAGCTGATGCAATTTTCCGACGAGCGCCGCCGTGTCTTTCGCTGCGAGCACCGTTGGCGTCACGTGAATCGATGTCGCCGTCGGCGCCGCGGTTTCCTGGGTGCGCTTGAATTCGGTGGTGAAAACTGCCGTAATGCCTGAGTCCTTCAAAATCCGTGCAAGCGCGTCAGCCCGCGCACGACCAGTCGAAGACAACTCCGGATCACTACCACCGTTAGCAGCCTTCTCCGCGTGACGAACAATAACGACAATCGGCTGAGCCGATACGATCGGTACTGAGACGAAAAGCAGTACGAACAGAGCGAGAGCTTTCATGCGAAAAAGTTACAGAAAAATCATTCCGATGCGATTGAAGTTCGGGGCCGCGTCCGCCACGGGACGGACTCGCTGCGGCGAGTTTGTCGATCAAAAAGATGAACGTAAGTCCATTGTTGTCCTGATCAGCGACCAGAAACTCCTGGCCGAAAAATGGAAGAGCGAAGGTTTCCTACTTCTTCCGTCCAGCGTCGTCTTCCTTGGCACGCCGTAGCCTCGTGCGAAGGCGGCTACCTTTCACTGCCGCGGCATTCCACGCTACGCTTGGACATAGCCCCAATTTCCCCCCGAAATATCTCAGGTGACGTCTCCTGCTCTCGCCTCTACCTAACAGATAGTCAGCTACGGCATGAAGCTGGCGGCTCCGCCAGTGCACAGATCATACGTATTCTGCAAGTCGTCCTGTAAGATGTGGGCGATGCCGTCGACCGCTCGAATCGTTAGGTCTTGATCCAAGACCTTGACCCGAAACTTCCAACCAGGCGGGAGCCTCAGTCTGCTGCCCAGATCCTTGAGCGAATCATATTTCAGATTCGGATCCACGATGAGCGAGTAGGCGTGCATGACCCACGGATTACCTTCCGGATCGTCCAGGATAAAGATGGGTTTGCCCTTGTCGAAGCCCATCTGGGACTTGCGCGCGACCGTGGTTGAATGATAAGCGGTCGATCCTTTCTTATTCAGGTCAACGTCCTTGGGCAACTTTAGCGTGGCTACCCAGCGGGTCTTCAATCCGTTAAAATCGCGCTCCGTTCCCACCGGTAGTCCGCCCCAGTCTATTGTCCAGACCCGCGGACCATTTTTGAAAACGCCTAGAACGTTGTATTGCTTTTTCACCGCCTCGGCGTCGACCCTTGCCCAAAGCGCACTTGGGCAAGTATCGCGAGGGTCGTCCTGATTATTCAGACCCGTTGTGTTGTAGACGGAGACCTCAAGATTGTGCGTCAATGGATTGCCAGTGATGAGAAACACTTCGCCATAGCGTATGCCGCGCAGGTTCTCCGTACGCTCGACTCTGGCATTCGCGCCTTCATTCGGCGGTGCCTTTGAACAGCCCATCGAGAGAACGCCGATCGCCAAACCCAGCGTTCCTACCAGCAAACCTGTTCGAGTTGGTTGCAACCTCATGTTTTGTCGATCGGATCAATAGCGATCTTTTGTAGAAACACACATTTAGCAGTGTGAACCTCGAAGACAATCCGGCGAGCAAAGATCTCACCGGCACCACCAAGACAAGTGCGGACGAGAAAGAAACAAAACTCGACGCCGCATTTTACGCTGCGCTCAAACAGATTTGGTCGTCGCGAGTTCGCAGCGCGTGAAATGTCAAATGCCCTGCTCGCGAATGGAGCCGCAGGGGTGCGAGCGACATAGATGGGCTAAGCCGAGAGGCCGAAACAAGCGGGAGCGAATGAGTCAAAGCCTTCGGAGCTTAGGCGCGACCCACTCTCCCCGTGCGCACGACATTGGCGCGGCTTTTCATTTCACCGTTCGTTCGCCAGGATCATCGGCCTCTTTTCGCCGCGCTTCGAGCTTGAGTAAAAGCATGAACCGATCGCTCGATGTCTTTCGGCTTCGTGGCCCAATCACAAGTGCTGATCCTGATCACCGCTTTGCCGCGCCATGTCGAGCCACCGCACCAGCACTCGCCGGAATTCTGGATATTCCGTAGCGTCGCCGTGGTCAACTCGTCGTCTTCGCACGACACAAGCACCTGATTGAAAACGATGTCGTTGTGGATTTGAAAGCCCCGTTCGCGCAGGAGCTGAGCAAAGAGCCGCGCATTCTCACAAAGCTGCTCGACCAGCTGCTGAACTCCCCGACGTCCAAGGCTCTTGAGAACCGCCCACAGTTCGACCACTCGAGCCCGCTTGGACATTGAAGGCGTGAAATTCATGCCGTCTCGGTGCTCGCTCCACTGGAAATAGGAAGCCGAAGCCTTGAACGCACTCGTTAGTGCGTCGCGACTCCGGCAAAGAATCATACCGCTGTCGTACGGGACGTTGAGTGTTTTGTGCGCGTCCACCGACCAGGAATCTGCTTTTTCGATTCCATCGCAAAGGTGACGCATGGAGGGCATGACGCACGCCCAGAGTCCGAAAGCACCATCGACGTGCACCCACGAACCGGCGGCGTGCGCCTGCTGGCAGACTGCGCCAACCGGGTCGATGGCGCCCGAATTAACGTTTCCGACTTGCGCCACGACAAGTGCGCCTCCGTCAAGTTTCGGCATTTGATCCGGCAGCATGCGTCCCTGATCATCCGCTGGAACGACCTCGATGTTGTCGGTGCCAAGCCCCAGCATCGAGATGGACTTGTGCACTGCCGCGTGCGCGCTCGCTCCGAGGATTACCCGGATCCTGGGCGCACCGTAGAGGCCTCTTTTAGCAACGTCCCAGCCGCGTCGACGAAGCAATTCATTCCGTCCAGCGCACAGCCCGGAGAAATTCGCAATCGTGGTCCCGCAAACAAAGCCGGCGGCGGTTCCCACGGGAAGAAGAAGGAGATCCACGACCCACCGTTCACAGATTTCTTCGAGACGCGAGTTAATCGGTGACATTACGTAGTGCGCCGTGTTTTGATCCCAGGCATCAGCCAACCATTTCGCAGCAAGGGCGACTGGTATCATGCCGCCATTGACGAAACCGAAGTACCTGCCGCTTGTTTGAGCAACTGCGGACGGCGACCCGATTTCGTGCAGGCGTGCGAGAACCATGAGCGGGTCGCTGGGCTCTTCGGGAAGCGGCTCGTCCAATGCATCCATTGCCTGCAGCGAAAGCTCCGCAGGAAACACCGGCCTTTGCTCCAACCCATCTATGTACTCGCCGGCGAATTGACGTGCTTTGTCCAGGAGCAATGAAAAGCTATCCGGATCGGCCCAATGTGTCGTTGTTGATATTTGTTCGTTTTCCATCAGTACTTTTTCCTAGCGCTCTCTTCGCCCCCACTGCAACTCTGCCTAAGGAACCAACCCTCTGAACCGAAAGTCAACCTTTGGGCAGCAACACGCCCTTTAGACGCGACCCCATTTAATTCCGCGGCAGCCTCATACACCCTGAGGAATGAAAACACTACTAATCCTAATGGCGTGCGCAGGCTTCGTACCTTTGCGAAGAGTGCGTCAGCGAGATGAGCGGCTACCGGGAAGTGATCACTCACTGAGCGTTCCGGAGCCGCTCGTTAAAGTCAGCGTGGCATTTCCGTAACAATGTTCGCACTTCTTCCATCTCGTCGTAACGCCCCATACAGACAAAGAACATATGTACAAGTAACAACAGCGCGACCGTTGCCGAGCTAAGGGCTTGGGCAATGTCCGCGTCACTGTAATTGGGCTTGAGTTCACCGTTGGGCTGAAAGCGCCGGCCAAGCTGTAGTCCGCCTGAGTGAGTGTAACTGCTGGTGACTTTCCATATGTGGTCAAGAAGCTGGAGGAACTTGTCCGCCATCTCCGGCGACACCGCTGCTTCTTCTGGCGGGATCGAGTCGAAGTAGGCGTATTTGAAGTCGGCGAAGAGCTTTGGCATACGCAACTTCAACTGATCATTGAACGCTTGCTCGATCTGCTCTTCAGTGGCGACTTTGTTAATCCAGTGAGCGCGCAACATGATATCGAACACGGGGCGCACCAGTGCAAGCGCGGACCCATTTAACTTGGCGTCTTTGAGTAGCCAGATGGCTTTGTGATGTTCCAGGGCAATATCGACGTAGCCGACGAGCGCGTGGGTTTTGATGTCGCCAGGGTACTCATGGCGTTCGAGTAAGTCGCGTACGCGTGTCCGGACTTCAACGCCACGCGCGGTAACATCGTCGAGCAGACTCACAAGCCGGAATTGTTCGTCATTTGGCGGACGCGTACTTGTTCACAATTTCCTTCAGCCGCTCGTGTGTGCGAACAAGCCCCCACTGCCAGTCCGGGCAAGATGTGCCGCCGGTTGGCGATCCAATCTGCATGCCTCCAACTTCAAAATGTCCCGCGCTGAATTCGGGAAAAAGTAAAATGCTCATGTTTTGCGTCGCAGTATTGTCACCCTTCGGCCAAACCCAAGACGTATGCGCTGCGACCTTGTTTCGCCATATGATAACGTTAGCAAACTCGTGCTCTAAATCCTCGGAACGCGAAAAGGCCTTTTTGAAAACGCCAATGAAATTACACAACGCGTTCGCGTACCAAACGAAGTAATTGCAAACCAGCGCATCGCCAGGCGAACTGCCAAAATCACAGTAACCAAAGTTCTTGGCAGTCTCATCGGTTAAACCGAGAGATTGCGCGCGCTCCCTTTCCGCCCGCTCAACCTGCTGACAGAGATACTCGAGGCCCTGCCACAGGGCGTCCAAGAAGAGCCATGCTTCTTTCCGACGAGCTTTAGTCGAGAAATCGAACATAGGACGCAATAAAGCTTATCACTTCGGCCACGAAGCCGCAGTAGCGTACCCAAACCGGAGTAACACTCCTCTCTCAAAGATTCGCTCGAGTTGTTCTAAGGTTATCGTGATCTCCCTCCGTTTATGCCGCGCGGAAAAGGTTCTCACTCCGCTCAGGTCGACAATTAGCCGTGCCTCGTGGACGAATTTTGAACGAATGTCGTAAAGCGTCTTTGCCAATCTGTCGATTGCCAGTGGCTGACCTTGAACCTTGATCCACGATTCAATTTCCTGCTTGCTTGAACCGTCGAGCCGCAGGAAGAACGAAACCATTTTGTGCATGACGCCGAACTGGCCTTTGTACTGCCCATAAAGCGTGTCGAGGGCTTGTTGATCTTGAATCGGGAACACGGCCAATTTGCGTAACCAAGCGTAGAACTCCTTGAAGGATACGCTCGACTCAACAAACTCAATGAGCGCGACAAGAGCCACGAAGCGATAAGTTCTATCGAAATCCTTGGCCTCCTCATACCCAGGAACAGAGAACCGTCCGCCTTTGACCAGAAACTTGTAGTGCGACGCCACCTTTAAGAATCGACTTTTGTCTTCGTCCGCAGCGATTGAGTCCACAAAGGCGTCAAAGTCGGAGCGGCTGGCGAAATACTTCCGAAAGGCCTGGAACGCCAAGTTAGAAAACCAGTCCTTATGTTGCAAGTACCTGAGATCCTTCATCACTGTCTCTTTGAGGCGTTATTGGCATCGCGTGGTGCGAACGCTGCGGCCAAAACATCGCGGCCTTCTTGCATTGCTATCAGGTCAGCGGTATCGAGGAAAAGAATCGGCTTATCTCTAGCGAACTCGATGGCGCCTCTCGAGAACCCGCCGCGCGACACGATGATGCCAAAGTCGGCGTTGGAATGCTGAATTACGCCATAGAGATCACGAACAACGTGAGGCCCAACACAGGCGACGTGCGCTTTACACTGCACCACCCCCTTTAAACCACTTCGGGTAACTTCTATGTCCACGCCGCCATCCGCTGAACCGGGCGTAACTCTTGGATTGAACTGGTGCCGTTGAAGGACTTCCGCAGTCGCCCGTTCAAATTCGTAGCCATCGACGAACGCCCAGTACGAGCGTTTCCCCAGTTCGGCGTCGCGCGCGGCTGCGCGTGCAGCGGCTTCCGCAGCAGCCTTATTGTCGTCGTAGGTCTGAAGCGCTTGCCAATACGCCCTTAAACCCGGGCTGGCGCGGCGGCGTAACTGCTTGATGAGAATTCCCGGAATGATCGCGTAGAGCAAGCACGCCAAAGCAACTCCTAAAAGGCTAAAGCCAATTAATCTGTCCTCCGAGGTTTTGGCGTTGACGCTCGTTAAAACACCAAAGAGCGCGAGCCAGAACGCCGCCGCACCAGCGGTATAACCCCGTCTCTCGCGGTCCCTCCAATCACGAGGGATTAAGACTCTGAACCAGCGCCGCCCTTTCTTATACGTGTCGTCCGGGCGCGCGCGGAGGCACTGAATCGTTTTGCCATTGTCGAGCGGACACCACCAGCACGTGCGCAAGTCGCTGTAAAGATTCAGGTCGTCATGAGTCAGCCCGTAATCAACCGGCTGAGGGCGGTGCGCATGTTCTTTCACACCTCTTATGCTAACTGAGCTGTCCATTTATGTTGGAATAGTCAAGAAAGCACACGACGTAAGGCCCCTGCTTCGAGCCACGAGCGCATATCCTGAGTATCAAATTCCGGTTCCAAGAATACAATGGGCGTCCAAGCTTCAACCGCGCGACCTTCCTCAAGCTGCTTTGCGCGATGGCGAAGTCTGACTCCGTCGGCTCGGGGGAGTGGACGATAACAAATTGGCCTTTTCTGTTTTTCGCCTTGCACCCACGCTATGACGAGCTGTTTGCGGATGTTCATGTGAGGAAAGATAGCAGCGATGCGGCAGGTCGCAGGCGGCCATGGCGAACTATTTGGCGCGGAGGAGGCGAATCAGTTTCTGGAAGCACCAGGACGGATAAACTCCATGTGGATCGTTGCACAGTCCGGCAGCTGCCGGATCGGATCCAGCCAGAGCAACGCAGGCCAGTTAATCCACGCATAAGCACCTTCATTTCATCGAGCGAGAACTTGCGCGTTTCTCGAACCACCAACGCTTCGTCTACTATGAAAATGTAGTGGTTAGTGTCATGCAGTTCGATGGCCCGAGAGTTCTTCACGCCTCATGTCATCATTGATGTTGATTTAATTGGCCCCTCCTTTTCTAAAGTTTTAAAGGTGGATATTTCAAAAGAATTGAAATTTCTTTTGCCCAATGCTTCGGCGGGGGGACGCGACGCAGCCTTGCGATTGCAGCCCGATCTTCCGGAGGTCCAGTTGCACAGGCCTTCTATCAATATTGGGTCTTACACGATCCCGAAGGCGCCCGTCCGAATTTTGAGCGGCTCCTAACCAAGTTGCCGAATGACACTGATATTCCGGCGACACTCAGCTAAAGCAGAATTGTGATGAATTCGGCGGATAGCCTTGGCCGCGCAACGCGTGACTATGAGGCGTGGCTCGCCTGCGAGGTTCGAATCGTCAGAGCGGATCTGCAGGCGAAACACAAGTTGATGGCGGCGGACGGTTTTTCGTTTCTTCGCGCCACGTTTTATCGCTGGGCGCAGTTGTTCTGCACGCTGTGTCCGAAACTCGCTCGCTCGCCAAAGGTTTTTGGGGTTGGAGATTTGCAACGAGGGCTTCAAGGAACAAACGTTTCACGATAGCGTTTACGTGATTCTGCTGGGCAACGCTGTCGCAAAGCATCCTTCTATTTTGCGGCTGAATCCCAAACGTGATCCCCTGAAGCCCTGCGTTTACGTCGGGATGACAGGACTCCCGGTCGATCACCGATTCGAAAATCACAAATACAGCTACAAATCCGCTTGGGTCGTCAGGAAATATGGCGTGCGACTGATGCCAGAGCTTTACGAACATTTGAACCCGTAGTTACATTACCGGAACGGAATTGTTTGTGGATGGCGGTTTCGCACAACCGTAGACGCTTAATTGAAAAGCCATTTAGATTCGATTCATGCCAGAAGAATCGAAACCTGCTTCATCAGATCAGCCAACGGTATCGGAAACGGCGGCGCCGCCGATAGGAATTTCCTTGCTTGAAAAAATTCGGTCGCGAACCACGCTCATTGTTCTCGGCGCGGCCCTTCTTGTCTTTGTCGTCATACCGAAAATTTTTCATGCATGGCGCACGGTGTCGACTGACGACGCTTATGTAAACAGCTATGTAACTTTCGTTGCGCCGCGCGTGAGCGGTCAGGTCATGCGCGTTCTGGTGGACGATAACAACCGGGTCAAGAAAGGCGACGTGCTCGTTGAGCTCGACCCCGAGCCGTATCGCGTGCAAGTCGCGATCAAGCAGGCAGCGGTCGATACCGCACAAGCGAACCTTGTCGTAGCACAAGCGACCGTGCGCGGCCAGATCGGACAGACGCGCGGTTTGCGCTTTAAACTCCAGCACGCGATTGAAGATATAGATAATCAAGTTGCCCTGATCAGGGCACGGGCCGCCACGTGGGAACAAAGCAAAGCGACCCAAGTGCTGGCTCAAGCTGAATTCGAACGCTCTAAGAAGCTTCTCGAAACCAAAGTAGCAAGCAAGGAAGAATTCGATCAGAAACGCGAACAGCTCGACGTCGCGAATGCACAAGTGAAGCAAGCGCTGGAAAATGTTTACCAAGCGCGCGCCGCTCTCGGTTTGCCAAGCCAACCGCCCGAAGGCACAAACCTGACGGACGTTCCCGCCAATCTCGATCAGACTTTTTCATCGGTGCGTCAAGCCTTGGGCGAGCTGATGCAAAGCGCGGCGCAACTCGGCGTCGTTGTGTCATCGTACAATCTCACACCAAAACAGGCGGTGGAAGAATTTTACAAGCGAGATCCGGGTGGTGATATCAATCGGATTTATGCTGAGATCATCAAGACAGCGCCGGGTTTGAAGCAGGCCGAAGCGGGATTATTGCGCGCAGAGCGCGATCTCGATGAAGCGAAACTTAATCTGCGTTACTGCACGATTTTGGCCGAAATCGATGGCGTCGTCACACGTCGAAATGTTAATCCCGGAAACAATGTGCAAGTCGGCCAAAGCTTGATGGCGATTCGTTCGCTGCGCGACATTTGGGTCGATGCAAATTTTAAGGAAACGCAGCTGCGTAATTTACGAATCGGACAACACGTCGCAGTCGAGGCGGACATGTATGGCAACAAACAAAAATTCCGAGGGCGCATATCTGGCTTTACTTTCGGAACGGGCTCCACGCTTGCGTTGTTGCCAGCACAGAATGCGACCGGCAATTTCGTAAAAGTTGTGCAGCGTCTGCCTGTGCGGATCGATTTGGTAGATTATGATCCCGACAAGGTGCCGCTCTTCGTCGGCCTTTCGGTCACACCGTCAGTCGATCTGTGGAGCAAGCCGAGTGGGCCGAATGCGGGCAAGTTCCTCCAGGAATTGATACCGCCTTCCGAACCCGCAAACCCGACACCGGCAAAGTAATGAGCACTTCATCGATCGCCGCTCCGACTTATTCAGCTGCGGTAAGTTCGCGCGCTGTTAATCCATGGATCGTCGCGCTCGCGGTCGTTATTCCAACGTTCATGGAAGTGCTGGATACGACGATCGCGAATGTGGCCTTGCGTCATATCGCTGGCGGATTATCCGCTGCAGTAACCGATGGCGAATGGGTCATTACAAGTTATCTCGCGGCGAATGCCATCATCCTTCCGATTTCCGGCTGGCTCTCGGTTCGTCTCGGCCGGCGCAATTATTTTCTCTTGTCAATCTTGCTATTCACAATCGCCTCAGCGTTGTGCGGAATGGCGACGAGTTTGAATATGCTTATTGCTGCGCGCGTGCTGCAAGGCTTGGCCGGAGGCGGATTGCAACCTTCCACTCAAGGCGTGTTGCTCGACGCTTTCCCGAAAGAGAAACAAGGCGCAGCCATGACGATGTTTGGAATCGCCGCGTTGCTGGCACCAGTTGTCGGTCCGACACTCGGCGGCTACATCACCGATAATTATGGCTGGCGCTGGGTTTTCTATCTCAACGTGCCGGTGGGAATTCTCGCGCTAGTCATGTGCAACGCTCTCGTATTTGATCCGAGCTATCTGAAAGCGCAAAGCGCCGAGGCCAGAAAACAACATCGACCTTTCGACACTATCGGCCTTTGTCTTCTCGCTGTCACGATGACTTCATGGGAAATCATGCTTAGCAAAGGCCAAGAGTGGGATTGGTTCGGCGATCCATTTCTGCGCGTGCAAACGCTGGCGGTATTGTTCGTGGTTTGCCTAGGCAGTCTCATTTATCGCGAGACGCGTTTCACCAATCCGCTAATCAATTTTCGCACCTTGGCAGACCGCAACTTTGCCGCGTGTTGCGTCATAATCTTCTGCGCGTTCGGTGTGCTTTACTCCAACACCACGACGCTTCCAGGCTTGTTGCAGTCGCTCTTCGGCTATGACGCGACCACTTCGGGGTTGGTCCTTTCGCCATCGGGTATTTTCGCGATCGTCATGCTCGCCATTGTGGGCAGGTTGCTAGGCCGCGGCGTGGACGCGCGTTACCTCATGGCTGCGGGCCTTTTCATTCTTGGGCTTGGAAGCTATTGGATGTCGCGATTAAATCTGGAGGTCGGTCCCTGGCAGATCGTCTGGCCGCGCGTGGTCGTCATCATGGGCCTATCCACCATCTTCGCTCCGCTCAACGTCGCGGCGTTCGTGCACATTCCGCCGCAACTTCGCGGCGCTGCTGTTGGCTTGCTGGCGCTTTTGCGTAACGAAGGCGGCAGCGTCGGGACTTCGGTCGCGCAAACAATTCATGAACGTCGCGATCAATTTCATAGCTTGCGTCTCGGAGAAAATCTCGACCTGCTGAATCCAGCAGTGAACTCCTATGTCGATCAAGTTTACCCGGGCCTTCTTCAGCAAACAGGCGATCCGGTTGCGGCGAAACAAATAGCATTACAGACCCTCGACAACCTGCGTGGGCAACAATCGTCCGCCCTCGCCTATTTCGACACATTCTTTCTCTTCGCCGTGATTGCTGTCGCGCTCATCGTTCTTGTTTTTTTGATGAAACCCTCCGTAGCCGAAAAGGATGCTCACCTTGCCGCAGAATGAGTTGACTGCATGGACAAAAGATTGGCGGACGTCACCATGTCACTGCGAATCGCGGGCGATCCGCAGCGGAATCTTGTTTTTTGCTAAACGCGCTCGCCGGGGCCGCGCCCACGCGCGCAGCAGGGGCGCTAGCCATTGATTTCTCAGTCAGTTATGCAATCAACTACCGAAGTTTCGCAGGCAGTTGCACAATGTTGTGATTCGCGTTTACGATGACGCGGGCAATGTGATTGAAACGCAGGAGCACGCTGGCGATTTCAAAGAGCCGTAGCCTTACACGTTGAAACAAAAAGCCGGAGTCCAGCACGGGCGAAACACTCGGTCTATATGTCGACAATCGAAGCAAAGCGGATTATTGAGTTAGACTGGCGGTGCAGAGGTCGCGTCACGAGATGTCCGCTGAGATTAAGAAAGAAATTCAGCTCGAGATCGCGCATGTCCTGCGAGGCTCAAGCCGATAGCGCAGGAACCGGCGGGGGGAGCGAAAGCCAGGTGCGCAGAGTCGCTATTAGCACTCCGAGTCGAGCCGCGGCTTCGTCCTGATTCGGCGGCGTGACGCTTCCGCCCGCCACAAACGGTCTTAATTTTGCTCAAGCAGAGGGGCGAAGAAACCTTGGACGAGATCCTGCGCATCAGCGGATGGATAACCGCGGTGGCGAAGAAAATTCCAATGATGCCCGAACATGTAGAGCCAGTAATACATGGTCTTGGCTACGACCGCGCTCACGCCGCTGCAACGCATGGCGTAGTAGAACATGCAGTCGCAATCCTGCCATGGCCGATTGTGTTGCTCGTAGGCGACGTCGTGCAACACAGAAGCGTCCCGATATTTTCCTTCAAACGGTCCGCCCATAATCGACCAGAAGTAGCGCGGGATGGATGCGCCATCGACAACCGATCCGGCCGGGGCGATCCAGACGGCGCCTTGCGGATCGGTATAACGCAATTCGTTTAGCAAGGTCATATTGCGACCATCGGGATTCCAACGCGTCTCCGGTGCGCCGGTGTAGTAACCCCATTTGTTCCCGCGTGTGGCGGATCGCTCAGCCCCGGAGAGGGAGGCTTTCAGAAGTAGTTCCCTGTACGGCCGGGAAAAATCATCTGCCGTAATCCAAGTGTAGTCATCGAGATACAGTTCCCGTTTGGCGCGCGTAGTCGCAGCACGAAACCGGCGCAAATCGTGGGCTGCCTGTTTCAGCACAACGGCAGCCAGACCTTTCTCAGCCGTTGCTGCTGGCGGTTCGGGTGGAGGAGTAAAAAAATGCGGGCTGCGGGCGTTGTCAGATGCCGCGTTTAAGAATGCGTCCATCTGGTCGCGCGATATCCGCGACGCCGGTTGACCTCCCCAGTTTGCGGGCTCGGAAAGGGTCGGAAACTGACTGGGGAAATCACGGGCCTTACTAATGCGATCGTCTGCTACGATGTTCATGTCGTTGTCGATTGGGTTCTCCTTTTCTAAAGATTTTTAGGGCGGACATTTCAAAAAAATTGAATTTTTTTTCCGAGGGGGTCGGCACGCCGTCTTGCGATTGACGTCTATGGTCTGACTCCGCCCCCATTTGCAGTGACAACGGGAGAGGCCCCAGACGTAATGGGACCCGTCTTGTCAGGTAGCAAGGATTCAGGGGCTGCATTCTCACCTCGCATCCAAATGCACGGAATCACGACTGCAAAGTTATCGGAAGCAGATGACTCGCGAGTTCTTCACGCCTGAGCGGAAGCGCTGGATTGCCCTTTTATCCACTTGGCGAGCGACTTGATGTTGTGATTGAATTCCTTGAATTGTACTAAGCAACAGTCCTGTCTTGTAGGATTAGGTCGTTGGAGAATAGAAAGCCTAACCCTCAGTTTGATGACTTAACCCTCGTTGGGCGATCCGCCTGGTGCCCATTCCGATTGGATCGCCCGAGCAATCGCGAGGAGTGCTCATTGCGCTTCGAGACGCCCCACAATACTGGTAACGAGCAGCGCGGCGTTCTTGGGCAGCGCTCTTTTCGAAGAGGCGTTCATTCTCCGGTGCCTTAGCGCCGCGATCGGTACATAAAACCGTTAATGGCCCACTTTGAGGGCGAACATCTCCAATTTCTAAACCGAGGACTATCGTAATTGACAACAGGTTCGGTCTTCAGTACTTCTTTTTCAGCAAAAAAGGCGTTTATATTTCCTATACTCCCGTGTTCAGTGTGGATCGAAGGGCTGCGGCCGCCGCAGCTGCACTGGTTCTTGCAGCAACGGCGTCGCTCGGTGCGGCCACCAGCGCGAACGCAGAGACCGGCGGGACAGGCAAGGCCGACGCGGCCTTCGATGAGACGCTCGGCCAGCTGATCCGCGAGCCCGGTGGACCACCGGGAGCGATCGCGGTGGTGCAGCGAGGCAACCACATAAAGGTGTTCCGCAAGGGGGTCGCCGACCAAAAGACAGGGGCGTCCATCCACGTCGGCGACAGCTGGCGGATCGGGAGCGTCAGCAAGGCGTTCAACGGCGCCGTGGCGCTGCAGCTTGTCGCTCAAGGAAAGCTGTCGCTCTCGGACACGATCGGTCAGCGGCTGCCGGCACTGCCGTTCGCGTGGCACAACGTCACACTCGGCCAGCTGCTGAACCACACGAGCGGCCTTCCGAACTTCACGAACGCTCCAGGCTGGCAGAGGGCGGCCCAGGAGGGCGAGTATCTGTCGCCCATGGACCTGATCGGCCTCGTGAGCGCACAACCGCTCGCGTTCCCGCCCGGCTCGAGCTACGCGTACTCGAACACCGACAACATCGTGGTGGCGCTGTTCGCCGAGATGGCGACCGGGCTGTCCTACGACCTACTGCTCTACCAGCTGGTCTTCGATCCGCTGCACCTGCGCCGTACCGTCATGCCGCTTGGGTTCAGCATGCTGCAGCCGTTCGTCCACGGTTACGACAACAACGCCACCGGAGAGCGAGATGACATCTCCGAGGCGCTCAACATGTCGGCCGTGTGGGCGGCGGGAGCGATAATCTCCTCGCCGCTCGACTCAAACCGGTTCATTCGAGCCTACGCCGGAGGCAAGCTGTTTGGCGGCGCGACGCGGGCCGCTCAGACCGACTTTGTGCCCGGCGGGGAGTCCGAGCCGAAAGGACCCGGCGAGAACTCGGCGGGGATGGGCCTCTTCAAGTACGACACTCGGTGCGGGACCGTCTACGGGCACACGGGCAATTTCCCCGGCTACACGGCCATCACCGTGAGCTCACCTGACGGCCGGCGTTCATTTGTGATGCTCGTCAGCACCCACCTCGACAAGGCCGCGGGGGTGCCAGCGACCTTCGAGTTCTGGCGCAAGACGGCCGAGGACGGCGTCTGCGCGGCTTTGGCGCGTTAGGCGCCGGTCGGTGCAACTTGCCGTCGCCAACCGATAGGGGCGACTACGCCACGGATACGGCTTAACTCCCTGGCAGGTCACTGATGCCGACCGGCGTCGTCCTAGGGATTAGCTGCTACTTGATCACCTTACCCGCTCGCGCCAACACGTTCGGCGGGATCATTAGCCCGATCTGCTTGGCTGTTATGAGATTGATGACGAACTCGAACTTCACCGGCTGCTCCACGGGAAGATCGGCGGGTTTGCGCTTAGAGACGCCCCACAATACCCGTAACGAGCAGCGCGGAATTCTGCGCAGCGCTCTTCTCGAAGAGAAGTACGTTCTCCTGTGCCTTAGCGCCCGCGCTATCACTGAGGCTGCGCAAGATCAGGCACGGCACGTGCCGCTGCCAGCAGATCTGCGCCACCGCGGCGCCTTCCATCTCGGTCGCGTCAGCTTTGAACTCCTTGCGCAGCGCGTCCTTCTTCGCGAGCGAGGCCACAAACGCATCTCCGGTCACGATCACCCCCATGACGACCCGCGGGGTCCTCTCGCCTGAGGCCGTCTTCACGGGCGCGAGTTTGAGGTCCAATGCGGCCTTTTCAGCCACGGCCAGCAGGCCCGCGTCGGCAGGAAAGAAGAGGGGGTTCGGCTTGCCGGTGAACGGGTCCACCGTCCGGCCGACGCGAAACCCTTCCGGGGTCCACTCTCCATAATCATGGTATGCCGTTTTGGCGCCGATCACGACATCGCCGGGGTGGAGGTCTGGGTTGAGGCCTCCAGCGATCCCAGTGAAGAGGACGTGGGTTGGCTGGAACTGCTCGACAAGTAGAGTAGCAGCCATGGCTGCATTCACTTTCCCCATCCCCGAGTGGGTCAACACAACCCTTCTGTCTTTCAAGCTCCCGGTCGTGAACCGGATCCCTTGGACGGTCATTTCGGTCTTGTCCGTGAGTTCCTGACCCAGCGTCTCGATTTCCAGGGTCATTGCACTGAGGATGCCTATAACGCGCGTAGTGGGAGCTGGCCGAGGGGTATTACCGACCTGGGCGACGCTTACTGCCGAGAGTAACACGAGGAGGAAGAAGAGAACGCAAAGCGATCTGCACATAGGTTTCATAGCTGCTCCTTATTTCTTAGCGCTGATCGTCGCCACATGAGCACCTTTATTCATCAAGCAAGAACTTGCGCGTTTCTCGAACGACCAACGCTTCGTCTACTATAAACACGTAGTGATTAGTGTCATGCAATTCGATGACTCGCGAGTTCTTCACGCCTGAGCGGAACCGCTGGATTGCGCCTTCTACCCATTTCGCGAGTGACTCGATGTTGCGATTGAATTCCTCTTGCCTGGCAGGGTCCAGATACCAGTAGTAGGGCAAACGGTATTGAGGCGTGATTTTATTGAATATGCCGAGCGCAGGCGCCTGGATACGATCGTACTCAGCCGGCTGTAAACCTTCATATATCTTGCTGGAAATTTCAGGAGGCGTGATCGCTCCAACAACTCTGCCTGAAGAGTCCGTCCGTATCATGTTACACATCGCTGCGAGCGGCTTTCGATATCCATCGGAACGTGCACTGGCCGCGGCAAAACGTTGCACCGATTCCAGGTCCGCTGGAGTATCATCTGGGGGAGGCGGCGGTTGCGGGAGAGTTGTCCATCCACCCGACCCGAGATCTAGAGCATCCAGGTAGACGAGTTTTTTGACGCGGTCCGGATAGACTGCACCAATCTTGTTCAATTCCGTTCCGGAAAGGGAGTGCCCAACAAATACGGCCTCGCGTACGTTCAGCTTGTCGAGGACTGTGATGTCGTCGCGCGCTCTCGTGTCAAGGTCATAGCCGTGCGCAGGCTGGCTTGAGCGCCCGAACCCTCGGCGCGTGATGCCGATGACATGGAAACGATCGTTGAACTGATAAGCAAACTCATCGAACACGTGTGCGTTGTCTCCCATCCCGGCGAGCAAAACCAAAGTCTCGCCTGTGCCGCCCCAATCCAGGACCTCAAGCTGGACGCCCGGCTCGACCGTGACGAAGCTGACTTTATGTCCCGAAGTATCGCACGTGCAGACATTGTTCATCGCGCGTTCTTGTGTCGCCAAACCAGGTGCAGCTGACCCAGCTGGCGCGGTTGTTGCGTTCCAAACATTGCGGCCAAGTAGTGCCCAGACGACAACGCTACCAAGAATGCCCAGCGCGATCAGAAGCCAAACCTTCCATTTTCTCATAACTAAACTTCCTCGCCAGTAGGTAACTAACGAGAAAGAGCTGAGTCACCGGTAATGGAAGCGAGCTTTGTTTTCACTTCATCCTTCATAATTCATCCTTCAACCTTTCAGCACAATCGGTTCCGCAATCCTCCGGCCCATGATCAAGAGCCAAACCATGAAAACAATCTCGCCGAAGGTTCCGATAAAAATCCATCCGATATTGGCCGTCGGCCAGAAGTAAGGCCGCAGCTCGATAGCCATCAGGCAAAGCGCGTCGATTGCTAAGATAACTCCCAGGATTTTGGGGAGGTAACCAGAGCGGTAAAGCAAAGCGGCGACGACAAGGAGATGAAGAGCAAAAATCACCAAGCCCATCGTCCAGAAGTAGCGAAACGAATGGAGGAGGAGATTAATCTGGGCATAGAACTGCGCCGATCCAAAGCTCTTCATGTATTCTGGCGTGATTATCATCCGATAACCCGTCACCAGGTTGAGCAAACCGACAAGCGCGACCGTGGTGTAGATCAATCTCAACCACGCCGCCAGCAATGAAACGGCGCGATTTACTGGCGCGAGCAAGATGTAGAGTCCCAGCGCAGCTACGACGTCGCCGATAAAGTTGACCAAATAGCCGAAAATTGCGGCAAGGAAGAGACTGTGATGTGAACCGATGTTAGCGACCGTTTGCTCGATCTGTCCCCGAATGACCAACTTGGGATAAATGAAGAACTCGATGAAGAAGACCGGAGTGGTGAGCAAATAGCCGAAGCCGGCCAGCAATGCCGCCTGACGCAGAGTCAATCCTTCCTTGTTCATCATAATTTCATGATTTCGGTTGTGGCTCGCGTGTTCTGATCCAGAAGACGAAGCCATTTCGATCATCTAACAAGAAAGAGACAAGCCACTCAGCACTTTGAGAATTGACGTGCGCACAAATTCAAACTTTACAACAAACTGCTGGGTTAGCTTCATCGATTTGGTTAGACGCTGTCTTCGGACACT
>WNFS01000236.1_pt1 | contig 40214 bp, 34 predicted proteins | sample 5400141 | NCBI WGS metagenome assembly WNFS01 (sample SAMN13153358, study PRJNA577476) | soil metagenome | isolation source: 60 cm saprolite under Madrone tree | place: USA:California | collected 2016-06-14
GATAGAAAAAGATGAACGGAAGCGCGACGCCCCAGAGCGGGGTGGCCGCCGCACGCAGAGCAAGGGCGATGGCAGTGGCGCTGACGGCCGCCGCATAGCGAGCGAGAGTGAATGCTAGCGGTGACATGGCCCGCAGATTGTAGAGGCGGATTCCCGCCGCCCGTCAAGGGGAAACCCGACGGATGCGGTCGAATGTGGCGGAAGAGAACGCGGCCGACTTCGCAAACAGCGACGTCCAGCGCGGCGGGCAGTAACGCCTCCGCCGCGATTGCGTGATCAGCGGAATGCGCGCGTTGGAACTTTGCGGAACCGCGCTTCTCACTCGCGCTTGGCGGGAGGCTCCAGCCGGCCGCCCGGCAGCCGTGAGCGGCCGGATGACCGGCTGGGGCCTGGCCCCGACCTCTTCCGCTAGCGAACGGGAATCGCGGGCGGAGGAGGAGGGGTCGTGGTGCTGCCTGAAGGGATCCAGCCACGACTGGGACGGCTCGTTCCGTGGTGGTCTCTTTCGTATAGGAGATGTAGCCTCCGTGAACCGCGATGCCGGCAAGCGACACCGCCATCGTGCGCACATCGTGCGCACTGTCTTGCGACTGAGCACGATCATGTAATGCCTCCTGGGTGACTGCCGTGAATTTAAAAGACGCAATCCTAATGGCGCGCATGCAGGCGTCGCCCCGGGGCTTGTAATTGTTACCAACCGACCCGGTAAGTATGACCGGGTGCCCGAGCCATCTCGCTGGCTCGCTATGCCAGGCGCAAATCGTGTTTCCGGCCTCTTAGCTCGTGCTCCCGATTGGCATGGCCTTCGCTTCTTACTCTTGACGTAAACAGACAGAGCCGTGACGGTGCCATCCACCGGCCCCACAGGAGATCGATCTGGACCCGCAGGGGCTAGCGAAGCGTAGTCATTCCGGGTACGTCGTAGGCAAGGGGCTCGTCGAGATGATCCGGGAAGATTTCGTGGCCGAATGGATAGCTATCGAGTCCTGGTAGCCAACGCGCTCAGGCGCGGCGGAGCTGAAGGAGGCATCGAACCATGGCAGAGACGTGGGGCGATCTCGTCTGGGCGGCCCTGCAGGATCTCCACAACCGGCTGGTGGCGGTGCTGCCGAGCATCCTCGCCATGCTCACGCTGGCGGCCGTGGGGCTCGTCGCCGCCTGGGTCGCCGCGCTCTTGCTGAGACGGCTTGCCCGGGCGGTGGCCTTCGACCAGCGCGCAGAGACCTGGGGCCTCGTATCCGCGATGGGGCGCGCGGGCCTTCGCAGGTCGCCCTCCCAACTGCTCGCCGTCATGGTGTTCTGGGCCATCTTCGTCCTCTTCCTGACCTTGGCGGTGGATGCCCTCGCCATTCCGGGCGTGGGCCGCGTGACTGATTTCGTGTTCGCCTGGGTCCCGAGAGCCATCGGCGCGGCCGTGATCTTCCTCGTCGGCTGGCTCATGGCGAACTTCCTCGGCGAGGGCGTGCTCATCGCGGCGGTCAACTCGGGCTTGCCCGCGGCGCGACTCATGGCCCGCGCCGTGCGCTGGGGAGTGCTCCTCTTCGCAAGCGCCACGGCGGTCACCCACTTGGGCATAGGCAAGGAAATGGTGCTGGTCGCTTTCGGGCTCACCTTCGGGGGTCTGATCCTTGCCCTCGCCTTGGCCTTCGGCCTGGGCGGTCGGGTCCTGGCCAGGCAAATCCTCGAGCGGCGGCTGCGCCAAGAGCCTCACCCAAGCGAGACGCTGACTCACCTGTGAGCGCCGCGCAGGGCTCAGTCGCTCATGATGGCGGTGCCGGCATGACGGGTATCGACGCCTTCCTTCAGGAGGCCGTGGGGGTGGCCGCTCTATGCGCGAGGGCCCTGCCGATCGACGTGGGGAGAGCCGCCGCGGAGGAGCGTGGGCGGGTATCTCGCGGGGGTCGAGCGATGAGCGGCTATCGCGTCCCGGTAGACCTCGAGCGTCAGCTCGGCAATGCGCTCCCAGCTGAACCGGGATTCGACGCGCCTGCGTCCGGCCCGGCCAAGAGCGGCGGCGCGCTCGGGCTGGGCGAGGGCGGCGCGCATGGCGGCCGCGAGGGCGGGAGGATCGGCGGGCGGCACGAGCCAGCCGGTCTCGTCGTGGACGACCACTTCACGGATGCCGCCCACGGCCGTGGCGACCACGGGCGTGCCGCACGCCATGGCTTCCAGGTTGATCAGCCCGAAGGGCTCGTATACCGACGGGCAGACGAAGAGCGCGGCATGGCTGTAGAGCTGCACCACGTCCTCGGGGGGCAGCATGGCGTTGAGCCAGCGCACTCGTGGGAGCTGCGCCACGGCGGCGGCGAGCCGGGCCCCGAGCTCCGGCGTGTCGGGGGCGGTGGCGCAGAGGACGAGCTGGATGTCCGGGGGCAGCGACGCCGCGGCCTCGAGGAGATGGAAGATTCCCTTCTGCTCGCTGATGCGTCCCACGAACAGCACGTAGGGCGTGCGGATGCCGTGGCGGTCCAGGGCGTCCCGGCGCTCGGTGTGCTGGAAGATTTCCGCGTCGACGCCGTTGTGAATGACCCGGACGCGGCCCGCGTCAACCGAGAAATGGGCGAGCACATCCTCACGCATCTGGGCAGAGACGGCGATGACCCGGTCCGCGCCCTCCACGGCCGCGCGCTCCGCCCAGCTCGACACCTCGTACCCCCGGCCGAGCTGCTCGGCCTTCCAGGGTCGGAGGGGCTCGAGGCTGTGGAGCGTGACCACGAGCGGGATGTCGAAGAGCGCGCGCACGAGAAGCCCGGCCAGGGCCACGTACCAGGTATGCGAGTGCACGACGTCGGCGTCCACTCGGTCGCGGGCCATGAGCAGATCGGTCGAGAGAGCCTCGAGGGCCGGCGCATAGCGGGCCTCGTCCGTCTCCGCCGGCCGCGATCCGTCCTCTCGGGACTCACCGGGCCGGGGCCCGGCCAGCCGATCCCACGCCGGATAGCCGCGCACGCGCAGCCCCGGCTCGGACCGCTCGGCGTCACCGAAGCAGCGCACTTCGACCGCGGCCCGGCCGGCGAGCGCGCGGCTCAGGTGCTCGACGACCACGCCCGCGCCGCCGTAGACGTGGGGCGGGTACTCGCGCGAGAGCATCAGCACGCGCAGGGGCGCGCCCCCTTCATCCGACGCCGCCATCAGAGGCCCTCCCGTCATGCCCGCGGCTGAGCCCTTCGTCTTCCAGGGATGCGTCCAGTCGTGCGAGCTGCTCGCTCATGAGGCGCACGACGCGCGCGAGCTGCTCGAGCAGATCAAGCACGTGCCCGCCGAGTCCATCTTCTGCCACACCTCCGTACTGCTCATGCACCGGCCGCCGCAGCCGGACGCCTATCCCAACGACTTCGCGATGTGGGCGGACATCGAGCTCCGCGACCGGCGGCTCACGGAGCGGTTGGCCGCCATCGATCCCTTCCGGCTCGGCTCCATCGAAGGCGTCCGCGCCGAGCTCGTCTCCACCCTCGAGCATCACGCGCAGCAGCTCTCGGCCGCGCCGACGCGCGCGGACGATCCGTTTCGATTCCTACAGTATCATCCCGCGCCGGTTCCGACCGGACACCAGGCGCGGACGCTCCGGGAGTTCCGCGACGCGCTCACCGGGGTCGACGTGAGCACCATCTTCTTCCACATCGTCGAGGCGCGTTACCGGCTCGGGCGCGGGCGCGGCGATTTCGCCGAATGGGTGGACACGGCCCTCGGCCGCCACGAGCTGGCCGAGCGCCTCAGCCACATCGATCCCTATGCCGGCACGCTGGAGCGGGTCCGGGAGCGGCATCTCATCGCGCTGAACCGGGCGCTGGAAGAGGAGGGCCAGGCGTGAACGGGATGGGCGCCAAGCTCGACGACTACCGCGCGGTGGCTCCGCGCGGCTCCGTGGACTTCATGCTGCGGATCGCGGACCGGCTGCGGGGGCGCCGCATCGTGCAGGTGAGCGTGTCCCGCTACGGCGCCGCCGCGGAGATCCTGAAGCGAATCGTGCCGATCCTGAACGACCTCGGCATCGAGACGGGCTGGGAGGTCGTGATCGGCAGCGCGGACTTCGACGCGATCGTCACGGCCGTGAACAAGGGGCTGGCGGGAGTCGAGCAGGTGGTGACCGAGGCGATGCTGGCCCGCCTGCACGCCACATGCGCGAGCAACGCGCGGCGACTTCCGCTCGATGCCGATCTCGTGATCGTCCACGACGCGGCCGCGCTGCTCCTCGTGGAAGGGCGTCCCCCGGGCGGGCGCTGGCTGTGGCGCTACCACGGGGACCTCTCTTCCCCGCAGCCGCAGCTCTGGAACGCGCTGCGCCCCTTCGTCGACAAGTACGACGCCGCGGTCTTTTCCACGCCGAGATTCGCCGCGCCGCTGTCGACCCGGCGCTTCCTCATCGCACCCTCGATCGACCCGCTCTCCGAGCGCAACCGCGAGATGCCGCGCGTCGAGCAGAGCCGGCATCTGGAGCGCCTGGGCGTCCGATCGGACAAGCCGGTTCTGCTCCAGGTCGGCCCCTTCGAGCGCCTCCAGGATCCGCTGGGCGTCATCAACGCCTACCGGCTCGTGAAGCTGCACCACGACGTCCGGCTGGTCCTGGCGGGTCCGCCGCCACGCGCGGGCGGTGTGCTCATGGAGACGCAGGAGGCGGCGAGCGAGGATCCCGACATCACCGTCGTGGTGCTGCCGCCGGACCCGGAGACCGAGCTCAACGCGCTCGAGCGCGCCGCGACCATCGTCCTGCAGAAACCGCTCTCCACCGACTTCGGCATCGACGTCGCCGCCGCCATGTGGAAGGGCAAGCCCGTGGTGGGAAGCCTGGCCGGCGGCCTTCCCTCTCAGATCGTGTCCAAGGTCACGGGCTACACGGTGGAGACGGTCGAGGGCGCGGCCTTCCGCATCCGGCACCTGCTGAGCAACCCGGAGATGATCGGCCGGATGGGCGCGGCCGGACGCGAGCACGTGCGGCGCAATTTCCTGGTCACGCGGCACCTGGGCGACTACCTGGCCCTGCTCGCCCACCTTTCGGGCCAGACGTCGACCCAGACGTCGACCCAGGCATCGGCCCCGACATCAGCCCCGACATCAGCCCCGACATCAGGATGACGACGGGACTCACGCCATGGCCTACGAGCTGCTGACTGCGGACGCCCAGGCCGAGCTTGCGCGCCTGGGCTCGGCCGAGCTCGTCATCGGCGTGCCGACGGCGAAGCCGAGCCCGAGCCTCGACGGCGTCGCGACCGCCGTCCGCGCTGGGCTCCAGGCGCATTTCGCAGGGCATTCGGCGGCGGTGGTTCACGTCGATCAGGCGGCCGGCGACGCGCCGGACGCCGCGCCGGCCCAGGCCTTCGGCAATGTACCGCTCGTTCGGATCCGGCCTGCTCACGCGACCGGCGGCCCGCTCGTGCACGTCAGGCACCACGAGGCGGTGGCCACCACGCTGGCGGCCGGGCAGGCGCTCGGGGCGCGGGCGATCATCCTGCTCAACCCCGAGATCGCGAGCCTCACCGGTGACTGGCTGAGCGGCCTCGGCGGGCCCGTGCTCGCCGATGACTGCGGCGTGGTGGTGCCCGTCTATCAGGGCGGCCGCTACGAAGGCACGTTGACCCACGCGCTCGTCGTCCCCCTGATCCGGACGCTTTTCGGCAAGCGTCTCGCGCGTCCACTGGCGGAGGAGTTCGGCTGCAGCGGCAAGGCGGCGGCTTTTCTGCTCGACCAGGACATCTGGGGAACAGACCTCGGGCGCAACGGCCTCGAGTTCTGGATTCCGGCCGCGGCCATGGCCGAGGGGCTCGCGATCGGTCAGGCCACGCTCGGTCCGCGCCGCATCTCCGTCCCCGCCCAGCCGACGCCGCTCGGCGAGATCGTGGGGCGCACCGCGGGCTCGCTGTTCGCCATCGCCGAGCGGTACGAAATGCTCTGGCTCGAGAGTGCGGGGTCGGAAGAGGTCCCCTTCGTGGGGCCGCCGCCCGAGCCGCAGCCGGGCCCGGCGCCGGACCCCGAGCGCATGCGGGAAGGCTTTCAGCAAGGTGTCCGGGATCTCTATCCGGTCTGGGAGCGAATCCTCGCGCCGGAGACCCTGAGCGACGTGCTGGCATTGGGCGAGAGCACTACCGGCGAGTTCCGGTTCCCGGACGGTCTCTGGTCGCGGGTCGTGTACGACTTCCTGCTGTCCTATCGCGCGCGCGTCGTCTACCGGAGCCACGTCGCGCAATCGCTCGCCCCCCTCTACCTGGGCCGCGTGGCCTCCGTGATCTACGAGACGCGAGGCCGCCCGTCCGACGCCGTGGCGAAGGTGACCGAGCGACTGTGCCAGGTCTTCGAGGAGTGGAAACCGTATCTGGTGGACCGCTGGCGGTGAGGTCCCAGACCATGAAAAAGGAGCGGCTGCGTCCCATCCTGATCGAGCGCGTCGAGCCCGCGGTGGACGACGGGCGGTATCCCTGCAAGCGGGAGGTCGGCGATCGTCTCGAGGTCTCCGCCGACATCTTCAAGGCGGGCCACGATCTCCTCGACGCGGTGATCCTGTACCGCGCCCGGGACGAATCGCGCTGGATCCAGGCGCCCATGCGCCCGGCGGGCAATGACCGCTGGGCGGGGCAGATCCCGCTCGAGCGGAACACGCGCTACGCGTTCACCATCGAGGCGTGGACCGACGTCTTCGGGTCCTGGGTAGACGAGATCGAGCGCCGCCTCGCCGCCGGACAAACCGACCTCGGGAGCGAGCTGCTGGAAGGCCGAGAGCTGGTGCGCCTGGCCGCCGCGAACGCCGCGGCGGAAGAGTCGCTCCGCCTCACGCTCCAGCGGTACGATGCCGCGCCCGGCCAGCAGGCCCGCGTCGATCTGCTCCTCGACCCCGCCCTCCGCCGGGCCATGTCGGGCCTGCAGGAGCGGAAGGATCGCGCCCGCTACGACCGCGAGCTCGAGGTCGTCGTGGATCGCGCGCGCGCGCGCTGGGGCGCCTGGTACGAGCTCTTCCCGCGCTCGCAGGGGCGGGACCCGGAACGCCACGGTACCTTCGCCGACTGCATCCGCCGGCTCCCCGACATCCAGCGCATGGGCTTCGACGTCGTCTACCTGCCGCCCATACACCCGATAGGCCGGACCCACCGCAAGGGTCCGAACAATACGCTGGTAGCGGGGCCCACGGATCCGGGAAGCCCGTGGGCCATCGGGGGGCCGGAGGGCGGGCATACGGCGATCCATCCCGAGCTCGGCACGCTCGAGGATTTCCGGCGCCTCCTCGAGGCCGCACGGGCGCTCGGCATCGAGGTCGCGATCGATTTGGCCATTCAGTGCTCGCCCGACCATCCCTGGGTGCGCGAGCATCCGGAGTGGTTCTACCGGCGCCCCGACGGCACGCTCAAGTACGCCGAGAATCCCCCGAAGAAGTACCAGGACATTTATCCAGTCAACTTCTCGTGCGAGGCGTGGGAATCACTCTGGGACGAGATCGTGCGCGTGGTGCTGTTCTGGGTGGACGAGGGCGTGCGCATCTTCCGGGTGGACAACCCGCACACCAAGCCGCTCGAGTTCTGGGAGTGGCTGATCCGCGAGGTCCAGGATGGCCATCCCGACGTGATTTTCCTCTCCGAGGCGTTCACCCGGCCCAAGATGATGAAGGCTCTCGCCAAGGCGGGCTTCAGCCAGTCGTACACGTATTTCACCTGGCGCAACTTCAAGGAGGAGCTGACCGAGTACTTCGAGGAGCTCACACGGTCGGACATGGCCGAATACTTCCGCGGCAACCTCTTCTGCAACACGCCGGACATCCTGCCCGAGATTCTCCAGCGTGGCGGGCCCCCCGCGTTCAAGATGCGGGCGGCGCTGGCCGCGACCCTCTCGCCGCTCTGGGGCATCTACAGCGGCTTCGAGCTCTGCGAGGCCACGCCGGTGCCGGGCACCGAGGAATACCTCGACTCGGAGAAGTACCAGATCCGCGTGCGGGACTGGGACCGGCCGGGCCACATCAAGGACTACGTGGCCCGGCTCAACCGGATCCGGCGCGAGAACCCCGCGCTCCAGACGATGCGGAACCTCCGCTTCCACCAGGCCGACAGCCCGCACGTTCTCTTCTACAGCAGGATGACCGAGGGGCGCGACAATGTGGTCCTGGTGACGGTGAACCTGGACCCCTTCGCGGTGCACGAGGCGCCGCTGCACCTCCCGCTGGACGAGCTGGGCCTGACGCCCGATGACACGTACGAGATCCACGAGCTGCTCACCGACAGTCGCGCGCTGGTGCGCGGCGCGCGGCAGACGGTGACGCTCGACCCCCAGGTCTCCCCCGCCCGCATCTACCAGATCGAGCGGTGGCGGCGCCGCGAGCGCGATTTCCAGTACTTCATCTAGCGCGATGCTGACAGATCGCCAGGCCATTCAAGAGATCCGGATGCGAGGCGGCGCCCCGCCGACCACGGCGGCGGCCTGAGCTATGACGACCAGCGACGGGCTGTGGCACAAGGACGCCGTCTTCTACGAGCTGCACGTCCGCGCCTTCAAGGACGGCAACGACGATGGGATCGGCGACTTCGCCGGCCTCACGAGCCAGCTCGACTACTTCAAGGAGCTGGGCGTCGACTGCCTGTGGCTACTGCCGTTCTTCAAATCGCCGCTCCGCGACGACGGCTACGACGTCAGCGACTACCGGGCCATCCATCCCGACTACGGCACCATGGCGGACTTCGAGAAGTTCCTCGAGGCCGCCCACGCCCGGGGCCTTCGCGTGGTCGCGGATCTCGTGATGAACCACACCTCCGACCAGCACGCCTGGTTCCAGGCGGCGCGCCGCTCGCCCGACTCGCCGTTTCGCCACTACTACGTCTGGAGCGACGACGACCAGACCTACCGCGACGCGCGCATCATCTTCGTCGACGCGGAGCCGTCGAACTGGTCCTGGGACCCGGTGGCCAAGGCCTACTACTGGCACCGGTTCTTCCACCACCAGCCCGATCTCAACTACGACAACCCCGCCGTCCGCGAGGAGATGCTCGGCGTCATGGCCTTCTGGCTCGACAAGGGCCTCGACGGCTTCCGGTGCGACGCGGTGCCCTATCTCTTCGAGCGGACCGGGACGAACTGCGAAAACCTGCCGGAGACGCACGCGCACCTCAAGGAGGTCCGCGCGTGGATGGACGCGCACTACGAGGGCCGGATTCTCCTCGCCGAGGCCAACCAGTGGCCGACGGACGTGCGCGCGTACTTCGGTGACGGCGACGAGTTCCACATGGCCTTCCACTTCCCGCTCATGCCGCGCGTCTTCCTCGCCGTCCGCCACGCCGACCGCCGGCCTATCACCGACATCTTCCTGCACACGCCCGAGATCCCGCCGGCCTGCCAGTGGTGCCTCTTCCTCCGCAACCACGACGAGCTCACGCTCGAGATGGTGAGCGAAGACGAGCGCCGACACCTGTACTACGCCTACGGCGAGGACCCGCGGATGCGGCTGAACGTCGGGATCCGGCGGCGGCTGGCCCCGCTGCTCGACAACGACCGGCGCAAGATCGAGCTGCTCACCGCCTTCCTCTTCACCCTGCCCGGCAGCCCGATCCTCTACTACGGCGACGAGCTCGGCATGGGCGACAACATCTATCTCGGCGATCGCAACGGCGTCCGCACGCCCATGCAGTGGACGGGTGACCGCAACGCCGGCTTCTCCCGCGCCGACACCGCGCGCCTCTTCTTGCCGCTGATCGTCGACCCGGTCTACGGCTACCAGGCCATCAACATAGAGGCGCAGCTCCGGACGCCCAATTCGCTGCTCAACTGGATGAAGCGCCTCATCGCCGTGCGCAGGAAGACCCGCGTCTTCGGCCGCGGGACGCTGCGCTTCCTGCGCCCCGCCAACGAGAGCGTGGTGGCCCACGTCCGGTCCTACGAGGGCGAAACCGTGCTGGCGGTGCACAACCTCTCGAGCGCGTCGCAGCCCATCGAGCTCGACCTGCGCGCCTGGGCCGGCCATACTCCGGTCGAGATGCTGGGGGAGAGCCGCTTCCCGACCATCGGGACGCAGCCGTACGTCATCACCCTCGGACCCTACGGGTACTACTGGTTTCGGCTCCAGCCGCCGCTGTCCGAACAGGCCTTCTATGGCATCGAAAACACTCCGCTGTGACGCGGCGGCGGTGGTGGGGCATCTCGCGGGGGCGGGCGCGCCCGCGCTTCGCGCCTTCGTCGAGCGCCAGCGCTGGTTCGCCGCCAAGGCGCGCGGCCTGGGGATCGTGCGCGTGGAAGACTGGGCCGCGCTCCGCGACGATCCGCCGCTCGTCCTGCTGCTGATCCGCGCGGACGAGGCCCGCTACTACGTGCCGGTCGCGCTCGGCCCGCCGCCGCCCGACACGGTGCAGACCATCGGCCCGCTCGCGGGCCTCGCCCTCTTCGACGCGCACTGGCATCCGGACTTCGGCCTCTGCCTGCTCGACGCGATCACGTCCCGGCGCGCCTTCGCGTCGGCCCGCGGCAGCTTTCGCTGCGCTCCCGTGGACCCGTGGGATCACCCGTCGTGGGACCCGCCGGATCGCGCGCCGGCCAGGCCGCACACGGGCGAGCAGAGCAACACGTCGATCTTCTTCGACCGCCGCCTGATTCTCAAATCCATCAGGAGGCCGGAGTCCGGCATCAACCCGGACTTCGAGATGCTGCGCTTCCTCACGAACCGCCCCGGCTTCACCCACGTGCCCCGGCTCGCCGGCTGGGTGGAGTATGCCGGCCCGGGCGAGACCGCCACCGTGGCGCTGCTCCAGCAATTCGTCGCCAATACGGGCGACGGCTGGACCCACACGCTCGCGGGGCTCGGCAGCCTCTGCGAGAAGCTCGCGGGCGCGCACGGCGCCGCCGCCGTCGAGCCCGTGGCCGTCGAGTCCCGTGTCGCCGCGCTCGCCGTCGATCTCCTCGCTGACGTCCGCGAGCTGGGTGCGGTGACCGGGAGGCTCCACGCGGCGCTGGCCTCGGACCCCGACCTTCCGGCCTTTCGCCCCGAGCCCATCACCGGCGAGGACGTCAGACGCTGGCGCAGCACCATCGTCCAGGACCTCGAGCGACTGACGGACGAGATCGGTGTCGTGTCCGCCCGGAATCCCTCCGCCCGCGCGGCGCTCGCGCCGCTCCTCGAGGCGCGAGCGCGGATGGAGCGGGCCGATGATCTCCTCCCGCTCGCCGACGGCACGGTGCACAAGATCCGCTGCCACGGCGACTACCACCTGGGCCAGGTGCTCAAGACCGCCGAGAGCTTCGTGGTGATCGACTTCGAGGGCGAGCCGGCGCGCCCCGCCGAGGAGCGCCGCGCCAAGCAGTGTCCGCTGCGCGACGTCGCGGGCATGCTGCGCTCGTTCGACTATGCGGTTCACGCGGCACTCGCCGCCCACCCTGAAGCCACGCGCGCCCGGCTCCGTCCCGCCCTCGAGGCCTGGGAGCGTCAGGCCGTGCGCGCGTTCCTCGGCGGCTATGGCGTGGCCGTCGGTACGAGCGCGGACCGCCTGCTGCCGCAATCCGCCGAGGCGGCGCGACGGGCTTGCGCGATTTTCGAGCTCGAGAAGGCCTGCTACGAGCTGCGCTACGAGCTCAACAACCGCCCGGACTGGATCGCGATTCCGCTCGCGGGGATCGTGCGCCTCCTGGCATGATCGAAGCCGCGGCCCGAGCCGCGAAGGAGGGACGGCCTATGCTTCGCAAGCACATCCTCACGGATCTCCCCGCCGGCCGGGCGCGCGCGTCCGACGTCAAGGACATCCCCGCGCTGGCCACGGTCCTCGTGACCTCCGAGGCGCCGGACCATCCCGTCGATCACCTCTTCGACGCCTCGGACGGCCCCGGCGGCACCCGCTGGATCGCCGCCGCCGACGGGGAGCAGACCTTGGTGCTGGCGTTCGACGTGCCGCAGACCATCCGCGCGGTCGGTATCGAAGCGGAGGAGCCCGACGCGACCCGGACAAACGTGCTGACCATCTCGCTGTCGGACGATGGCGGCCGGACATATCGGGAGCGGGTACGCCAGGAGTTCAACTTCAGCCCCGGCACCGCGTTCGAGCGAGAGGAATGGTCCATGCCCGCCGAGCGGGTCACGCATGTCCGCATCGTGATCCAGCCCGACAAGGGAAACGCGCCGCACCGCGCGACCTTGACCTCGCTCACGGTCCGATAGTTGAAGTCGGAGGCTTGCCGCTACCGCGCCGCCTCGGACAGGTACCAGCGCACGCTCCACGGCGGCAGCTCCGGCCAGGCGGCGGCCGCGGGGCCGAGCGGGTAGATCTGGCGGCCCCTGTGCGGCATCGGTCCCGGATGCGCCACGGTCCGGGGGCCCAGATTGGCGATCAGGCGGAGCACGTGTTGGTCCGGGAAGACCCACGTGACCTCGAGCGCAGACTCTCCAATCAGGGTCGAGTCCGTGGCGGGCGTGGGCTCGCCCGTGAGAAGCGGGACGATCTCACGCGCCCGCACCTCGAGGAGCTGCCGGTGAAAGGCGAGCCACTCCGCGTGCGGCGGCTGCTGGATGCGTGTCCAGTCGAGCACCGAGCGGGCTCGCGTCGCCTCCGCCTGGGGATCGGGGATCCGCGCCCGCGCCTCCGGATGCGCGAACTCCGGGAAGCGCGCGAACTCACGGCGGCGCCCTTCCGAGACGAGCGGTCCCAGATCCGGGCCCAAGTCCGAAAAGAAGAGGAAGGGCTCCGGGGCCGCCCACTCCTGTCCCATGAAGAGGAGGGGCAGTGCCGGGGCGAGCAAGAGGACGGCGGTGGCCGCGCGCACCGCCTCGGGCGAAGCGAGGGCGGTGATACGCTCGCCGAGGGCACGATTGCCGATCTGGTCGTGGTTCTGGAGAAAGCCCACGAAGCTCGTGGGCGGAAGGCCGACGCTCGGCTCGCCCCTCGGCCGGCCGCGGTACGGGGACAACTCTCCCTGAAACGCGAAGCCCTCGCTGAGGCAGCGCACGAGATGGCGCAGGGGCGGCTGGTAGTCCCCGTAGTAACCGCTCGTCTCGCCGGTGAGCATGACGTGGAGCGCATGATGCAGGTCGTCATTCCACTGCGCCTGGTACAAGGGACGCTTGTCCGAACCGGTACGGGCCAAGTAGCGGGCCTCGTTGGCGTCGTTCTCGAGGACGAGATGGATGAGACGGTGGCGGCCGGGGCCCTCGGCCGCCGCGCGCGCAAGCTCTGCGAGCACGTGCTCGCCGGACCTGTCCGGCATGGCGTGCACCGCGTCCAATCGGAGGCCGTCGAGGTGAAACTCCTCGAGCCAGTAGAGCGCGTTGTGCACGACAAAGGCCCGCGGGACCTCGCACCCGGGCCCGTCGAAGTTGACGGCATCTCCCCAGGGCGTCGTGCGGTCGCGACGGGAGAAGGTCGGAGCATAGCGATGCAGGTAATTTCCCTCCGGGCCGAAGTGGTTGTAGACGACATCGAGGAAGACGGCCAGGCCTCTGGCGTGACAGGCATCCACGAGGGCCTTGAGCGCTTCCGGCCGTCCATAGCTGGCGTCGGGAGCGAAGGGCAGGACTCCGTCGTAGCCCCAGCCCCACCGACCGGGGAAGTCTGCGACGGGCATCAGCTCCACCGCCGTCACCCCGAGCGCGGCGAGGTGATCGAGCCGCTCGGCGAGCGCCTCGAAGGTGCCCTTCGGAGTACACGTCCCCACGTGGAGCTCGTAGAAGACGAGCCGTTCCGGGGCAATGCCGTGCCACTCGGCATCGGACCAGGCATACGCCGACGGGTCGACGACCTCGCTGGGCCCGTGGACATCGTCCGGCTGAAAGCGTGAGGCCGGGTCGGGCACGAGAAGCTCGCCGTCGATCCTGAACGAGTACCGCGAGCCCGGGGGCGCGTCCCGCGTCACCCACTCGGCCCAGCCGGCCGCATCACGCGGCATCGCGAATCCCCGCTGCCGGTCGCGGAGCCAGAGCTCGACGCTGCGCGCGGCAGGAGCCCAGAGACGGAAGCGCGTGGTGCCGTCGTCGCGTGCCTCGGCGCCGAACGGCATCCGGTGCGCGCGCCTTACTGCGGGCCCTCCCCTCAAGCCGGCGTCCGTGGTCTGCGCAGCCGAAGCACCGCCAGCGAGCGCGCCTCGAGGGGATAGTTGTCGCCGGCGCGGAAGACCGGCATGCGCGGGCCCGCGCTCCCGTCGCGCGTATCCAGAACCAGCTCCCACCGCACGCGCGCGCGATGGGCGGGCAGGACGAAGGGGATCGGCTCGTGGTGCGCGTTGAGGAGCAGGAGAAAGGTGTCGCCCACGATGGGCTCGCCCTTCTCGTCGGTCTCCTCGATGGCGTCCCCGGCCAGGCGCAGGCCGAGACAGCGCGTGAAGCCGTTGTTCCACTCGTCCTCCGTCATCTCCTTGCCGTCGGGGCGGAACCACGACAGGTCCTTGACGGCCGAGCCCTGGATGCGGCGGCCCTGGAAGAAGAGGCGGCGGTGGAAGACCGGGTTGTCGAGGCGCAGGCGGATGAGCTTGCGGGTGAACTCGAGCTGGCGCAGGCTCGCCCGCGACAGGGGCCAGACGTGCCACGAGATGTCATTGTCCTGGCAGTACGCGTTGTTGTTGCCGTGCTGCGTCCGCCCGGTCTCGTCTCCGCTCAGGAGCATGGGGACTCCCTGGGACAGGAGAAGCGTGGCCAGGATATTCCGCGTCTGGCGCTCGCGAAGGATCGCGATGGCCGGGTCATCCGTGGGGCCCTCGGCACCGCAGTTCCAGGACGCGTTGTCGTCCGTGCCGTCCCGGTTGTCCTCGCCGTTGGCCTCGTTGTGCTTGTCGTTGTACGCCACGAGGTCGGCGAGGGTGAAGCCGTCGTGCGCCGTGACGAAGTTGATGCTCGCGGACGGCCGGCGGCCGCCCTGCTCGTAGAGGTCGCTCGATCCGGTGAGGCGATAGGCGAGGTCGGCCACCTGGCGCTCGTCGCCCTTCCAGTAGCGGCGGATGGCGTCCCGGTATTTTCCATTCCACTCGGCCCATCCCGGCGGGAAGTTGCCGACCTGGTAGCCGCCCTCGCCCAGGTCCCACGGCTCGGCGATGAGCTTGACCTGGGAGATCACGGGATCCTGGTGAATGACCTCGAAGAATGCCGAGAGACGGTTCACGTCGTGGAACTCCCGCGCGAGGGCGGAGGCGAGGTCGAACCGGAAGCCGTCGACGTGCATCTCGAGCACCCAGTAACGCAAGCTGTCCATGATGAGCTGGAGCGTACGCGGGTGGGTCATGTTGAGCGTATTGCCGCAGCCGGTGTAGTCCATGTAGTGGCGCGGGCTCTCCGGCACGAGGCGGTAATAGGCGGCGTTGTCGATGCCGCGGAAACTGAGCGTCGGCCCCAGGTGATTGCCCTCCGCCGTGTGGTTGTAGACCACGTCGAGGATCACCTCGATGCCGGCCTCGTGGAGGGTCTTGACCATGGTCTTGAACTCGGCGACCTGGGCTCCGGAGGTTCCTGAAGACGCGAACCGGGCATCGGGCGCGAGGAAGCCGATGGAGTTGTAGCCCCAGTAGTTCGTGAGGCCGCGCTCCACCAGGTGCCGGTCCGCTACTGCGTGGTGCACCGGCAGCAGCTCGACGGCCGTGATGCCAAGGCGGCTCAGGTAGTCCACCGCCGCGGGCGACGCCAGGCCGGCATAGGTGCCGCGAAGTTCCCTCGGGATCTCCGGGTGGCGGGCGGTGAAGCCCTTGACGTGGTGCTCGTAGATCACGGTCTTGTGCCACGGCGTGCGAGGCCTGCGGTCGTCGCCCCAGCTGAAGGCCGGATCGATGGCGACGCACCGGGGCATGTAGGCAGCGCTGTCGGTGTCGTCCGGGGCAAGATCGTCGGCCGGATCGCCGAGCCGGTAGCCGAAGAGCGAAGGATGCCAGGTGAAGGATCCTGTGATCGCTTTTGCGTACGGGTCGAGCATGAGCTTGGCCGGATTGAACCGGTGCCCGTTCTCCGGCTCGTACGGGCCGTGCACGCGATAGCCATAGGGAAGCCCCGGTCTCGCCTCCGGCAGGTAGACGTGCCACACCTGATTCGTCTGCTCGTGCATGCGCACGCGCTGAATCTCGCGGGCCGGGTCATTCGGGTCGAAGAGGCAGAGATCGACGGCCGTCGCGTGCTCGCTGAAGAGGGCGAAATTGACTCCGGCGCCGTCCCACGTGGCCCCGAGTGGATACGGCGCCCCCGGGCGTGTGCGGAGCGAGGTCGCCGGAGCGTATGCCCGCGGCCGCGTCATTCGCTTCCCTCGCGCGCGAGCATGGCCACGGGCAGGGATCCGAAGAGCGCTCCCGCGGGCAGCGTGAGCATGCCGTCCCGCCACTCGGTGGCGATCCGGAGACCGGAGAACCGGTCCCGGTAGATGCCCTCGAGGCTGGGGTCGTCGAGGGATATGCGCGTGTCCCCCCAGGCGGAAGGACCGAGAGGGAACCGTCCATCGAAGCCGGTGAGGCGGGCCGCCAACCGCGGCACGGCCACCACGACGGCATCCTGGCCATCGAGGCGAGCGAGAGCCACGATGTGCTCCGCGTGGGCACCGGTCCCCGACAGCGGCAGGTAGCGCCCGGAGTGGAAGAGAGCGGGGCGCGCTCGACGCAGCGTCAGCGCGCGGTGAGTCACGTAGAGCTTGATCCGGCCGTCGGGGCACGCCGCCAGCAGCTCCGCGCAGAGGGAGGCGAGATCGTGCGGGTTCTCTCCGATTCGCGCCTGGATCTCGTCGAGTAGCGTGCGGCGGAAGGCGAAGTCCACGGGCCGGCGATTGTCCGGGTCGACGAGCGACAAGTCCCACAGCTCGGACCCCTGGTAGAAGTCTGGAATGCCGGGCGCCGCGATCTTGAGCAGCAGCTGGCCCAGCGAGTTGACCGAGCCGTAGAGGGCCACGAGGCGCTGAAATGGCCTGAAGGCGGCGGGAAATGGACTGCCCGCGCCCAGGAGCCGGATCACGAATTCCCGAAGCGCCTGGTCGTAGGCGGCATCCGGGTTGACCCAGCTCGTGTGCCGCTTGGCCTCCTTCGTCGCCTTCTCCATGTAGCGGCACACACGCTCGACGAAGGACCCGGCCGTCGCCGCGGTATCGCGGTCGGGCCAGGCCCCGATCAGCGTCTGGTACAGGAGGTACTCGTCGTTCCGGTCCGGCGCGACGCGGCCGTCCACCTCACGCTTGAAGCGGCGGCCGATCATCCGCCAGCGGCGGACGTGCGCGGCCCATGCCGCCGGCACTTCCGAGAGCACGCTGATCCGGGCACGCACGTCCTCGCCACGCTTGGTGTCGTGCGTGGACGTGCAGACGAGGGAGTCGGGCCATCGCGCGAGCCTCCTCGCGTTTTTCTCGTGAAAGGCGGCCACGGACTCGCCGTAGCGGGCCGGCTCGCCGCCGACCTCGTTGAGGGAGACCAGCCGGTTGTAGACGTAGAGCGCCGTGTCCTCCACGCCCTTGGCGGTGACGGGGCCCGTCGTCTGCTGGAAGCGCATGGCGAACGCCCTGCGCTCAGCCCTCTCCTCCGCGGAGCTCCTCGCCGGGTGGCGCATGAGCAGGGCATCGCGCAGAAAGTCGAAGATCGACACGTTCACCGTGGGATTTCGTCGCTTGGCGTCGGCCACCGCGCGGTTGACATAGCCGCGGTCACGGTCGCTCGGCTCCTCGCCCGGGTCGCCGACATAGGTACGGTAGACGGGGAAAGCGGCGATGACTTCCCGGATCGCGCGGACGAGGCTCGCGAGCGTGAAGTCGCGTGAGAGGCGGTTGCGCTCGGAAATTCGATCGAGGTGCAGGCCGAGCTGGATGATCTCGCTCGCCATGGAGACCTGCATGATCAGCCGCTTGGCGGAATAGCTCAAGTCCGCCATGGGCTCGGCCGGCCCGGCGAAGCGCGTGTAGATGGCGGTCATCTGCCGCGAGGTGCTCCGGTCCACGAAGAGGCCGTTGACCGACGCCAGGTAGTCATAGCCCGTGGTGCCCGCCACCGCCCACCATTCCGGGAGCGGCTCCTCGGGCATGAGGATTTTTTCCGCCGCTATCCAGAGCGGACGCGCCGCGGCGCCTCCCGGCTGGGCTTTCGCGGCGGCGCGGTAGTGGGCGACGAGGGCCTCCGCCATCGGCTGGTCGAGGGACGGCATGAGCCGGCGCGCCGTTGCCAGGATCGCGCCTTCCTGGAGGCGAAGGAAATATTCCGCGGGGGCGTACAGGCCGTCCGGGTGATCGACGCGAAGTCCCCCGACCTTGCCCTCGCCGACCAGGCGGAGCGTGAGCTCGTGGCAGGCGGCGAAGACCTCGGGGCGCTCCATCCGGATGGCGGCCAGATGATTGATGTCGAAGAAACGGCGGTAGTTGACCTCGTCGCCGGCCACGCGCCAGTCGGCCAGCCGGTACGTTTGATCGGCAAGCAGGCCGTCCAGGAGGTCGAAGCTGGCCGCGTTGCCGGGTGTTCCGTTGAAGGCCCGAACGTTATCCTCGACGAAGTCGTGAATGTCCTGCGACTCCTTGAGGAGCGCGGCGAGCCGGCGCTTGACCACTTCCTTTTCCCGGAGCCGCTCCTCGATCCGCCCCGGATCGATATCCGTCCGGTCCGGCAAGTGGATGAGGGCCGTGAGGATGCTCCGGAGCTCCCGGAGATGCACATCGTCCTCGCCGAGCCGGGCCGCGAGGCTCTCGAGGCGATGGGTGAGGATTCGCGAATACGAGTCGGGGCTGATGGGCAACCGGGCATCCGCGCACCGGAGGAGGAAGGCACCGTCCTCCAGCTCGAGCTCGAGCTGCCCGGACTCCAGCACGAGACCGTACTGGTCCGGGAGCACCGGCAGGAGCACCTTGTTGCGCAGCTCCGGCTTCGGCGGTGTCCACTCGATGTCGAAGAAGCCCGCCCTGGGAGAGCTTGGTCCGTTCTCGAGCACGTCCATCCACCAGGGGTTGGCGTCCCCCGCCACTCCCATGTGATTGGGGACGATGTCGAGAATGACGCCCACGCCGCGCTCCTCGAGCGCCAGAGCCATGCGGTCGAAGGCGGCGGCGCTGCCAAGTTCCGGATTGAAGGCATTGTGGTCCGTCACGTCGTAGCCGTGCGAGCTGCCCGGGCCACTCTTGAAGCAGGGCGAGAGATACGCGTCGCTGATCCCGAGCGCGTCGAGGTACGGGGCAAGCGCCGCAACCTGATCGAATCCGAGCGATGCCCCGAGCTGGACGCGATACGTCGCGTTTCGCCGCCGCCCGAGGGCGGCGGCCACCTGCGCGAAGAGCTCCGTGACGTCCGTCATGGGTGATGAAGTGGGCTGCAAGTCGTATGCCCCCGAGGGGGTCGCCAGCAAATGTTGACTTTCAAACATTTGCACTGAGGGTGATGGTCCGTTGCGCCGCACTTGCTAGGTAAGGTTGGATTTACCGGGTAAATCGGTAACGCGGGAATTTGGGGAACGGTGGTGAAACCGGCCTGAAGAGCACCTAGTGATCATTTCTTCGACATATTCAAATGTTAGACCTTCAAAGCACCTGCCTGAGGCTGGCACGACGGTTGCGGCGGGCCAGAACGGTTTTCCGAGAGCCAGCCGTTCCCTATAAGGAGGCGTCTTCATGATGGGGGTCTGCCGGCGACCAAAGCCAGCAGTGGAGAAGTCTCCAGACTATGACGGCCCACCCCATGCCTGGGGAGTCGTACTCGCAGGTGGCAAGGGAATGCGACTGAGAGCGCTGACCCGGCACCTGTACGGCGAGGACAGACCCAAGCAGTATGCCGTGCTCACTGGGCTCAAATCCCTCCTGCGTCAGACGCTCGATCGGGTCAGCCTCCTGATTCCCCCCGAGAGAACGATCGTGGTGACCATGGCTGGGCAGGGCTCGTACATGTCGGCGGAGCTGCGCCACGAGTCGCCGATGCCTCATGTCCTGGAGCAGCCCAAGGATCGCGGGACCGCGGCGGCCGTCTTGCTGGCGGCCCACCGGATCATGGCTCAGGATCCCCAGGCCATCCTCATAGTGCTGCCGTCGGACCACTTCGTGGCCGACGACGAGGTCTTCATGGAGCACGTCGCCGAGATCGTCGAGTCTCTCGAGCGCTTCCCAGAACGCATCGTCCTGTTGGGGGCGGAGCCGAGCGAGCCCGAGACGGACTATGGCTGGATAGAGCTCGGAGAGCCCCTGCCCAGGTCGGGACGGAGACCGATGCACCGCGTCCTGAGCTTCAGAGAGAAGCCGACCCAGCTCAGGGCCGACGAGCTCTTCAGGTCGGGCGCGTTGTGGAACACCTTCGTGTTCGCGGGCCGTGCGTCCACGCTCGTCGACGCCGGGCGCACATGCCTGCCCTCACTTCACGAGCGCTTGGCGCGCCTCGACGACTTCCTGGGCACGGAGCACGAGCGATGGGCCACCGGCCAGGCCTACGAGCTTGCGGAGCGCGCGAGCTTCTCCCGGTCCGTCCTGGAGCGCTGCTCCGACAAGCTCGCCGTGATGCGTCTGTCCGAGGTGTCCTGGTGTGACCTGGGCACACCCGAGCGCGTCGTCAAGACTCTTGACGAGCTCGGAATCCGGCCGGAGTGGCTCGCGGCATTGCCGCTCTCATGATGCGGGTTTTGTCGGCAGCCGCACGATGACGCTGGTGCCCTGACCGACGGTGGAGCGAATCTCGATGCTGCCGTGGTGGAGGTCGACCACGCGGCGGACCAGAGCCAGGCCGATGCCCGTGCCCTCTGGCTTGGTCGTGTAGTACATCTTGAAGATCCGCTCGACATCCTCGCGAGGAATGCCGACGCCCGAGTCGCTGATGGCCACCTTCACGTATGCATCCGCCTCCGCCTCGGTGGTGACGGTGACCTCCCCTCCGTTCGGCATGGCCTGGCAGGCGTTCACGATGAGATTCATGAACGCGCGCCTCAGCATCTGCTCGTCGCCCCGGCCCGGGGGCAGGTTCGGGTCCGCGTGCACGGTCAGCATCACGCCCTTGGCCTGCCACTCGGTCTGAAGCAGGACCGTGATCTCGCGAAGCAGGCCGTTGACGTCCACGGGCAGCCGGACGGCGTCGGCTGGGTAGACGACCTCCATGAACCTGTCGACGACCGCCGCCGCCCGATTGATCTCCGCTTCGAGCACGTCGAGGCTCCGGACGACGTCGGGAGGCGGGCTCGTGAGCCGCTCCTTCAAGAAGGCCACGCGGACGACCATGGCGTGCAACGGGTTCTTGACGTCGTGCGCCACCTCGGCGGTGATCTGGCCCAGGGCGGCGAGTTGGGCCGAGTACTGGATGAGGGACTGGAAGGTTCGGGCCGAGACGGCGACCGACTTGAGGTCCCGCACCACGAGAATGGCTCCTTCGCAGGCGGAGGCGTTGCCGGAGACCGGAAAGACCGAGGCCAGCAGCTCCAGGGGAGCGCCATCTGTCGGGATCTCGATCTTCGCGTTCCGGGTTACCGCCACGTCCTCCATGGCCCGGAGGATCATGTGGCGGAGCGCGTGATCCGGCGCGAAGACGTCGCGGAGATGCTTGCCGACCGCGTCCTTGGCCGGTCGCCCCAGCACTGTCTCGATGGAGCGGTTGGCGAAGACGATGCGGCCATCGGCCGTCGCGAACAGAATGCCGTCCTCGAGGTGGTCGACGGCCATGTGGACGCTGTCGAGCTCGCTCCGCTCCGCGAGGATCTGCGTGCGGTCTGACTCCATCTGCTTGCCGAGCATCTGGAGCTGGTAGGCCAGCTTTCCGAACTCGTCCTTCGGGCCGCCGTTGTCGCCCACATCGAACTCCCCGCGCCGCAGCCGCTCCATGTCTTCGGCGAGCTTGCGAATGGGCTTGAGGGTGACGCTCGAGAGCGCGAGGGCCACCACGAGGGCCGCCGCCAGCGCGATGGCGCCGAGGGTGAGGGTGTACCAGAAGGCGTCGTTGAGCCGGTCCCGTAGGAGCGGCATGGCGATGCCGAGCCGGATCGCGAAGACCGACCCGTCGCTGACCCCGCCGGTGGCATTGAAGGGCACGGTGACTTCGTAGATCGGGAAGGGGGGTTCGGCGCCCAGCATGCGCTGGAGAGGGTGATTGGCGATCAGCTCCCGAAGGCTTTTCTGCGGCGGGACGAGCTGCCCCTCGCGCTTGCGGTCGCTGTGAACGATGGCCCGGCCGTTGCTGTCGGTAATGGCCGCATAGAGGAGCCACGGCGCGTACCCCACGCTGGCGTTCAGGAGCGCCCGGAGATCGGAGTCGTGGCTCAGCACGGCGCGCGGGTCCGGCGAGGAGCGCCGTGACAGCGCCCACGCGCTCTGCGAATAGATCTGGCGCGCGACGAGATCGGCCTCCCGGAGCGTGGACGACCAGACAATCTGCCGCACGTGATAGAGGTGCACGGCTGTGCTGAGTGCGACGACGCACAAGGTAAGCAGGCCGAGGACGATGATCTCGCGGGCACGGATTGACAGGCCGCCCCGCCATCCATTGGCGCTGGTATGGGCCGGCCCCTTCTGCTTCACTGCTCCCTGGCTCCCGTTGGTCATGCGAGGGTCCGGACTATAGGCGCAGATTCGGAATTCGGCAAGGCGCGCCTCTTGGCCACCGTCCGGGTACCAACCGCTTTGACGGTAGAATCTACCCGGTAGATATTACCCAAAGAGGCCCCAGCGCCGAAGCTCTCGTCGATGCTCGACAGGAGAAATCTCCTTTTGTAAAGGTGAGTTGGATTGCGCTCCCAGGGTCGGAAATTTGGGCACACACATTGCTATATCCGTGCCCGTTACGCGTTAGCATCGATCACCGCAGCGAGGGAGGGAATACATGAAGCGTAGGATTCTCATTGCCGATGACGACGAGTCAGCGAGATCGGGTCTGGCGGATCTGCTCTCGACATGGGGCTATGAGGTCGAAGAGGCGATCGATGGCAAGGACGCCCTCGAGCGGGTACCCGCGTTCGGACCGTCGGTGGTCATCGCGGACCTGGTCATGCCCGGACTGGATGGCGTGGCCCTGCTCAAGCCCCTCGCCGAGCTCAACCCCAATACCGCCGTCATTCTCCTGACGGGTCACGCAACCGTCGAGACGGCAGTCTCCGCCATGCGGGAAGGCGCCTACGACTACCTGACCAAGCCGGTCGACCCGAGACGCCTCCGGGTGCTGCTGGACAAGGCGGTGGAACGCGGCGAGATGCTGCGCGAGGTGACGCTACTGCGGCGGCAGCTCAAGGAGAGCCTCGGTATTGGCCCGATCCTCGGAGCGAGCGCGCCCATGCAGGAGATCTATCGGTTGATCGAGCTGGCCGCGGCAAGCTCGGCTCCCGTGCTCATCACCGGAGAGACCGGGACGGGCAAGGAGCTGGTTGCGCGCACGATCCATCAGATGTCGTCCCGAGCCAAGGGGCCCTTCGTGGCGGTGAACTGCTCGGCCATCCCCGAGACCCTGATGGAGAGCGAGCTGTTCGGTCACGAAAAGGGCGCTTTCACGGGCGCGCACGAGCGGAAGGCCGGCTACTTCGAGCTGGCCGACACCGGCACCATCTTTCTGGACGAGATCACCGAGATGAGCCCGGCCCTTCAGGTGAAATACCTGCGGATTCTCCAGGACGGCGTGGTCCGCCGCATCGGAGGCAAGACCGAGCTCAAGGTGGACGTCAGGATCATGGCGGCGACAAACCGGGACGCGCTGCAGGCGGTGCGGGACAAGCTGCTGCGCGAGGACCTGTACTATCGCATCAATGTCCTGGCGATTTCCCTGCCCCCCCTGCGTCGTCGCGTCGATGATATTCCGCTCCTCGTGGAGTCGTTCATCGCCGAGTTCAACGGGAAGTACGACCGGCACGTGAAGAGCGTGGACGAGACCGCGATGATGCGGCTTCGCGATCATGCGTGGCCGGGAAATGTTCGAGAGCTTCGCAACATCATCGAGCGGGCGGTGGTCGGTTGTGCTGAAGACCTCATCACCCCGACCTTGCTCCCGCTCGGCCTCGCGCCACCCGAGCGGCGTGAGCAGGGCAACGGAGACGGAGTCCTCCTGCCTCTGGGGACTACCCTCGAGCAGGGCGAGCGCGAGCTCATCCTGAGGACACTCGAGTCGGTCAACAACAACAAGACGCGGGCCGCGTCCATCCTCGGGACGACTCCGAAGACGCTCCACAACAAGACCCGGCGGTGGAGGATGGGAGGGGACAAGTAGGGCGATGCGAGGAAGTATGTGTGAAGAGAGAACGGACAGAGGTCCGAGCCCGGACACCCGGCGGATTCTGCTCGCCGATGACGATCCCGACTCGCTGGAAGGCATGCGCTCGCTGCTCGCGGCGTGGGGGTACGAAGTCGAGACCGCCGAGAACGGCAGAGCGGCTCTGGACAAGGTCGGCGTGGTTCATCCGTCGGTCGTGATCACGGATGTCGTCATGCCCGCGATGAGCGGGCTCGAGCTTCTGGAGGCGGTCAGGCGTCACGAGCCGGATATCCACGTCATCGTGATGACGGCGCACGGCAGCAGCGATACCCGGCGTCGCGCGGCCGCCCAGGGAGCCTTCGCGTACCTTCCCAAGCCTGTGGATGCCGCGAAGTTGAAGTCGCTTCTTGCCAGAGCCCTCGGCGAGGAGGGCGGGGCCGGATCACGCCACTGAATCCGTCGCCCGCTGCCTTCTCGAACGGGACCTGACGCCGAGTCACCCGCTGCGAGACCTGGGGCCGAGATGGGCGACGAGGCGCCGGAGCTGCGCCAGGACCGGAGGGAAGGCTCCCAGCTGACCGAGGAGACCGATGGCTCCGGACAGGTAAGGGAGGGCAGCGATTCCGCTCCGCTGTTCCTGCGAGGAGCCGGAAAGACGGCGGCGGGCACCGGTGGCCGCGGGGATCAGGATGCGAGCAAGCACCAAGCCGCATGCCACCGCCACCCATATGCTTGTAAGGGGGCGTCGACCGACCTGATGTCTCCAGTCGGCGCTTTCCTGGACGCGCTCCTTGAGCTCCCCGAGCGTGTCCTGGATGGACTGCCGCGTCGTGTCCATTGCGCTCGTCACCCGCTTGATGTCTAGAGCCCGCTCTTCAGCCATTGCGTGTCTTTCTCCAGCTCCTTCATGGTCCGTCCCGCCAGGGGGCGCTGGGGACCTACGCCGCGACTGACACGGACAGCCACCAGGACGGCGCCGGCCAATAGGAAGCCGGCGCCCGTGAGGGCATACCCGGCAATGGTGGATCCCACCTGGCTGCCTATCCAGAGAGCCAGGGCGATGCTCGAGAGCACGAGACCCAGGCCCGCCAGCGCGCCGCCGATCAAGAGAACCGCGAGGTGACGCATCAGCGTGCCCAGGCTGTCCTCGACCTCGAGGCGCAGCAGCATCAGCTTCTGATCGAGAAGCTTCGCCGTATTGCGCAAGAGCTCTTCGACGAGCGCGAAGATGCTTCGCCCGGTGTCCGGGCGTTCGTGGCCGGGCTTCTCGTGGATAAGCACCGCCCTGCTACTTTCGCCGGGCCCAGAGGTAGAAGCCGGCCAGTATGCCGATACCGGCAGCGACCGACAGGGCAGCCACGGGCGAGCGCCGCATCAGCTCCGCGATGTCACTGTCCCGGAACTTCTTGAGCGCGTCCCCGGCCTTCGTGAGCGCTTCGCCGAGATCCCGGGCCACCTCTTCGAGGCCGTCCCGTACCGGCGTCAGCAGATCATCGAGCCGCCCGGTCCCGCGGTCCACGGGCCTTCCGTCAGTGTCCGAGACCTCGGAATGAGAGGGCTGCATCCTAGTGGCCGACGCCGAGAAGGAACAGGATCAGGATGAGGCTCAGCGGTACTCCGAGAAGCCACAGGAGAATGAGCACCATGGTCGTATCCTCCCTACTTTGAGCCGCCCGCGACGAACGCGGCCCGGGTGCGATGGTACGTGAACGTCATCGGCTCGCCGGATGCCATCCAGCCGCCTACCACGCTTCCGACAAGCCCGAGCAAGAGCGCCGTCAAGGCACCGAGCGCTCCGTTGCGGGCCATGATGGCCGCCGCCTGGGGGTCGGCGACGACCGTGGGCGTTACCCAGACCGGAGTGCCGGCCAGTCCGTGATACCAGACTCCGAAATAGCCGGCCGCCCCGAGCGAGGCCAGGACCAGGAGCATCGGCACGGTAAGGACCCACGCGATGGCTGCGTGCAGCATGGCCCTCTCCGCCAGACGGTCTCCGAGAATCTTGCCGGCCGTCCAGCCTCCAACCACGGAGGAGAAAAACGCGCCGCAGACACTGAGGACCAACGCCCACATCTGGAACTTGTGCCAGCTGGCGATGCGGGCTTCCTGATAAGCGCCGAGGGCGATGCCCATCAGCCCGAAGATCAGGCCGACCGTGAGCATGGCGAGCGCGCCGACCCAGACGGCGGACCAATTCACCAGCCAGGGGGCCGCGTCCCACCGTTGAACCACGGTTGATCTCGATTCCACCATGTTCTTATCCTCCTGTGTGCGTGAAGCTAGGCCGCTTTCTTACGACCGACTCTCAGCCGCGGGAAAATCTCCCTCTTGTAGAACTGCATGAAGCCCTCCTGGTCGGGACCGACCTGATGGACACAGACATGCTCGTATCCGGCGTCGGCATATTCCTGGAGGGCTTCGAGGTGATCTTTCGGATCGGGGCCGCACACCATCGACTCGCTTATGGTGTCCTCGGTGACCAGCTCGGCCGCGGCCTCGAAATGAGCGGGGAGCGGCAATTCCCATGCGAGCGCCGCGTCCATCGCCTGTATGGGCCACCGCTCGCGAGCGGTCTGGCGCGCCTCCTCGTCCTTCGCCCAGCAGACGGTCAGCTCGCCATAGCAGGGCTTTCGCGTCCCCGCGGCTTTCTTGAAGCCTTTCACGAGCTTCCTGTCCGGCTCGGTCCCAATCATGCCGTCCCCGAAGGTCGCCGCAATGTCGAGACTCATGGGACCCGCCACCGCAACCAGGAGCGGCGGCGGCTTGGCCGGCAGCGTGTACAGGCGCGCGTTTTCCACCGTGTAGAAGGAGCCGTGGTAGCTCTGCATCTCGCCGCCCCACAGAAGTCTGATGATCTGAATCGCCTCCCGCAGCCGGGCCTGTCGAACGGCCGTGGCCGGCCAGCCCTGGCCGACGATGTGCTCATTGAGGTTTTCGCCTGTGCCGACGCCCAGGAAAAATCGGCCGGGCATCATGGTGGCCGCGGTGGCCGCGGCCTGCGCGACGATGGCGGGATGAACGCGCACCGTCGGACAGGTCACGGCCGTGCCGAGTCGAAGCCGCTTGGTCGTGTGCGCGATCGCGCCGATCACGCTCCAGACGAATGGGCTCTGGCCCTGGCGGTCGATCCACGGGTGGAAGTGATCCGAGATCAGCGCGAAGCCGAAGCCGTGCTCTTCCGCCAGCCCGGCATACCGGACCAGCTCGTTCGGTCCCTGCTCCTCGCTGGACAGCTTGTACCCGACTTCCATCAGGGAACCCGTGCCCCACGGCTGCCCTGCGAGACCAGATGCACGACCAGCATGACGACACCGATGAGGAAGAGAATCCAGGAGATCTGAGAGGCAACCGCAGCGATCCCGAAGAGGCCGAGGGCGCCGGCTACCAGCCCAACCAAGAGAAAGATCAGCGCGTAATAGAGCATTGTCGTGTCCTCCTTGCCGAAGCGGATTCGCAACTGTCGTGCCAGCTTCCCCAAATAGCTGAAACCTGAAGTCCAACCGACTTGCGTTGCTTGACGGCAACGCTTGCATCCTCACCCTTTGACTGGGTAATTCCGACCCTCACCCGCGGATCATCCCGAGTGGCGCCGGACGCTCCAGCACGCGGACGCGGAGGGATCGAGACCGAGGACACGACTGCGGAGGGATTGCGCTTACTTGAGGAGCTTCTGGAACCAGTCGAGCACAGCCGTCACGCCGGTTCGAACTACAGCATCACATTCGTCGGAGGGCACCGTCCCCTCCCGGAATGCCTCCTGGACCACGTCGTCGCTGTCGCACCACAGTGAAACCGGTCTTCCCGTGAGCCGGTCCACCTTGGCCAAGACGACGCCCGGCGGAGGTGTGAAGGGTGTCGGCGATGACTTTCGTACGGCGGCCTGCATCACGGGGCCCCAGATGGGCAGTGCCGCCTGTGACCCGGTGAGCCCGAGCGGGCTACCGTCGTCCAGCCCTACCCAGACGCCAACGACCAGGTCTGGGGTATAGCCGACAAACCAGGCATCGCGAAGTCCGTCGGTGGTTCCGGTCTTTCCTGCCGTCAGATCTTGAAGTCCCCACCCGGCGCTGCTCGCGCCCGTGCCCCGTCTCATGACTCCACGCAATAGATTGGTGATCAAGAAGGCGGACTCGGCCGACACCGCGCGGGTCGACGCCGGCAGGTACGCGAGAGTTGGCCCGGTGCCCGAGAGATCGGAGGCGAGACCGGTGGGAACCGACCGCAGTCCACTATTGGCCAGAGTCGCGAAGGCGCTCGTCATCTCGAGCAGCGTCACTTCGGAGGTGCCGAGGGCGAGCGAGGGCACCGGGGCCAGCGGGTGCTCGATCCCCATGGCATGCGCGACGTCCGCCACACGGTTCGGGCCCAGGTCCAGCGCGACGCGAACGGCCGGGATGTTCAAGGACTGCTCCAAGGCCCGGCGAACCGTCACGCGTCCATGGAATTGACCATCCATGTTCCTTGGCTCCCAGCTCACGCCGGCGGCCTGCACGGACAATGGCTCGTCTGAGAGCAGGGAGGCCGGCGTGAGGCCCTGACCGCGACGCTCGGCCTCGAAGGCCGCCAGATAGACAAAGGGCTTGAAGATCGATCCGGGTTGGCGGGCAGCGCGGGTGGCGCGGTTGAAAGAGCTCTCGCCATAGCTCCGGCCGCCCACGAGGGCCCGGATTTCGCCGGAGGCGGGCTCGATGGCAATGACGGCGGCCTGCACCTGACCGGCAAGCTGCGGGCGTGCCCTTTCGATGCGCGAGATCCCGTTGTGGACGGCTACTTCCGCCGCACGCTGCAGCGCCAGATCGAGCGTCGTCTGCACCCTGATCTCACCCGATGTCGGAAGCTGCGCCCTCCGGGCGAGCTCGGCGGCGACGAAGTCGACGAAGTACGGCGCAGTGCGGCCGAAATCGGTCGACCGCCGGGGAACCGGCTTCGAGGTGGCCGCCCGCAGGGTCGCGGCATCGACGAGCCCTTGGTCCTTCATGGCGAGAAGGATCTCGTCCCGACGCCTTTGTCCTTCGGATCGCGCTCCGCCGAGTAGCCGATTGGGCGCGCGGATCGCGCCGGCCAGCAAGGCCGCCTCGTGGATCTCGAGACCAGCCACGTCCTTGCCGAAGAAGCGCCGGGCAGCAGCGGGGAATCCGTAGACGGGGACATCTCCATCCTGGCCGAGATACACGTTGTTCAGGTAGGCCTCGAGGATCCGGCTCTTCGAGTACCTGACTTCGAGCATGAGGGCGATGGCCGTCTCGCGAACCTTCCGCGACCAGCTACGCTGCGTGTCGAGGAAGAGCGTGCGCGCCAGTTGCTGGGTGATGGTGCTGGCGCCTTGGCGAAGCTCGCCGCGTTTCAGATTGACCTGCACCGCCCGAGTGGCGGCCAGCGCGTCCACCCCCGCGTGGCTCCAGAAGCGACGATCCTCGGCGATCAGGACAGCGTCGACGACCGAACGGGGGATTTCCGTGAGGGGAACCCAGATCTGGGCCCGGTGTGCCGGGTAGACGGTGCCGATCGGCTCCGTCCCCGCGTACACGCGGATGGCGGGCACGCTCGCGCCGGGTTCCGGGAGCGAGTAGTGCCACGAGGCGCCCACGAGTATCAGCAGTGGGATGAAGACGGCGGCAGCGGCCAGGATCGCCGTCAAGGCCAAGCGATCTCCGCTGGGACGTCGGGGCCATTTCGGAAGGGGGTAGGCCATTGCTCTGGAAGAGGCAGCATCCCGTGTGCCAAACCGTCCAGGGTTTTTGCGGAGAGAAACCCCGATTGGACATGAGGGTTTGGGCTTTCGATCAGTGTGACCGGGGGCGGCGCCGACCGGATTGACCATATTTACCGGGTCGAACTGACGGGGGGCCAACCGACCTCAGGCCTTCTGAGAAACCTGAACGGACAGGCGGAGCTTCTTATGGAGCTTTGAACGCATCGGCCGGTGGAGGAAGCACTGGGCACGGGCCTTGCTATCACGTTTGTGCTGCTGGCGAGGTGGCGCCTTCGGGCGGGAGAGGCGGCAAACGATGGGCCAAGGGCTTCAGGTATCCTCGATCGGGTGCATTCGGCGGCCGTTCGTGCCGTTGATACTCGCCGGCGCGCTCGCATCCGGCTCGCTTCCCGCCCTCGCCCAGAGCACTCCGACGGATACCGAGCTCGATCAGGCGGCAGCCCGGAGGGCAGCACCGCCGCAGCCCCTCGACGTGGTCAAGTCCTCCGTCACGCGTGTGCTGGCAGCGGTCGGGAGCGGCCAGCAGAGGGCCGAGGCCCGTCGTGTGGCGGAGGAGCTGTTCGACTTCGACGAGATGTGCCGTCGAATGCTGGGCGACCACTGGCAGGAGGGCTCACCCTACCAGCAAGGGGAGTTCGTTCGACTCTTCACGGAGTTGCTCGAGCGATCCTATTTGAGTGGCCTTCGTCGCGTTCCTCCGGCGGCCGTAACTTTTCTCGGAGAGACGATCAATGGTTCCTACGCGCAGGTGACATCTCGCATCGCCACCAGCCGGTTCGGGGAAACCTCGGTTGACTACCGGTTGGTGGACCATGACGGGCGGTGGGCGGTCTACGACGTCGTGCTGGATGGCGTAAGCCTGGTGTCGAGCTACCGGAGTCAGTTCACCTCGATTCTCCGGACCTCCTCCTTTGCCCAGCTCCTGGAGAAACTGCGGAGCCGGGAGGAGGTCGACGCGAAGAACGAGCAGGGACCCTAGCGGGTCTGGACAGCACGGGCCGATACCGACTCGTGGAGGGAGTGTGCCATGCAGCGAGTGACATCCGACACGGTGGCGAGACTTCGTGCCATCGACGCGCTCGACACCGATCTTCTCGAGCTCCTGGAAGAGCGGGACAGGCGACTCTATAACATCGTGAGCATGGCCACGAGGTACCGGACGATCCTCTCGGAACAGGTCCAGCTCCTGCGGGTGGGCGAGGATCCCGAGAGGGTCCGGGCGGCGCTGGGTCGCTGGCAGGTGACTCTTCGGGACATCAAGAAGCTCGCGGCGGATCTCTAGGAAAGTTGAGCCCAGCGCCGCGCAAAGCGGCGCTGGGCTCGGGGGCAGGAGTTACGTGCCCTTCGCGTGTCCCTTCTTCTTGTGCTCCTTCATCACTGTGCGCGCGGCGACTTCCTTGGCGCGGTTACCGTACCGGCCGGATTTCTCAGCCGACTCCTTGATGTGCTCGTACTGTCGCTGCTCCTTCAAGACGTCGGATCGAAGCGCGGACACCTGCAAGTACGAGGAATGTCTTGCCACTGCCGGCCGACCGCGAGACCCGAGCGCGAATTCGGCAGCGCGGCACGACTTCTTCTTACCGGGTGATTCTTTCCAATTGAGCCAACCCGCCATGCACCCGCGTCGTCAACCGTCGTATTTTCGACAGCTTGCCCGGCGGGGCCAGGGCGAGATTCTTGGCATGCTCTTGGCAATCGATACTTTTGTCGACACCAACTGCTCACAGAGGAGACACGCCATGGACAAACCCTTTCTCACGGATATCAAGGAGCTGCGCCGGCGTGCCCGCAGTCACATGGAGCAAGGCGCGGTCACGGAGGGATACCGCGCAGACCGCGACACGGTGCTGCGAATCTTGAACGAGGCGCTGGCCACGGAGATCGTGTGCGTCCTCCGCTACAAGCGCCACTACTACATGGCGTCGGGCATCCACGCGCAGGCCGTGGCCGAGGAGTTCCTGGAGCACGCGGGCGAAGAGCAGGGCCACGCGGATCTCATCGCCGAGCGGATCACCCAGCTGGACGGCGAGCCCGACCTGAACCCCGACGGGCTCGTGACCCGCAGCCATTCCGAATACGTCGTGGGCGAGGGACTCGTGGACATGATCAAAGAGGATCTCGTGGCGGAGCGGATCGCCATCGACTCCTACGCGGAGATGATTCGCTACATCGGGGAGGACGATCTGACCACCCGCCGCATGCTCGAGGGCATCCTCGCCACCGAGGAAGAGCACGCGGACGATCTGCGCACGCTCATTCAGGCCCTCGGCAAGAACGAGGGCCAGGCCGCGCGAGGCCAGGAGAGGAGGGGCTGATCATGCTGCGCAGCATCAAGGAGATGCTCGACTATTCGATCCTGGCGACGGACGGCGAGATCGGCCACGTCAGCGACATCCTGCTCGGCGATTCGGATCTCAAGGTCCGATACCTGGTGATCGACACCGGTGGCTGGCTGCCGGGCCGGAAGGTGCTCCTGTCGACGGCATGGCTCAGCAGTGTCGTCCCCGAAAAGCGGCTGCTCGTGGTCAATATCGACAAGAAGCGGATCGAGGAATCGCCGCCGTACGATCCGAGCGCCGACATCCCGCGGGAGTACGAAACCCGGCTCCACGATCACTACGGATACCCGTACTACTGGCGGCCGTGAGCGCTGGCGCCATGGGACTCTGGGCCATCAAGTACGCCGATGCCGACGAGAAGTGGTGGGTGGACGTCGTCCTCCAGGAGGCGCCCCCGGCGGTGTCCCGCGAACAGGTCGGCGGCCGCGTGGTCACCGCCGGCTTCAAGAGCGTGACAGGTCCGGTGCTGGCCCGCAAGGCGAGCATTCCTCCCGCCGCCCTCGAGGACTGGCCGAGCGACACCCCCGTGATTCTCACTCGCGCGGAGATCGGGCCGGACTCCTCGCTCTCGACGTCGTGAATATGAGGGCGGGAGGGAGGTCGTGAGCCGCCGCCTGCGGATCGCCCAGGTTTCTCCGCTCTACGAGCCGGTGCCCCCGGCCTTGTACGGAGGCACGGAGAGGATCGTCGGCTATCTGACCGAGGAGCTGGTCGAGCGCGGGCATCAGGTGACGCTCTTCGCGAGCGGCGACTCTCATACGGGGGCCAGGCTGGTGGCTCCCGCGCCGCGCGCGCTCCGTCTCGGCTCCCCGCCCAAGGACGACCTGGTCTTCCACCTGCTCGAGCTGGCGGGGGTCTTCGAGCGCGCCAGGGAATTCGACGTGATCCACTGCCACGTGGGGCACCTGGCCTTTCCCTTCTCTCGCCTGGCCGGTGCCCCCAGCCTGCACACGCTTCACGGCCGGCTGGACCTGCCGGACACGTTCCCCATCTTCAAATATTTTCGCGAGGAGCCGCTCGTATCGATCAGCCATGCCCAGCGCCAGCCCTTCAAGGGGTTCGGCGTGACGTGGGCGGGCACCGTGTATCACGGGCTCCCGATGGACGGTTACCCCTTCTCTCCCGGGGGCGGCGGGTATCTCGCTTTCCTCGGCCGGATCTCGCCGGAGAAGCGGCCCGACCTCGCGATCGCCCTGGCGAAGCGCGTCGGCCTCCCGCTGAAGATCGCCGCCAAGGTGGATCCAGTCGACCGCCGCTATTTCGAGGACGAGATCGAGCCCCTGATGGACCATCCGCTGATCGAGTTCATCGGAGAGATCGGCGAGGACGCCAAGCCCCACTTTCTCGGCCAGGCAAAGGCTCTCGTGTTCCCCATCGACTGGCCCGAGCCCTTCGGCTTGGTCATGATCGAAGCCCTCGCCTGCGGCACGCCGGTCATCGCGCGGCCGTGCGGCTCGGTCCCGGAGCTGCTCGTGCACGGCAGGACCGGGTTCATCGCCGACACCCTCGAAGACATGGAGGCGGCGGTGAATGGGCTCGACGGGATCGACCGTGCGGAGTGCCGCCGGGAAGTCCTGGCGCGATTCACCGTCGAGCGGATGGTGGACGGTTACGAGGCGCTCTACCGGAGCCTGGCCGGCCAGGAGCGCACCGCGTGAGCGAGCCCGTCCACGGCGATCTCATGGCCGTCGGCGACCAGTACTACATTCTTGCGTCCACGTTCACGGCGGACCTGCCGAAGCTGGTCCTCAAGCACGACGAGGCATTCTTCGTGGCCGACCGGCGCGGCGATTTTCCCGATGTCCCGGACAGCGAGTTCGGATTCTACGTCGGCGGCACACGTTTCCTCGACCACTTCGACCTTCGTGTCCACGGCCAGCGGCCGCTGCTGCTGAACTCGGCCGTGTCCGGCGACAACCTGCAAGTGGCGGTCGATCTCACCAATGCCGATGTGCTCGACGGCGACACCATCCTCGTCGCGGGGCGCACCCTTCATCTCGGCCGACGCCTGACGCTCTACGGCCGCCAGCTGAGCCAGACCTTGACCATCGAGAGCTTCGCCACCGCGCCGGTGCGCGTCGACCTCGACTGGCGCTTCGGTGCCGACTTCGTGGACGTCTTCGAGGTTCGGGGGCTCAGGCGGGAGCGGCGCGGCGAGCGGTTGACGCCGGTATGCGAGGGCGCGACGGTGCAGCTGTCCTATCGCGGCCTCGACAAGGTGGTGCGCACGACCCTTCTCAGCTTCGAGCCGCGGCCGCAGGAGACGATGCCCGGCGCCGTCACGTACCAGCTCACCGTGCCGGCGGGCGGCCGACTCGAGCTGTCGGTCACGGTCGCCACCGCGGAGACCGAGGCGCGCCCGGACGCCTCCTTGAGCCTCTCGGAGATCGTGCGCCAGCGCCGGGAGGAGAATCAGTGGCGGTCCCAGCAGACGTCGCGCATCACCACTTCGCACCGGGGGTTTACCGGGTGGATCCGGCGCTCGCGAGACGACGTGCACATGCTGCTGACCGAGACCGCTGACGGCTCCATCCCGTACGCCGGCATTCCGTGGTACGTCGCGCCGTTCGGCCGCGACAGCCTGATCACCGCACTGCAGATGGTGCCGTTCGAGCCGCAGATCGCCCGGGGGACGCTGAGGTTCCTGGCCCGGCACCAGGGCACCCGCGACGACCCCTTCACCGACCAGGAGCCAGGCCGCATCCTGCACGAGCTCCGCACCGGCGAGATGGCGAATTGCCGCGAGATCCCGTTCATCCCCTACTACGGCTCGGTGGACGCGACACCGCTCTTCGTCATGCTGATGGCGGAGTACGTGCGCTGGACGGGCGACCGCGCTCTCGCCCTCGAGCTGTGGCCCCCGATCGAGCGGGCTCTCGCGTGGATCGTGGGTCCGGGTCCCGGCGACGGCTATCTCACGTATGGCTGTCGATCGCCGATGGGATTGGGAAACCAGGGATGGAAGGACTCGCACGACGCCATCATGCACGCATCCGGCGAGCTGGCCGCCTCGCCCATCGCGGTGGTCGAGGCGCAGGGGTACAAGTACGCCGCGCTTCTCGGCGGCGCCGAAGTCGCCGAGATGCTCGGGCGCGGCGAGGTCGCGTCCCCGCTGCGCGAGACCGCGCGCCGTCTCCGCGAGCGCTTCGAGAAGGATTTCTGGGAGGATCGCCAGGGCTTCTACGCCTTGGCCCTGGACGGCGAGAGCGTGCCGTGCCGGGTGACGGCCTCCAATCCTGCTCACTGCCTCTGGACGGGCATCGCCGCGGAAGGACATGCGAAGACGGTGGCCGACCGGCTCATGGCCGAGGACATGTTCTCGGGTTGGGGTCTCCGGACGCTTTCGACCCGAGAGAAGCTCTACAACCCGATGAGCTATCACAACGGCTCGGTCTGGCCGCACGACACGGCCATCGCCGCCGCCGGTCTCAGTCGGTACGGGCAGATGGATGCGTTCCTCTCGATCGTCACCGCGCTCTTCGATGCGGCCCTCGAGTGGGAGGGCTCACGGATGCCCGAGCTCTTCTGCGGATTCGCGCGCGCGCCGGGCCTGGCGCCGACCCGCTATCCGGTGGCGTGCTCCCCACAGGCCTGGGCGGCCAGCGTGCCCTTCCATCTCCTGAGCGCGATGCTCGGTCTGTCCCCCGACGCTCGTGGCAACCGGCTCAACCTTATCCATCCCGTCTTGCCTTCATGGCTGGACTGGGTGGAGATCCGCGACCTGCGTCTTCGGGATTCGAGCCTCGACTTCGTGGTCTCACGAGGAAGCCAGACCGCGGCCGTCGAGCTTCTCTCGCGCCGGGGCGATGCCGAGCTCGTGGTGAGGCGCTGAAGCCGGCGGGGATGCGCCGGCACAGCAGAGACATCATGAGGACACTCGACGGACCGCGATCGACCGACCGGGGAGTCGCGAGGCGGGAGATACGGAGCCGGCGTCATCGCCGAGCGCTCGAGCTGATGACGCGCCTGAACATCCCGTTTCTCGTTGGCGGCGGCCATGCGCTTCGCCACTATACCGGAGGCGTGCGCGGTACGAAGGACCTGGACGTCTTCGTGCGCCAGTCGGACGCGGAGGCTCTCCTCGATGGGATGTCGGCGGCCGGCTTCGAGACGGACCTCACGTTTCCGCACTGGCTGGGCAAGGCGCATGTCGAGGGCGACTATATCGACGTGATCTACGGATCGGGGAACGGCCTCACCGAGGTCGATGACCACTGGTTCACCTACAGCCACCCCGCCGTCGTCCTCGGCGTGGGGGTCAAGCTCTGCCCTCCCGAGGAGATGATCTGGTCGAAGTCGTTCGTGATGGAGCGTGAGCGGTACGACGGAGCAGACGTCGCGCACTTGATCCGAGCCTGTCGCGGGCGCCTCGATTGGCGCCGGCTGCTGGACAGGTTCGGGCCGCACTGGCGGGTGCTCCTGAGCCACCTGATCCTGTTCGGCTTCATCTATCCCGGTGAGCGAGGGGCCATTCCGGACGACGTCATGCTCGGGCTTTGCCGTGCCCTGGAGCGGGACTCGGGAGGGACGCCGACCGATGAGCGCCTGTGCCGGGGAACACTCCTGTCCCGGGAGCAGTACCTGACGGACATATCCCGGTGGGGTTATGAGGATGGGCGGCTCAGACCCCACGGACAGCTGACCACGGAGGATGTCGAGCGCTGGACCGCCGCGATCGACCCGGGGAAAGGCGAGGACAATGCGGGTGGCGACGGTCGGTGACATCCATTGCAAGAAAGCGTCCCAGGGAGCCTTCCAGGCGCTGTTCGGGGCCATGGCCGCTGCCGCCGATGTCCTCGCCCTGTGCGGAGACCTGACCGATTACGGGCTCGCGGAGGAAGCGCGGGTGCTCGTCAAGGAGCTGGCCGCGGCCAGGACGACGCCCATCGTCGCCGTGCTGGGCAATCACGACTACGAGTCCGGCGAGGTGAACCAGGTGAAGGCCATTCTCGATGATGCGGGAGTCATCGTTCTGGACGGCGATGCGCATGAGATCAACGGCGTGGGCTTTGCGGGCGCCAAGGGACTGGGAGGCGGGTTCGGGGAGAGAGCGCTTCAACCATGGGGCGAGGACGTCATCAAGCGATTCGTGCGGGAGACGGTCGACGAGTCCCTCAAGCTCGAATCGGCCCTCGCGAAGCTCCGGACCACGCAGCGCGTCGCCCTCCTCCACTACTCGCCGATCCGCGAGACGGTCGAGGGAGAGCCCTACGAGATATTCCCGTTTCTCGGGTCGAGCCGCCTGGAAGAGCCTCTCCTCCGCTATCCGGTGACCATCGTGCTACACGGCCACGCGCACCACGGGCGGCCCGAGGGCCGCACCCGCGGTCATGTGCCCGTCTACAACGTGTGCCTGCCGCTTCTGCTGAAGGTGGCTCCAGGGAGTCCACCCTTTCGGCTGATCGACCTGGACCACGTGCCCGCCTGATCCAGCGGGTAGCGCGCCGGCGTCTCGGCCGCGCCTCGTCGGTCAGGCCAGACTGAGAGCCATCGCCAGGAGCATCGCGGGCACCTCGTTCCGATACGCGGCGAAGTGGGCATAGAGCTGCATGGGATGGTTCAGCGGCGCCGGGAATGGCACCGAGACGGGGCACACGATGAACGTGCGCATCTCGCTCTCGGATGGTCCCGCGTGCGCGCCCCGCTCGTCGATGAACGACACGTCGTTCTCGGGCGCTCCGATGCCGTACACGACCAGGTCCCCCGCGCTGGGCATGGCCATCAGGTCCCGGAGGCCTGAGAGCACCAGCTCGCGGTCCTCTCGTTCCGCGAACGGCCCGTCCGCTCCGTCGCCGTCCAGGGCCACCCGCCGTCCTCGCCACCAGCAGATCGGCCCGTCGGCCGATCGCGCCAGCACGAGACCGATGCCCGGATGCTCCGAGAGGCGCATGACCGCGCCCGGATGCCGGCGCTCGATCTCCTCCAGCACCACCGGGGCGGGATCATCCAGGAAATAGACGAAAGCGTTGGGCCCGGCCGTGATGATCCGGACGCTTCCCGCGGCGCTCTCTTCGCGGCGAGTCTCCGGGCGCCACTCCCGCTCGACGTGATTGAAGAATCGCTGGAGGAGACCCTGTGCCTTGACGCGCCGGTAGCGCGACAGCTGTCGGGCGACGCCGACATGGCGCCGGCCGCGCGCAGGGCCTCGGTTGACCACCCCGGTGCTGCCGCCCAGAATGGCTCGCGTCACGTCCTCGAGAGAGGGGCCTCCGGAGACCTGGGCGAAGGAGCGGGTGAGTGTCTGTCCGTGATCGGACAGGATGTAGAGGTCATAGCCGAGCTCGGGCAGACGCTCGACTATCTGCGCGAGCTGGCCGATCGAGTTGTCGATGTGATGGAGGGCTCGCACGGCCGACCGATGGGTAGGACCGAAGGCGTGGGCGAAGACGTCGTAGTCGAGAAAGTTAACATAGACGGCCGGTACGCCCCGGTACAGATCGGCCGAGACGCTGAGCGTGAACATCTGGCGCACCCAGACCGAGAACACGATCTTGAGCCCGAGCCACTTGAGGCCTTCGGGCCTCGCGGTGCGCGGACGTGTCGCCACGCGCGCGACGAAGCGGGCCAGCTCGGCGGCACTCAAGCCGAGGCTCTTCACCACCACCCAGCCGAGCAGAGCGACCGAGAGAGCCAGACGCAGCACCGAGAGCCCGGAGCGCTGCGGCGTCAACAGCCGGGCGAACGTGAGCAAACTATCCTCGGCGCCGCCGGTGAAGACGCAGCCGTAGCAGGAGCCGCCGTGGAGAATCCCGCGCCGCGCCCCCGCATGGCGCTGCTCTACGAAGTCCGCGGCGCCGGGCCTCGGGAAGTGGATCTCCAGCCGGGCGCGTTTGTCGTAGTAGTGGAAGCCCGGAATGTCCGGCTTGACCCCGTACATGGCCGCCGCCTGGAAGGCGGGAGTGGAGGAGGGGAGCCCCACCGACATGGGGCGCCGTTCGAAGCGCCGGCTCTTGATGAGCCGGGCCGTATTGGGGATCATGCGGGTGGCAAGCGCTTTTTCGAAAACCTGGTTCGAAAGCCCGTCGATCTGGATGATGAGGAAGCGCCGCGGCAGGATTTCGGCCGGGGGCCCGAGCCGGACCCATCGGGCGAAGCGATCCACGAGCCTCTGGATCGCCAGGACGAGATGGTCGATCATCGCGGTGCGATCGTAGCGCGCCGCGTGAAATTGCTTCACGCGATCCTTACCACGGGACCGTCTCACCCGGCTTGGGTACCCACACGGCGGCCGGATCCAGCCCTCTCCGCTCTACCTCCGAGGCAAGCCGCGCGAGCGGCTCGTCATACGGCTCCCGGGCCAGATCGAAGGTGCCCCAATGGATGCCGATGAAGCGCGCGGCCCGCAGGTCGGTCCAGGCCCGCAGCGCCTCTTCGGGCGAGATATGCACAGGCCGCGCGATCGAGCGTGGCGTGTAGGAGCCTATGGGCAGGGCGGCCAGGTCGAAGGGGCCCAGCGTGTCTCCTATCTCCTTGAAGTGCGCGTAGTACCCGGTGTCTCCCGCGAAATAAAAGCGCTGGGAGCCGAGGACGGCCCAGGACGCCCAGAGCCGGCGGCCCTGATCGATCAGGGTGCGCCCCGAGCCGTGCTGGGCAGGGGTGCAGACGACGGTGAGGCCCTTGACCGTGATGGACTGTCCCCAGTTCAGCTCGACCGCGTTCGTGATGCCGCGGTCGGCGAGCCAGGCCCCGATTCCCAGGGGCACCACGAAGGTCGGGTTGAAGATCCGCGCGAGTCGCCGGACGGTGGGCTCATCGAGATGGTCGTAGTGATCGTGTGAGATCAGGACGAAGTCGATGGGCGGCAGGTCCTCGAGGCTCACCGGGGGCGGGGTGTACCGGCGGACGCCGACGAGGCCGCCAAAAGGCCCGCTTCGCTCGGCCCAGGTGGGATCGGTGAGAAAGGTGACTCCGTCGAGCTGGACCAGGAGCGTCGAGTGGCCGATCCAGGTCACCGTGGCGTGGCTGGCGTTTTCCCGCAACGCCCGCACGTCCGGGGCCACGGTGGCGAGAGGCGCGACACGGGTCTCCGGCACGAGCCAGGTGCCGCCCACGATCAGGGAATGCAGCCGCTCGTAATACGACGCCCGCTTGTACCCCGGGTCGAGGTTCCTGAAGGTGCGCCCAACTCGAGACGCGGGCGACAATCCGTCGACGGTGAG